>Ga0209344_10003024_pt1 | contig 17334 bp, 15 predicted proteins | sample Cruoilmetagenom6_FD_187293 | JGI IMG/M metagenome (GOLD analysis project Ga0209344, IMG submission 187293) | Oil polluted marine microbial communities from Coal Oil Point, Santa Barbara, California, USA - Santa Barbara Oil Seep Sample 6 (SPAdes)... | ecosystem: Environmental > Aquatic > Marine... | reverse complement strand
GTCGGTGTAGGCCACGATGCGATCGACGACGGCAGGGTCATCCGTGTTGCGTGCACCTTCAACGAGCGCATGGGCTGTATCGTGGGCTGCGCGCATTATTTGGGCCGGATCTTGTCCGCCTTCATATGTGTCAAACTTATCTGTCGAGTACTGCGTGGGCTTATGGAAATTTTCTGCCATGAGATCACGGTACGCTTAACATGTAGGGCCTGTAGCTCAGCTGGTAGAGCATCGGACTTTTAATCCGCGGGTCGCGGGTTCGAGCCCCGCCGGGCCCACAATGTGTCGAGTTCTGCTGCGTGCAGGGCTCTGGATTGGCATCTCGAACGCGACGCTGTCGGAGCGATCCTTCGGTGGCCGTCACTACGTCGCCGCCTACGCCCGATCGAGTTCTTCAGTGATAGTTTCTGCCGCTCGGGTGAGGCTGGCGACGAGGCGGTTTACATCAAGTCGCGCCAGATGCACGATGACCCCAATTGCCGCGACGCACTTGTCACCCTGAATGATGGGAACGGCAATGGACCCGCTACCGATCGTCATCTCCTGGCGAGTCACCGCATAACCGCGCTCGCGTACTTGAGTCAGCTCTCGACGCAAGCGCTCAGGCTCGACGATTGAATCGCGCGTTGGCCGCACCAGCGGCGAACTGACATAGGCATCGATCACGCTCGCACTCTGGAATGCCAACAGCACTTTTCCCACCCCGGTCGTGTGCAGCGGAAGTCGCGCGCCCGCCCGGCTCACTGTCGGGATGCTGCGCTCCCCCATGAGACGTTCAACGTACAGCGCCTCGCCGCGATCTTCCACCGCCAGCGTGATGTTCTCTCCCGTTTCCTCATAGAGGCGAGCCAACGCCGGGAGCGATTTCTCTCGAAGGATGTATCCGAGGGGCGCCTGTTGAGCGATCATCCACAGTGAGGTGCCGATGTGGAAGCGCCGATCTGATCCACGGACGAGAAACCCGCGAGCAACGAGCGTGCTGAGAATGCGGTGACACGTTGAGAGCGGCAGCGCGGTGCGGTCTGCGAGTTCGGTGAGGCTGAGACTTTCGACATCCGGCTCGAAACACTCGAGGATGCCGAGCGCTCTGTCGAGCAGTGCGGTAGGTGCGGGCTCTGCAGCTGACGCAACACTATTCACTGTTTCTCCCCCAACTTCCACCTGATGGAAGTTTTGCATTGTTACTGGTCACACGATAGCCCTGAATAGACGTGAGCTTTTCCGCTCCCTCCTGAAAGGTTCACGATGACCACGTCGACCCGCACACAAGTTGCCATTCTGGGAGCCGGCCCCGCCGGTCTCCTTCTCGCTCACCTGCTCCAGAACGCGGGCATCGACTCCGTAGTGATCGACGAGAAGAGTCAAACTGAGATCGAAAACACGGTGAAGGCAGGAATCGTTGAGTCTCCGGCAGCAGCTGTACTGGCACAGTCCGGAGTCTCTGATCGCATTTATCGCGAAGGGATGAAGCACGACGGCGTTGAGTTCCACTTCAATGGCGAAGCTCACCGCTTCGACTTTCAGGACCTCGTCGGAAAATCCGTGTATCTCTATCCCCAGCACGAAGTGCTCAAAGACCTCATCGCTGCACGACTTCGAGACGGAACACCTCCCCTGTTCGAACATCGCGCGGAAGCTGTTCTCGATCCACAATCAAGTCAGCCTCGAATCGTCGGAAAGAAAACAACGGGCGAGAGCTTCGAGATTCGCGCGGATGTGGTGATCGGCGCCGACGGTTCTGGTTCCATCGCCCGCAATGCAGTAAGTCAGTCGCGTCGTGATGGTTACTTTCGGGAGTATCCCTTCGCATGGTTTGGGGTTCTCGTAGAGTCGCCACCGACTTTCGACGAGCTAATCTACTCGCGTTCCGATGATGGCTTCGTCTTGATCTCAACTCGCGATCAGAACGTTCAACGCATGTACTTTCAGTGCGACCCCCTCACGGATCCGACCGCGATCAGTGACGCGCAAATCTGGGACCGCCTCCAAGCGGGCGTCGAGGGCACTGAACTCCTTCGCGGACCAATCTTTCGAAAAGATGTATTGCGCTTCCGCAGTTTCGTCGCAAAAGAACTTCGCAATGGACGCGTTTTTCTCTTGGGAGACGCAGCGCACACCGTTCCGCCCACGGGCGCGAAGGGCATGAATCTCGCTATTTCGGATGTGCTCTGGCTAAACCAAGCGCTTCGCTCGTTCTTTTCAACGGGCTCAGAAGACTTGCTCGACGCGTACCCCCAGAACGCGTTGAAGCGCATTTGGAAGGCACAACAGTTCTCGTACTGGATGACTTCAATGATGCATATCGCTCCGGATGCCACTGAATTCGACCGCCAGCGCGGCTTGGGTGAGCTTTCCCTTCTCACTGACTCACGGCCAGCCCAACAGGCATTCGCAGAGAGCTACACAGGCTGGAATTACGGTGTCGACGACAGCAGCTTTGCACTTTAGGCTCGCCACTGGCGTTACGACTCCGCTAGAGAACGTGTTTCTTTAGGTACGCAATCGACTTTTCGATCACGGGCTCAAAGTCGACAGCCATAAACACGTGATCCGCTCCGTCGATCAGGTCGAACTCGACAGGGGCACCTGCCGCGGTAAGAAGTTCATAGATTTCCGCGCTCTGTCCAGCGGGCACAGTTCTATCCAGACTCCCATGCAAGAGAAGAAGCGGAGCCGCATTTGCTGTCACGTAGGAGACGGGACTTGCCCGCAGCGCGAGCTCTGGCTCATCATGCACTGTCGCACCGATCAGTTGCGACTCTGGGGAGTCAGGCGCGCTGTGGGATACCACCGAGCCAGGGATGGCTTGAGCATCCATCGTTGTGAAGTTGGTCGGCGGGTACCAACTCACCGCCGCTGTGACGTGAGCCGAGACATCCGGAACTCCAAGCACGCCGGTCACGGACTCATCGTCAATGTCGAGCGCGAGCATCGCGGCGAGGTATCCCCCGGCCGAGTCGCCCCACGCGGCGATACGATTCGGATCGAGGCCAAGGTCCGGGCCGTACGCACGAAGCCACCGCACGGCAGCGTGGACATCGTGAACGCACGCCGGAAAGATAGCTTCGGCCGAGAGGCGGTACTGAACGGATGCAACAGCAAACCCTGCACCGAGCAGTGCCGCCCAGATCGGACGAGCAGGTATCGCGGTTTCACTAGCCTTATGGCTGCCCATCGCAAATGCGCCACCGTGAAGGTAAGCCACTACGGGAACAGGGCCTGTAGCGCGAGGTACTGTGATATCCATCACGAGCGAAACGCCCGAGACATCGGCGTAAACAACGTCGGACCATCGGCGAACTGGAACGCCGAATTGGACGTCTTCGATCGGACCAGAGCCATCGTTCTCGAGGCTGGTCGGAGAGAGTTTGTCGTCGTGGTTGTTGTTATGGTCCGTCAACATTGCGGCTCCAGTGTCGCATCTTCCCACCCTTGGCGGGGTCAGGCCTTAAATGCTATGGTTACACGAATTATAGTAAATTCAAATACTGGATAAATTCCGCAGAGCCTTGCTCTAGTGATGTTCTGATGAGGAATCCATTGTCACCCCGACTCACGTTCAATGGAGAATATAAGCCGTGACGTCGTTATCCCCTCGAAAAACTGGTTCCCACGGGTCGACCGACCTTGGGGATCTTCGTCGTGGAAACCTTAGTTTGGTACTCGAGGCAATTCGTGAACACTCCGGTCTAGCGCGAGCTGAGATTGCTGACCGCACGGGGCTTGCACGGGCTTCAGTCACGACCCTCGCGGCCGACCTCATCGACGTTGGAATGGTTGAGGAGCGGGCACCCGCTCAAAGTGTCACCCCCGGCCGACCTCGCGTACCACTCTTCATCGCGCCGTTTCCGTTTTGCATCGTTGTAATAGAAATCGATATCGACGTCGTGATCGTGGAAGCATCAGATTTGTCGGGAACTGTGATCGTGGAGAACCGTGCTCTTCACGCCCGAGCAACAAAGGATCCCGACCAAGTTCTCGGCCTTGCTGCAGACCTCGCAACAAAAATCATCAACCTTCTCAGCGCCGCCGGACATCGAATAGTTGAGGTCGCGATCGTTATCGGCGCCCCCATCGACCGAGGCGGGCGAGTGATCGAATTTCCCGAACTCGAATGGGAATCGATGGATCTCGCCGCGCTCGTTGCGAGCCGCCTCGCCACTTTTGACGGGCCTGTCGCGGTCTACAACGAGGCAAGCATGTCGACGCTGGCCGAGGCACGTTTCCAACGCCAGGCTAGGTCTTCGCCGGTGCGCGACCTCGTTTTTCTCGGCAGCAGAACAGGCATTAGCGGCGGCGCAATCAGCGGCGGCACCTTACTCGAAGGCTCACGCGGACTAGCACTAACTCCTGGTCACATAGTCGTGCGCCCCGGTGGCACCGCCTGCCGGTGCGGGCGGCGAGGATGCTTGTTGGCTGAAGCAGGACCGACAGCAGTGCTCAGCAACACAGGCTTAGACCAGGTCGTCACCCTCAAAGGTATGAACTTTGCCTTAGAGCAGCTGGTCGTAAATGCGCAGGTCGGACACCCCGAAACGATGACTGAGTTGAGGCGCGTCGGCGGCCTTCTTTCTGAAGTGATGGGCCAGCTGCAGGCGGTGCTCGACCCCGAAATCATTGTGCTCGGTGGCTACTGGGCACAAGTGCTTCCTTCGCTCGAGATCGAAGCACCGCCGCACGTTGAGGTTGTCGCGACCCCGCTTGGCGAGCGCTCGCCGCGAATCGGAGCGCTTGAGACCGTTGTCGCACGGGTCATCCAGAACCCGCTTGAGACAGCTCGACCCTTTGTCGATTCGAACTCACATAACCAATAAATTCAGAGCTTGAAATTTTACCGCGTCGGTGATTGAATCAGTCCAGCGACGGACAACCTGGCTACCCGGATTCCCTCGACCGATCCATCCCAATGACGCGAAAGGATACACAGCACATGAAAATCCGATCCGCTCCGATCCTCGGAGCCCTAGTAACGGCAGCGCTGGTTCTCACCGGCTGCGCTGCAACCGGCACAGAGACAGATAACACCCCGACTGACCTCACCTTGACGGTCTCGACCGCACCGATCAGCCTCGATCCCGCTAAGTCGAACTCCGAAGTGATCTTCAGCTCACTGGCATATGACAGCCTGATTCACGTCTCCTCCGACGGCACTTACAGCCCGAGTCTCGCAGAGAGCTTTGGCTACGTCGGAGAAGGCAACACGACCTTCGAGTTGAAACTCCGCGAAGGTCTCACCTTCGCAGACGAGACTCCACTCGACTCGGCCGCTGTAGCGGGTTACCTCGAATACTTCCGCAACGCCAACGGCCCGTTCGCCGCCACGATGGGGCTCGTCGAGAGCGTTGACACCCCAGACGACCTCACCGTTGTACTCAACCTGTCGGCGCCCAACCCAGACATCGCTCTCCAGTTCTCTGAGGGCGGCATGTGGGGAAGCGTTGTGAGTCCCGCAGGAATCGCGGACCCAGAAGCACTCGGATCGACGACGGCAGGCGCTGGTCCGTACCAGCTTGATACCGACGCATCCGTAGCGGGTTCGACCTACGTGTACACCCCGCGAGCGAACTACTACGACGAAGACAAGCAGAAGTGGGAAAAGGTAACGGTTAACGTCATCTCCGACCCCAACGCCGCACTTCAGTCTGTGATCTCCGGTCAGGCCCAGTGGGTTGAAGGAACGCCAGACCAAGTAGCGGCGGCAGAGGCTGCCGGACTCACCGTTGCTCAGGGCGTGCCGGATACTCTGCTGCTCTTCCTCGAGGACCGCGAAGGCGTATTGGCGCCGGCTCTCGCAGACGAGCGCGTGCGTCAGGCTCTGAACTATGCCATCGACCGCGATGCCATCGCAGAAGTGCTCGGCGGCATCCCCGCTCAGCAGATCATCGCTCCTCAGCGTGTTGGCTACAGCGAAGAAGCGAACTCGGTCTACAGCTACGACCCAGAGATGGCGAAGAAGCTCCTTGCTGATGCAGGCTACGAGGATGGCTTCGAGTTGCTGGCCCTGGTCGGAGCGTTCGACGCCTCGAGCTCGCAGGCACTCCAAATTGTCTCTGAGCAGTTCAAAGCGGTTGGCGTAGATGTCACCATTCAGTCGGCCGCCACCTTCGGTGACCTCGCCGCTGCTCAAGAAGGCCGCACTGTTCCTTCGCTCATGCTGCCGTGGGGCGCAACTACTATGTTCAGCGTCGCCCAGCAACTGGTTCTTCCCTCCGGCGTTGTGAACCCGTTCAAGTCTGAAGATCCAGAACTGATCGCTAAGTTCGATGCAGGAACTGTCGCATCCGGCGACGAGGCCTACCCCGCTTGGGAAGACTTCAGCCTCGCCGTCACCGAGAAGGCATGGTTCGTGCCCATCGCCGTCTTGTACGCGCCGTTCTTCGGCTCGGGCATCGACGACCCAGCCGGCGACGGATTCATTCAGCCGAACCCGCTGTACTTCTAAGCGGTCACACGCGGGCCGGGCTGCCGGAAGAGGACATTCCAGCAGCCCGGCCTCACCGTCTCACTACCTTTTCCAGCTTTACTCGATCCGAGGTCTCATGCTCACCCTTCTTCTGAAGCGGCTCGCGTTCTCGATTCCCCTCATCATTCTCGTCTCGCTCATGACGTTCCTACTTGTATCGCTGAGCCCGACAGACGTCGCCTATACGCTGCTCGGCGCTCGCGCGACTCCAGAACAACTTGAGGCAGTCCGCGAACAACTCGGGCTCAACCTGCCGCTGTGGCAGCAGTATGCCAATTGGCTTGTTTCCGCCGTCCAAGGCGACCTAGGATCGTCGCTACTCAACGGACAGCCGGTACTCGTCGCTGTCGGTCAGCGCGTCGAACCAACTGTCGCTCTGCTTGTGCTGACGATGATCGTCACGAGCATCATCGGAGTTGTTGTCGGAGTCGCTGGCGCACTGCGCGGCGGCTGGGTCGCTCGCCTCACTGACGCGCTCGGACTTATCGGCGTCGCTGTCCCCGGCTTCCTCATTGGTCTGGCGCTCATTGTTCTCTTCGCCGTGCAGCTCAAAGTCTTGCCGCCGTCGGGTTACTCCGGAGTCGCCTCGGGAAGCGGCCCCTGGATCCGCACCCTTATCTTGCCGGTGATCGCTCTCGCCGCCGGATCCATCGGACTCATCGCTAAGCAAGTGCGGGCAGCCATGACAGATGCGCTCTCAAGCGAATACGTCCGCAACCTCACCGCAAACGGTTTCCGCAAATCGTCGATCATTTACCGCCACGCGCTGCGATCGGCGGCAGTCCCCGTTCTCGCCATGATGGGCGTGACACTGGTCGGGATGCTCGGCTCCTCCGTCTTCATCGAGCAAGTGTTTGGCATCCCAGGAATTGGCGGTCTTGCCGTTCAAGCGACCGTCGCCAAGGACCTCCCTGTTATCCAGGGTGTAACTGTGATCTACGTGTTGATCGTCGTAGTAGTCAACCTTCTTCTCGACATCGCTTATGCACTCGCAAACCCGAAGGTGCGCATCTCATGACCCTCTCACCCGCCACCACCGAGAAGCCCACTAGCCGCTCCTCTCGATCGAAGCTTCCGGAGATTCTCCGACGGCCAACCGGGCTCCTCGCGGTGCTCTGGCTCGTTATCATCACCGCAATTGCGATTGCGGCGCCGGCCTTAGCCCCCGCAGGCCCTCTCGCGCAAGATCTTCTCCAACGAAGTGCCCTTCCGAACGCAGAACATTGGCTCGGCACGGATGCTCTCGGCCGCGATCTTTTCGCGCGCATCGCGTATGGGGCTCCGGTCAGCCTCGGGGGAATGCTCCTCGGCGCTTTCGTAGCCCTCGCCATCGGAGTACCTTTTGGGCTCGCCGCAGGCTACTTCGGCCGGTGGGTTGACAGAGTTCTCTCTTTCATCTCCGACATCCTGATGGCGATTCCATTCCTGCTCATCGTGCTCGTCGCATTCGCGATTTTCCCCGGCAACAATATGGTCAGCATGCTGATCTTCGGTCTTTTCGCTTCAGCCCCGATGTATCGCATCATCCGTGGCGCGACCCTGACAACCGCAGGCGAGCTCTACGTAGTGGCTGCTCGCGCGACCGGCCTGTCGCATTTCGCGGTACTTCGCCGACACGTTGCGCCGCGCATCGGCGGACTTATTCAGGTGCAAGCGTCGATCGTGACGGCGCTTGCCCTCGCGGTTCAGGTCGGGCTGGGCTTCCTCGGTCTCGACGTCGTGTTGCCCGACCCTAGCTGGGGCGGACTTATCGCCGACGGGACGAAGAATCTATACGCATCGTTGTGGCCGCTGGTTCCCGCCACCGCAGTTATCGTGCTCACCATTCTCGCGCTCGGTGTGCTTGGCGATAGCCGCCGAGAGAGTGCGAGCAGCCGCGGCGCCCTCAGCTTGTTGACGCATAAGCCAAGCACCTCGACCGCTCCCCCGCCCGTTTCAGACGCCATCTTGAGCGTGAGAGACCTCACCGTCGACGTGCAACGAAAAGGACAGTCCCCGCTCACACTCGTTGAGGGCGTCTCTTTCGATCTCAACCACGGTGAAATCCTGGGCCTTGTTGGGGAGTCGGGCGCCGGAAAGTCTGTCACCGCCCGCGCACTTCTCGGGCTGAATGGATCAACAACAACCTCTGGTTCGGCATATTTCAGCGGTCGCGACCTTCTCTCCCTCGGTGATCGGGATCTCAACACCATCCGCGGTTCCCGTATCGGCTTTATCGGTCAAGACCCAATGGCCGGACTCGATCCTCTCGACCGAGTAGGTCGCCAACTACGAGAAGCAGTGCGCACTCACCACCGCATATCGAAGAAGGCCGCGGATAAGCGTGTGCTTGAACTGCTCGAACAAGTGCGAATCCCTGATCCGCAAGCCGTCGCGCGTCGCTACCCCTTCGAACTCTCCGGAGGAATGGCGCAACGCGTATGCATTGCGCTGGCGCTTGCCGGAGACCCCGAACTGCTCATCGCTGACGAGCCAACCACCGCTCTCGATGTGACAGTGCAGATGGAAGTTCTAGGGCTGTTGCAGCGACTGCGCCAAGAGCGCTCGCTTTCTATCATTCTCGTCACTCACGATTGGGGCGTTATCGCTGACGTGTGTGACCGCGCGGTCACGATGTATGCGGGCGAAATCGTGGAACAGGGCTCTGTCGACGGGATGTTTGCCGAGCCGCTGCATCCGTACACGCTCGCGTTGCGACGTTCCGACCCCCACCTGCAACCGGTTGGCGCTCAGCTGATTTCGATCCCCGGGGCGGTACCCCCTCCCGGCGATTGGCCAGTCGGATGCCGTTTCGCTGATCGCTGCAACTTTGTTGTCGACGCCTGCCGAACACAGCATCCTGATCTGCTCACCGTTGGCGACGATCATGAGAGCCGTTGCATCCGGGTCGACGCTGTGAAAATGGAGGTGAACAATGAGAAGTAGTGAACCTGCTCTGGTCGAAGTTCGCGATCTCGCACTCGAGTATCGTCGCGGAAGCCGCACGTTTAGAGCTGTAAGTGACGTCTCTTTCGATGTGTTCGAAGGCGAAACCTTGGGACTGGTCGGCGAATCCGGCTCTGGGAAAACCACCATCGGGCGCGCAATCCAAGGGTTGCTCACCGCTGCGGATGGGGAGATTCGTCTCGACGGCCACTCCCTCGAGAGCATGGGAGCGAAGCGTAATCGCGAGCTTTCCAAGCACGTCCAGACGGTGTTCCAGGATCCCTTCGGATCGCTCAATCCCTCGCGCACGATCGCGCAAACGCTGTCAGAACCTCTCGGCGTTCATGAGCCACACCTCACACGCCACGATGTGCGCCGCAGAATCGCCAGTGAACTCGACAGAGTCGGGCTGCCTGCCCAAGCCGCTGAGCGCTACCCGAGTGAATTCTCCGGTGGGCAACGGCAACGGATTGCTATTGCGCGTGCCCTCATCGCACGTCCTCGACTCGTCATTTGCGACGAAGCGGTTAGCGCCCTTGACCTCTCAATTCAGGCGCAGATTTTGAACTTGCTTGCGGAAATTCAGGCGGAGCGGTCGGTGAGCTATCTCTTCATTAGCCACGACCTCGCGGTCGTTCAACACGTCGCCCACCGCGTGCTTGTCTTGCGACGGGGTGAACTCGTCGATCGTTTCGAATCATCGAACTTCGAGCCCGAAGCTCGGCATCCGTACACCCGGCGGCTCTTCGCCGCCGCCCCCGTTCCCAATCCTGCTTTACAGCGCGAAAAACGCGCTGCTTTCGAACTGCTCAATAGTTCTACCGAGGAGAAAACAACATCATGAGTCAGAGCACTGAAGCGACGACGACCGCCATCCGGCCGCGTACGCATGATGATCCCACCGCTGTGGTGCCGGAACAAATCACTGGCGCACGGCTGTATCGCGACGTAGAGTACGCGGTCATTCCGGGCTTTCGTCCGCTGCTTCTCGACCTGATGGTTCCCAGCCATGTAAAAAATCCTGCTCTCGTGATCTCCGTTCACGGTGGCGCCTGGCTCTCGGGAAGCCACAAAGATCGCGCCGACGACCCCAATCACGCGCTGCTCTTCGAGGCACTGCTCACAGCCGGGTTCGCCGTCGCCACAGTTCAGTACCGTTTATCGAAAGAAGTGACTTTTCCGGCGCAGGCTCACGATGTGAGCGCCGCCATCCGGTGGCTTCGTTCAGCAGCGGATGTGGTCGGGATCAACGCCGAGAGCATCGGACTCGTTGGCGACTCCGCCGGAGGCCATCTCGTGCTCATTGCCGGGGCCAATAGCGCTAATGCCGAGCTAGAAGGCGATCTGGGCATCGTCGGCGTGCGCTCCACGGTTGAGGCGGTCACGAGTTGGTATGGCCCAACCCGCCTCGACACTATGGATGCAGAATCGCTGCCTCATTCGCCTTTCGCGCACGATGCAGCCGATTCGCCCGAGTCGATCCTGATCGGCGGACAAGTGCCGCTAAACACGGATAAGGCACGCTGGTCGAGCCCTATCTCCCACGTTTCGGAGCGGTCGGCACCGACCCTGATGCTTCACGGCACTCAAGATGCCATTGTTCCGTTCCAGCAGAGCGTGGCTCACCACGAAGCACTCGAATCGTGCGGCGTGGAGTCCACACTGCGCCTAATCGACGGCGCAGATCACGGGTTTGTCGGAGTAGACATCGCACCGCTTATTGCTGAGACCGTCAACTTCTTCCGGGAAAAACTGAAGTAGTTCTCTCAGCGCGGGCGGGTGATTGAGTCACGCGAGCGTATTGCTGCGCTGGTGATCTCTTTGAGCAGCACACCAGCGTGTGGCGCGCAGGTCGGCACGTCCAAAGCGTCCCGCATCCGGTAAGGCGGCGCGGATGAGTTCGTCGCTGAATGGCTGCGCTGGGCGAATATCCAGTGGAGCCTCCGGAGCTGCCGGAGACGGAACGCTCACACCCTCAGCCAGCATTCGTGCTTGAGATTTGGCGACGAGGGGAACGACCATGAGCCATTCGGTGACTTGGGCGAGGGCCTTAATCGACCACACCGGCAGCGCAATCAAGAGCGGCGAGCGGCCGGCGACGCGCGCGATCCGTTGAACTGCTTCCCGGAGCGGAAGTTCTTCGGCGCCCACAACCGCAACCGTCGACTCGGGAATGCGTCCGTCGAGCGCAGCGCGAAGAACGGCAACGAAATCCGCGATCGGAATGGGGCGAACCGTCGGTTGATGAAAGCCGACGGTGCCAAAGACGGGCCAGGTCTTGACTGCGCGCGTCACGTGATCGACCATATGGTCGCCTCGGCCGTACATGAGCGACGCCTTGAGCACCGTGTGGTCGATGCCGGAATTGCGGATGAGCTCTTCCGCTGCCCACTTCGATTCGTGGTATCCAGAGCCACAATCGGGTCGAGCGCGCAGAAAGCTCACCATCACGAGACGCTTGACACCTGCGCGTTGCGCGGCCTCGACTACGGCCCGCGTTCCCTCGATGTGCACTCGTTGGTAGGTCTGGTCGCCGATTTCGCGATTGATGCCCGCGGTGTGCACGACCGCATCGCACTCCGCGAAGGCAGCGGCCAACCCGTCAACATCATCGATGTCAACGCCTGTTCGGCGCGAGACTATAACGGTGTCAGCGGGGTTGAGCTCTGCTGCGAGGTGTCGGCCGACGAAGCCGGTGCCGCCGGTGATTGCAATGCGCACGATCGAGTCCTTACCTATTTCGCTAAGTTGCTAATTAGCCATACTCTATCTAGCCAGGATGCTATATTGCAACCATGAGCGATTCAGCAAGCGACATCTTCTCCGCGCTGGCTCATCCCACCCGCCGACAAATCTTGCAAGACCTCAAAGATGGTGAACTCGCCGCAGGTGAGATCGCCGCACGCTTCACAGCCTCCGGCCCCACCATCTCTCGCCACCTGAACGTGCTGCGTCAAGCTGGGCTAGTCACCGAGCGTCGCGACGCCAACAGAATTCTGTACTCACTCGTCACTGACAATCTCGCGCTCTCTGTCGGCGACTTTCTCTCAACCGTCTGCCCCGACCAGATCGTGCTCCGCGAAGTCCGCAAACGCGGCACCTCCACTAAGGCGTAGCAAGCGCGCTCCGTCATTTCGGCGCGGAAAGCATCCGCTACCATCGACAGGGGCGCCTAAAACGATTCATTCGCGCCGAAGCAAAGGAGCTCGCCATGTCATCAACTCCCCTCCGTATCGCCGTTACGGGCGGAAACGGCAAGCTCGGGCGGGCGACCGTTGCCGGTTTGCGGGCTGCGGGCCACACCGTGATCGTGCTCGATATGGCTGGCCCCGACCGCAGCCAGTTCACCTACGTTGACCTCACCGACTATGGCCAAGTAGTGGATGCTCTCGCTGGTGTAAACGACCGTCATGACGGTCTCGATGCCGTCGCCCACCTCGGTGCGATTCCCGCGCCGGGCCTCTGGTCAGACGCCGCCACGTTCCACAACAACATGAACGCGACCTTCAACGTGTTCCAAGCGTGCAAACGACTCGGCATCAAGACAATCGCGTACGCCTCGAGCGAGACCGTGCTCGGGTTGCCGTTCGAGACACCCCCTCCGTACATCCCGCTCGACGAAGAGTACGAAACCCGCCCCGAGTCGACCTACTCCATGGTGAAACACCTCGAAGAAGAGATGGCCCAGAAGTTCGTGCGCTGGGACCCCACGCTCAGTATTGCCGCGTTGCGTTTCTCTAACGTCGTCGAACCGGCCGACTACGAACGCTTCCCCCGCTTTGATGCGGATGCCCGCGAGCGCTCCTGGAACCTGTGGGGCTACATCGACTCCCGCGACGGAGCCGAAGCAGTCCGCCTGGCACTGGAAACCTCCCGCCCCGGCTACGACGTCTTCAACATCTTTGCCGCCGACACCGTCATGACCCGCCCTAACGCGGAACTCATCGCTGAACTTTTTCCTGACGTAGAGATTCGCGGAGAGCTCGGCGTCAACACGTCACTGACCTCGATCGCCAAGGCCGAGCGGCTCCTCGGCTGGGTTCCGCAGCACAGCTGGCGCGACTAGCGCGCCGAGTAAAAGAACGCCCCAAACCGGGTCACGCCGCCACACCCCAATCCGCGGAAACCGGGGGACGGCGCGCAACTTGCCGCAGAATGTTCACCGCGCATCCATGTTCGAGTGCTGAACTACGCCTATGACCGGCTACGTGTCGCAATACCCTCGACCCGACCATTACGTGCTACATCTGAGTGACGTGCACCTTCTGGCGGATGGTGGGCGCCTCTATGGCAGCCTCGATAGCGAGACAAAGCTGCGGCAGTTGTTTGCTGAGCTCGAAGGTTCCGGCTCTCGCCCCGAGGCGATCATTATCACCGGCGACCTCGCCGATAAGGGCGAGGCTGAAGCGTACCGTACACTCCGCGAGATCGTTGATCCCGTAGCCCAACGTCTTGGCGCACAGGTCGTCTGGGTCATGGGCAACCATGACGACCGCAGCGCATTCACCGCCACTCTTCTCGATGAGCCTGCCTCCAGCGCCCCGATCGACCGCGTCTTCGACATCAATGGGCTGCGCATCATCGCGCTCGATTCGAGTGTTCCCGGCCAGCACTACGGCGAAATTTCGGATTCCCAACTGCTGTGGTTGCACAATGAGCTTGCTACCCCGGCACACCATGGCACCATTCTCGCGATGCATCACCCACCAGTGCCCGCCGTGCTCGATCTTGCGGTGACTGTTGAATTGCGCGGCCAAAAGGAGCTTGCTGCGGTGATCCGTGGCAGCGACATCCGCAGCATTATTGCGGGGCATCTGCATTACTCGACATCGGCGACGTTCGCCGGAATCCCTGTTTCGGTCGCCTCTGCGACGTGCTACACGCAAGACCTCAATGTGCCCGTCGGTGGCACCCGTGGCCGGGATGGCGCGCAGTCGTTCAACCTCGTGCATGTCTACGACGAAACAGTGATGCACTCGGTGGTGCCTCTCGGCGATTACGGGAGCCTGTCGTATGTGACCGCAGACGAAACTGCCAGTATCTTGGCCGACGAAGGAATAACGATTCCACCAGCGACGAACGCTCACGTGACGCCGAGCATCATCCCCGCTTAGCAAGCGCCCCGTTAACGCCCTCGCCGCACCGTCACTATTCAAGACTGAGCGCGGATGCCGGATCGAGCCGGGCCGCGCGCACCGACGGCGCTAAACCTGCGATCACCCCCGTCGCCAGCGAGGCTGCGATCGCCCCCAAAACGACCACTGGCGGAATCACGACGGGCCAGTCGTGACCTATAGCCCAGACGGCGCTCAACCCAGCACCCGCGAGAGAGCCGAGCACTCCTCCCGCCGCACACAGCGCGGATGCTTCAACCAAGAACTGGGAGGAAATATCGAGACGTCGCGCACCGAGCGCTCGCCGCAAACCGATGTCGCGTCGCCGCTCGAGAATCGAGGCGAACATCGTGTTTGCGATCCCGATCCCTCCCACAGTGAGGGCCACCAGCGCGAGGGCAAGAAAGAGTCCGTCGAAAGTGGTGCGGCTGGTTTCTTTCGCGGCAAGAACTCCCGAGGGCTGACTCACTTGTACCCCTCCCGGTTTATCCGGAGCGATCGTGGCGGCGAGTACGGGCCGAACCTCCCGAATGCTGTCCTCAAATGCCGTGACGTAAGCGACCGTCGGCTGACCGTCGAATTCGAGCCATTCGTGCGCTGCTTCCCAACTCATGAACACTGCCGATTGCATGTCGACGGCGAGCTCAGTTGGTTCGAGAATCCCGACAACAGTGAAAGGAATTCCTTCTATTTCGATGCTGGTTGCCGATGAGGGTAGTCGTGGAATCCCCAGCCGTCTTGCGGCCTCAGAGCCGAGCACGACCGAAGGACGCACGCCCTCAACCCACGAACCCTGCAACAATTGCGATCGAAGCACTGTCGAAAAATCGCCCGCTACCGCCATGGCGACGAGGGCGTTGTCAGCGGCACGCTGTCGGTCGTTGCGTTGCACGTCGACATGCAAATTTGCCGCGACAAATACTGAACGCACTGGGCCGACTCTGGCGAGCCGGGGAAGGCTATCTGTCGGCAGCTTCTGCAGCTCTGTGCTCGTCTGCACGGGGTCGATACGCAGCACGTCAGCGCCAAGCGCAGTCAGTCGCTCTTCCAGCGCCGCCTGGGAAGACGCAGGCAAACTCGCTACCAACACCACAGTCGCGATACCGATTGCCACTCCGACGATGGACAGCGTCGCGCGCATCGCTCGCACCCGCAACCAGAGCGTTCCTGTATTGAGGGTGTCGATTATGGCTTCATAGGCTCGAGCCGCGCGCGCAGGCAACCTGTTTCTCTCGCGCGCCTCGTGAGCCTCTCGCGCTTCGCGTCGCGCTGCCCGCTCTCCGCGACTCATAGTCGCTCGAGAGCCGGTGTCGGAACTCGAACGTCAGAGACAAGTTTGCCGTCGCTGAGAGTTAGGGTGCGGGGCAGTCGAGCCGCGAGGGCGCTGTCGTGAGTGATGATTGCGATCGTCACGCCCTCATCATTGAGTGATTTTAGGAGCTCGATAATCTGTTCGCCGTTCTTCGAATCCAGCGCGCCGGTCGGTTCGTCAGCGAGGAGGAGTGCGGGGCGCTTCGCAATTGCTCGCGCGATAGCCACGCGTTGGCGCTGACCACCAGAGAGCTGTTGGGGGCGATGATGCATACGGTCGATGAGGCCTACCCGTGCGAGAGCTTCGGCGGCAATAGCGGACCGTGCTTTTCGCGGGACGCCAGCGTAGAGAAGTCCGGTGCACACGTTTTCGGCGGCGGTCAGTCCATCGTCGAGATGAAACCCCTGGAAAATGAACCCTAACGATGTCGCGCGGATGCCCGTGAGTTCGCGATCGCTAAGACCACGAGTTTCCCGGCCGTCGACAATCACTGTTCCGCGGTTGGGGCTATCGAGCATTCCCATAATGTTAAGGAGCGTCGACTTTCCCGAGCCGGAAGGGCCGATTATGCCCAGAAACTCTCCCTGGTCGATGGCGAAGGAGACGTCGTCGAGTGCAACGATATCGGGGGCAAACATGCGCATCACGGAGTCAAGTTCGAGGGCCGTCATTTTGCAGTGACCACTACCATTCCCTCGGTCACTCCGCTCCCCGAGACCTCTACGAACTGTCCAGCAAAAAGCCCCGTCGTCACAGCGACAAGCTTTCCATCTTCGGTTTCGAGCGCATAGCCCCCTTCGCGAAGAGCCAAAAGCGCTGCGACTGGCACTGCCAAAACGTTCTCACGCGTCTCTGAGACCAAACTCACCGTAATCGGACCACTCTCGACCCCCTCAAACGGCGCCGAATCATCGACATCGATAGTTGCGGCCGGCTGACCACGCGCGGGATCAGCACCCTCCGCTGCGTTCGCGGCGATTTCACTCACCGTGCCGGTGGTGGTCTGCCCGCCTGGGAGAGTGAGAGTAACGCTCGCGCCGACGGTCAGGGATATCGCGCTCACCGCCTCCGCATCAAGAGTGACTTTCTGAGCAGTCTGCGTCACCCGGAGAATCGTTCCTTGGGCGACGGTCGTGCCGAGTTGAGCGTCAATTCCTTCAACCCGCACATCAGAAGGAGCGACATACACGTCGCTATGAGCAATCCCACCCCTGGTCGCTATCGATCCCGAAACTCCCTCAGTCCCGTACTCACTTGATCCGTCAGAGGCCGGGCGGACCGAGTCGTCAGTGGGCGGCAGCTCTAGCGGCGGCAAACCCTTGTCTTTGCGCAGCGATTGAGCAGCGACGGCGAATTCGTCTCCCGTTTTGCTTCCTTCAGCAAATTCCGAAAGATAGCCGAGTGCGACAAGATTATTGGCCACTGTCTGCACATCGTTGCCCTGAAGCCCGCTGCCATTGACGACTCGATAGAGGGGTGTCACGCCGTGGAACAACAGAACCGGCTCTTCGTTTACGCGG
>Ga0209344_10003023_pt1 | contig 17334 bp, 17 predicted proteins | sample Cruoilmetagenom6_FD_187293 | JGI IMG/M metagenome (GOLD analysis project Ga0209344, IMG submission 187293) | Oil polluted marine microbial communities from Coal Oil Point, Santa Barbara, California, USA - Santa Barbara Oil Seep Sample 6 (SPAdes)... | ecosystem: Environmental > Aquatic > Marine... | reverse complement strand
CGGTGCGTTCGTCGATCTCTGGATCGAGGATGACCATGAGTTCGTACTGATGCGTCACAAACCCACCTCCTTCGGACTTAAACGGTTACAGACGGTCTGTAACAGGAGGGTGTTGACGTTCGTCGTTCCGCCTAAAGGCAGTCAGACAACCTGCCTAGTGTAGTTGCTTCTGGCCCCAATACTCAAGGTCGCGCGAGAAGCCGATGTTTCACGCTCACACTATGAGCGCGCTGCCCACCATTCGCGCAAACGCTTCTCGGCTTCGAGTTCACCTAACGGACCCTCGTCGAGTCGCAGCTCGAGCAAGAACTTGTAGGCATCGCCAACCTCGCGACTGGGCTTTAACCCCAGAATCGCCATGATCTGTTCTCCATCGAGATCGGGACGCACAGCGGCGATCCCCTCGGCTTCAGCAATCGCCGCAATACGGTCTTCGAGATCGTCGTAGGCAAATGAGAGTCGATCAGCCTTGCGCACGTTGCGTGTGGTGACATCAGCGCGAGTGATGATGTGCAGGCGCTCGAGCTGGTCTCCAGCATCCCGAACATAGCGGCGCACAGCGGAATCAGTCCAGGCCCCCTCGGTGTAGCCAAAGAACCTCAAGTGCAGCTCGATCAGGCGTGCTACCGACGTGATGGTTTCCTTGTCGAAACGCAGGGCGCGCAAACGCTTCGTCGCCAGCTTCGCGCCGACCACATCATGGTGATGGAAGGTAACAACGCCACCGCGCTCGATTTTGCGCGTAGATGGCTTTCCGATGTCGTGCATGAGCGCTGCGAGCCGAAGAATGAGGTCGGGACCTTCGATTCCCGAACGACTGGTCTCTAGATCGATCGCCTGGCGCAACACCGTGAGGGAATGCTCGTAGACATCCTTGTGGTGAGCATGTTCATCCACTTCCAGCTTCAGCGCCGGAATTTCGGGCATCACCCGCTCAGCAAGCCCCGTTTCTACTAGCAAGCGGATGCCCGGCACCGGGTCGTTCGTCTTCAAGAGTTTTGTCAGCTCATCGCTCACGCGCTCAACGCTCACAATTTCGAGGCGTGGAGCAAGCTCGATCATCGCGGCGATGGTCTCGGGGGAGACCGTGAAACCAAGCTGCGACGTGAATCGTGCAGCTCGCATCATCCGCAAGGGATCATCACCGAATGAGACTTCGGGAGACCCGGGGGTCGTGAGAGTCTTCGACAACAAGTGCTCGACGCCGCCCCAGGGGTCGACAAGAACTCGCTCGGGCAACCGCAATGCCATCGCGTTCACGCTGAAGTCACGGCGTTCGAGGTCTTTTTCGAGCGAATCGCCGAAAGCCACAACGGGCTTGCGAGTCTCGCCGTCGTAGCTGTCGGCACGATAGGTCGTGATCTCGACGGTCTGCCCATCGATGCGGGCCGCAATCGTGCCAAAGTCTCGCCCGATATCCCACTGCGCATCCGAAATGGGCTTCACTAAACGCAAGATGTCGTCTGGGTTCGCGTTGGTCGCGAAATCGAGGTCACTCACCGTGCGACCCAAGAAAGCATCCCGAACCGGACCGCCAACAAGCGCGAGCTCGAAACCTTCAGCAGCGAACCGCGCCGCTAGGGTGGCTACGGGCTTAGAGTCGGCAAGCTTTCCGAGGCTCTCGATCGCGTGGGCAACACTCTCCATAGTTCGACTAGTTTCGCATGCCAAGTGCAGACAATTTCGCCGACGCATCCACAACGCACCCACCATTCAGGCAAGGACGAATAAACTCACATCATGCTGGCCGAGCGAGAGGACGGGGCTGACCCTTGCCTATAAGAGCTTTCAGCGCCGCCGTGGCGCTCGGTCTTGCCTTTACTTTTGCCGCAAGCGGAGCTGCCGCAGCACCCCAACAACCGCTTCCTTCCGCGGTTGTTCCGGCCTCCGTGGCCACTCAGGTTTCCGTTGTTGTTCCTCTGATTGTGCCTTCGGGGAGCGGCGGTCTCCTCGATGCTGAGACACTCGCTGACTACACGGAGCCTCTAGGTATTCTTACGAGGCAGTTGGATGCTATTGAAGGACAGCCCGTTTCTGTAGCGATCGACCCGATGATCTTGGCGTCGATTCGTGTCTTGGGATCGAGCGCGCCACCGACAGCACGCGAATGGCTGCAGCGTCTCTCGGTGCTGAGCAACCCAACGGTTCCGCTTCCGTACGCCAACGCGGATCCCACCCTGGTTACCCAAAATGGGTCCGCCGAAACGCTTGAGCCCCTGAGCTTCGATTTTGCGCTCAACTCCGCGAACTTCTCCACCGCTGAGCCAGCAACCGACGCCGTCACTACACCGGCGCCCATCGATGTCGGAACCGACGAGGTTCCCCCCTTCCCGTCGACTCAGCAGCTTCTGGCGTGGGATTTCGATCTCGAGAACTTCCTGTTCCCACGCCCAGACACCGTTGTATCCAGCGACCTCGAGGCATTCGCGGCGAGCGAGTACGACACTGTAGTTCTGTCGTCGAACAACGTGTCCCGCGCCGAAGGGGCTGGATCGGTGCTCGATGTCGATGGGGTCCGCGTACTGGTCTCAGACGCTGATGCCTCAGCCGCAATGCACACTGCGCTGGGTTCCACGCTTGACGTTGATGTAGTGGATGCCGACGCAGCGCTGGCTGCGGCCGTGCAAGCCGCCGGCGCCAAGCAATCAGCCGCGACAGCCTCGGTGCTGATCACGGTGGATCACTCCATGGAGATGAGCGCGGCGAGACTAGATTCAGCGCTCACGAGTCTCATCACTCACCCAGCAATCACCATTGTGCCGCTCACTGAACTTGCTGCCGCGCCACAATCGGCTGCCATGATCGTTGATTCGCCACACTCCGAAGACCGCCTCGGCGATGTCGCTCGCCTTATCGCCGCCGCGGCGAAGGAGCGCAGTTTCTTCGCAATCGCCGCTGATCCGGCAGCTCTCATCTCCGAACGGCGACTCAACCTGCTTGACGTTCTCGGTAGCATCCCGAGCGACAACCCCGCCGATTGGCTTACCGACGTCAATAGATTCCTCGTCGACTCTCGTGACACTCTCTCGGCGATAGCGGTAGTGGAATCGAGCGATTCGCTCCTCTTGGCCGACAACGGTTTTCTTCCGGTCTCGGTGAGTAATGGCCTCGGCCAAGCGGTCACGGTCTACATCACAGTGAAACCACGGACCGCTCTCCTCGCGGTGGGCGATAGTCGCGTAGAGCTGCACATTGAGCCGAACTCGCAGGCCAAAGGCAATGTGCCGGTGCAGTCACTCTCTAACGGGATGGTCGAGGTCACCGTGAGCCTTTCGAGCTCTACCGGGCTACCGATTGGCAGTTCTGAAGTGAGAGATATCAACGTGCAGGCGGGCTGGGAAACCCCGATCGTGCTTGCCCTAGCGATTCTTGTCTTCCTGATCTTTGGTGTCGGTTTCGTTCGCAGCAGCCTGCGCCGAAAGAAGCCAGCCAGTGAGTGACAAGGCGGGGCACGAGGCGCAGCCTGAGCCCAGTGTTCCCAGCGCACCTGTCGCACCCTCCGCTCCGGCGCGCGAGAAGGTCTCCACAATTGGGCGGGCCAGCGCACTTCTGGCATCGGGGACCTTTGTTTCTCGAATCCTCGGCTTTCTCAGCGCCCTCCTTCTCGCTCACACTCTTGGCATCCATTCTGGCGCTGCTGACACCTACAGCATCGCGAACCAACTGCCCAAGAGCGTCTATGCCATCGTTGCGGGCGGCGTATTGGGTGCAGTGATTGTGCCGCAGATCGTGCGGGCTGCACTGCACAAAGATGGTGGCCAAAAGTTCATCAACCGACTCGTCACTCTCGGCATTGTTGCGTTTCTTACCGTCACGGCGATCGCGACGATCTGCGCGCCGCTTCTCGTTCGGCTGTACACCCAGCCCAGCGAAAACTTCGGACCGGCCGAGTTCGCTCTCGCAACCGCTTTCGCCTATTGGTGCTTGCCGCAGATTCTCTTCTACGCCCTCTATTCGCTACTGGGCGAAGTTCTCAACGCTCGCGGCAAGTTCGGCCCTTTCACCTGGGCTCCGGTTGCCAACAACGTAGTGATGCTCACCGGGCTTATCGTCTTCCAGTTTTTGTTCGGCGGAGTCTCTTCCCTGGCTCCCGAAGCCTGGACAGATCAGATGGTTGTCGTGCTCGCTGGCAGTGCGACACTCGGCATCGCTGTGCAAGCCGCACTGTTGGCCTATTTCTGGCATCGTGCGGGCCTTCGCTATCGGCCCGAGTTCCGTTGGCGTGGCGTCGGTCTCGGTGCGGCAGGCAAGGCGGCATCCTGGACCTTCGGAATGATTTTGGTTACCCAAGTGGGCGCTGTTGTCGAGATCAACGTTGCGACCTTGGCGACCGGTGAGTCTTCCGTCTTCGCCATGAGCACGGCCTGGCTCATCTTCATGCTCCCGCACTCGGTAATCGCCGTGTCAATTGGGATGGCCTACTTCACTCGGATGAGCGGTCACGCGCGCGACGGCGATCTCACATCAATGCGCGACGACGTGTCGTCATCTATGCGCTCGATTCTTATGTTGCTGATGTTTGCGGCGATCGGGCTCATGGTCATCGCGTATCCATTCAGTGCCCTCTTCGGCTCAACATACGACGAAATCTCCTCGCTGGCCATCTTGCTTATCGTCTACCTGGTTGGCCTCGTGCCGTTCAGCATCATGTATGTTCTGCAGCGGGTCTTTTACTCTTTCGAAGACACCCGCACGCCGTTCGTACTGCAGAGCTTTCAAGTGTTGCTGTTTATCGGCGGGGCCATCGTTGTCTCGTCTTTCCCCGTCGATCTCATCGCGATCGGTCTTGCGGGGGCTATCTCGCTCGCAGGCATCATCCAGACCGGCGTTGCTCTGATCGTCGTGCGGCGCAAAGTTCCCGGTTTCGCCGTCATTCCTATTCTTCGCCGAGCGCTCTTGTTTCTCGCCGCGATGATTCCGGCAGCCGTAGCAGGGTTCGGCATCCTTCTCTTGCTTGGCGGATTTAGCGAGGGTTCATTCGTCGTCTCCGGCTTCGCGAGTGGTTTAGTCTCGATCGCGCTGGCCGGCACAGGGATGCTTGTGGTCTATTCGGCAGTGCTAGGCATTACGCGCAATGCTGAGTTCTTCGCCTTCGCGCGTCCGATCATGGCTCGGCTAACGCGCCGCTAGTGAGGAGTTTTGACACAGTCATCGCTCCCGCTCGTGTACGTCGGGCGAACTTAAAGCAACAGGGCTACGAACTCTTTAGTGTTCGCCCGCACGCCACAGCCAGTCGGAATACTCCGTAGCTAGGATGTGTTGAACCGGGTAATCACAATCCCAAGGAGACACTCAAAGTGCGCCAACTCATCATCATCGGATCCGGCCCCGCTGGATACACCGCTGCGATCTACGCTGCCCGCGCTAACCTCGCGCCGCTCGTCATCGCCAGCTCCGTCGAAGCGGGTGGCGAGCTAATGAAGACCACAGAGATTGAAAACTACCCCGGCTTTGCCAACGGCATCCAGGGTCCTGAGCTCATGATGGAAATGCAGAAGCAAGCCGAGCGCTTCGGTGCCGAGATCGTTCTCGACGACGTCACTGATTTGCAGCTCGAGGGTCAGGTCAAGAAGGTCACCCTCGGCAACGGTGAAGTTCACGAAGCGCTTGCGGTCGTGTTCGCGACCGGTTCCGCCTATCGCAAGCTCGGCCTTGCCGACGAAGAACGCCTCAGCGGCTATGGCGTCTCGTGGTGTGCGACATGCGACGGTTTCTTCTTCCGTCAGAAGACGATCGCTGTCGTCGGTGGGGGAGACTCGGCAATGGAGGAAGCGACTTTCCTCACGAAGTTCGCGGAGAAGGTCTACGTCATTCACCGCAAGGATGAACTGCGGGCGTCTAAGGCAATGCAGGAGCGTGCGTTCAGCGATCCCAAGATCGAATTTGTCTGGAACAGCGCTGTAACCGGCATTACCGGTTCCGACTTGGTTGATGGAATCGACCTCACCAACACCATTGATGGCAGCACCTCTCACCTCGATGTCAGCGGGCTCTTCATCGCGATCGGTGCCGACCCCCGCACGCACCTCGTGCACGGCCAGCTCGATACCAACGCCGATGGAACCGTTGCAGTTGATGGCCGTTCTTCACGCACGAACATCACCGGAGTTTTCGCGGCCGGCGACGTCATCGATCCGACCTACCGTCAGGCGGTTACTGCCGCAGGATCTGGAACGGTCGCCGCTCTCGACGCTGAACATTACCTCGCATCGTTGCCGCGCGAGCTGGTCTCCAGTGCCGTGCAACCCAAGGAAACCGCAGCGCCCGTAGCTGCTTCCGCCTAAACGTCCCACCGAACAAAGGAATTACGCATGTCAGCAGCAACAGAAGTAACCGACGCCAACTTCGAAGAACTCGTCATCAACTCAGAAGACACCATCATGGTCGACTTCTGGGCTGAATGGTGTGGTCCGTGTCGCGCAGTCGGCCCCATCCTTGACCAGATCGCCAGCGAGAACGCTGACAAGATCAAGATCGTCAAGCTCAACGTCGACGACAACCCACAGATGGCGATGAAGTACCAGATCACATCGATCCCCGCGATGAAGGTATTCAAGGGCGGAGAGGTCGTCAAGACCGTTATCGGCGCTAAGCCGAAGCCTGCGATTGAAGCAGATCTCGCAGAGTTCCTCGCTTAAATATTCAGCGCTACTGAAGCCTCCGGCATCCGCTACACAGCGGGTGTACAGAGGCTTTCGTAGTTAACACCGGTCAGGCGCTCAGATTCGTTCCACAGCTTCGTCGCATCGACCAGCGAATGGGATGCCGGGTTCGATTCGACGCGCTGCGGAGCGCCACGGTACTCCCGATAGCCGGAGGGGCCGAAGAAGTCACCACCGGCTGCGCTCGGGTCGGTGGCGGCGCGCAATGTAGGTCGAGCACCCTGTCGTGGCGTCTGGATTCCGAGGAACACCAATGACTTGAGCGGCTTGAGGTACCACCGGTTGAGCAAGTGGTCGGCTAGCCCAGTGCCCGCAGTACCCGGATGCGCGGCAACAGACACCGCATCGATTCCCGTCGCCTCAAATCGGCGCTGCAGCTCGTAGGTAAAGAGCAAATTGGCCAGTTTCGAGCGACCGTACGCAGCGCGTGGCGTGTACGACCCGTTCTGGAACATCAGATTGCCGAACTCCATGAATCCCCACCGGTGCGCGAGGCTCGAGAGCGTGACCACGCGAGCCCCCGATGTTGCTGAGATAAGGTCCACGAGGCGACCGGTGAGCGCGAAGTGACCTAGGTGGTTGGTGCCCAGTTGCGATTCGAATCCATCGATCGTGAGCTGAGCATCCGTCATCATGATCCCGGCGTTATTGATGAGGAAGTCCAGACGATCGTGTTTTTCGTGAAACTGCTCACTGAAGTGGCGGATTGATTCCAGATCAGCTAAATCGAGCAGCATCGTCTCAACAGACACGTTTCCCAGTTCGGCGCGCAGTTCTTCCGCAGCCACCTGGGCTTTCTGAGCGTTTCGGCTGGCCATCACGACGTGTGCGCCGGCGGCAAGCAATGCACGCGTAGTCTCCTTGCCGAGGCCGGAGTTCGCGCCCGTGACGATCGCGACGTTCCCGGTGAGATCGCCGATTTCTGCTGTGATCCAGGCTGTAGTGGCGTTCACTGTGCTCCTTGATGTCATGCGGGTGAGTGAAAAAGGTAGGACGCATCCGGTTGGTTATTCGGAGCCGGGCGTAGAGCCGATGGGGCGGATGATCGTAACGCCCGTGCTTCAGTTTCGGCCATAGGGGTCCAAACGCCTATTGTTTAAAGTCAACCGAACGGGATTGCCCATGACAACACAGCCAAATAACCTCGACAAGTGGTTCGACCACTACGCAGATCGGGCCTCTGGATTAGCGGCCTCTGAAGTGCGAGCGTTGTTTGCCGTGGCCTCTCGGCCCGAAGTTGTCTCGCTCGCCGGTGGCATGCCCTATGTTTCGGCACTGCCGCAAGATCTCGTCACCGAATCGATCGATCGCGTCATGCGCGATCGGGGGCCGGCGGCACTTCAGTATGGCTCCGGTCAAGGTTTACCAGCGCTGCGTGAGCAGATTCTGGATGTCATGGCCCTCGAGGGCATCCGGGCCAGCGTAGATGACGTCGTGGTCACCACGGGCTCTCAGCACGCCCTAGAACTCGTCACGAAGCTCTTCATCAATCCTGGCGACGTTGTGATCGCTGAGGGACCGAGCTATGTCACGGCGATGGTCGTCTTCAAGTCCTTTGAGGCCGAGGTCACTCACGTCGAGATGGATGAGTTTGGGCTCGTTCCTGACTCCCTTCGAGCCCATATTGCGGCAACTCGCGCTGCAGGCAAGACGATCAAGTTCTTGTACACGGTTCCGACCTTTAGCAACCCTGCTGGCGTAACACTGAGTTGGGAACGCCGTCTCGAAGTGCTGGAGATTGCCCGCGAGAATGACATTTTGGTCCTCGAGGACAACCCTTACGGGCTTTTGTACTTTGATGGCCCTCCACCACACGCCATGCGCTCGGTCGAAGAGTCGGGTGTTATTTACCTTGGCACCTTCTCTAAGACCCTTGCCCCGGGTTTCCGGGTGGGCTGGGTTCTCGCACCTCACGCGATTCGAGAGAAACTCATTTTAGCTAACGAGGCCGCTGTGCTCTCGCCGAGCTCCTTCACTCAGAACATCATCAGTGAGTATTTGAGTGTGGCTGATTGGAAGGGCCAGATCGATACGTTCCGCGGCGTCTATCGTGAGCGCCGCGACGCGATGCTGAGTTCGCTCGATGATTACCTCCCCGATTTGCAATGGACCGTGCCCAACGGGGGGTTTTATGTGTGGGTGACCCTGCCCGAAAACCTCGATTCGAAGGCAATGCTCCCGCGCGCTGTCAAGGAACTCGTGGCCTACACGCCTGGCACGGCGTTCTACGCGGATGGCAACGGGAGAAGCAACATGCGGCTCTCATTCTGTTATCCCACTCCAGATTTCATTCGCGAAGGCATCCGTCGTCTCTCCACCGTGATCAACGGAGAGTTAGAACTGCTCAATACGTTCTCCCAAACGGCCCCGCTCACGATTGCGCCACCGGCGTCATCGATGATCAATCCTCCAGCCAACCTCAGCTAGGACACCATGAACGGCTCACCCACCCGCGTACTCGTTCTCGCCGGCGGCATTTCGCACGAGCGAGATATTTCTCTCCGCTCAGGCCGTCGCGTGGCCGATGGACTTCTTGCTCAGGGCAAGCACGTCGAACTCCGGGATCCCGATTCGAGCCTTCTTCCCTACCTGCGGGAGAGTAAGCCCGATGTTGTGTGGCCAGCACTCCATGGCGCCAGCGGAGAGGATGGCGCCCTAAGAGGCCTCCTTGACCTCATCGGCGTTCCCTATGTTGGTTCGCGTGCCGGCGCAGCTCGCCTCGCCTGGGATAAACCCACCGCCAAGGCACTCGTCTCGCGCGTGGGCGTTCGCACTCCACTATCGATAGCACTGTCGCGCGATTCCTTTCGCGAGCTCGGTGCTCACAGCATTCTGGATGAGCTCGCCGATGAACTTTCGGGGGAGTTGGTCGTCAAGCCGGCTCAGGGTGGTTCGGCTCAGGGAGTATCGATTGTCACTGATCGTTCGCAACTTCCCGCCGCCATGGTGAGCGCGTATAACTACTGCGATGTCGCTCTCGTCGAACAACGCATTACCGGCACGGAAATCGCGATCGGAGTGATCGACACGGGGATGGGACCGGTCGCATTGCCGCCGGTTGAAATCGACCCTGTCGCCGGTTCTTACACCTTTGACGCTCGTTATAATGCAGGTCAGACCCGTTTTTATACCCCGGCCCGAGTTTCAGGTTCACACGCTGCGCGCGCGGCCGAAACTGCCCTAGCCGCACACGCCAAGCTGGGATTGCGTCACCTGTCGCGGGTCGACCTGATCGTTGACGGTGCCGGAACTCCCTGGTTCCTTGAGGCAAATGTGTTGCCAGGCCTTACAGAGACGTCGATCCTTCCGCAGGCCCTTGTAGCCGCCGGTCACGACTTGGGTTCTATCTACGCAGCTCTTGCCGACGCGGCGATCGCTGACTAAACCACGATCTCCAAATCCGCCGCCCTGCTCTGAGCAGGGTGCATGGCCAGCCATTGACGATGGATGACCGGGGTGCCCTGCCCTTCAACAACAGCGCGACTCAGCGCTCGACTGCCTTTCTGCTTTCGGTGTCGTTGCGGAATCAGCGGGCTTTATCCCTGTCTACAAAGATCAATGTGGACCAATGTTTCATGTGAAACATTGGCCCACATTGTCAAAGATGGAGCCCGGCAAGAGGATCAGCAACCGAGACCAGTCGTCGGTTCCTTAGCCTCGGCGACCTCAGCTATTGAATCCGGTGTCGCCGATTTCTTCCAAAATACGGTTCAAGTCAGCGACAGTAGCGAAATCGATCACGACTTGACCCTTGCTGGCGCCCAGAGTCACTTTGACTCGAGTATTGAGGCGATCCCCAAGGCGCTCGGCAATTTCGTCCAGGTGGCCCTGCTTCTTTCCGCGTGAGGGCTTGGACCGAGCCGGCTTCGTCGAGAGGGTGCCGGCGGCAGTTTCTGCTGCGCGCACAGAAAGTGCCTCGTTGATGATCTTCTCGGCAAGCTTCTCCATCGCTGACGCATCCGGCAAGGAGAGGAGAGCGCGTGCGTGTCCAGCACTGAGAACTCCAGCAGCGACTCGGCGCTGAACGGTCTCCGGCAAGCGAAGCAGCCTCAACGTGTTCGTAATTTGAGGACGCGATCGACCGATGCGCTCGGCAAGCTGTTCCTGCGTGATGCCAAAGTCAGCGAGAAGTTGTTGATAGGCCGAAGCTTCTTCGAGGGGGTTGAGGTTCGCTCGGTGCAAGTTCTCAAGCAGGGCATCCCGAAGCATGTCTTCGTCTGCCGTGCTCTTGATGACTGCGGGGATCGTCGCGAGACCCAGGTGCTTGCTTGCACGAAGTCGACGCTCTCCCATGATCAGTTCGTACTGAGGTTCACCCTCGACGGCGCCGGCAAGCGGACGAACAACAATGGGCTGAAGCACGCCAATCTCACGAATGGAGACAATGAGTTCATCGAGCTCTTCTTGACGGAACTCTGATCGCGGTTGACGCGCGTTAGGAACAATATCGAGCGGCGACAAATTGGCGAGACGAGCGCCGGGAACGGAGCGTAATTTCTCGGGGGAGACCTCTCCGCCAGGAAAGAAAACATCTACCGGGCGCTGCTCACTCTCATCGGATGCCGGAATAAGGGCGCCGATTCCGCGGCCCAATCCCGTGCGCTTCGGTGCGGCCATTATTGGGGTGCTCCTCGGTGTGCGATCTCCGCTGCTGCCTCTAGATAAGAGAGCGAGCCGGGGGAGTTCTGGTCGTAACTAATAACGCTCTGTCCATAGCTCGGAGCTTCAGAAATACGCACCGAGCGGGGGATGAGGGTAGTGAGAACCTGATTGGGGAAGTGCTCACGAACATCATCGACAACCTGATTGGCCAGGTTGGTGCGAGAGTCGTACATGGTCATCAGAATCGTTGACACTCGAAGTCGCGGATTAAGGTGACGCTCGATGAGCTTGATGTTGTTCAATAGCTGGCTCAAACCCTCCAGTGCGTAATACTCGCACTGGATGGGGATGAGGACCTCCTGCGCCGCGACAAACGCGTTGATTGTCAAGAGTCCAAGCGATGGTGGGCAGTCGATGAAGACGTAGTGGTAAGGCTCTGGAGAGCTCTCGAGGAAGCTATCTAGAGCGGAACGCAGACGCTGTTCACGGGCAACGAGCGAGACAAGTTCAATCTCGGCACCTGCGAGATGGATGGTCGCTGGCACACAGTAGAGCGCGTCAAACTCCGGGCTCTTCTGAACAACATCTGCCATGGCCACATCGTTAATCATGACGTCATACACGCTGGCGGTCTCCGAGCGGTGTTCTACTCCGAGTGCAGTGGATGCGTTGCCCTGAGGATCAAGGTCAATCACCAGTACGCGAGCACCGGTACGCGCCAAAGCTGCAGCCAAGTTAACAGTAGAAGTCGTCTTTCCGACGCCGCCCTTCTGATTAGCAACGGTGAAGACGCGTGGTTGAGTGGGAAGCGGAAGAGCCGCAGCGGCAATCGCTTGGCGGCGGCGCGTGAGTTCAGCAATCTCCCGCGCGAGGGGAGTGCTCTCGTCGAACGGAGTGCTCTGTCCGTTGACGTCGCTTTCGGGATGTTTCACGTGAAACTTTCTCTATCAATTGAGGGGGAAGATGTAGGCCCAGTCACAGCTGGGCGGGAATCAGTCCACTCTAGCCCGAAACACCCTTGTGATCTCTGGGGTAATTCCTTCGCCAAGAACGAGGGATTCGACATCCAGGAGGCGGGCTTTGCGGATGGCTTTAGCGGCGGCCGCAATCTCTTCGTCAATGCGCGCGCCCTTCATAAAAACCATCTCCCCACCCGGTTGAAGGAGGTGCTCGGTGGCAGGGATTAGTTTCGAAAGTGCGGTGACAGCACGCGCCGTAATCTGACTCAGCCCCTCAGCGTAGGGAGCATCTTGGGATCGAGAGCGGTGCACAGTCACGTTGGAGAGTTCGAGTCGTGTCGTCTCGCTCTGCAGCCAGTCGACTCGACGCTCCATTGGCTCGATCAAAACGAAATCGACATCAGGGCGGGCGATGGCAAGCACCAAACCAGGTAGCCCAGCGCCACTGCCGATGTCCCCAACAAGTCCCGGACGAAGCAGGGGAGCGACGAGCACGCAATTCACAATGTGGCGGGTCCACAGCCGGGGGAGTTCCAAAGGACCGATAAGTCCAAGCTCTTCGCCTCGCACCGCGAGATTCTGGGTATAGGAACGAGCCAAGTCGATCCGCTCTCCGAAAAGTTCGGCAGCGATGCTTGGTTCGTTCTCTAACCCCAGCTCGTCACTCAATGTTTCACGTGAAACTATGCGCGGGTGATGACGGTGTGACGGTCGCGACCTTCACCGCTCGACTGCGATACGAAACCACGATCAGCCACAACATCGTGAACGAGCTTGCGCTCATACGATGACATCGGAGGAAGAGCGGCTGAATCCGCACCAGCTTCGATCCGCTCAATTGCCGTATCAACCAGCTGAGACAATTCAGCGGCGCGAGCTTCACGAGACCCACCGATATCGAGGATCAAGCGAGAGAATGCTCCCGTTTTGCTCTGCACTGCGATACGCGCAAGCTCTTGCATTGCGGTGACGGTATCCGGACGCGAGAGAAGACGAAGGTTGGTGTCTTCACTCGACGTGACCGATACATAGGCGCGGCCGGCACGAGCATCGATCTCGATATCGCCATCGAGATCCGCGATATCGAGAAGTTCCTCGATGTAGTCGGCAGCGATGTCGCCCTCTTCTTCTAACTGCGCAGTCGTACGATCGTCGCGATCGTCAACCGCGGGGGCCTCAACCGAGGTGGTGTCGGTGTCAGAAACGTTCGTCATTTCTTCTTTCCCTGCTTCTTCTTGGCACGGTTCTTGCTAACGGGTTGTTCCCGCTGCGGGTTCTTGGGTTCTTCAACAACGACGGTTCCGGCGTCAGGTGTCTCTTCGACAATTCCCTTGCGCTGATTGCGCTTTGCTAAGCGAGCCTCGCGGGCCAAAGCGGCCTCACTGCCAGGAGTCGGCATGTTGCGGATGACAAGGAACTGCTGACCCATCGTCCAGAAGTTCGAGACGAGCCAGTAGAACATCACGCCGAGAGGGAACGTGAATCCAGAGAAGGCAAAGACAAGGGGGAGTAGGTACAACATGATCCGCTGCTGGCGGTACATGGGACTGGCTTTCATCTCAGCCGACTGGTTCTTCGACATGATCTGCAGCTGCGTAATGAACTGTGATCCAGTCATCAAAATCACCATGATGATTGCCGTCACAATTACTGCGACATTACCTTCAGCAGTGCTAATCGCCAGGTGTAATGGAGCGATGTCAAAGAGCGACGACGTTCCGAAGGACTCAGCCAGCTCTGCACTAAGCAGGCCCACGCCGGCAGGATGATCTTCCAGCTGAGCTTCACGGAGCACCGAGAACAAACCAAAGAAGATCGGCATCTGCAGAAGCAATGGCAAGCACGAGCTAAACGGGTTAGTGCCCGCCTTCTTATACATCTCCATCGTCTCGCGAGACATCGCCTCGCGGGAGAACTGATCCTTCTTACCCTTGTACTTGTCTTGGATTTTCTTGAGCTGAGGCGCGACCTCCATCATGCGGCGCTGGCTCTTGATCTGACGAACAAAGACCGGAATGAGAGCCGCACGCACAACAAGCACGAGTCCAACAATCGACAGGACCCAGGTGAGTCCGGCGTCGCCGTCCATTCCGAAGAACGTGAGTAGCTCGTGGAACGCCACGAGGATAGCCTCGATAACCCACTTAATTGGCCACAGCAAGCTGCTGAAGAAAGCAAAGAAGTCCATGAAGTGGTTAGCCCCTTTCGTGGCTAGCGGCTATAACAAAGCCGAACCGGGTGATCTGGTAGCGGTCATGCCGGCGGGCCGGGATGTCGTCAATACCGCCTTCTGCCCACGGATGACAACGAAGGATGCGACGAGAGCCAAGCCAGATGCCGCGGACAACGCCGTGCTGCTGAATCGCTTGCAGAGTGTAGTTCGAGCACGACGGGTAATAACGACAGACATCGCCATAAAGAGGAGAGATAACTGCGCGATAAATGCGGAGGATTAGTACACAGACGTTGCGCGGAATGAGCAGCACGAACGTAACGACAGACTTCATGCCTTCATCACGATGCGGTCAATCCCCTCTGCGATCTCCGCCTGTAGAGTAGCCCACTCAAGTTGCGCAGAACCTGCCAGCGCGCGAACCACTATGTCCGAACTTGGCTCGACACCGGGAAGCTCTCGCGCGGCTACTGAACGGAGACGTCGACGAACTCGATTCCTCGATACCGCGTTGCCCACTGCTTTAGAAACAATAAAACCGAAGCGCGAGGCATCGGTTTCATTATTTGTCACCACGTGGACGACGAAGTGAGGCGCTGAATAACGACGTCCCTTACGAACAGCCAAGCGAAAATCACTCGGCTGCGTAATGCGGTTCGCCTTAGCCAACACCGGGCGAGATTACGCGGAGAGTTCGGTGCGCCCCTTGCGACGACGCGCGCTCAGAATCGAGCGGCCGGCACGAGTGCGCATACGCAGGCGAAATCCGTGAACCTTCGCACGACGACGGTTGTTTGGCTGAAAAGTTCTCTTGCTCATAGCTCTATCTCCAAGGCCCAGCTCTAGCAGCCGGGAAGAATTGGTTGGCCCAAGGGCCGGAAGTCAACTGATTAAAACTACGGCGTTAATCGGGTGGGGTCAAACCACGCGATGAACAACGGCGCATTATCCACAAAGAATACATGGATATTGGTAACGACATGCTGTGGACAACTAAGGTAAGTCCCAGTGAAGAGTGGCTTGAGAAACACTGTATTTCAGCGAGAATAGCTGTGGACAACAGTGGATAAGCCTGTGAGTAATTAGCAATAAGGGATGGGAAAATAATGTCGGAAAAACCCGACCCGACTGCGGGGCTCTGGCAAGAAGTGCTCACACACCTCGACCAAGACGACCGAATTACTCCGCAACTTCAAGGCTTTGTCAGCCTCGTGGAACCCAAAGGCGTGATGGCGGGAACGCTCTATCTCGAAGTTCCTAATGAACTCACCAGGGGAATGCTCGAACAGCGGCTGCGACAGCCCTTCCTTGATGCGATCACCGCATTGGGCGCCGAACACGAAATCTCAAACTTCGCGACAGTCGTCAATCCAGAAATTCAACAAGACGCTCTCGCTCAAGACATAGTGAGAACCGAACAGCCTTACATCGAGCCAACCCCGGCGAAGTCTCCCATCGAACAACCGGCAGCTCGTCGAAGCGATTCCCGGCTAAATCCCAAATACAGTTTCGATAATTTCGTGATCGGGGGATCCAACCGGTTCGCACACGCCGCAGCCGTCGCTGTCGCCGAAGCCCCCGCGAAGGCCTACAACCCCCTCTTCATTTATGGAGAGTCTGGACTCGGCAAGACTCACTTGTTGCACGCCATCGGCCACTACGCCGAAAGTTTGTATCCGGGCATTCGCGTGCGCTACGTCAGCTCAGAAGAGTTCACAAACGACTTCATCAACTCGATCGCCAACAACAGGGCATCCGTCTTCCAGTCGCGGTATCGCGAAATCGACATCCTTTTGATCGATGACATTCAGTTCTTGCAAGGCAAAGATTCCACTCAAGAAGCCTTCTTCCACACCTTCAACACTCTGCATGACCACAACAAGCAGGTGGTCATCACGAGCGACTTGCCACCTAAACACTTGACTGGATTTGAAGACCGGATGCGGTCACGCTTTGAATGGGGCCTGATCACCGATGTGCAGGCGCCGGATCTTGAAACACGCATCGCCATTCTGCGCAAGAAAGCACAGAGCGAAAAGATGCAGGTGGGCAACGACATCCTGGAATTCATGGCGTCGAAGGTCTCCTCGAATATCCGTGAACTCGAAGGAACCCTCATTCGAGTGACGGCGTTCGCCAGTCTCAATCGCACCGAGGTCGATATGGCTCTCGTGCAGACAGTATTGAAAGACCTCATCACGCTCGACGAAGACAACGTGATCGCACCAGTCGACATCATCAATCACACCGCTGACTACTTCAAACTCACTGTCGATGATCTCTATGGATCGTCGCGTTCGCAGGCCGTCGCAACCGCTCGACAAATAGCGATGTACCTCTGTCGCGAAATGACCAATCTTTCATTGCCGAAGATTGGACAGCTCTTCGGAAATAGGGATCACACCACGGTGATGTACGCGAACAAGAAGATCACCGAACTCATGAAAGAGCGACGCTCGATCTATAACCAGGTGACTGAGCTCACAAGTCGCATCAAACAGAACCACCGCTTTAGTCAAAAGTAGGTTTTGTTACTTGGGGATAACTTGGGGATAAGCCCGACAACTCGCCGGAAAGATTGTTGATCAGAAAATTGTTTCTGTGGAATCAGCGATCCCGGTCGACAGAGTTTCCACGAGCACCCTGATTGTTCTCCACGATGCATCAACAACTCACACGAATGTAGTTTCCAGTAATTACACGAATTTGATCGAGTTATACACACAATCCACAACGGTTAAGAGTGTGACCTTTAAAGAATGAAAATTGAATCCCAAATAACCTGTCGTTCGTGAGCAAGCTGGCTGTGCCAGTATTAACGGCCAGAGCTTGATCCGGTTAGGGGTGGTTCATGAAGTTTCAAGTCAATCGTGACGTGTTCAGCGAAGCGGTGTCCTTCGCGGTGAAGTTACTTCCGCAGCGCACGACGCTTCCTATT
>Ga0209344_10003022_pt1 | contig 17335 bp, 16 predicted proteins | sample Cruoilmetagenom6_FD_187293 | JGI IMG/M metagenome (GOLD analysis project Ga0209344, IMG submission 187293) | Oil polluted marine microbial communities from Coal Oil Point, Santa Barbara, California, USA - Santa Barbara Oil Seep Sample 6 (SPAdes)... | ecosystem: Environmental > Aquatic > Marine... | reverse complement strand
TCGATGCACGTGGCTGACACTCGACCGGCCTTCGAATTTCCTTAAATATCTACCGTGTTGCTTTGGTCTATACCCGATACCAACGAACGCATGGGCAATATGCGTGCAGTCACCAAGTAGCGGAACTCTCTTGCCCAAGTGATTTCACCAGAGCTGCCGTTCGTCTTTTGCGCGGCGAAGTCGGGCTTAGAGCCCTTCTGGGTCGTTTGCAAACAGTGCAGCATCCGTCGCAGTTGGAGAAGAACGGAAGTCATGAACCCGAGTGAAACCGCACTGCGATCCATAAGCTCGAACATTCACATATTCGCAAATGACTATGCAGCTCGCCTTTTTGTCGCTAGCCTGAATGTCAGTTATGGGAGAATCACTATGAAAAACATCGTCGTTACCACAGCGATTGCGTTGACGTTTGGCACCGGAGCCTTGGCCGAGGGCAAATCTCATTATGTCGCCATCCATGTCAACGAAAACGATCCCAAGGTTATGAACATGGCGCTCAACAATGCGGCCAACGTAGATAAGTACTATGAGTCGCAGGGTGATGACGTTGTCATCGAAATGGTTGCTTATGGGCCTGGCCTGAACATGCTGATCCCCGGTAAATCGCCTGTTGCGGACCGAATTTCCGCGATGAGTCTCGAACTGGAAAATTTGTCATTCGCCGCTTGCGGAAATACCCACCGCAAGATGTCTGAGAAAGCCGGCAAAGAGATAGCTTTGATGGAAGAGGCGGCAATTGTACCCTCCGGAGTCGTGCGGTTGATTGAACTGCAAGAACAGGGATATGCTTACGTTCGGCCTTAGGGACTGACACAAGACCAGCACGCTTCGCGACACGCCAGTCCACGGAACATTCGGCTCAATCAGCAACCCGCTACAGGATCGAATTGCACTGCGCGCCATTCTTTAAGATGTAGTGGATGGCAACCTTATCCGCATATTATCGGTTCGGCAGCATGCAACAAATGTCGGCAGTTGCTTAGTTGCGGCGCCGTAGCGATCTGATGCCTGCCCCTCTTTGAAGACCGCGACCAGACCTGTAATGCGCTTGTCCAACCCGTCCATCTCGCGCGTTATGGATCGAACATGACATTGCGGCGAAAGGCGCACCGTTTTGAGCGTCGCATGTTCCAAACGATTTTGCTCAATCCGCATGATCCTGGCCAGATCGCCCCGGTGACGACGAAAATGCGCGTAGCTCTTCTGCTTCCGGTTCAACCGGTTGCCAGAGGCGCGGCCATCAGATTTTTGTTTCCAGATGTGACGGCGTGATATCGCGGCGCTTTAATACTGTTTCACGCCAGATAATGAAGATCACTGAACTGAGGATGACCGATCCCCCCAGCACCACCCAGAAATCAACGGCTTCGCCAAACACAACTGCGCCCAGCAGCACCGCCCAGACAAGTTGCAGGAATGTCGCCGGCTGCGTTACGGTAATGGGGGCTGCACGAAATGCCAGCGTCATTGTGAAATGCCCCGCTGTTGCAAAACTGGCCATCAGAAAAATCCAAGCAAGCTGCTCGAAATTTGGCGTTACCCAGTTCACATAGGCAAACGGGGCTAAACCCACTGTTACGGTGATAGATAACATTCCGACCACCACTGCCGGGCTGACCCGCCCTGACATCAGCTTGGCTATCAGGTGGGATATGCCGAAAAAAATAGCGGTAAACAGCATCGCGATATGGCCGGCTGAAATTTCCCTAAACCCAGGTCGTAATATGATCAGCACCCCGACCAATGCCGCTATAACTGCAATAATCCGACGAAATGCCAGGGTTTCCCCTAAAAATAGCGCCGCACCAATTGTCACATAGATCGGAGCCATATAATTCAGCGCCGTTACTTCGGCGATTGAAATTCGGGTCATCGCAAAAAACCACAATACAGCACCGCAGGTATGGGCCAGCCCGCGCGCACCAAACAAAAATAGCGACTGACGCGACATCCGGGCACGCAGTATCGGACCTATCATCGGGATCAGAAAAACAAGCCCCAGTATATAACGCAAAAACGCGATCTCGGCGGCTGGCAAATCGGGCCCAATATGTTTAACAATTCCTGTCACGGCGACAAGGGTCGCGCCAGTCAGCATCATCCATAAAATTCCCACGACAGGGCGATCTATTCTTTCGTTCATATCATTTAAGTGATCCTAAAACCGAACCTACTACAAGTTCTGGTTTTTCCCGGATCAGAGCTGCTCCATAATTTCATCAGACACGTCAAAATTCGCCGTGACCCGTTGCACATCGTCATCGTCTTCCAAAGCATCTATCAGCTTCATCAGCTTTTGCATGCCTTCAAGATCCATCTCGGTGCTTACAGTTGGCTTCCAGATCAGCTTGGTTGATGAACTTTCCCCTAGTTCTGCCTCAAGTGCTGTCGAAACCGTGTTCAGATCTGTATCGGCGCAATAGATGATATGGCCATCTTCAGAACTTTCAACATCCTCCGCGCCAGCTTCTATAGCGGCCATCATCACCGTGTCGCCATCCCCGGCTTCCACCGGGTAAGTCACTTCACCAATACGATCAAACATAAAACCAACAGATCCGGTTTCGCCCAGATTGCCGCCGTTTTTGGTGAAGGTGGAACGCACAACCGAGGCGGTGCGATTGCGATTGTCAGTCATCGCTTCGACAATTACGGCCACACCGTTTGGGCCATAGCCTTCATAACGAATTTCTTCGTAGTCTTCACCCTCACCCGCCTGCGATTTCCTGATCGCACGATCTATCACATCCTTGGGGACAGAAACTGATTTGGCTTCTTTCACCGCCATTCGCAGGCGAGGATTTTTTTCCGGGTCCGGGTCACCCATTTTCGCCGCAACAGTGATTTCCTTAGCCAGCTTGGAAAAAAGTTTGGAACGTAATTTATCCTGCCGCCCCTTACGGTGCTGAATATTTGCCCACTTTGAATGGCCTGCCATGAACCTGTTCCCATCACGATATTTGCTTTCTGCGTCTCTATATGTCAGCGCCCACCTGTGCCGCAAGCCCATGAGACGTTGCAATTACGCCGCTCATAAGATTGTCTGTTCCCTAACAGGGGGCGCGTAATGACCATTGACCAGATTATCCTATTTTCCCTATTTGGGGCGTTTTTCGGCATGCTTTTATGGGGCCGGTTCCGATATGATCTTGTGGCGTTCAGTGCGCTGATGATCGGTGTCGTCCTCGGGGTGGTTCCCAAAGGTGACGCATTTTCAGGTTTTGGTCATCCGGCGACGCTTGTGGTTGCGTTGGTGCTGGTCGTTTCGGCAGGGCTGGTACGCTCTGGTGCGGTGTTTCTGATCACCCGCACTTTGGTAGACAGTTCCCGTTCACTTAGAGGTCACATTGCGCTTATGGGGGCCGTTGGTGGTATATTATCAGCCTTCATGAACAATGTCGCCGCATTGGCATTGCTGATGCCCGTGGATATTCAAACAGCGCGCAAGGCCGGGCGTTCGCCCCGCCTGTCACTGATGCCATTGTCGTTTGCAACAATCCTTGGCGGGATGGTCACCCTAATCGGAACCCCACCCAATATCATTATCGCCGCAATCCGCGAAGATGCACTGGGCGCACCATTCAAGATGTTTGATTTTGCCCCTGTTGGCGGGGTTACAGCCCTAGCCGGGCTTGCATTTGTGGCTCTCGTGGGCTGGCGTCTTATCCCCGCAGGTAGGGATGATGACCCCACAAACGCACTGGATGATCTGGCACAGTACATCGCCGAACTTACGGTACCGGAAGGCTCAAGCAGTATCGGCAAACGGCTTGGCGAATTGTACGAGGTGGCTGAAAAGAACGATGTTGCTGTTCTTGGGCTGGTTCGGGACGGCAAGCGGCGTTATGGCACCCAGAAAAACACCAGATTACTGTCCGGAGACGCGCTGGTACTTGAGGCAAACCCGGACGCACTGGATGAATTTCGCGCCGCGTTGGCGCTCGTGTTTGCGGATGACGCACGCGAAGAACGGTTGCGCGCAGACGCAGACGGGCTGACAATTCTGGAAGTTGTGGTGCCTGATCAGGCAAGAATAAATGGCAAAACCGCACAAGCTGTTGGTCTTTCGTGGCGGCGCAACACAGTCTTGATGGGAATTTCGCGCCAGGGCAAAAGCATCAAAGATCATGTGCGCAGTACCGAAATTCATGCCGGCGATATCCTGCTGCTGCTGGCACCACGTGACGGTGCGGGTGATGTCGTTGAATGGCTGGGTTGTCTACCGCTGGCCGATCGCGGCCTTTCAGTTACGGAAGACAGCAAGGTCTGGCTTGCCATCGGGTTGTTTGCCGCCGCAGTCATAGCTGCGAGCGTTGGATTGTTATACTTGCCGATAGCCATCGGATTGGTTGTCATAGCCTACGTGGTGGCCAAGATCGTGCCCTTGTCTGAACTATATACGTTCATTGAATGGCCAGTTGTCGTGCTGTTGGGCTCAATGATCCCACTTGGCAGCGCATTGCAATCCTCCGGTGGAACCGATCTTATCGCAAGCGCACTGGTTGGACTGACCCATGGCTGGCCCGCTTGGGCAATTCTGACCACTTTGATGGTGGTAACAATGACATTGTCAGATGTGTTGAACAACACGGCAACCACAATCGTGGCAGCGCCCGTTGGCATCCAAATGGCCCAAACACTTGGGGTGTCGCCTGACCCGTTTCTAATGGCGGTGGCAGTGGCCGCATCCTGCGCCTTTCTTACCCCGATCGGGCACAAAAACAACACGCTTATTCTGGGTCCGGGCGGATATCAGTTCTCTGATTACTGGCAAATGGGGCTACCGCTGGAAATACTGGTTGTCTCGGTTTCCATTCCGTCAATCCTTGTGTTCTGGCCGCTATAAAAAACAAGCCCCCGGCGGGGATATTTTTGGAAATTCGAAGCCTTCGATTTTCTTCAAATATCCCCGCCGGAGGCAAGCTGCGCCCTGAGAATGGCGATACATCTGATAATACTTTCAGGTGCTTACCCTATTCTAAAGCGGCCATAGAAACGGAATAACAGCGCAAGCTAACAGGCCTACTGACAGATTAAGCGGAATACCGACCCGCAGGAAATCGGTGAATTTGTATCCGCCAGGACCAAAAACCATCATATTGGTTTGATAACTGATCGGCGTCGCAAAAGTGGCGCTTGCCGCTACCATTACCGCCACGACCAGCGGACGCGGATCGACGCCAAGTGAAATCGCCAGGCCTATAGCAACCGGGGTCAGAACCACGGCCACCGCATGGTTGATCAGTTCGGATAAGACTGACGTCAGCAGATAAATCGCCCAGACAATGAAAAATGGGGGTAAATCACTGATAAGGGGCGCAAAACCTTTGACAAGCAGTTCGATCGCACCAGAAGTTTCCAGCGCCGTTGCAACCGCCAGCATTGCAAAAATCAGCGCGAGAAGGCGACCGTCAATAAAGGCGAAAGCTTCATCTGAATCGATACAGCGCGTCAAAAACACCACGGCCATCGCCAAAACAGCAAGCAACAGGATCGGGGCCACACCAAAGGCCGCCAGCGCGACAATGCTGGCAAGGGCGGCCAGTGCAATCGGCGCATGGCTTCGCCGATAGGCGCGGTCCGACGGGTGGCTGACATCAACCATATCCATATCTGCCGCCAACCGGCTGATATCTTCGCCTCCCCCTTCCAGCAACAACGTATCACCCACCTGCACGGTCAGATCATCCAGGGCCTGCGCAATATTCTGGTTTCGACGGTGAACAGCCAGTGTGTAAACTCCGTACCGTCTGCGCAGTCGCAACGCGCCCAAGGTCCGCCCCACCATGCGACACCCGGGTGTGATCAGCACTTCCACTGTTGATGTTTCCACCGACGAAACCTGATCGACCGGGCGTAATTTACGATCCTGCTGCAGGCTAAGAAGTTCGGCCATCGGAGTGCGCAACACCGCCCGATCGCCCGCCTGAAGCACGACATCCTTCAGGTTTCGGCGAAGTGAAATATCGCCGCGCAGCACGTCGACCAAGCGGACCCCATCACGGCGAAACAGATCCACCTTGGTCGCATCCTGCCCAATCAGATCACTGTCTGCCGGAATGACCAGTTCGGTAAAGAATTTCATTCCGCGCTTTTCAGACAGCATTGTCGCCATTGTATCCCGGTCGGGCAACAGCCACGGTGCGACAAAACGCAAATATATCCCCCCCCAGATTACCAGGATTATTGCAAGCGGGGTTATTTCAAATATGGTAAATGGTTCCAGCCCGCCAGCGCGCGCGACACCATCAACCAAAAGATTGGTTGAGGTTCCGATCAGAGTAAGTGAACCACCAAGGATTGCGGCATAAGACAGCGGGATCAAGAGCTTACTGGCCGATATGTTCAGTTTGCGCGACAGTTGCACAAACACCGGGATCATCACCACGACCACGGGCGTGTTGTTTACAAATGCCGACGCGATCACAACGAATGCCATCAACCCGCCTATAGCCAGGCCGGGGCGGGTGTCGGCCTGCGCGCTTGCAAGGCGGGTGAACCATTCAAGCGCACCTGTACGCACCAGCGCACCCATTACGATGAACATCGCCGCAATCGTCCATGGGGCCGGATTTGACAAAACCTCCAGTGCATGGTCGTAGGGCAATAATCCAAGGGCCAGCATCAGTGCTGCGCCAGAAATAGCAACAACTTCAGTAGGATAGCTTTCACGCACGAAAAGTGTAAACATCACCGCAACCACGGTAAGTGCCAGAATTGCTTCGCCCATTGGGCTGAGGGATAGAATGTTGATCATTTCGCCCCACCTACCTGTCAGTTTGCATCTTCGCTTACACCCGCCTTCTCATCAAGTGAACTTTCGCGCTGGCGGGGTTGCACAAGAAACAGCCCGGCCAGGATCAGGATCAACGCCAGCCAAACCCAACTGGAATAACTTTCGCCCAACAGCATCATCGACCATCCCACACCAAAACTCGTAACCAAGTAAGAAACCTGCGCAGCAAAAACCGGCCCGGTACGGCCAATCAACCAGATATAGCCACTGTAGGCAAAAGTGCTGAGAACAGAGATTAACAATATACCCCATTCAGGTGCAGACCATTCTATGAACGGATCAATGTATTGGCCCGAAACAAGAGCCAGTGGCAAAGCCACGCAAAGCCCGAAAATACTTGCGCCAAACAGCACCTGAAACGGGTCGGGCACCGGATCGGTCGCGCGCGCGTTAAACCATTCCAGAAAGTTCCCTTCGATCCCGTAAGCCAGCGTTGAAAGCATTGCCACGATAACGAAGATCTCCGTGCCGGGTGTTGGCAAGCTGGTTTCGGGGCCCACAAGTAGTACAACTGCACCGGCCCCGAAAAACAAACCGCTTAGCCGATATAAGGACGGTTTTTCAAACCCCATCAACAAAGCCACCGGCATCGAAAACAGCGGCACCAGCGCTATGATGATCGCAAGAACACCACCGGGCAAATGCGGTGCAGCCGTATAGGAAAAATAGCCGGAAACCACCGAACCCAGCATGGCAACACCAAAGTAAAGTGGAAAGTGGCGCCTTGAAAAACGCAATGTTTTCCGACGCCAAAGGGTGAATGCCCCGGTCAGAATAATCGCAGAGACGAGTTGCCAGACCAAAATACCGTAGGGCTGATATCCGGTTGAAACCACGACTTTGGTTATCGGAAATGTCAGCCCCCACGTCGCCCCGATCAGGACAAGCGCAAGGTAGAAAACCCAAACTGACTTTGACATCATGGTTCCGATTGTTGCAGGCGTCCGCCGACCCGTATCATATCCACTTTGGTCGCCTTGCCCGTGCGATCATCAGTTTCCACATATAGCCCTGACAGGGTTGCGTCACCTTCGGCCGGGGTAAAACGGGATTTTGCCATGCCTGTTACAAATCTGCGCATCGGTTCAGCCTTTTCCATACCAATCACCGAATTATAATCGCCGCACATTCCTGCATCGCTTTGGTATGCTGTGCCACCGGGCAGGATCATCGCATCGGCCGTTGGCACATGTGTATGCGTGCCGACGACGACGCTTGCGCGCCCGTCGCAATAATGGCCCATGCCCATCTTTTCAGACGTAGCTTCGCAATGCATATCAACAAGGGTTGCGTTCACCAATCCGCCAAGGGGATGGGCACGCAATACCTGATCAATTGCTGAAAACGGATCATCAAACGGACGTTTCATGAAAACCTGGCCCAGAACCTGCGCCACTAGGATTTTTCGCCCACCCTTTGCTTCAAACACCCTTGCACCTTTTCCAGGTGCAGATTTTGCAAAATTTATCGGGCGCAATATACGCGGTTCCGTTTCGATGAACTGCATCAAGTCGCGCTGATCAAACGCGTGATCCCCAAGGGTGATGCAATCGGCCCCCGCCTCAAGAATCAATTTTGCATGTGAACCGGTCAGGCCGACGCCATTGCTGGCGTTTTCACCATTAACAACGATAAAATCCAAGCGCCATTCTTTGCGAAGACGCGGCAGGTGTTTTTCAATCGCACTGCGGCCGGCGCGGCCCATGACATCGCCAAGGAAAAGAGTTTTCATGGGTGATTGCTATGGTGCAAACTTGCGAAGGGCAAGCGACTAGTTACCCCGGGAAACGGTGCACACCCGCATCGGTCACAATAACATCAAGGGGCTGATCCGTGGGCTCGGTAGGCAGTGGTGCGGTATGTTGCGCCTCGTAGGCAAAGCCGACAGCCAGTATTTTTTGCTTTGCACGCAACAATTTCAAAGTTCGATCATAAAAGCCCCCCCCATAGCCCAGCCTGTGACCACGGTCGTCAAATGCAGCAAGTGGGACGATCAGCACATCTGGTACCACCAATTCGCTGTTGGCAGGTATCATTGCCCCAAACGGGCCTTTAACCATCTGCATTTCGGTATCCCACCGCCGAAATTCAAGCGGCAGCGCTTTGCCCAGTATAACCGGCACACCAATAAGACCGTAATTTGCAAGTTCAGCCATTACGGGCAGCGGATCAATTTCGGTTTTGATGGGCATGTAGCCAGATATTGGGTGGCCACGTTTATCTTTAAGAAACGCCAGTAAATTGGCTGCTCCGCGCGCGCTGGCCTTAGCCGTATGCGCCGATTTGCGCTTTGCAAAAGCTAGATTGCGCGCTGCGGCCTTTTCTTTCGCATAGGTGTTCACGAAATCAATTCCTTACAAAAGGATCAGGGCGGCTAGCCCCAGAAAGGCAAAGAAACCAACAACATCCGTTACCGTCGTTACAAATGCCCCCGACGCCAGTGCAGGATCGACCCCGATGCGTTCCAGTAAAACTGGTACGCCAATTCCGGCCAACCCTGCCGCAACAAGATTTATGACCATGGCTGTGGCAATAATCACGCCAATCAACGGTGACCCAAACCAGATCAGCCCGACAATCCCCATTACAACCGCAAATATCATTCCATTGGCCAATCCAACCAAGACTTCTCGCCGGATCACCCGCCACACGTTTGCGCCGGTAAGGTCGCGGGTCGCAATCGCACGCACAGCAACGGTCAGCGCCTGAGTGCCCGCGTTTCCCCCCATCGACGCCACTATTGGCATCAAAACGGCAAGGGCGACAAATTGCGTGATGATTTCTTCGAACTGGGCGATAACCAGCGACGCAAGAATAGCCGTCACCAAGTTTACCGCCAACCAGGGCAAGCGTCTTTTGGTTGTGTCATAGACCCTGTCAGAAAGGCTGCTTTCACCTACACCCGCAAGGCGCAGGATATCTTCCTCGTGTTCTTCGTCCAGAACAGCCATCGCATCATCGATTGTTATGACACCGATCAGCCGGCCATCATCGTTCACGACCGGTGCGGAAATCAGGTGGTATTGGTTAAACGCATAGGCAACGTCAGCCTCATCTTCACTTGCGTTGAAGGTGCGAAAACTTTCTTCGGCAATATCTGCCAGGCTGACTTCGCGGCGCGACCCCATCAGCCGCCCCAGGGTCACATACCCGACGGGTTCAAAGCGCGGGTTGACCAGTATGATATGATAAAATTGTTCAGGTAATCCTTCTGATTTTCTAATAAAATCAATCGCCTCCCCTACTGACCAATGTTCCGGGCTGCTAACAACTTCACGCTGCATAAGTCGGCCAGCGGAATTTTCCGGATTGACCAGAGATTGTTCAACAGCGGCGCGATCGCTATCTTCCAGCGCATCCAGAATTGCATCGTGTTGCTGGCCTTCCAGATCCTCCAGCAGGTCAACAACATCATCTGATTCCAGTTCGCGTATCGCTTCGACCAACACTTCCGGGCGCAGAACCGCTATCACTTCTTCCCGGATACTTTCATCAAGTTCCGATAGAATTTCACCATCAAACTCGCGATCATACAGCAATACAAGATTGCGCCGCTCATCCTCAGACACCTGTTCCAGAAGGTCGGCGATGTCTGCCGGGTGCAATGGCTCCATCAACTCGCTCAGCAGGTTTGCATCACCTACTTCAACGGCATTTCGAATGGCCAGTACATCGCGTTTATCCAGAACATAAGTATCTTCTTCGCGATCTTCTTCTGCTACGAATTCTTGATCCATCGCCTGCCCCAATCTGGTTTGCGCGAAACATAGGCGATGCAGTTATAAAGAAATAGAGCAACCGGGTGATTTACCTCTGGAAATTCCGGGCATAGGGTCAGTTCAACGGAAAGGGCAAGAGATGAGCAAGCAGCACCTGATTTTGGGCCAAACACTATCTTATGATGGCGATCCATTTCATGTGCCGATAGCAGAGGCCGCGAAATGGCGGCGGCGTGGTGGCGTTCTGATTGAAAATGGCAAGATAGCCGCCGTTGGTGAAGCTGACACCCTGCAAGCAAACAGCCCAAAGGCGATGGTCACCGATTACGGGGACGCGTTGATAACCGCTGGATTTGTCGACGCGCATGCGCATTATCCACAAACCGCAATCATAGCCAGTTGGGGAAAACGCCTGATTGATTGGCTAAATACATATACTTTCCCAGAAGAATTGCGATTTGGCGATGCCGACTATGCAGCGCAGGTAGCAAAAACCTACTTTGATCTGACACTGGCAAACGGCACCACGACAGTAACCAGTTACTGCACAATTCATCCTGAAAGTGTGGACGCATTTTTTGACGAGGCATCAGTGCGGGGTGTACGCGCAGTGGCGGGAAAGACCTGCATGGACAGAAACGCACCGGACGGGCTGCGTGACAACGCCCAATCCGCATATGATTTGTCTGAAGCTTTGCTGGAAAAATGGCATGGCAGAGGTCGGTTGTGTTATGCGATTACGCCACGGTTTTCCCCAACCTCCACCCCCGAACAGCTGGAAGCACTTGGTGCTTTATGGGCGCAGCATCCTGACTGTTTGATGCAAACACATTTGTCCGAACAAACAGATGAAGTTGAATGGGTTGCCGGGCTGTTTCCGGATGCGACTGATTATCTGGATACCTATGAACGCTATGATTTGGTCGGCCCCGGCGCGATGTTCGGACATGCGATATACCTGAGCGATCGGGAACGTGCCCGCCTGAAAGAGGCGGACGCAGCGTTGATCCATTGTCCGACTTCCAACACATTTATTGGGTCAGGGTTGTTTGACATGGCTGGCCTGATGGCGGCAGGTCAGCGGATTGGATTGGCTACAGACACAGGTGGTGGATCTTCATTTTCGATGCTGCGTACGATGGCTGCAGCCTACGAGGTTTCGCAACTGCGCGGCACCGCATTGCACGCAGCGCAACTATACTGGCTGGCCACATTTGGTTCCGCAAATGCAATGCGAATGGGAGATAAAATAGGCAATCTTTCCAAAGGTTTGGAAGCCGACCTTATTGTACTTGATTTGGCTTCAACCCCTGCAATTTCACAACGCACGGCCCGCGCTGAGGATATCTGGGAAGCGCTGTTTCCCACGATCATGATGGGTGATGATCGCGCGGTGAAAGCGGTTTGGATAAACGGAAAACCCCTGCCCTAGCAGCCGGGTTTACCCAGAACCAGAACCCAGTAATCATCAGAAGTTCGCGCAAGCCCGTATTCAGTTGCACGTGGGTTCAGGTTGTTTCTGCGGTGCCCGGATGATGCCATCCAGGCCTTCATCACATCCGCCTGATCCTGCTGCCCCCATGCAATATTTTCTGCAACCCAGCAATACCCGTAGCCCTGCGCGTTCACCCGATAGTCAATTCTTCGCCCGCTGGCATTCACATGCGAAAAATATTTATTATTCGACATGTCCCTTGCATGGCCTCGCGCGGCCGCGGTCAGCTTGGAAGAAGGCTTCAAACCGGTCAATCCTGCGCGCGCACGCTCATGATTTAGCAATGATTGAAAGTTGCGCGGGCTTTTGGTGGAAACATAAGCTACCGAATTGTTTCCCGTTACCGGTATTGTCCCACATGATGTTGTAAATAACACAGCCAAAATCGCGATTGATTTCCCGACATTTATGGCAAGTTTATTCATCATCCATCCGTTTTCGCATTGCGTAGTTATGGATGTAAACGCCACCGATCATAAAATCACGCCGCTTTACAGTGGAGAACCCTTTATGTGCAAATAACCGCCTAGCGGCCTCACTCGCCTCGGTGAAAATCTCATTTATTCCGGTTCTCCGCGCTAAAATTTCCAACTGATCATAAAGACACGACGCCACGCCGGTTCCAATATGATTCGGATGGCAGAAGAAAAAATCCAGATGTCCGCTGGATTCAATATCCACAAATGCTATTGGCAGGTCGTCCATATCGGTGGCAACCAATACATGGCGACCATCGCTGCACCTTTTGGTAATTTGTTCGGCTGATGCAACCCGCGCAGCCCAGGCGTGGATTTGATCCGCTGAATAATCGGACAATGCAGTCGCTTTTATTGCAGCTTTCATGAGAGACGCAATCGCTGGTGCATCTTTGCTAAGAAATGGGCGTATGTAGAAGTGGTTCATGTTCGATCTTCGGAATTGCAGCCCGTCAAACTGTGAAATCAAGAGGCCAGCAAAACTGCTAGTTTATTTTGTTTTTCAATAACTTGCGGAAGGTCCAGCGTCGCCAACTGCCAATCGCGCACAACCTGCCGCCCTTCAACAAACAAATCGCGCACTTTGGTTGGGCCCGTCAGCAAGATGGCAGCCGGATCCCAGCTGCCCGCGCTTTCGATACCCGAAACATCCCAGATCGCAATGTCAGCGCGTTTTCCAACAGCAATCTGGCCACAATCGTCGCGCCCCAAAACCGTGGCCCCACCACGTGTGGCGATTTCCAACGCTTCACGCGCGCCCATCGCGTCGGCCCCGTTTGCGACGCGTTGCAGCAACATGGATTGGCGGGCCTCAGCGGCCAGATTGCCTGCATCATTTGATGCCGACCCATCAACACCCAGCCCGACTTTGACGCCCGCGTCACGCATCGCGCGCACCGGTGCAATGCCAGAACCAAGGCGACAATTCGAACATGGGCAGTGCGCTACACCCGTCATTGACCGGGAGAAAAGTTCAATTTCCGAACTATTTAGCTTAACACAATGGGCGTGCCATACATCTTGACCAGTCCAACCAAGATCTTCTGCATACTGGCCCGGGCGACATCCAAACTGTGCTTTGCTATAGGCTATATCTTCGTCATTTTCTGCGAGATGCGTATGCATCATGACACCTTTGTCGCGTGCCAGGATCGCGGCGTCGCGCATCAGTTCGCGGCTAACGGAAAACGGTGAACATGGCGCGACCCCAACGCGCACCATCGCGCCTTGCGAAGCATCATGGAAAGTATCGATGACACGGATACTGTCGTTTAGGATATCTTGTTCTCGTTCAACGACGCTGTCAGGGGGCAAACCACCATCACTTTCACCGATAGACATTGCCCCACGGGTTGGATGGAACCGCAGGCCGATTTCACCGGCGGCATCGATTGTATCATCCAAACGCGAACCGTTAGGATACAGATACAGGTGGTCTGAACTCATCGTGCAGCCCGACAGGGCAAGTTCGGCAAGCCCTACAAGCGCCGAAATCCGCATTTCTTCCGGGCCAAAGCGCGCCCAGATCGGGTATAGCGTCTGAAGCCAACCAAACAGTAGCGCATCCTGACCCCCAGGAACCGCGCGGGTCAGGGTTTGATATAGGTGATGGTGTGTGTTCACCAAACCCGGCGTCACAACGCAGTTATTCGCGGTTATCTGTTCACCTGTGCTGGTCAGCCCTTGCCCAACCTTGGCAATTACACCGCCACGTATCAATATATCGCCGTTGATGATTTCCTGTCGGTTATCATCCATCGTCAGGATAACATTCGCAGATTTTATCAGGATTTCATTGGTCATATTCCGCCCACACACTTTGCTGTTGCCCGGTTCGCTTAAAGTGTGAAAGGCGCGACAGAACTGGGAAGGACTCAGTCACCTTGACTATGGATAACCTGTTGCGTCCCTTACTGGCAAGCGTCAGCCATTTACTGATGCGTCCAGGATCTTCATCGCGCCTGCATGTAGTTCAGCACTTGCGGCGGCCAGAACGCGGCCACCTTCATGCGCCGGATCGCCCTTCCAATCAGTCACGATACCGCCTGCGGCCTCGATCACAGCAATTGGGGCCTGAATATCGTAGGGGAACAACCCAGCTTCGACCACAAGATCAACTGTTCCGGCAGCCAGTAAGGCATAGGCGTAACAATCCATCCCAAAACGGGTTAGCCTGACATTTTGCGAAAGCACGGCAAATGCATCGCCTTCGGCCTTAGTACCCACGCCCGGATGCGTTGTGTAAAGGATTGCATCTGCAAGGGATGCAGCAGGGCGCACCGCCAGCGGCGTAATAACTGCCCCACGCCTTAGTTCTGATATACCAAATCCACCAAAAAAGCGTTCACCAATATAGGGTTGATCTATCAGCCCCATCACAGGGCCGGTTTCGTCGCGCAAAGAAATCAGTGTGCCCCAGGTGGGTGTTCCGCTCATGTAGCCACGGGTTCCGTCAATCGGATCCAATACCCAGGTTAGCCCTGATGTTCCAGGGTGAAACCCGTACTCTTCTCCATGTATCGCATCTTGCGGGCGCAAATCTTTCAATATTTCGCAAATGGCTTTTTCTGCTTCACGGTCCGCTCTTGTGACCGGATCAAAACCTTCGCCTGCTTTGTTTTCGGTTGCCAGTTGCTGGCCACGAAAATAGGGCAAAGTAATTTTACGCGCGGCATCCGCTGCCTTGTTGGCAACAAAAACCAGGGCTTCTTGTTCTGCTCGTGGAATTTCAGTCATCTCTGCCCGCCGCCGAATTACCCCAACCGGGTATCCGTGGTGCGGGCAGTGGTCAAGCGTTGATCAGGCAACGTCAGAGAGCACACGTGCCAGTTCAAACAAACGGCGGCGCTGATTTTCTGGAATCGCGTAATAGGATCGCACCAGTTCCAGGGCTTCTTTGTCGGCCATAATATCACCGGGAACAGTAGATGATCCACCTTCGGCCGCAGCACCTTCTGCATCAATTCCATCAAAGAAAAAGCTGACCGGAACTTCTAGTGCTTCAGATATATCCCACAAACGAGATGCACTGACGCGATTCATACCGGTTTCATATTTCTGAATTTGCTGAAATTTAATTCCGACCCTCTCAGCCAATTGCTGCTGAGTCATCCCAACCATCCAACGACGATGACGCACTCTTTTGCCGACGTGTACATCCACAGGATGTTTCATGGGATACCTCCTTATTCGTTTAACGTGCAATAGGATGTCTACCATTAGGTGATTCAACTCAACCTGTCTTTTTAGATAGGCTGATCATCGCTTATGCGTAAAATCTATGAATTAAAGGGTTTTACGGCCCATTTACTAACCAAAGGACAAACTAGTTCCAATTTTTTTCTTACATTTTACTCTCCTTATACGGGAATTTGATAGGTTAACGGGGAAAGTCAGGGCAAGTGGAAAACACTGCACGCCTATGCAAACCTTTGTCGCCGACTCACTGGAAAGCCAATCACAAATCCCATAGTCGTTCAGTTAGCCAACAAGGAATAAACATGAAAGCCTATCAGTTAGAGGAATTTGGACGGGAACCGGTGCTGGTGGAAATCGCACAACCCCAGCCTGATGCGGGCCAGGTCAGGGTGCAAATCGCCGCCTGCGGCCTGAATTTTGCAGACCTTTTGATGATAGCGGGAACCTATCAGGAACTGCCTACGCTGCCCTTTATTCCAGGTATGGAAGTGGCCGGCATCATCGATAAGCTGGGGGCCGGAGTTGCCGGGCTGAACGAAGGTGACCGGGTCGTGGTTTTTTCCGGAAGTGGCGGATTGGCCGAATACGGCTGCTTTGATGCGGCCCGTTGCATCAGCATTCCGTCAGGTATGCCTTTTGACGATGCGGCAGCGTTTCAGGTTGCCTATGGCACCAGCCATCTAGCGCTGGATCACCGGGCACGGCTGCAACCCGGGGAAACACTGGTTGTTCTGGGGGCCGCGGGGGGCGTGGGGCTGACAGCGGTTGAAATTGGCAAACAAATGGGCGCTAAGGTGATAGCTGTAGCACGCGGTGTGGAAAAACTTGCAATTGCCAAAACTGCCGGTGCCGACCATCTGATAGACAGTGATACACAGGATATACGTTCCGAAATCAAACGGCTTGGGGGCGCGGATGTTGTTTATGACCCGGTCGGCGGCGACCAGTTCAAAGCGGCATTAAGGGGATGCAACCCTGAAGCCCGATTTATCGTAATCGGGTTTGCCAGCGGTGACATTCCGCAAATTCCTGCCAACATCCTCCTGGTGAAAAATATCACCGTAATCGGCCATTATTGGGGCGGATATGCCGCGTTTGCGCCCAAGGTACTGTTCGACAGCATGGCAACACTGTTGGGTTGGTATGCCAGCGGCCGGTTGCGCCCACATATAAGCCACAGATTGCCGCTGGAACGATCCCTTGAGGCGCTGGACCTGCTTCGCAGGAGGAAATCCACCGGAAAGGTTGTTGTTGTTACGCCACGGCCTGCATCGCAGATCGTCTGAAAGCTTGTCGAACCAATGACGCCAGATCAGCCGCTGCCTGACCTTTTGATGACTCAGCCACATACAGATTGATATTAATCGATGACAGTTCGGGCAGCGTGCCCCCGTGCTGGATAATCTCCGCATGGGGGGGGGCCGTTCCCTCAATCATCGTGTGAATTGCAAGATCCGCACTGACACCCGCTTCGATCGGGCGTGATTGTTCTGATTCTATCGCCATCTCCCATGGGATATTTTCGCGGTTCAGCGCGCCTTGCACCATTTTTCTGAAAAAGCAGCGATATTCGAACGCCAGACGAAGCGGGCGCTGTTTCCACATAGACCCGCCAGTGGCCCCGATCCAGATAAGTTTCGGCATCGCCAAC
>Ga0209344_10003021_pt1 | contig 17335 bp, 12 predicted proteins | sample Cruoilmetagenom6_FD_187293 | JGI IMG/M metagenome (GOLD analysis project Ga0209344, IMG submission 187293) | Oil polluted marine microbial communities from Coal Oil Point, Santa Barbara, California, USA - Santa Barbara Oil Seep Sample 6 (SPAdes)... | ecosystem: Environmental > Aquatic > Marine... | reverse complement strand
GCCCAGGCCGAAAATGACCAGCACCAACGGCCCCAGCGCTTCGCTCATACCCGCCTGCTGGGTTAATGTCGGCATCACATAGCTAAAAATGGCGAACATGCCGCCGCAGCCGATGCAGGCAAGCGCCAGGGTAACCAACACCCGCTGCTTAAGCAGCGCTGAAAGCTCACGCACCGGGCTTGCTAGAGTATCGACGGGCTGCACCGGTACATAGAAGCGGATCAACAGGGCGGTGAGCAACGCAATACCACCGACACCCGCAAAGGCGATCTGCCAGCCCAACAGGTTACCCGCCCAGGTACCCAGCGGCGCACCGATCAGAATCGCCACGGTTAAACCCATCATCACCCGGGAAACAGCCCGCGCCCGTTGGTCTATCGGCACGGCTCCCGCGGCCACCAGTGCGGCGATGCCAAAATAAGCGCCGTGAGGTAAGCCAGCCAGAAAACGCAGCCCTACGAATGACCAGAACCCTGGTGCCATGGCACTGGCAATATTGCCCACCGCAAATACCAGCATCAGCATAATCAACAGCGACCGCCTAGGTACTCGCGCGGCCAGTGCCGAAATCAGCGGCGCACCGACTACCACGCCCAAGGCGTAGCTGCTTATTGCGTAACCCACTTGCGGCACCGTTACCGCTAAATCACCCGCCACACGGTTCATCAGGCCCATAATGACGAACTCGCTGGTGCCGATTCCAAAGCCACCCAACGCCAACACAAATTCGGCCAAACGCGGGTTGCGCGCCAGCCCTTGAGACGACGATGTTGTCGAATCCTGCATGTTTAACTCCTTGGGATACCGCCCTGTTGGCATCTCGATTAGCGCTAAATGATCGCAGGATTAGACGAAAGTAGAAACATGCTGCGTTTAAAAAGTTAGCGGGCGAACACAATCGTTAAGTTGGGTTGAATAGGAAATGTTTGGATAAGGTGTTTGGCGGTCAGGCGATAGGGGATTCCACTGAAAGCAACCGCTCACGCAGATGACGGTTACGCGGCACCAAGCCGGTTTGCAGGCCCAAGGGGCGGAATACTTGGTTTAGCAGCGCCAGTGTAGGGCTTGCTTTATCGGCTTCCAGATCAGACAAGGTGCGGCGACTGATACCCACCAGCTCGGCATATTGTGTCTGCGACATTCCCAATACTTCGCGGCGTAGTTGACGCAGCACCTGCCCTGAGCTGATCTCTTCCCGCAGCAGCTGGGACAATAGCGCCATAAGTAGTGCCTCGCGCTCAATGCTAGAGAGTTCTTTGCGTTTCATACCAGCCCCCAGCGGCGCAGCTTAGCATCCAGATAATTTAACCCCACCGCATTCGATGCTAGCAACGCTTCCGGCACTCCCCGCGCAGCAAGTCGTTCTTTTAGCCCGGCTAACTGCCTCCCCAGCGCTTTTAGCTCTGCCATCAGTTGTTCGGGGGGCACATAGGCATTTAAGTTCTTCGCAATGGCGACCCAGTTGAATTCAGGGCCCTCTTCAAACGGCGCGCCCCAAGTGGTGGTGCGAATAATGCCTTCTGGGTCAGCCTTCATGGGCGCAAAATCGTAGACTGGCGCCAGCCAGATTCCCAGAGGCGTTTTCAACAGCGCCGTATTGCGACCATGGTTATCGCTGTTGGCAAAAGCAACATTAAGCAGATCACGTTTCACCCACTCGCTCACGAAACGCGACGTATCAAAATGACCTCCTAACTCGCGAACGCGGTATTGCTGGCTCAACAGGCCAAGCAGTGCCTCAATCACGTCAAAATGGTTTAAGAAGCTTCCCGGCTGACGCTTCATCGCGGAATAAACCGACTCCAGCCCATACAGCGTTCGCTTCCCAGCGGGGTAATCAACATCAAAGCGGGGCAACCACAGCGATGGATAGCGCTCGCCTTCCAGTAGCCGCATCCTTTGAGTGTCGATCGTCGCTATGCCGAGTGACGCCAGCTCATGATAGAAATGGTATTCGGCGCGAAGGATATTGTTATCAAGCTCGGTGCGCTGGCCGCGAGGAAATTTCACCAGATAGTGCTGGTCGGTATTCGCCGGGTCATCCTGATAGGTATCGATCCAGACCTGATCGTTTGGCGAACAGCGTAGCAGTAGCTTAGGCGCTTCACCGCCAGCTCCGGTCGCCCCCCCCCCAGCGGCTCCCATTTGCTGCGCATAAGCAAGAAAATCGCTATCTCGATCCACAACATCACGTAAGGCAAAGCGCTGCTGCTCTAGCGTGCTACCTACTGGGCGCTCGGGAAGGGCCTCTTTAATACGTAAATTACCCACCGGAGCAATCGTCCCTTTAGCCAATAGGGCGTAATCTTGTTCAGCCTCAGTAAGCGCCGATATCCCCAACTGCGTGACCCAGTAACGGCGGCTGGCCCCAGAAGGCATGATATCGTCTAAAAAAGCGAACCAGCGTGGCGATTGATGAGTATTCATGAGTTCAATCGGCAAAAGCAGGCTGCAAGCATGCTCATCATCGCGATCCAGCCATTCAAGGGCATAATCGGTGATATAGCCCAAACGCGCAGGTCCTCGACGACCTTGCTCTGGGTGCTCAATCACCAGCTCAGCGGCATCGTGCCACTGGCCATGATGAAATGCCTGGATGGTTAGCAACGTGGGACACCTTAATTGAGCAGTTAATAACTGAGCAGCTTAATGCTCAATAGTGTAGTCCAAGGCTCCGGAATGTGCATTTTAATACTCATAAATATATAAAAACCCAAATAGTGAGCAATATAATACTCATTTTAACCAGGAGTAATAATGCCAGCTGATACCCCATCTTTTAACACGATCGAACACGCCATGGCTGAACTCGCCAAGGCTGACCCCGATATCGCCCGCGCCCTACCGCTAGTCGGAGCGCCCTCGCCTCGCGAGCGTGATAAAGGCTTTGCGACGTTCTTCTCGACTATCGTTAGCCAGCAACTATCTACCGAAGCGGCTCGCGCGATTATGGGTCGTGTAAATACACTGCTGCCCGAGCTTCACGCTAAAGCGGTAATAGAGATAGAGGGCCAAGCGCTGCGCGATGCGGGGCTTTCCTGGCGCAAGATCGAGTACGCTAAAGGGCTGGCAGAAGCAGAGTTGGCAGGCACTTTTAGCGCCGAGGGGCTGGAACAGCTAAGCGACGACGAGGCGATTGCCGCGATTACCGAGCTACGCGGTTTTGGCCGTTGGAGTGCTGAGATCTACCTGATGTTCTCGCTGCAACGCCCAGATATTTTCCCCGCTGATGACCTTGCCCTGCGGGTTGCGCTGGGCCGCTTAAAAGGCATGGACGATAAACCCACGCCTAAACAGGCCCGCCAGTTGGTGGAACACTGGGCGCCCTGGCGCAGCGTGGGTTCGCTGTTTCTGTGGCACTACTATCGCGGCGAGCCGCTTTAAATATTAAGCATCCAGCCCGCCGAACTTACCGCTCTGGTAGTCCTCGACCGCCAGAACGATCTCTTCACGGGTATTCATTACAAAAGGGCCGTGGGAATAGACCGGCTCATCGATCACATCGCCATGACCAAACAACAGCCGCGCATCGCTACTGGCTTCGATATCGAGGCTGTCACCTGTGCGATCTACTTCAATTAGGTGATGCGGCTTGACTGGCTCGCCTCCCACCGTGACATCGCCATCCACCACGTAGAGAAACACCTGCCGCCCTGGCGCCACGGGCAACTGTTCGTGGCTACCAGAAGGCAGCCTGAGCGTTGACATAAACACGCCAGTCAGTGAGTTGATAGGGCCAACGCTACCCTGCCACTCACCAGCGATCAGGTTCAGCTCACCGCCACCCGGCAACTTAATAGCGGGAATGGATTCTTGCTGCAGTCCCACATAGCGCGGCTCGCTCATTTTCAAGCGCGACGGCAGGTTGATCCATAGCTGCAGAATTTCCAACGGGCCGCCGTCGCGCAGAAACTCCTCCGGCGAAATTTCCGCATGCACGATGCCGCTGCCCGCGGTCATCCACTGTACGCCGCCCGTATTAATCACGCTTTGATGCTTGGCGCTATCGGCGTGGGCCAACGAGCCTTCCAAGATAAAGGTGACCGTTTCAAAGCCCCGGTGCGGGTGCGGGCCGAACGGCAGGCCACGATTATTGGCCGGATACGTCTGCGGGCCATGATGGTTAAGAAACAGAAACGGATCGAGCTGTTCAAGCTGCGGCCCCGGCAGCGGGCGCCGGGTAACTAAATCGCCGATATCATCGCGCTTGGCTGGATGCTGGGCGATCACGCGGCGTGCTGATTGAATAGTGTCTGATGGCATAACTTACTCCTTATCAATACCGACCAGCGTAAAACCTCAACCCACAGATGAGGAGCGAATAATTTGCCTCGTTTCGTTGAAGGAAATTGTTATTAAACGTCTCAGCGGTTTCCTCAAAACTCGGTCACCACCGTCACGCCTGACCCTTCGAACTTATCCATGTTCATCAGCGCATCAATCGACTGCTCAAGATTGATTCGTTTACCGATAAGCTTTTCAGGCGCCAGCTTTCCAGACTGGATCATCGCCAGCATGGCGTCGTAACGGTGGGCCTGCATGCCATGGCTGCCGAGTATTTCAAGCTCGTTGGCTATGACCTTGCTCATGGGAATGGCAGGCGTACTGTTCTCTGCCAACATCAGCCCAACCTGAACATGCTTGCCACGTTTACGTAGGTTACTGATGGAGTTAAAGCAGGTCGTCGGGTGGCCCAGCGCATCCAGGGATACGTGAGCGCCTCCTCGGGTTATTTCCGCAACCGCTTCAACCACATTGGCTACCTTGGCAGCATTCACGGTGGCAGTGGCACCCAGTTGGCGAGCCAGATCAAGCGCGTCTTCCGAAATATCGATGGCCACCACGTTAGCACCGACGGCGTTGGCAATCATTACAGCAGAAAGCCCAACCCCACCGCAGCCGTGGACGGCCACCCACTGGCCTGCCGCTGTTTTGCCCTGATCCACCACGGCCCGAAAAGAGGTAACGAACCGGCAACCCAAGCTCGCCGCCGTCGCAAAGTCGAGTGTCTCGGGCAGCGCAACCAAATTCACATCGGCGTAGTGAATACTCACATACTCAGCAAAGGAGCCCCAGTGCGTGAAACCCGGCTGAAACTGGCTATCGCACACCTGGTGGTTGCCAGAGTGGCACTCAGGGCAAGTACCGCAACCGCCAACGAATGGAACCGTGACGCGATCGCCAATGCGCCACTTTTTTACGTCTTTACCCACAGCTTCGACTACGCCGGAAAGCTCATGCCCCGGGACATGGGGAAGCTGAATATCGGTATCATGCCCCACCCAGCCATGCCAGTCGCTGCGGCAAACTCCTGTCGCTATCACTTTCACCACAACGCCATGCGGCTCAGGGGTGGGATCAGGTAATTGCTGGACGCGAGGAGGGGCGGAAAATTGCTCAAAAACAACGGCTTTCATAAAGAGTTCCTAATCTATATCGGTTTTTACTTTATAAAGTCTCATGTGGATAAGAAGCAAATTATTGGCCGCTAACGCTTAACCGCCCCACGACCTGCAACGATTCATCCATTGGACGCACCACGATCATCTCACCCAAGCCAACGCCGCCGCCAATCAGTGCGATGATATTTACCTGGTGGGTGACCAGCAGTAAATCCCCCGGTTCCTGCCATGCAGCGATTTGCTCTTGAGCGGCTTGAGTAATTGACGCCTGATCACCGCGCCCGCGGAAGAACGAATCCAGCCAGGGGGTAGGCGCATGAGAATCACCAAGCCGCCTTCTTGGAGTGCTTGCCAAGTGGCGTCGTTTGCTTGGACGCTGAGTGGCAATGCACCCAGCAAAGCGAGCAGTAGCGTTAAGGTGAGGCGGCGTAGGGTGGGCATGAGGAGAGTTCTCCATCGATGGCTAACAAGAACTACTCTTACTCAAGTTCACCGGTTGTCTGCACAAAGGTTTGATGTCACCAACTTGCGCAATATGCGCCAGTTTTACCAGAGCTTTCCAATTCGCGACGCAGTGCGTCTCGGATTGAGCTGGATACATCATTTCAAAGTTGTGTTTAAAGCTAATCAAGAAAGCCAACCTCCAAAAGTAGGCTTAGCTAAGCACACCCTATTTCATTAGTATGGGTTTTGATGAAGCATTCGCGACAAAGCCAATTTGCAAAGACGTGGAGAGTAAATGTAATGACAACACCCTATCCTCCCAGCAACTTTGGCTTTTTAGCAGAGCATGACGCGCTATTTGTCGAACTAACGGCCTCCGCCGAACGCGCCTTTGCTGGCGACCCTAACACCACCTTGATTAAGTTGCGCCAGTTGGGAGAAGCGCTCGCCCAGCATATGGCGGCGATGTCCGGGGTAGAGTTTGACGACCAAACCAGCCAAGCCGACTTGCTCTACCGTTTAAATCGCGAGCTGCGTCTTGAACCTCAAGTAAAAGAGCTATTCCACACTCTGCGTATTGAAGGCAACAAAGCCACCCACCAGTTTCGCACCCGCCACAAAGAAGCCATGGATGGCCTGAAACTTGCCCGGGAACTGGCCATCTGGTTCCACCGCTCGTTTGGCAAGGCAGGCACCACCTTCAAGCCTGGCCCCTTTGTGCCACCCACCGACCCCAGCGCGCAGTCTCGCCAGCTTCAGGCCGATATTGAAAAGCTCCGCCATGAGCTTCAACACGCCAACAAGGCACTGGACAGTAGCCAGCAGCTTAGCCAACTGGTCGAGCAAGAGAAGCAGGAGTATGAAGCACTGGCTTTGGCCATGGATGAAGAGTCCCGCGCCCTGGCCAAACAGGCACAAAGCCACGAACAAGCGTTGGCCCAGCAGCAGCAGGCTTACGAAACCAAAATTCGCGCCCTGCAGACACAGCTCACCGCACAGGGCGAAAGCAGCGTTAATCAGCAGCGCCAGCAGGTCGCCAGTAAAACCAAAGCCGCCAGCAACACTCTAGTACTGAGTGAAGAGTTAACACGAATACTGATTGATCAGCAGCTCAATGAAGCAGGCTGGGAAGCCGACAGCCAAGAGATTACCTATCAAAAAGGGGCTCGCCCCGAGAAAGGTACCTACCGCGCTATTGCTGAATGGCCCACTCAGCCAGCGCATCAAACCAATGGTCAAAAGGAACGAGCAGACTATGTGCTGTTTTGCGGTTTAACGCCGATTGCCGTGGTCGAAGCTAAAAAAGAAAACACCAATGTAGCGGGCAAGATTGATCAATCCGAGCGCTACAGCAAAGGCCTAAGCATTGAACCACCGCTGGTCGGCGCCTGGGAGCTTGCAGGGCGAACTATTGCATGGCCCGCTGATGAAGAGGGGCACTTTAAAGTACCTTTCGTGTACTCCTGTAACGGCCGCCCCTATCTGCCACAGCTGGCAGAGCAGTCGGGTACCTGGTTTCGCGATACACGGGAACCCAGCAACACTCGCCGCGCTTTACCCCGCTTCCATACCCCTGGTGGCCTATTAAACCTACTGGAACGCGATAGGGAAAACGCCGACAAGCTGCTCAAACAAGAGCCTTTCGGCTATCTGCGACTTAGGGAGTACCAGCAAAAGGCGATCCTGGCGACTGAACATGCATTGGCCCACGGCACCCGCTCTGCGCTGCTAGCCATGGCCACGGGCACCGGCAAAACTCGCACTATCATCGGCCTGATGTACCGGTTTCTAAAAACCGAGCGTTTTCACCGAATTCTGTTTCTGGTCGATCGCACTGCCCTTGGCGACCAAGCGATTGATGCCTTCAACGAAGCGCCGCTGGAGCAGAACCAAACCCTGAGCAAAATCTACAACGTGGCAGAACTGGGCGATATGGCGGCAGAAGCGGAAACCCGCGTGCAGGTCGCCACCGTGCAGGCCATGGTGAAACGCATTTTTATGAGCGACCAGCCGCCGCCGATTGATCAATTCGACTGCATCATCATCGACGAAGCCCACCGTGGCTACACGCTCGATCAGGAAATGACCGAAGGCGAGCTGGCCACCCGTGATGCCAGCCAGTACCTCTCCAGCTATCGCCGGGTGCTCGATTACTTTGATGCGATCAAAATCGCGCTCACCGCTACCCCGGCCAAGCACACCAGCGAGATTTTCGGCAAACCGGTGTACACCTACTCCTACCGGGAAGCAGTGGCGGACGACTGGCTGATCGACCACGAGCCGCCCATCCGCTATGAAACCCTACTGACCCAAGAGGGCATCCTGTTTGAGAAGGGTAAGCCCATCGAGGTCATCAATACCCAAACTGGCGAAGTCGATACCACTGAACTAGAAGATGAGCTGCGCTTTGATGTCGACGCCTTTAATCGCCAGGTCATCAACGAAAACTTCAACCGCGTAATCTGCGAGCAGCTAGCCGAAGAGCTAGACCCGTTTGGCGACGAGAAAACGCTGATTTTCTGCGCCACCGACCTTCACGCTGACATGGTCAAACGACTGCTGGATGATTCCTTCAAAGCGCTTTACAACGGCAGCTACAACCAGGCAGCGGTGGCTAAAATTACCGGCAAAAGCGACAAGGTCGACCAACTGATCCGCCGCTATAAAAACGAGCGCTACCCCAATATTGCGATTACCGTGGATTTGCTAACCACCGGTATCGACGTGCCAAAAATCTGCCACTTGGTGTTTATGCGCCAGGTGCGCTCGCGGATTCTTTTTGAGCAGATGATTGGCCGCGCCACCCGTCGCTGTGATGAGATCGGCAAGACCGTATTCACCATCTACGACCCGGTGGATATCTACGCCGCCCTGGCGGAGGTCAACACCATGAAGCCACTGGTGCGAGACCCCAATATCAGCCTTGAGCAGTTGGTAGATGAATTGACCGATGAGCACCAGTTGGAAAACGCACTGAATAGCCCCGGCGAGCAGCAGGGCGAAAGCCAGGCAGATGTCGTGCTAAGCCAGCTCAGTCAAAAAGTGATGCGAGTACTGCGCAAAGCCGAGACCAAAGCGGAAAATAAACCCGCGCTAAAACAAAAGCTTGATGACCTACAAAACCTGTGGGGCGTGGAGCCGAAAAAGCTCCATGAGCATTTACATAAGCTGGGCCCAAGGGAGGCATCCGCATTTCTTCGCCAACATAGCGGCCTGATACACCAGCTAGCGGAGGTGAAGCACCTGGTGGGCAGCGAACGTATGCCGGTGATTTCCGACCACGACGATGAGATACGCGAGCGTAGCCAGAGCTACGGCGTGCATAAACGCCCAGAAGATTACCTGGATAGCTTCAATGCGTTTATTAAAGAGCAGATCAACCAATCCGCCGCCCTGGCCGTAGTGGTCAACCAACCTCGCGACCTAACCCGCCAACAGTTGAAAGACGTGAAAGTACTGCTGGATAACCACGGCTACTCGGAAGCCAACCTGCAAAGTGCCGTGCGCAACCACACTAACCAGGATATTGCCGCCAGCATCATCGGCCACATTCGCCGCGCTGCCCTCGGCGAGCCGTTAAAACCGTTTGAACAGCGCGTGGCCGATGCCATGGATCGCCTCTACACCCAGCACGACTGGACGCCCAACCAGCGCAAGTGGCTAGGAAAGCTGGCCAAGCAGCTCACCAAAGAAGTCATTCTCGACCGGGACACCGTCAACCAACTCCCCGCCTTCCAAGGCGGCGCAAAGCAGCTGGATAAAGTGTTGGGGGAGCAGTTGGACAGCGTGTTAGACGAGTTGAATGAAGCGATGTGGCCGCCCAAAAGTGCGTGATGCGGCTATTTCGTTTTTATAACTAGCCGCCACATGTATAGAAAACCGGCTTTTCTTAACATGTGCTCGGTAACGTGCAAAGATTTCGGCCTTTTCTATACATGTCAGCGCCTCAATCGCTTTTTATCACCCTAGGAACCTCATGACCAATAACGACATCGTTCAAAAACTCTGGAATCTGTGTGACGTACTGCGCGATGACGGCATCAACTACTCCGACTACGTCACCGAGCTAGTGCTACTGCTGTTTATCAAGATGGTGCATGAGAATACCGAAGCGGGCATTCTGAAAAAGCACCCGCTGCCGGAAGGCTGCCGCTGGACGGATCTGAACAATAAATCGGGCATTAACCTGCTGGACGACTACAAGCGCATTTTGCTCAGCCTCTCCAGTGGCCGCGATGGCACTGGTCGGCTGGTTCATACCGACCCGCTGATCAGCGCCGTGTACGCCGATGCGCAAACCCGCCTGCGGGAACCGCGCCATTTAGAACAGATGATCAAAACCCTGGATCAGATCGACTGGTTCAGCGCGCAAAAAGATGGCCTAGGCGATTTATACGAAGGCCTGCTGGAGAAGAATGCCAACGAAACCAAATCCGGCGCGGGCCAATACTTCACACCCCGCGCGCTGATCAACAGCATGGTGCGCTGCCTAAAGCCCCAACCCGGCGAACTCATTCAAGACCCAGCGGCGGGTACAGCGGGCTTTTTAACCGCCGCCGACCAGTATATTAAAGAGCACACTGATGACCTCGCTGACCTGGACGCTCAACAGCAGCTATTCCAACAGAACAAAGCCTTTGTAGGCATTGAACTGGTGCCCGGCACTCGCCGGTTGGCGCTGATGAACTGTTTACTTCATGGCATGGAAGGCGACGACGAGGGTGTGGTTCTATTAGGCAACTCCTTGGGCCAAGCAGGCGTAAGTCTCGCCAAAGCCGATGTGATACTGGCCAACCCGCCCTTCGGCACCAGCAAAGGCGGCGACGCCAGCATTACCCGCGACGACCTCACCTATCCAACTAGCAATAAGCAGCTAGCGTTTTTACAGCATATTTATCGCAACCTAAAACCCGGCGGCCGCGCAGCAGTTGTGCTGCCGGACAATGTGCTGTTTGAAAACTCGGATGCGGGGTCAAGTATCCGCCGCGACCTAATGGATAAGTGCAACCTACACACCATCCTGCGCCTGCCCACCGGCATTTTTTACGCCCATGGAGTGAAAACCAATGTGCTGTTTTTTACTAAAGGTAGTGCCAAGGATAAATACCAGGAAGAACGTTGCACCCAGAATGCATGGTTCTACGACTTGCGCACGAATATGCCCAGCTTTGGTAAACGCACGCCTTTCGGTGAGCAGCACCTGAAACCGTTCGAAGCGGTCTATGGCGACGACCCCAACGGCCAGAGCACTCGCCAGGAAGGCGAGTGGTCGTTCAATGCCGACGATATCGCTGTCGATACCGACGCGACGGAAGAGAATCAAAACGTAGATGATGACCGCCTCGCCAAATCCCGCTGGCGCTGCTTTAGCCGCGAGTGGATTCTAGACACCAAGGGCGACTCGCTGGATATCAGTTGGCTCAAGGATAAAGACAGCGTAGACGCCGCTGATCTGCCCGAACCCAGCATGCTGGCCGGTGAAGCGATGAGCGAGCTGGTTCAGGCGATTGGTGAGTTGGATAGCTTGATGCGTGAATTGGGGGCTGAGGAAGAAGCAGATGGTCAACGGGTGTTGTTGAAGGAAATGATGGGAGAGGCCGAGTGATGTCTCAACGTAAACTGCCTCCCGAATGGTGCAACGCAAAACTTGGCGATATTGTTCCATACGGTAAAACACAAAAATGTGTTTTAAGCGACGTCTCCGATAGCACTTGGGTATTAGAGCTTGAAGATGTAGAGAAAGAAAGCTCTAGAGTTCTTGCACGAAAAACGGCTGCTGAGCGCCCATTCAAAAGCACCAAGAATATTTTTTATAAAGGCAACGTGCTTTATGGAAAGCTGCGTCCTTATTTAAACAAGGTGGTGCTTGCAGATGAACAAGGAGTCTGCACGACAGAAATTATCCCTCTGGATGCCGAACCATTCGTTCTCAATCGCTATCTTTTTTATTGGCTAAAGACTCACGACTTCTTGAGTTACGTTAATGAAGTCAGCTATGGCGTTAACATGCCGCGTTTGGGAACCAAAGATGGTATTTCGGCACCAATGGTTTTAGCTCCCCTCGCCGAACAAAAAATTATCGCAGACAAACTCGATACACTGCTGGCCCAGGTGGACAACACCAAAGCTCGCCTTGAGCGCATTCCCGTGATACTCAAACGCTTCCGCCAATCCGTGCTAGCGTCGGCGGTGAGTGGGCGATTGACGGAGGCTGATCAGTTGGACTGGGCCAAAGTTTCCATCGACGACCTTGTAGAGGTTATCAATGGAAAAGCTTTTCCAAGCAAGGAATATCAAAATAATGGAGTTCGATTGCTTCGGCCTGGGAACTTAAATGTCTCGGGTAAAGTGGTTTGGAATGAGAAAAACACCACATATATCCCTAGGCCATGGTTAAAAAAGCGTCCTGAGCTTCTTCTAAAGAGTGGCGCCCTTTTAATGAATTTGACGGCTCAGTCACTGGCAGATGAGTTTCTGGGTCGAGTTTGTATGTTTACTGAAGTCGATGAGCCTGTACTTTTGAACCAGCGGATATGTTCATTTGAATCTAGGCTTGAGTATGATATCCGGCCCTATTTGTTTGTTTTATTCAGATCTCCTCAGTTCAGGACATTCGTCGACATCCTTGATACTGGAACGCTTATCAAACATATGAATGTAAAAAGCATTAAAAGTTTTGTACTGCGACTTCCCCCAAGGGAAGAACAAACCGAAATCGTCCGCCGTGTCGATCAGCTTTTCGCCTACGCCGCCCGCATTGAGCATCAGGTTAATCAGTCGCTTGTGCGGGTAAACAACCTCGCCCAATCGATTCTAGCCAAAGCCTTTCGCGGCGAACTCACCGAGCAGTGGCGCAAAGACAACCCCGAGTTAATCAGCGGCAAGAACAGCGCCGAGGCGCTGCTGGAACGCATTAAGGCAGAGCGGGTTACCGTAAAGCAAACCAGGGGAAATGTCTGATGAGGCTCTTGCAAATAGCCTTGATCGGTCAATATAAGGGCCTTAAGGATCAATCGTTTCATTTTGACCGCACTGAAGGGAATATCTTTGCGCTTATAGGTCTAAATGGATCAGGAAAATCTCAGCTTCTTGAGTTAATTGCTGAGGCCTTCGCATACCTGGAACGCTGGCAGAGAGACGAATTTATTTCGGGTAAAGGTCTTGGTTTCGGCGTTACGCTGCATTACGAATGGGATTTACGACACGATATTGATGTGTTGTCTCGTCATGATGGACTATTTGATTACTCTGGGTCGGCGGAACTTAAAGTTAGCATAGAAACCAATGGACGTATTTATGTTGCGGTTCATCAGGGCGGTAATTGGATTCTATTGCAGGATGATGAACGCAACATCCCGATACCCCTGATAGTGGGCTACGCATCCGGCTTGAACGAGAATCTTCAACGCAGTTTCATGAAAAATGCAGTTCAACAGTTCGAGGTTCGCCGTGTCAGTGCAAATCGGCAAAAGGAGCTATCTGGCAAGGTTGATGAGAAGCGAAGAGCTGATATTAACCAAAAATATGTAGAGAAGTATCCGCACATTTTCAGTTCAGTGTCTGGTGCAGCTTTCGATCAGGGAGGTTACCTTGACGTGATTGAAGTGAACCAGAAAGCCAGCCAACTCATTTATATAGATTATGACAATGTAGGCCTTTTGCTGCTTAGCCTTGCCGTACTACCACTCGGGACAGTGCAAGATTTATTTAGTGAAGTAACCTTCAATCGACTGCACAAAGCTGTCATCCGCTATGACCTTCGCACAGGGATAATTGAAGAGGATGCAATACGCGATGTAAAGATGCTGATTCGCATTGCGGGTGAGGAACGAGTCCACCGTATTGGACAGACAACTACCCCTTCCCAATATGAAATGTATGAACTAGACTATCTTGCTGGAGAAATTACGCTTGATCTTCTTGACCAAGGTTTATTGGAAAGGTTAAGGGAGGCAAATTACGACGATCCATTAACCTTTTTCAAACGACTGTATAATATCCAGCAGCTTGGAATTAAAAATTGGAGCTATTCGGTACGTCAAGAGCTTCGCAGGTGTGATTTTTTCGGGGCTGTTAAAAAGCCTCTGAAAACAAAACTGCCTTTGAGTATCGTAGAATTATTGCTGGAAGATAACATTGGGAATACGGTAAGCCTGGACGATCTTTCGGACGGTGAAACCCAATTAATACAGATTATGTCTGCTGCTTTTATTTTCAGCAGGTCACAAGCACTTTTCCTGTTCGACGAACCAGAGACTCACCTTAATCCATCATGGCGTACATATTTCCATAGCCATCTCCTAAGTGCTATCTCTTTAGGAAACAAGGCAGATAAGTCGTCACAGATTTTTCTTTCTACTCATTCGCCTTTCATGATTTCATCGCTCAAACGGGAAAATGTAAGGTTCTTTGAGCGAGACAATGATGGCTTAATTTCGATGGAGCCTGCTTTTAGCCAAACATATGGAGCAGCATTTGATGTGCTAATTAAAGAGTACTATGGATTGCGCTCTTTGATATCACAATCAGTCGTTGAAGATATTAAGCAACGGCTTCCCGCAGGAAATCAATCCGATGATGCTTTTAAAGCTAGCCGCTGGATTGAGGAAAATTTAGGGGATTCCATGGAAAAAGCATATCTGTTAAGGAAGTTACAATAATAATGTTATTCCCACTTCATCCCCATACTCCCCTTTGTAATGTATTTATTTTGCTAAACAATGAGTTCTTGCACTTCTTGCAGGAATCTATTCAAGGCAATGTGTTTTCGGAAGCTCTATTCACAGAACACACTTGCCCGGATGGTAACGTTCGTAGTGTTTGTTGGACTAATCTTGAAACACGTGAAAAATTTCATGATCTTTGGAGCGTTTTACCGACTGGGGTGGGTGCACGGAGGAATTTATATAATTTGGTAAGACGATGCCAGAACATCGAAATCTTTTTTGATGACATCGACGAAGAGTTACCTCTGATTGAGCCGGAAGAGCTATTTAGCGCCGTAAAAGCATTAACGACACATCTGTTCTTACGAACCAAAAGTCTTTCTGAAGCAAAACGACAGTCAGGTAGCTCTATTGAGAGGCACTATCAAGATTTTTTGCGCATCAACAATAACAGTTTACTTTGCTATGTATGTGGTACTGAATATCTTTCTCAAAATCGAACAAACTTAGCCGATGAAGACCAATGGCGAGCCGACTACGACCATATTTTGTGTAAAGATAAATACTCGATATATGGTGCCCATCCTGGAAACTTTATACCTACATGCCATACATGTAATTCAAAGGCTAAAGGTGCCAGGAACCTGCTGATTAATAACGAAGGTCAAAGACGAAAAGCGTTTTACCCGCTCCCACCTTCGTGAGAGAGTTGTTATTATTATGCCAAAGTAGTAGTTCAACCAAAAACTTTAGAAAGGCTAAAAATTAATCCTATCGATGCCCCTATTGAAGAGGTTGTTGTTAATTTTCCTGACGCCCCTGCGGAACTACTTGATAAAATCAGTGTATGGCGAGAGGTGTATCAAGTGCCTTCTCGTATTGAAAATCGTGTTGCCGTCAGTTTTTGTGAAACTATCACTTCACGCCTACTCAACCCTGGAGATTTTAATGATTTCCGTGTTCAGTTGGGTCGCTTTGCTGGTAGTATGCCACTTGATTACCGAACATCGGAAGGGAGCTTTTGGTGGTACCGCGTCTGCGAACACTTAGCAGCGCAGGATGCGGAATTTCTTCGTGATATATGGACACTGTTAGATTGGAAGCGCCAACAAGCTGACAAAGACGATATGGAAGCCACATTTGGCAGAATATGACGACTTAAGTTTTATTTAGATTCTAAAAAATATCTTCTCCAAGAAAAAGTATTACCTCTTAGCTTATTACCCTATTGGGCGCGATGCCCGGTGCTGCTAGACTCAGTTTAATAATTGCTCAATACACTAAGATAGATACATAGGAAAGCCCCGTATGGCCAAGGCAAATATCAACACCCAGATGCTGACCTGGGCGCGCGAGCGCTCCGGCATTCCGGTGCCTGAATTTGCACACAGGTGCGGGGTGAACGAAGAAAAACTGCTGGCATGGGAAGCAGGCAAACAGCCCCTTACTTTCCGCCAGGCGATGCAGTTTGCCGACAAGGCCTATGTCCCTTTTGGGTACCTGTTTCTTGCAGAACCACCCGAAGAAGTGCTGCCGATCCCCGATCTTAGAACGGTTGAAGGCCAAGGCGTCGCTCGCCCAAGCGCTGAGCTTCTTGATCTGATCAAGCTAATGCTTCAGCGCCAGGAGTGGTACCGGGACTATTTAAAGCAGCACTTTGCCGAGCCCAATCCAAATGTTGGCCGCTTTTCTGCCAATCACTCTGTCGCTGAAATCGTCGCCGACATGCGCACTCAGTTAGGCGTTGGGGATCACCCAAAGCGTGGCAAATGGGATGATTATTACCGCGATTTGACCCAGCGAATTGAAGCGCTGGGAATCCTTGTGATGCGCCAAGGCAATCTTGGGCATCACACACGTCCTTTGCGCGTTGAGGAGTTCCGCGGGTTTGCCATTGTAGATGACTACGCGCCTATCATTTTCGTCAATCATGGTGATGCGTTAGGTGCGCGCTTGTTCACCCTGATCCATGAGCTTTGTCATGTTTGGATTGGGCAATCTGGCATTTCCGACGGAAACGCTAATACGCACCGCCAACAAGAAGTGTTGTGTAATGCCGTCGCGGCAGAGTTTTTAGTACCAGAAAGAGAGTTCAGCTCTCTTTGGCAACACAATTTGGCGCACTGGCAAGATAACTTACCTGCGTTGGAAGCCCACTTTCACGTCAGCACCTGGGCATTGGCGCGCCGTGCGTTGACGCTCAATGTTATTTCTCAAGCGCAATACGGCCATTATATTGCTGAACAGCAGGCGCTATATAAAATGCGTGAGCGCAGTGGAACACCTACTTATTTTCAGACCAAAAAATCCCAAATCAGCCAACGCTTTTCCAAAGCGGTCGTTAGTGAAGCACTTAGCGGTCAGTTGATGTTACGCGATGCAAGCGCCCTGCTAGGTGGGGTCAAACCGAATAAGATGGAGCGCTTCGCTAAGGAGCTGGGCATTTGAGATATCTATTGGACGCAAATACTTATATACAAGCGAAAAACCAGTATTACGGAATGGATATTTGCCCCGCTTACTGGGACTGGCTGGATAAGCAGTTTGCGCTAGGTATCATTGCCAGTGTCGATATGATTGGCCGAGAGCTAAAAGAAGGTAACGATGAACTGGCCAGCTGGGTTCGCGAGCGGCCAGACCATTTTATCAGCAATGACGATGAGCTTACCCAAACACTGTTTGCTGATATCGTACAGTTCGTTATGGAAGGCGACTATAACCCCCGCAATCGCGACAACTTCCTGGCAAAAGCCGATCCATGGATTATTGCCAAAGCAAAAGCTATCGGTGCCAGTGTGGTAACGCATGAAGCTGTCGCTGCCG
>Ga0209344_10003019_pt1 | contig 17336 bp, 11 predicted proteins | sample Cruoilmetagenom6_FD_187293 | JGI IMG/M metagenome (GOLD analysis project Ga0209344, IMG submission 187293) | Oil polluted marine microbial communities from Coal Oil Point, Santa Barbara, California, USA - Santa Barbara Oil Seep Sample 6 (SPAdes)... | ecosystem: Environmental > Aquatic > Marine... | reverse complement strand
AATTTGCTTCAAAACCCCGAATGTATAAGCAAAATAAAAGGTGGTTGAGTGATCCCGATGACTATCGGGATTGTATCGAAACAACCGGATGAACCTGTTGTTTTAATTACGTAAATTCAGAAGCCTGGCAAGGATTACGAATTAATGTATAAACTAACGGGATTGATAAAAATAAAAGCAATCATTTCATACAAAATCCGTAAAATCCCAATTCAAAAATCGTAAATCGTAAATCATACTTTTATTTTTTATTTTTCTCTAAACATCAACATTTTTTTGAAGCGTTTCCACAAGGTTGGTTTTTTGGCATTGTCATGATAGCCATTGCTATATTTTCCATAGCCATACCCCCCATAGCCATAACCATAGCCATAGCCATATCCATATTTTGCTTTCTCTTGAAAGTAATTAAGTACGATACTAATATTTTTAATCTCTCCGGAACGATACTTCTCATTTACCATGCTAAACATCCCCTTCTTGGTGTAATTTTGGCGCGCCATATAGATAGTGGCATCGGCATATTTTACGAGCTCTAATGAATCGGCCACCAAACCTAAGGGTGGGGTGTCTAAAATAATATAATCATATTCATTTTTTAAATCTTCCATGAGCTGCTGCATGGTCTCGCCCATCAAAAGCTCGGATGGGTTTGGTGGAATGGGACCTGATGTAATCACATCTAGATAGTTTACCTTCGTCTTTTGGATTATTTGATCTATTGATGCGTCTCCAATAAGATAATTAACAATTCCTACTTTATTGTTGATTTCAAAGTCATCAAAAATCTTCGGTCTCCTTAAGTCCAATCCCAATAAGATGGTTTTCTTTTCACTCAAAGCAAAAACCGATGCAATATTAATAGAGGTAAACGTCTTCCCTTCCCCACTTACAGATGAAGTGACCAACACCGTTTTGGCACCGGTTACCCCTTGTTTTTTATACATAAACTGCAAACTGGAACGAATGGCACGAAATGATTCTGCTACAGCCGATTTAGGTTTGGTAAGCACCGCTAGGTTATTTTCCAAAAAGCTCTTACCTATCACTCCCAATATGGGAATACTGGATAGACGCTCAATATCTTTTAGTGTTTGAATTCTGTTATCAAAAAAAGATTTAATAAAAACAAATAAGAATGGAACTACAAAACCAAAAAGAAGTGCCATCATATAATTGAGTTGGGTGTTGGGCCCTATTTGCCCACCGCCCGTATCTTTTGCTTTATCTACAATTAGTACATCACTTACATTGGCTGCTTTTACCAATCCTGCTTCACTGCGTTTGGACAAAAATAAGTTATAGCTGCCCTGACTTAAGTTATACCGTCTTTCTATTTTTAATAGCTCCTGTTGCTCTTTGGGTAATCCTCGTATTTCCCCTTCATATTGAGCGATATTGCTATTAATGGTAGTTAACTCCTGATTTTTTAACTCTTTTGACGAACGAATGTTTTCTAATAGGACTCTTTTTACAGCATCGATTCTACGATCAATATCGTTAAAAACAGGAGCCCCTTCTTTATAGGAGTATTGTAATTTATTACGCTCTTCCGCTAAAGCGACAATACGCCCTACTCCAGCCACAATACTGGCTTCGGAAATACCTGCTACGGATGGGGCAGGTACATTCCGGTAATCATTTCGGGTCGTTAAATAATCTTCTAAAGTATTGTAGTAATTAATTTCTTGATTAATAGCTTCCTTACGAAGGTCCAAGGTATTGAGCTTACCACTTAGCTCTTGCCCTTCAGACTCTAAGTCGAATATTTCATTTCTGTTCCGGAAGGTATTCAGTTCATCCTCTACATTACCAAGCTCTCTTGATTTTTCAGTAAGACTACTATCTATAAATCGAATGGTTTTAGTAGCAAATAGGTTTTTACGCTCCAGCATATTCTCACTTAACACTTGTACCGAGGTATTTAAGTAATCAACTAGTTTTGCCTTGTTTAGTCCGTTTAAGCGTAAGCGTAGTACAGAAGAACCTGATGATTCAGGCCTTATGTTCATATTTAGGTATTTCTTTACCCTCCCATCAAAGTTGGAAAAACTAATATAATACGCTTTATTGGGCACTACCCCTACTTCCTTGAATGGAACAAGCGTGGCCGTTAGGAAGGGAAGTTTAATTTTCTGCCCTAACTTATATTCTTTACTGAAAGCTTGCGCTTCTATGTATTGGCCTTTTTTTTCTTTGGTATGGTAATTTTGTAATGTATAATTTTTAGCCTCAAAGTCTGTTTCTATAGTATAAGTCACAGAATCTTTAAAAGTAACTTTAAACTGTTTTCCCAACACTTGATAGGCACTGGTATCAACTTCTACTAAAAACGGTGCTTTTTTATACGCGTCTACTTGTTGGTATTCCCCATCTTTTAAATAGTTTACATAATACTGAAGGCGATCTACCACCGCTTCGTTATGGGAACGTGACTGCAGTGTGATTATGGCTGTATTTACTTTATCGGTTGTTCCACCCCAATTAAAGGTAAGACTGGTATTGCTCGTAAAAAAAGGGTTTTGATCGTCTTTGATAGAGATCGACGTATCCATTTGATACACGGGTAGTTTACGAACGTTGATGTAATAAGCTATTCCAAAAGCTATTAATAAACTCACCAGAAACAAGGGCCAATAACTGAGCAGCTTAAAAAGGAACCCTTTAAAATCAAAAATGGAATGGCTGTCTTGTATGTCTGTTTCTTCACTCATTAAAGACGGGTTGCTAATAAAAGGATGGTTGAAAAAGCAGTTACTACCGTAAGTATCGTCCTAAAGGTCTCTAAACCTGTTACTCCTGTACCGATTGATTTTTGTGGTAACGGATTAATCAAAATAAGGTCATTGGGCTGTATATAATAATAGGGAGAATTCATAGCATCAATGCTAGTCAAATCGATATGGTGTACTTTTTGCCCTAAGGGGTATTGCCGTATAATGACCACGTTGCTTCGATCCCCTGTTACTTCAATATCCCCACTGTTAGCAATGGCCTCCATAATACTCACCTCATCCCGATAAATAATATTTGAGCCCGGACTCCCTATTTCCCCGTTAATGGTATAGCGAATACCAGCCAATTTTACCGTAACAAAAATATTGGCTTCGGCTTTAAAAAAGTCTTCCAATAATCGTTTTTCTATTTTTTCACGCACTTCCTCTACGGTTAACCCTAACACCTCCACTTCGCCTAAATTAGGAACCCGGATATCACCATGTCTATCCACTACAAATCCATCATAGTACAATTTTTCTTCACCAGTTGCATTGGGATTAGCATCATTAATCGGGTTAAAAATTCCCACGGTTTCTTGATCTATCGCCTTTACCCGAATACTCAACAAATCGTTCACATGTAAGCGATAGGGTTCTTGTTCTTTTTGAATCGGGATCAAGCTATCGGCTACTACGCCATCCTCTTGTAAATAAGTTAATTGTTTAGTAGAAACACAAGAAGATACACATACGGTAAGTATCAATAACAGGATAAGATACGTAGATTTCATAGTTTGCAGGCTTGTTGCACGACAAATATAACGCAACGATTGTAATAATAAAATATATTTCATTTTAAGTGGTTAAAATGATATTCTAAAGAATAGAAATTGATACACTAATATTCTTGTTCCTTTTTATCCTTTTCTTTTTTTGCTCGTCTAAAGTCTCACTATTAAAACGTTGTGCTGAGCACTTCGACTTAGCTCACAAAGGGGAACAACACATTACTAATTAAAGGTTGTTGAGTGAACCCCTAAGCCCCGAAGGGATTAGGAAATAGTGCCGTAACCAAAGCTTAATCACCGACCTCCGGTCACTGAGCGGAGTCGAAGTGAGTCGAAGTGAGCCTTCCATAAACACCCCAAGGACACTCCATAGATACCCCATAGATAGTTCATCGATTTGTACGAATCAAACCCTTTTTCCTACAAATTATATCTCCCTCATTCCAACAAAAAACCATAACAGACAAAACACCAAAAGGTGGTTGAGTGAATTTGCAAGCACGGCAGTGATTGCAAATTTGTATCGAAACAACCGATTGCACACCCCTAAAGTATTTTCAACAATAAAAGTAAATCCCCCTTCAAGGCGTTGTGCTGAGCTTAACCTATCTTATACCGATCCGAAGGAAAATAGTAAAAACATCACACACTAAAGGTGGTTGAGTGAATTTGAAAGCACGACAGTGATTGCAAATTTGTATCGAAACAACCGATTGTACACCCCTAAAGTATTATCAACAATAAAAGTAAATCCCCCTTGAGGTGTTGTGCTGAGCTTAACCTACCTTGAACCGATCCGAAGGAAAATAGTAAAAACATCACACACTAAAGGTGGTTGAGTGAATTTGAAAGCACGGCAGTGATTGCAAATTTGTATCGAAACAACCGATTGCACACCCCTAAAGTATTATCAACAATAAAAGTAAATCCCCCTTCAAGGCGTTATGCTGAGCTTAACCTACCTTGAACCGATCCGAAGGAAAATAGTAAAATCATCACACACTAAAGGTGGTTGAGTGAATTTGTAAGCACGAGAGGGATTACAAATTTGTATCGAAACAACCGACCACACAACTCCCAATTACAAAACAGCTTACAGCTTACAGCATAAAGCTTACAGCTTACTGCCTACTGCCTACTGCCTAATGCATCCTCACAAAGAACGCAGTAAGTGTATTGACCCCCTCTACACTCTTCTCAATACTCAATACTAACTTCTATTTAAAAAATAAAAATCACAAAGCTTGGAGCTTCTCTTACTAAAATCCCTTTATTTTGCAAAAAGCTATCACGTGAATTACCTTTCAGTAGAAAACATATCGAAATCATACGGAGAACGCATTCTCTTTACAGATATTTCCTTCGGAATCAATCAAGGGCAAAAAATTGGTTTTGTCGCCAAAAATGGAACCGGAAAAACTTCTTTGTTGAACATCCTTTCAGGAGCCGATGTCCCCGATACTGGGGAAGTGGTATATCGTAAAAACCTAAAGGTGTCGTTCCTATCTCAAGAACCTAATTTAAATCCGAAGCTTACTATTGAAGAAACCATCTTAGCTTCGGACAACCCTATTTTAAAAACAATCTCTAACTATGAGCATGCCTTGGAAAATCCAGAAGACACCGAGGCCTATCAAAAAGCATTCGATGCAATGGACGCTCAAAACGCTTGGGATTTTGAAACAAACTACAAACAAATCCTCTCAAAGCTAAAGCTAGATGACCTGAATCAAAAGGTTGCCTCGTTAAGTGGCGGGCAGAAAAAGCGATTGGCACTAGCCATTGCACTCTTGACCGGTCCCGATTTGTTGGTAATGGATGAACCTACCAACCACTTAGATCTTGAAATGATTGAGTGGCTGGAGGAGTTGTTTGCCAAAGAAAATTTCACCTTATTTATGGTAACACACGACCGCTATTTTTTAGAACGGGTTTGTAATGAAATCATCGAATTGGACGAGGGTAACCTCTACAGCTACAAAGGCAACTATAGTTACTATTTAGAAAAACGTGATGCCCGAATTGAAAACCAAGCCACCGAAACCGAGAAAGCCAAGCAGCTTTACAAAAAAGAATTAGACTGGATGCGGCGCCAACCGAAAGCTCGTACCACCAAAAGCAAATCGCGAATCGAGGATTTTCACGAAATAAAATCACGTGCTAGCAAACGTCGTAACGATCACGAAATACAATTAGAACTCAACATGGAACGCTTGGGTACGAAGGTGGTAGAATTGCATAATATTTCGAAAGCGTACGATGACAAAGAACTTTTTACCAATTTTGAATATAACTTCCTTCGTGGGGAACGCGTCGGGATAATTGGTAAAAACGGTACGGGAAAATCTACTTTTTTAAACATCCTTACTGGCAAACAAGAGCCGGATACCGGTAAAGTGGTAATTGGTGAAACAGTTAAGTTTGGCTATTATACCCAAAAAGGTATTAAAATAAAAGAAAAGCAAAAGGTAATTGATGTGGTGCGAGAATTTGGCGATTACATTCCGCTTAAAAAAGGACGGCAAATTTCGGCACAACAACTACTAGAGCGGTTTATGTTTGATCGTAAAAAGCAATACGATTATGTAGAAAAACTAAGTGGTGGCGAACGCAAGCGCTTGTATTTATGTACAGTGCTTATCAAAAACCCCAACTTTTTAATACTCGATGAACCTACGAACGATCTTGACATTGTCACGCTAAATGTTTTAGAAAGTTTTCTGTTGGACTTCCCAGGTTGCTTGATTGTTGTGTCGCACGACCGGTATTTTATGGATAAGATTGTGGACCACTTATTTGTTTTTAAAGGAAAAGGTGAAATACAGGATTTCCCGGGCAACTATAGTGATTTTAGAACGTACGAAGATAGCAAACCAAAAAAAGCACCTAAAGCTAAACCCGAAGTAACTGAAACCACACAAACCGAGTCGAAGAAAGACGCTACCAAAGCTAAATTAAGTTATCACGAACAAAAAGAACATAGAAATCTAGAGAAAGAAATTGCCAAGCTAGAAAAGGAAAAAGAAGCCTTGCAGAATAAATTCGCTACCGAAAATTGGGACGGCGAGGAAATTGACAAACAATCCTTGAAATTGCAAGAACTAATCGATGCCATTGAAGAAAAGGAAATGCGTTGGTTTGAGTTGTCGGAGAAGATATAGGCCTTCGATATACTCCTCCTACCGTCGTAGCACTCAGGCGCCGAAAAGATACGTCTAAGGTGGTTGAGTGAAATTACAGACGCAACAGCGACTGGAATTTTGTATCGAAACCTCGACTTTAAATAGCAACATCTAAGGTGGTTGAGTGAATTTGCAAGCACGGCAGTGATTGCAAATTAGTATCGAAACAACCGATTGTACACCCTCTCAAATCTCAATTCTAAAGTCTCATAGCTATAAAATGAAACACCAGATACTGTCATACCTCTCTTTTTTACTTCGTGCGACCAATCAGCATGGCGTGCACTCTCCTTTTGTGTACCAATTGCTCACCCAATGTTTTTATGATAAGAAAAAGTACGATGCGTATAACGCATTGAAAAACCATCGACAGGCGTTACGTAGTGATTCAGATACAATCGAAGTGACCGATTTTGGTGCTGGTTCTAGGGTTTTTAAAACTAATAACAGAAATGTTGCTGCCATTGCCAAACACGCGGGTATTACTGCTAAAAGACAACGGTTATTATTTAGATTAGTACAATATCTCCAACCTAACACGATATTAGAACTAGGCACTTCGGTAGGGATGGCAACTACCGCAATGGCTTTAGGAAACCCTAGTGCATCAATAAAAACGGTGGAAGGCTGCCCAAGCACCTTACAAAAGGCAACCGACTACTTTGTAAAACACAACCTTTCAACTATTAAAACCTACCAGCAGTCTTTTGAAAGTTTTTTTGAAGAACATCCTTCAGAAATATTTGATTTGGTATTTATAGATGGGAACCACAATAAGGAAAATACGCTAAAGTATTTTAATTGGTTACTGAACCACATCAATAACGATTCAGTTTTAGTATTTGACGATATATATTGGAACATAGGAATGACCGAAGCGTGGCAAGAAATTAGTCAACACCCAAAAGTTAGCGTCAGTGTCGACACCTTTCAGTGGGGCTTGGTTTTCTTCAGAAAAGAACAGCGAAAGCAACATTTTTTCATTCGTTTGTAACATCTGTACTACCTTTGCGTCTTATTGTGGAAGAATACGGCGAAAGAAGAAGTTAAATAATTTTATATGTCTGTTCGAGCGCAGTCGAGAACTAAAAACAATCGACTTTATTTTATCCTGACAGAATACGCAGAGCCTAAACGAACAAATTATCAATTTTTATTTTAAAGATTGTCTTTTAAGAAGCGGCACAACTGCAAGTACATTAAATTAGTATCGTGATTCGTGGCTCAAATTGTCGTGATTCATAGGCTATAAAATAAAACAGTATCAAAACCCGAAGTAGGGTCTTAGGTAATTTTATTAATAAAAACACAAGCATGGGTTCACTTATTAAAATACGAGATATAAGACGGGATTTTCCTTTAGGACAAGAAATCGTAAAAGTTTTAAAAGGAATAGACCTAGATATTGACAAAGGAGAATATGTTGCTTTAATGGGACCATCGGGTTCGGGAAAATCAACCTTAATGAATCTATTGGGGTGTTTAGACACTCCCACCTCCGGAAGCTACGAATTAAACGGCATCGATGTGAGCAACCTCACCGATGACGAACTCGCAGAAATACGAAACAAAGAAATTGGTTTTGTATTTCAAACCTTTAATTTATTACCTAGAACTACTGCATTGGACAATGTTGCCTTGCCTATGGTGTATGCTGGAGCATCGAAAACTGCCCGTGCAGAACGTGCTGCAGAAGTATTGACCGATGTCGGGTTGGCAGACCGAATGGACCACAAACCCAATCAACTTTCGGGAGGGCAACGGCAACGTGTGGCCGTTGGTCGCGCCTTGGTAAATAAGCCTTCTATAATTCTAGCCGATGAACCTACGGGGAATTTAGATTCTAAAACTTCGGTAGAAATCATGAACTTATTTGATGCCATACACCGATCAGGAAATACGGTTATATTAGTTACCCACGAAGAAGACATTGCTGAACACGCCCATCGAATTATTAGACTTCGTGATGGAGTGATAGAAAGTGACACGAGAAAGGAAGTAGTTAGTAGTTAGTAGTTAGTAGTTAGTAGTTAGTAGTTAGTAGTTAGTAGTTAGTAGTTAGTAGTTAGTAGTTAGTAGTTAGTAGTTAGTAGTGAAAAAAGTGATTGCTTTTTTAAATGCCAAAAAAATAAGCCTCAAACTTCTATAAAATTTTATCTCTTTTTTTTCTGAAAAAAGGAGTAACAAAAAACTGCCAACTGGTGGTTGAGTGAATGTGTAAGTCCGTAGGAATTACAAATCAGTATCGAAACCACCTGCCAACTCCCTACTACCTACTGCCTATTGCCTACTGCCTACTGCTGAGTGAATTCCTAAGCCCGCAGGGATTAGAAATTTGTACCGAAACCACCTGCCAACTCCCCACTACCAACTCCCAACTCCCAACTCCCAACTCCCAACTCCCTACTACCTACTGCCTACTGCCTATTGCCTACTGCTGAGTGAACTCCTAACCCCCGCAGGGATTAGGAATTAGTACCGAAACCAAAGCGTAACCACCAACCTTTGGTCACTGAGCGGCGATCACTGAGCGGAGTCGAAGTGAGTCGAAGTGAGCTTTTCATAAACACCCCAAGGATACCCCATAGACACTCCATAGATACTCCATAGATAGTTCATTGTTTTGTAAGAATTAAATACTTTTTTCCTACAAATTATATTCACCCTAATTCAACAAAAAAACCACAGCCAACAAAACTTCAAAAGGCGGTTGAGTGAATGTGTAAGTCCGTAGGAATTACAAATTTGTATCGAAACCACCTGCCAACTGCCACTGATAACCGTACACTAAAAAGGCGGTTGAGTGAATTCCTAAGCCCACAGGGATTAGAAATTTGTACCGAAACCATCTGTCAACTCCCAACTCCCAACTCCCCACTACCCACTACCCACTCCCCACTCCCCACTCCCAACTCCCAACTCCCTACTACCTACTACCTACTACCAACTCCCCACTACCCACTCCCCACTCCCCACTCCCAACTCCCTACTACCTACTACCAACTCCCAACTCCCTACTCCCAACTCCCTACTCCCTACTAACTACTGCCTATTGCCTACTGCCTACTACCTAAAATCAGTCAATCTGTAATTTCTCATTCGGAATTTGGAATTTGTCAGCCCCCTCTGTATCTTCACACATTATGGAAACATCCTTTTTTTCAAACCCAATTGTATTGGCTATAGGCGGTATTTTATTGCTACTTCTACTCTACTTTTGGAACAAACGAAACACCAAAGCCCTGAGTAAAAGACGGCGTAGAAACTTCAGAAATGAATATTTTGAAAGGAAAAAAGAAAAAGAAGAAGAAACCAGGGACTAATTGAAATTACCCCCCTTAGAAATCTAATATCATGAAAATATATACAAAAACTGGTGACAAAGGTACCACAGCTTTATTTGGCGGTACGCGTGTTCCTAAATACCATATCCGCATTGATAGTTACGGAACGGTTGACGAATTAAACTCGCACATCGGCCTTATTCGTGATCAAGAAATTGATGCGCGTTCCAAGGAAATTTTAATTCACGTACAGGATCGACTTTTCACATTAGGTGCTATTTTAGCCACCGATCCTGAAAAGGCGATGTTAAAAAGTGGCAAAGAACGCTTAAACATCCCAAAAATTGAAGAAGAAGATATCGAACGGCTAGAAACCGAAATGGACACAATGAACGATAACCTCCCTCCTATGACACATTTTGTACTCCCTGGCGGACATCCTACCGTGTCATATTGTCACATAGCACGCTGTGTCTGCCGCCGCGCAGAACGCTTAGCCACGCTATTACACCATGAAGAACCTATTGATGAGCGTGTTTTAAAATATTTAAACCGCCTATCTGACTATCTATTTGTGCTGGCACGGAAATTGACTTATGACCTGCAAGCTGAAGAAGTTAAATGGATTCCAGAGAAATTGTAAGGTTTTCTCACAAAATTTAATATATTATAAATCAGCGATTTAAAAACGTTCTTTAAAATATAGCATAAATAATTGCGATTTTTCTTGACTTTTTAATCGAAAAAATTATTTTTGCAGAAATTATAAAACACAAAGTGCTATGTATTGGACTTTAGAACTTGCATCTTATTTAAGTGATGCGCCTTGGCCGGCAACAAAAGATGAATTAATAGATTACGCCATTAGAACGGGAGCTCCGCTAGAAGTAGTGGAAAACCTACAGGCTATTGAAGATGAAGGTGACTCTTACGATTCTATTGAAGAAATTTGGCCAGATTATCCTACAGATGATGATTATCTGTGGAATGAAGATGAATATTAATAACAGCATATCAATGCTACGTTACAACAATAACTGAAATAATAATTAAAAAGTCTCTATACTCATAGAGGCTTTTTTTTTGCTCAAAACAAAAAACAATGACAATAAATAAAACAAACCATCTTCTTGGTTACCTTATTTTTTTGCAGTTTTTTTGTAAGTATCAATCACGGCTTCCTGTCCGCACTTTTTTTGAGCATAAAACACACCTTTAACCCATGAAAATATTAGATAATATTTTAAAAGCTTTTGTTGGAGACAAATCCAAAAAAGACATTAGTGAAATTCAACCCTACGTTGATAAAATCAAAGAGCATGAAAGTGCTATGTCTAGCTTATCATTAGATGAATTACGGGCCAAGTCCGATATGTTTCGTGCTAAGATTAAAGAAGATCAAAAAGACCTACAGCAGCAGATTGATCAGTTACGAATCGATGCCGATGCAGAAGAAGATATCGATAAAAAAGAGGAAATCTATAACCAAATAGATGCGCTGAAAGACAATCGCTACGAAGTTGAAAAAGCAACTCTCGAAGAAATACTTCCTGAAGCTTTTGCAGTGGTGAAAGAAACTGCAAAACGTTTTAAAAATAATGAGAACCTTACCGTAACAGCCTCTACCTACGATCGTGAACTATCTGCTACTAGAGACTATGTAACTTTAGATGGTGAACAAGCCACTTGGAAAAACTCTTGGGATGCAGCGGGTAAAGAAGTAACCTGGGATATGGTACACTACGATGTGCAACTTATTGGTGGAGTTGCCATGCACCAAGGAAAAGTAGCCGAGATGCAAACAGGAGAAGGAAAAACATTAGTAGCAACACTTCCTATGTATTTAAATGCTTTGGCTGGTAACGGTGTACACTTGGTAACCGTAAACGACTACTTAGCAAAACGTGATAGCGCTTGGATGGCTCCTATTTTTGAGTTTCACGGTATGAGTGTAGATTGTATAGACTATCACCGCCCTAATAGTGAAGAGCGTAGAAAAGCCTACAACGCAGATATTACCTACGGAACCAATAACGAGTTTGGTTTTGATTACCTGCGTGATAATATGGCGCACAACCCTAAAGATCTTGTGCAACGTCCACACCACTTCGCAATTGTCGACGAGGTAGATTCTGTATTAATTGATGATGCCCGTACGCCTTTAATAATCTCCGGTCCAGTACCAGAAGGAGATCGTCACGAATTTAACGAGTTAAAACCGAAGGTTCAGGATATCGTTAATGTACAACGTAAATATTTAACAGGAGTATTAGCTGAAGCTAAAAAACTAATTAAAGAAGGTGACACCAAAGAAGGTGGTTTTCAATTGCTTCGTGTGTTCCGTGGATTGCCTAAAAACAAAGCATTGATTAAGTTTTTATCTGAAGACGGCATCCGCCAATTGCTTCAGAAAACTGAAAATCATTACATGCAGGACAACAACCGCGAAATGCCCAAGGTTGATGAAGAACTGTATTTTGTGATTGATGAAAAGAACAATCAAATAGAATTGAGCGATAAAGGTGTAGAGTACCTTTCCGGTTCTGATAATCCAGACTTCTTTGTGATGCCCGAAATGGGAACAGAAATAGCAAAAATTGAAGATCAAGAACTTCCTAAAGAAGAAGAAGCTGAATTAAAAGAAGTGCTATTCCGTGACTTCGGAATTAAAAGTGAACGCATTCATACCCTTAACCAATTACTAAAAGCATATGCACTGTTTGAAAAAGATACGCAGTATGTAGTAATGGAAAACAAGGTGATGATTGTCGATGAGCAAACAGGTCGTATAATGGATGGTCGTCGTTACAGTGATGGTTTACACCAAGCGATCGAGGCCAAAGAGGATGTGAAAATTGAAGCAGCAACGCAAACATTTGCGACAGTTACCCTTCAAAATTACTTCCGTATGTACCGTAAACTATCGGGTATGACGGGTACAGCAGTAACAGAAGCAGGCGAGCTTTGGGAAATCTACGAATTAGATGTGGTTGAAATACCAACCAACCGCCCAATTGCACGTCACGACCGGGAAGATAAAATCTATAAAACCAAACGTGAAAAATACAACGCCGTAATTGATGAAGTGACCAACCTTTCAAAAGCGGGTCGCCCAGTCTTGATTGGTACTACTTCGGTAGAAATTTCAGAATTATTGAGCCGAATGTTAGGCATACGTAAAATTCCACATAACGTGTTGAATGCGAAAATGCACAAAAAAGAGGCCGATATTGTAGCTGAAGCAGGTAAAAGCGGGATGGTAACCATCGCGACAAACATGGCGGGTCGTGGTACCGATATTAAATTAAGCAAAGAAGTTAAAAAAGCTGGTGGTCTTGCCATTGTAGGTACCGAACGCCACGATAGCCGTCGTGTAGATAGGCAATTGCGTGGACGTAGTGGACGACAAGGAGATCCAGGTAGCTCACAGTTCTACGTATCGCTAGAAGATAATTTAATGCGTTTATTTGGTAGCGAACGTATCGCTAAGATGATGGACCGCATGGGATTAGAAGAAGGCGAAGTAATTCAGCATTCTATGATTTCTAAGTCTATTGAGCGGGCGCAGAAAAAAGTAGAGGAAAATAACTTCGGGATTAGAAAGCGTTTGTTGGAATATGATGATGTTATGAACGCTCAAAGAGAGGTGATTTACAAACGCCGTTACCATGCATTGTTTGGAGAGCGTCTTCGAGTAGATGTGGCTAATATGATATTTGAAACTTCCGAAGCTATTTCAGAAAGTAACAAAATGGCACAGGATTATAAAAACTTCGAGTTTGAATTAATTCGCTACTTCTCTATGAGTTCGCCTATTTCTGAAAAGGAATTTGAAAAAATGAACACCTTAGAGATTGCTGGAAAAGTATACAAGGCAGCTTACAAACACTACCAAGAGAAAATGTTGCGTAATGCTGAGATGGCCTTCCCAGTAATTAAAAATGTGTATGAAAACCACAAAGATCAATACAAGCGAATTTTAGTTCCGTTTACCGATGGTGTAAAAACACTAAATGTAGCAACCGATTTAGAAAAAGCATATGAGTCTGAAGGAAAGCAATTAGTACAGGATTTTGAAAAAAACATTACCCTAGCTATTATCGATGATTCCTGGAAAACGCACTTGCGTAAAATGGATGAGTTAAAACAGTCGGTTCAGTTGGCGGTACACGAACAAAAAGACCCATTATTAATCTATAAGTTTGAAGCTTTTGAACTCTTCAAAGTAATGATTGATAAGGTGAATAGAGAAGTAATTTCCTTCTTATTTAAAGGGGAATTACCACAAGAAAATCAACAGCAAATTACCGAAGCAAAGCAAGTTCGTAAAAAGGAAAAACTCAGTGAAGAGAAAGAGGAAATCCAAAATATGGACGAGCGTGCTGCTCAATCTCGTGCTGCTGGTGACACTCAACCTCAACAACAGCAGGTTACCGAAACCATTGTACGCGAACGCCCTAAAATAGGCCGCAATGAAAAAGTAACCATCAAAAACGTGATGAGTGGTGAAAACAAGACTATGAAGTATAAACAAGCAATCCCATTATTAGATAAAGGCGAATGGGTGCTTACTGAAGCATAATTAGTTTTAAAATTCATTCTGAACCCTGAAAAGTTATACTTTTCAGGGTTTCTTTTTTTGGTATCTTTAGCACTATTAAAATTCACAAATGAAAAAGCTAAAAATAGAATTTAAATGGGCTATTGTTTTTACCATTACCCTTCTCGCTTGGATGTTACTTGAAAAAACATTAGGCTGGCACGAAGAAAATATAGCGAACCATTGGTGGTTGACGATGTTATTTGCCCCTTTTGCTATTTTTATCTACTTATTGGCAGTTCGCGAGAAAAGAAGAAGGGTCTACAACAAAAAAATGACTTGGCTACAGGGTTTTATTTCAGGTACAATCTTATCTGTTTTTGTTGCCTTGCTTTCTCCTATAGCACAATACCTAACGCATAACTACATTACTCCCGAATATTTCAATACGGTTATTGAGTATTCAGTCACAAACGATTTAATGACGCGCACCAAGGCCAACGATTATTTTAACATTACCAATTATATGTGGCAATCTGCTTTTGGTGCCTTGGGTTTTGGTATTGTTACGGCGGCGATAGTAGCTGTTTTTACAAGGAAGAAATAATACTTGATTTCTAGAAGAAGACTAGCTTAAATAGCTAACTGGGTAGAAAGTATTTTCTTGTTATTCCCAAGGAGACTTAGCTGTGGAATCTATTGTTGGTAACGTGAAAATCCTTTTTTGCTAAAGAGGAACGACTTTCATTTTGTTGTCCTTTCACTGTGGTTGACGCTCAACTTATTGAATCTTTATATTGCTGTAATTGGCATTAACGGTCACATTTTTCCCCGCATTACTGTTTTTATTAAAACCTCTAACCAATACACGGTTGTAATTTTTAGTACGATTTAACTCAAGCGATTTTGGGTATTGCAAGGTGGATTTTTTTCCGTTGAAATAAAAAGAAAAAGCAGTATCTGGCATATATAATACAGCATCTGTATTTTCTAATAAAATATCAATATTCTTAAATCCGTTGGAAACATGTGTTACTTTTAAGTTTCCGAAAGAACCTGCTAGAATAGCTTCTTTTTCTACATTACCTATTAATACATCACTAGAGTTTGCCTGTAGGTTAATCGTGTTTACATCTGCAATGTTACAGCTTTCAACAAATTGAAGATATAATGTACCATTATTCCAATTATTGACTACAACCGGGGCATAAGAAGCATTGATGAGGGTTTCTCCCCCATCAATACTATTTGCTGTAAACGGTGAATGGTTCAATGTAGCCTTTACATTTACTGCATCTGCCATTTCAATTTCTCCATGCCGAACGTCAATTTCAGTTTTTGCTCCTTTCGGCATTTTAATTTTAATGGTTTTTACGCCTTTCGATTTATTGGTTTTAGACTTTTTAGCTTTATTCCCTTGGATGATGATGGTTTTATTACCAAAAGGATCGGTTTGAACTGTTTTACTATAATTACCATCTTCTCCTCCGTATCTAGCTTCCATTTCTTTTTCAAAACGCTTACCCCAAGCTTCCATTCGTTTTCCAAAATTTTCACCCCAGCCTTGCATTTTAGACTCCCAAACAGCGGCAATGCTATCAGACTTTTCTTCGTTATATTGATTAGCAAATTCATTGCCCCATTGTTCCATTTTCACTTCGAAGTCTTTTCCAAATTTTTTATCCATTTGTTTTTCAAACTTCTTTATATAAGCTTCTTCGTCTTTCTGAAACTCTTCGTAATCAAAATCTATGTTACCAATATCTTTTAACAGATCATCTGGCAGGTTTGGGATTTTCATATTACTAATCATAGGAACAATCATTTCTTCCATCATTGGACCCAAGAAGTCAAGGCCACCCATTCCCTCCATATGCTTCATAGAAGCCATACCATTCCAGCTATTTCCCCCTTTTGAGGTTATCACGACTTTATTGCTATTGCCTAGCACACTAAAGTCCCAATTGTCAAATAGCTCTTGTTTTTCGGCCTTAGAAAGGGTTGAGCCTTCTATATAGGCTTCTACCTCTACCTTGTCTCTATTCCATGTTTCAAAAATAATACGAGTATGGCTTGTATTTACTGAAACAGTAGCGTCATCCTTTACGTTAAAGGTTTCTTTGTATTGCTCTTGTGCAATTGTTATTGCAGTAGAGATTAATAGTATAATCGTAGTAATACTTATTTTAAATAATACTTGTGGTCTCATCTTTTTGATTTTTTAGTTCTTTTAATTTGTTTTTAAGTTTGAACAGCAATTCCAAACGTAATTGCAAATTATCAATCAATGCGGTGATGGTTGCTTCGGTGGGGCCTGCTTCGTTTAAATCTAATGTAAGACGTTTATATTCCTTATTTAGTTTACTTAACTGATTCATATACCCATCAATTAGTTCTTTGTTATCCCCTTTTATTTTAAGGGAAGCTAACTGTACATTGATTCCGGTCTGGTAATAATTTTCTACTTTTTTAAGTTCAGGTGAAAGGTCCCCTAATGTTATTTTTGCCAAATTAGTATTGGTGTCATTATTTTGTTTGGGTACTTCAACTACCTCCACAGGGTTTTCTTTAGAAAGTTGTTGGTATCCAAAAAAACCGACAGAAAGCATCACAATAGCAATTGCAGCTACTTTTAGCCACCTAAATTTTGAGAAGGATGGAGTTTTTGTTGATTCATTTTCTCCAAATGCCTCTTCTAATTTTTGCTCAAAACGTGCTTCGTGCCCTTTTGGAGGCTTTACACCCTCTTTAGGTTTATTTTCAAATAGCTGCCTAATATCCTGTGCCATCTTGTACGTGTTTTAATTGTTTTTGCAATTAGATCG
>Ga0209344_10003017_pt1 | contig 17341 bp, 17 predicted proteins | sample Cruoilmetagenom6_FD_187293 | JGI IMG/M metagenome (GOLD analysis project Ga0209344, IMG submission 187293) | Oil polluted marine microbial communities from Coal Oil Point, Santa Barbara, California, USA - Santa Barbara Oil Seep Sample 6 (SPAdes)... | ecosystem: Environmental > Aquatic > Marine... | reverse complement strand
TATTTTTTAGTATTTACTAGGGTAATTGCTCACTTTATTTATTAATTAATAAAGCAGCGCTAAAGGCGAGGTCATAGGCTAGAACAAAGATTATGACGGACTATTCATCCCCTTAAAAAACGTTACTTGGAGTTACTCATGATTGTTCGTGATAAACCTAATATATTGCAACTTTTTTTTATTATACGCGGCTCAGTAGTACCGCTTATTTTTCCACAGATCCTTTTTGTTACCTTGCTAGGGACTGGCGTTGCTGCTGCACAATATTATTATCCAACAATATTTCCAAGTTTTACGCTTGCGCCATTGGCACTTTTTGGTTTGGCATTGTCACTTTTTCTTGGTTTTAGAAATAACGCCAGTTACGATCGTTGGTGGGAAGCGCGCAAGCAATGGGGGCAACTAATTGTTAATTCGCGCAGTTTAGCTCGACAGGTGACTGGCTATATCGATGGACAATCTGAAGGTGGCGCTAGCGTGCAAAAACGCATGATTTATCTGACCATTGCCTTTAACCATGCGTTGCGCCATCAATTACGACATTCAGACCCTTGGGCTGATATTGAAAAGTACCTTGAACCTGACGATATCAAGCCGTTAAGGCAATCACAAAACTTGCCAGATGCGTTACTGCGCTTAATGGCAAGCAAGTTAGGCACCTGTCGCCATAAAAAGCTGCTGTCTGATTTTTTGATCCAAAGTCTCGACGAGCACATAACCTCAATGGCTGCCGTGCAAGCATCATGTGAGCGAATAACAAACACACCGCTGCCCTTTGCCTATATGTTACTGGTACAACGTACGGCCTATCTGTATTGCTTTATTTTACCTTTTGGTATCGTTGCCTCGCAGGGTTTATTAACGCCACTATTTTGCGCAATTGTTGCCTACACATTTTTTGGCTTAGACGCCTTGAGTGAAGAGCTTGCTGAACCGTTTGGTCTCTCTGCGAACGACTTAGCCTTAAGCTCGATGACCCGCACGGTAGAGATAAATTTGTTAGAGACCTTGGGGGTAACTGAGTTACCTGAAGCGATTAAACCGAAAAAACATCGGCTTGAATAAATCGGTAATAAGTTCAAACCATGAAATGCAGTTACTGACGCAATTTATCTTGCTTAAATTGCGCCAGTCTATGAAGTTCTTAGCCCTATAACTTGGGCTAAGAGTGTTATTTAAGTTAACGGAATAACGTCTTTTCTTGCCAGGTAATAGCGGTAGTAACCAATGGCACTGCTACCAACAAAAATCACTTCAACCATTATGCCGACTGGCGTCCATAAAATCAGGTTGTGTAACAGCCATAAAGAGCCACCCGCTATCATCATTAAACGCAAAAACTTATCATTTTTGCTAAATGAACCTACAGTGATCAAAATAGTTGCCATAAAGCCAATAATACTTAATAGCCCGGTAAAGGTGGATGCCACTATCACTAAACTTACGCTGAGTGAGGCGACTGAAATCCACTGCGACTTCCACTTAATTGAAATTAAAAATCGAATACTCGAAAATAGAAATATGTAACCAGCCGTCGGTTGGTCAAGTAACAAATAATGAAAACCATTAAAAAAACAACTTACCGATAGCAGCGCTAAAATGTAGTTCTTATTTTTAAGTTGCATGGCGAAACTTTCAATAATTAGCGTCACAGTAACTAGTAATTGTGAAAGTAAAAAATCAGGCATTATAGTCGTTCTTCAATAGTATGGTGGAGTTTGGGTTATTTGTTTTTAACACCGACAAAAAGTTAGTTTTTTAGTCATGCTTTGGAGGCAGGATTTGGGCATAACTTAACTTGTTTTCAACACCTAAACTGTGCTTTTAAATCAAGTCTCTAATCGCGGTTTTTAATGGCGCAATGTTAACAGATGTAGGTCACCATACACCATGGCTATAACGGGCGTTTTTGTCGGTGTTTTGTTAATGATTGTTTGAATTTGTAATCGACAGCTAGGGGCTTTTATTGCGCTATTTTTAAACGAGGAAAACCTGACAATAAAAGTCATTTTTTGTGCATTTTTCATGGTTTTTCAGCCAATTTTTTATGCTGGCAGAGGGCTGACATCGACCCTTAGCGTTATTGAGTCAAACAAGTCGCTTTGGGCTGCCTGAGTATCAGCTAAATCTTGCCGGTATTTTTATGTTATATTGCGTGAGGTAGTCGCTACAGTTAGATAGCGCAATCTACCTTTTATTGATAAATTGCTTAGCCGCAATCGTGACATGATAGTTTATAACATGTCATTTTTTCTTAGAAAAAGTCTATCAATCATGAAATAACGCTTCATATTGTTCGATTTTTCTAAAGAATAAGACACTAAAGTCTCAACTGTTGTCATCTTAATTTTTAGGAATATTTATGTTAAAAAAAATATCAACATTAACTTGTTTTCTGCCGGTAATCATACTGACAGCCTGTGGTGGAAGTTCAAGCGATACCCCGAATGAGCCGCAGCCATTACCAAGCTTTTCTTTATCTGTCAGTGACGCTCCGGTTGATGAGCTTTCTGAGGTGGTGGTATGTTTCAACCAGATAGAACTTAAAGGCAATAATGACGCTATATTTACCGTAGGTATTGAAAGCGGCATGATTGTAGCCAACGACCTATGTCTAGATAATAATGGTAGTGTTATCCCCGATACAGTCGGTATTGACTTAAAAAAATATACCGGCAGTGATTCCATCGCGTTAGTTGATAATATTAGTGTCGAAGCTGGCACCTACACACAAATGCGCTTAATTATTAGTGAAGGCTCGTATGGTATTGATGCACAAACCAGCGAGAAAATAAATGTTAGCGTGCCATCGAATGAGCTGAAGTTAGATGGCTTTACTGCAACGCTTGGTGGCACTGTCGACTTCACGTTAGAATTTGATCTTAACAAAGCCATGACTAATCCTGTCGGTCAAAACGGCTATTTTTTGAAGCCGCGTGGCGTTAGATTAGTGAATAATATTGAAGCGGGTCATATTAATGGCACAGTTTCAGAAACGTTATTAATTGATAACCAATGTACGCCACTTTCTGATGCTTCGACTAATGTTGCGAGCATTTATATGTACGAAGGCGCAGATATAGCTATTGATACCATGGAAGATAATGGTGGCGACGAAAGTGCTAACTTACCTTATACCAGTGCCGCAGTAACTTTTGATAGTGAACAAACCAGCTATAATTTTGCCATAGGCTTTATTAAGGCGGGAGCATACACTGTTGCTGTTAGCTGTAATACAGAAGATGATCCAGAAGTTGATGAAGATATTAACTTTATTAATGCACAAAATGTCACGGTAGTTGCTGGCAGTGCGCCGGTTGTTGTTAGCTTTTAATTTTTAATATTCACTTTTTAATATTCACTTTTTAATATTAAAAATGAGTTAACGATTAATGCTCTTGTCGATAGGCAAGAGCATTTTATTTTATCCCGCCAAGTTGTTACCACCTAGCTAAGGTTAAGCGCTTATTTGACGTTATTATCAATCAGTAGCTTACTGTATTCTTTATCCGTACCATTGATATGATTAATTAACCAATTTGATAAAAACTCACTGATTTCATTGAGTGCGTCATGTCCTTTCTCATTGTATAAATCCATAAAACTGTTCACTTGCTCGATCATTTTTTGATGTTGGGCTTTGTGGGCTACTACGTCAGGATAGTTATACTTTTCTAATAACTGCTCTTCACGATCAAAATGATATTTGGTATAGCTGATTAAATCGTTTAGTGCTTGACGTTCGTATTCTTCGCTCATGGCATAGTCATATGCGGTGGAAAATTGATTTAATAGGCTAATAAGCTTTTTGTGATCATTATCTAAGCTTGCAATACCAACACTGTAGCTATCCTTCCAGACTATTTCACTTGTTGGGCTTACTTTTTTGTAAACCGTCGGAATTAGCACTAACACTACAATCAATATCCAAGAAATTGGGTTGGTTAAACTTGTTAAAAAGCCTAAGAAAATGGCGACAATAATTAACCCAATGATAGCGGCGTATATTAAAGATTTACTGCGATTATTCATAAATAATACTCATAAAAAATTGTGGTTAAATTATAAAGTTAAAAACAATTCTAATACGAATCTTCCTCGATGCGCGTAAAACCTATTTATTTGTTGACCTCGATCAAGTTGTAAATGCATTCCGTTTGTAAGCTTTTAAAACTTGATCTGCATCAGGTTTTTTCTGCGAAAAGTAATGAATAGTTGCACTACTTGATATTTGTCCTCTGAATTTGAAATTTATCTCTATTAGCACTTTGATAAGCAATAAATAGCTTAATGATTCAATTCAGAATTTTAGAAAAATATTTTATAAGCGGCCCATTTGTCTAGCTATTGCCTGCGTTAATTTAAGTAGTTGATAGCAACTTAGATGGATAAAAAACACAACAATTTAAAAACATAAAGCTAGTTAATTTTGTAAATGGAGATGATCCGATGAAAACGATTAAATATAGTCTTTCAGCGCTTGGTTTAGCAATAGGTATGGCGGCTACTGGTCTTAGTATGACAGTATCAGCGGCTGAGCCAACGTTATCAAAAGCTGATTTTGAAAAAGCGCAGTTACATTACTTTCAGCGCTGTGCTGGTTGTCATGGCGTTTTACGTAAAGGTGCTACAGGTAAAAACCTTGAACCTGAGAACATGCTTAAAAAAGGCCAGTCGCGCTTAGAGAAAATTATTTCGCTAGGTACAGAAGGTGGTATGAATAACTTTGATGACTTGTTCAGCGAACAAGAAATCAGCAACCTAGCAACATTTATTCAAATGACACCGCCAGTACCACCAGAAATGTCATTAGAGCAAATGCGTTCACATACCAAAGAATATGTCGCGGTTAAAGACTACCCAACTAAACCAATGCATGGTCTGAATTGGAAAAACTTCTTTGTGGTTATCGAACGTGATGCCGGTAAAGCAGCCATTATTGATGGCGACACCAAGAAAATAGTTACTCATATTGATACAGGTTATGCGGTACACGTAATCAAAGGTACTGAGAATCATAAAGTAGATACGGCAAAAGATGTCGGACGCTTTTGGTACACCATTGGTCGTGACGGTAAAGTCAACAAAATTGACTTATGGCAAACGCCCGAGAAAATGTTAGTTGCTGAAACTAAAATGGCTTATGACGCCCGTGATATCGCGGTTTCAGGTGACGGTAAATACGTCATTGCTGGCGGTTACTGGCCTGCACATTTCGTTATTATGGACGCAGAAACATTAAACCCACTGAAAGTTGTTTCTACCCGTGGTTACAACACTAAAGGTGAGTTTATTAACGAAGCACGTGTCGCGGCTATTTATACGGCGCCGAATACCTCTTCATTCATCGTTGCTGTCAAAGAAACCGGTCAAATGTTGCAAGTGGATTATAAAGACTTGGACAACTTGACGATTACTAGCATAGCTTCTGCTGAATTTTTACATGACGGATTCTTTGACCCGACGGGCCGTTATTTCCAAATTGCGGCTAACGCGTCAAATGCAATGGTGGTCGTTGATACTAAAGAACGTGCCTTAGAAAAAATCATCAAAGTTGATAGCTTGCCACACCCAGGTCCAGGTGCTAACTGGATTGATGAAGAGTGTGGACCAGTTGGTGGCACAACTCACTTAGGCGTTGGGCTAGTGTCTGTTTGGGGGAATGATCCAATCGGCCACCCAGACAACGCGTGGAAACTTTGTTATGAAGTGGAAACTGATGGCGCAGGTGTCTTCATCCGTACTCATGAAACATCTGATTACGTTTGGGCAGATCAACTTAAACACCCTGAGCCAGAAATTCAACAATCAGTACAAGTTTTTGATAAGAAAACTCATGAAATCGTGAAAACTATTCGTGTAACAACAGATCCAGGTAAAGCGGCGTTGCACATGGAGTTTAACGCAGACGGTACTGAGGTTTGGGTTTCTGTTTGGAACCGTAAAGATGCGAAAAGCCCGACGGGCGAAATTGTCGTTTATGATGCCAAAACACTGAAAGAGAAACACCGCATCAAAGGCTTAACAACGCCAACAGGTAAGTTCAACGTTTACAACCGTGTGAACCACAAGACCTAGTAGTAACTTAATTGGTTGGTGGTATGTTGAGTGTCTATTTTGCTCAGCTAACTATTACCTTACCAATTTAAACTAGTGGGCATGGTAGATGCCATGCCCACTTTTTTTCGCTTAATTCTGTAAGAGTCAATTATGGTAAATAACACAGTAAGCAAACCCAGTTTTTGGTCTCGTCGACTGATCCTTGGTACAACAGTAGCGGGAGCCGTGATCTTCTTTGTCGTTGGTATTATTTTTTGGGGTGGCTTTAACACAGCAATGGAAGCGACCAATACCACTGAGTTTTGTATCGGCTGCCATGAAATGGAAGATAATGTTTATCAAGAATACAAGCCGACCATACATTACTCTAACCGAACGGGTGTTAGAGCGGGTTGTGCTGATTGTCACGTGCCAAAACCTTGGATCCATAAAATGGTGCGAAAAATAGAAGCATCGAAAGAGGTTTTCTCTTGGCTAACCGGCAAACTAGATACCAAAGAAAAATTTAATGAGCATCGCTTTGACCTCGCTAAAAGTGTTTGGAGCGCGATGAAAAACACTGATTCACGTGAATGTCGTAATTGTCATAACTTTGAATCGATGAACCCTGAATTTCAAAAACCACGGGCTCGTAAGCAACATTTAAATGCTTTTGAAACCGGCCAAACTTGTATTGATTGCCACAAAGGCATTGCTCATCATAACGTGCGCGATAAGCTAACGGATGAAGAGCTTGAAGCGCTTGAAGCGCCAAATCCTGATTATATTCGTGAAGTGCCACAACTCTATAGAGACGGTTTAGCCCGTGCTGAAGCGAAAGAAGCTGCTGAAAAAGCCCAATTAAAAGCAGATGCCGAAGCGGAAAAAGCAAAAGTACAAGCACAAATTGCTCAAGCCGTTGCTGCTGCAACCAGCAATATGACTGGCGCGCCAAAAGCAGAGCAAGCTAGTAGCAATAATGCTGCTGCCAATACCAGTGACATTAATGTTGATTGGAGTAAGTCTACCGCGACAGATATTGGCGTATTTTATCCAGGTACGGCATCAATGGAATGGATTTTAGGTCGTAACCATGGTGGCAAACGCGCTTTCACTAAAGGGGATCGTTGTACGGAATGTCACTCGGAAGAAATTGCCGATATCGGTAATAAGATCGCGTCGGGTGAAAGTGAAAAAATTGCAGACCCAGCGTTAATTCCTGGCAAACGTGGTAGCTTTGAGGTCACCATTAATGCCGCCCATGATGCTGAAAATCTTTACTTGAAGTTTAGCTGGCCAGAAACTGAGCATACACCTGCGCCGTTTGTTGACGGTGGTAAAATGGACCCGGCTAACTCAATGAAGCTTGCCTTTATGCTCGCAACGGACGAGGTTGAATATGCTGACCGTGCCGGTTGTTGGGGCACATGTCATGCTGATGTTAATGGTATGCCGTTTGTACCTGAAAATGAGACTCTGATAGGCTCTGATTTAGCCAAACGTTTAGACTTTAGTAATGGTTTAACTAAATATGTTGCCGAGTCGCGTAGCTCGATTGAACTAAAAGGTCGTGGCGGTAAAGCCCTGGGTGGTTGGGATAAGCTAAAAAGCGACGCTGATCTTCAAGCCGCGGTAGAGTCAAATAAGTTTATGGATATTGTCCGCTACAAAGCCGGAGAAGGTAAAGTCGAAGACGGTTATATCTTAGCTGAGCGCCAAATGCACGGTGGCCAAGGCGGTGAAGTCAGTGCGACTTTAAATAATGGCACCTGGACTGTTGTCGTTAAGCGTAAACTTAAATCCGATAAAGCCGGTGATGTCAGTATTGAAGCAGGAACCTTGTATAACTTTGGTTTTGCAATCCATGATGACTATACCAATGGTCGATATCATCACGTTTCATTTGGTTACAAGCTAGCGCTTGATAATGCGGATGCGGAAATTAATGCCGCAAAGCTCTAGTGTCTACTATTGATTTGCTATGCAATTAAATTTGCAGTGATGATATTTTATGTAATTTGAAAAGCCTTTTGTGAATGCAAAAGGCTTTTTTATTATTTGTCATGGTAGGAGCAATGCAGCTAATCATTGATGGCGGTGATTAAGGCAAGTCGCGCTTAAAAGTGTTTTTTCTACTGATGTGTAGATTTAATAAACTGTTGAAAATAACGAATAATACGGCAATAGCAAAACAGCCATAACTCCATAATTGTTCGGGGTTTATCGTTTCATCTAATAAGAATATAGCCACAAACATAATCAAGATGGGTTCGCCATAATTTAGCATACCAAAGACGGTAAAGCTCAAGCGAGTTGAGGCAGAGACAAAGAATATCATTGCGATGGTGCCTAAAAATCCTGCGCCTAGAATTAACAGTAAGCCAAAGTCAGATGAAGGTAACAAAGGTTGCTGCTGTTGAGTGGCAAAATACAGCATTGTTAAAGCGATTGGCGCGATCAAAATATTTTCGGCAACAAAGTTAGTGGTTGTCGATATTTTACTTTTTCGACGCAAAATAAAATACGGTGGATAACCCAAACAAATAAGCAAAGTCACCCAAGAAAAACTGTGGTTGCTATATAGTTCAATACCGACACCTATTATTGCCGCAGTCACAGCCAAACTTAATAATGGACTCATGCGCTCTTTAAAGTAAAAGCGGCCGATTAAACTCATGGTAATAGGCAAGAGAAAATAGCCCATGGCGATATTAATCGTTTCACCATTGACCGGGCCCCAAAAAAACACCCACCACTGTAATGCGATCAACGGCGCGGTTACAAACATCAATAACAGGTCTTTCGGCTGGCAGAAAATAGCCTTAAGCTCAGCGAGTTTTTCGATCAAGAATAAAAATAAAACACCAAACGCTAGCTGTAATAACACGCGATAAGCAAACAGACTATTGCCGTCTACCGGTGCTAAAAATTGCAGGTAATAGGGCAGTAATGAAAAAATAATAATAGAGCCGATCATCAAGAAGTAGCCGTGTAATTCTTGTTGATGGTTGGGGGAATTAAGCATCAGGTCTCGCTAATAATGTGCCGTGGATTGGTAAATCCTGAACAATGCTAGAGGGCGAGCTTAGTGTCAATAATATATAAGCTCAGTGGAGCTTTAAATACGTTCAAAGGGAAAAATTAGCGCTAAACGCTAGCTTTAACTTTATGTAAACGACAATAAGGTTCACCCGCGACGAACCCTTAGCAAAGTCGAATAGGCAAAGTCTAGCTCGAATATTTTATTGATCAGCACAATGACTGTTTTGTTCTTGCCGGTATTATGGCTGGTTACTATTATTTGATATAGCACATATTTGATATAGCGCAATGAACGGCCCTGATTAAGTATGTATCTTGGCTAATTGCGGCTATCATTTATTTTTCATAATGAAAGGAAAGCAATGATGAGTACTGTCAAACACGGATTTTCAATTGGCATTGAGCGTATTAATAATGATGTTTTTCTTGCCCTTAAAGCGGTCGGTAAATTAACTCACACTGATTATGAACTGATCACGCCGATGATTGATTCAGCATTGTCGCAGGTAACAGACCCTGAGGTTAATGTACTTATTGATGGCACAGAGCTAGAAGGTTGGGAGCTTAGAGCCGCTTGGGATGATTTTAAACTTGGGCTGAAGCACAATAATAAATTTCGCAGAATTGCCATTTACGGTAATAAAAACTGGCAAGAAATCATAGCAAAAGTGGGGGCTTGGTTTATCTCGGGTGAAATCAAGTACTTTGAAAGTTATGCTGAGGCAGTGGCTTGGCTGATCGAATAACCCGACTAATTTATTGAGTGTGATGGCGTTCACTAAATATTTTTACTAACTTTTACCAACAAGGAATTTACTATGCGTATTGCTATAGTAGCGATTTTATTACTCTGCTCTCTGGGTCAGGTTATTGCCAAAGAGGTGGTGGTTGAAATATTTAAGAAACAATTTATTCCCGCGGAAATAACCATAGAGCAAGGCGATACGGTTATTTGGCAGAATGTCGAAAAACGTCAATACCATAATGTATGGTTTAAGCAATGGCTTAAAGAGGAGCCTGATTATATCTTTCCTGGGGAAAGTTATCAGCGCACGTTTAATGAAGCCGGCGAATTTCCATATGAATGTGGCCCACACCCTAAAATGATCGGTACCGTTAAAGTAACTATAAAGCATGCGAGTAAATAGTCAGCAGCGCTACAAAAGCAGCTAGTTTACTTAATGTGTATCTGACCCTACTTATTAACAATGGCGCAATCAGCTTAAGTTGAAATTGACCGCCATTAACCTGCGACGAGTACCAAGCCGCCGCGCATGTGCAAATTGCTCTTTTTTGTCTGTCGTTGGCCAAGACATTAAATGGCCCGTAATTGCCAGCATTAGGTCTGGTTACTATAATTGATATAGCGCAATGAACTGCGATGATTAAGTATTTATCTTGGCAAATTGCGACTATGATTTATTTTTAAATGAGCAACGGAAAATCATAATGAGTACTATCAAGCACGGACTTTCAATTGGTATTGAACGTATTAATAGCGATGTTTTTCTTGCCCTGAAAGCGGTAGGGACCTTAACCCATGCTGATTATGAACTGATCACACCTATGATTGATTCAGCGTTGTCGCAGGTAACAGACCCCGAGGTTAATGTACTTATTGATGGTACAGAGCTCGAAGGATGGGAGCTTAGGGCGGCTTGGGATGATTTCAAACTTGGTCTTAAGCACAATAATAAGTTTCGAAAAATTGCCATTTACGGCAATAAAAACTGGCAAGAAATCATCGCTAAAGTTGGCGCTTGGTTTATGTCGGGTGAAATTAAATACTTTGAAAATTATGCTGATGCGGTAAGTTGGTTAAGCGAATAAGACCAGTGAGCTATCAGCGAAGTCTGGGCGATAATTCAGCACTTTTTGCACTGTTACAACCAAGGAATTTAGTATGCGTATAGGTATAGTAGCGATTTTACTACTTTGTACTTTCGGCCAGGTTAATGCCAAAGAGATTGTAGTTGAAATATTTAAAAAACAATTTATTCCCGCTGAAATAACGGTGGAGCAGGGCGATACGGTTATTTGGCAAAACATAGAAAAACGTCAATATCATAATGTTTGGTTTAAGCAACTGGTCAAAGAAGAGCCTAAATATATCTTTCCGGGTGAAAGTTATCAGCGCACGTTTAATGAAGCCGGTGAATTCCCATACGAGTGTGGCCCGCATCCTAAAATGACCGGTACCGTTAAGGTAACCCTAAAGCCTGACAATTAATAGTCAGGCAATAAAAACAGGCATTAGGAGAGTTAACTAAGCGGTAAATAAGCGGTAAATAAGCGCTAAAAGTGGCTAGTCTGTTTAATAGCAAGTTGATTAATTAGCTGCTCATTTTTAACGGTTAAAAAGAAGTATTACGGCGTTATTAAATTTATATGTAGCACAACTACTGACTAAGTTTTATGTCTTGTAATAAGCCACTTTCCTCATGAAAAAGTAGCCCACTGAATTACTCAAATTGGTATAACGTGTGGCTGACTGGTGTTGACTTATGGGAGCCACTTTTATTGCCAAGTAGCTTTTAAAACGGCCCTAAGTGCTAACATTAAATTGCCGAGTTGCCATAAGTGACCTTTATTGCATAAGGTGGTGCAGTTTACAGATACCATTTCGGATAAATAGCGCTCCTGCAGAATATCCCCTTCAGATTTGTGTCAATTTTTTTTACACATTACAGCAACTCAAATAGCTCATAAATCAATCAGGAAATTAACTTGCTGGTTTAACTAATGTAAATTTAACTGGATTAAATTATGCATATTGTCCCGCGTTACAACTAATACCTTCAATCGATTGTTAATTTAATTAATCACATAACAGTAGAGGAGAGCTGCAAATGAAGATAATAACGTCAGGTTCATTTTTTTTTCTAATATTCCTTCTTGTTAACACCCTACCTATCAATGATGCCAATGCAGGAGATGAGCCATTTGTTGGTGAAATTAGTTATTTCGCCGGTAATTTTCCACCACGTGGATGGGCATTTTGCGATGGTCAATTGCTAGCTATAAGTCAGTACGATGCTTTATTCTCATTATTAGGCACTATGTATGGCGGTGATGGCCGAACAACGTTTGCTCTGCCTGATATGCGTGGCCGAGTCGCTATTCACCATGGTGCGGGCCCTGGGTTATCAAACCGGGTACAAGGCGCAAAATTTGGTACAGAAGTAGAAACGGCCACGGTTAGTAACTTACCCGCACATAATCATGCGTTGATGGTTAGCAGTGACTCGCCATCAAGTAGTGTTGCAACAAACAGAGCGCTTGCCTCGACAATGATTTATGCCACAGAAGCACCTAACAGTACATTAGATAATTCTTCGCTTGCCGCAACTGGCGGAAGTCAAAGTATCAATAACAAACAACCAGCAGCTACAGCGCGGTGCATTATTTCACTATTTGGCATATATCCATCTCGAAATTAAAGGGGAGTATCATGATGAAAAACAAACATTTAATAGCAAGTTTATTGCTATTTATACCAAGCCTTTTTATTGCAAATCATGCGATAGCGGATGAGCCTTTTATTGGCGAGATGCGTTATTTTGCCGGTAATTTTGCCCCAAGAAACTGGGCGTTTTGCGACGGTCAGTTGCTATCGATAAGTCAGAATACCGCTTTATTCTCACTACTTGGCACTATGTATGGCGGTGATGGTCGAACAAATTTTGGCCTACCGGATATGCGTGGTCGGGCATTAATACACTCAGGTAATGGCCCAGGCCTTACGCCTGTAACACAAGGTTCAATCAGTGGGACCGAGACGGTAACTATGTCAGTCGCACAGATGCCTAATCATAATCATGCGTTATTAGCAAATGATACCGCGGCGGATACAGAGACGCCAAATGGGAATGCTATCGCGGCTGAAAAAATCTATAAAGCAGGTCAATCAGCAGATAAAACGTTACATACTGAATCGATAGCCAATAGTGGCTCGGCTCAAGCGATTGATACCGTGCAACCTTATATTGCTTTGAATTGCATTATTGCGCTTCAAGGTTTATACCCGTCTAGAAATTAGGAGACATAACGATGAAAATGATCAACGTACTCTTGATTGTTACAGTACTAATGACAGGCTTTATTTCAACAGCAGTATTTGCAAACGAGCCATTTATTGGTGAAGTGCGCTTTGTTGGCTTTAATTTCGCTCCCAGAGGGTGGGCAAAGTGTGATGGCCAAATACTGCCGATTAATACAAATCAATCTTTGTATTCTATCTTAGGAACCACCTATGGCGGAGATGGAAGAACCACTTTTGCTTTACCCGACATGCGCGGTAGAACCCCCATTCATCGCGGTAACGGCCCGGGGTTATCGAGCTATATTTTAGGCCAAAAAGGCGGGGCTGAGAGTATTACGTTAACTACGGCACAAATCCCCAGTCACCATCATGCCCTCAAAGGGATTAGCTCATCTGCTAGAACCAGCACCCCGACAGGTAATGTTTTGGCCAGACCACGAAGCAATTTAAAAATATATGACGATTCTGTGCCGAACATTGCATTGCACAATGATTCAGTAGGTCAGACAGGTAACGCGAGTGCAATAAATAACATGCAACCCTCAACGACCTTGAATTGTATTATTGCGCTTCAAGGACTATTTCCTCCAAGAAACTAATTAAGGAATTTATTATGTTTAAAAATATAGCTACAGGTGTCATCTTTATTTTTGCCCTCATGAGTAGCCCCTTGTCCACGGCAGCTATAATATCTAGTTTTGATGCTGATACGGAATTAACCATTTGGTCTGATTTTTCTTCAAGTGAATTTGATGCTTTTTTTGATGGTGATTTTTTAGATATCGCTGGCCTAGCAACAGGAACTGTTTCGGGTACAGGTGATGGAGGTTCAACCTTAGCGGCCTTAGAAACTGTCGTGTTAAGTGCCTTTGCTGATGGTTCGGTAACAGGATCCCCAGGCAGCGTTGACGGACTTTATCTGTCGTCTGGCGAACTATTCATTGAAAATACCGGGGCGAGTACATTAATCGGAGAGGTGAGTTTTGACTTTTCAATGTTTGCCAGTATTTTTACTGATACGGTCGATGAGATGGCGCTCGCTTTTAGTGGGCTTGTGATTGGTTACGAAATATATGATGATGTCGGGAATCTGGCGTTTGATGATATATTGTTCGATGATTTTATCGAATTTGATAGTAGCTTGGATGGCACAGGAGATTTCAATGATAGTATCTCAGCCTTATTGACCAATGGAGTTAGCCTTGAAGCTAATGAAAGTATTTTATACTATTTCGAATTAGATGCAGCGGGCTTTGCCGATACGGTAAGAGGGCCAACAACGAGTGTGCCAGAGCCATCAACACTTGCTATTTTGGCCTTAGGCTTAATTGCTTTCACAATACGTCGAATTAAAAAGCAATAATATTTTATATTTTATAAAAACATCAATTGTAATGATTGATGTTTTTTTGTTGCCACGAACCGTTAGTTTAGCGTTTTTTAACGTTAAACCAAGGGGATATGAGGAAATGCTTTGCCTTGCTTTCATCCTGTTTATCAGTACCTAGCGGCAATTTTTGCTCAAAACAATGTCAGTTTAAGGAAAAATTAATACTCACAGGTTTCAGATAGAGTATGAGCCACTATATTTAAGCCCAATTATCCCAATGCTAACTTTGTCAAAATCAACATACAGCAGTTATGTGATTTTTCGCACAAAATGCTTAAATATCAGCTTAGGTTTGATCGGTATCAAATAGCCGCCATTCTTCTGGCTGTTTGCCCATTCATCCATTGCCTTAGTTAAGTTTAGCGCGTAATTTAGCGCTCATTACCTCGTTATCGTTTATAGAGAAGTACGAATAGGAAATTATGGCTACTATCAAATTAAATACCTCGGTTGCGATTGCTGCTGATAATACAGAACGCTCAAAAGACCCGCTTTACTATCAAGAGCAAGATAATGAAGTGGCACTTTTTGAATATGCCTACGGCCATCAGTTGCCAGTGTTGATTAAAGGGCCAACCGGTTGTGGTAAAACACGTTTTGTCGCTCACATGGCAGAAAAGCTAAATAAACCGTTATATACCGTTGCTTGTCATGATGACTTAACCGCCGCTGACTTAGTTGGCCGACACCTTGTTGGTCCACAAGGTACCTATTGGCAAGACGGTCCGTTAACGAAAGCCGTGCGTGAAGGCGGTATTTGCTATTTAGATGAAGTGGTTGAAGCGCGTAAAGATACTACGGTGGTTTTGCATCCACTGGCGGATGATCGCCGTATTTTACCACTGGAAAGAACCGGCGAGCTTATTGAAGCAGCGCCAGGGTTTATGTTGGTAGTGTCTTATAATCCAGGTTATCAAAACCTTTTTAAAGGCATGAAACCCAGTACGCGACAGCGCTTTATCGCGTTGCGCTTTGGCTACCCTGAGAGCCAAGTTGAGCAAGATATTATTATCAAAGAAACCGGTGTTGACGCTAACATTGCCTTTAAGTTAGTTGAATTGGCACAGGCATTACGTCGCTTAGAAGAGAATGATTTAGAAGAAGTTGCCTCAACTCGCTTATTGATCTATGCCGCGAAAATGATGTCTTCAGGGATGAACCCAATCGAAGTCTGTCGTTGCTGTTTGGCCGAGCCGTTATCTGATGACATACAAACGGTAAATTCAATTATGGAAGTGGCTAAAATTTACTTTGATGCCTAACAATATAATGACCACTGATAATGTATTGAGCGCAGAGATAGTGCTGCCGAAACCTGATGCAATAAAAACCCTGCCAGGCGATCTGGCGATGTGGTTTTTTATTTTAGCTGAGTTAACGGTATTTGCGGTATTTTTTATTGGTTTTGCCGTTGCTGAAAATTTAAATTTAACCATGTTTGCTGAAGGTAAAGCGCAGCTTCATAAAGTGGCTGGGTTGATCAACACCATCGCATTAATTACTAGTAGCTACTTTGTGGCACTATCCTTACATTCAATGCGAGCAAACAATGCTAAACAAACGATTTCACGCTTAGTATTAGCGTTAATGTTTGCCCTAGTTTATGTGGTATTAAAACTTTGGGAGTATCAAGCGTTATTTGCTCAAGGTATTGATATAGAAACCAATACATTTTTTACTTTGTACTTTTTAATTACCGCCTTTCATTTTATGCATATTTTATTAGGCATGGTGATTTTGGCGTACATGGCGCTAAATGTTTATAAAGGTAGCTATAATGACCCTGCGACAGAAAATGAGTTTTCTGGCTTTGAATCCGGTGCGTGCTACTGGCATATGGTTGATTTGCTGTGGATTATTTTATTTCCACTGATTTACATTATTTAGGGAGTGTTGAGATGATAAAAGTTTGGCAACGTTTTGCACTTAGCTGGGGCTGGTTAATCTTATTAACCCTTGCTTCCGTCGCTATCGGTCAGTACTTTCAATATGCTGCCTTTAACGCAATTTTGTTTATTAGCTTGATTATGCTCATCATTGCGATGAAAGGTCAGCAGATCATTGATGTCTTTATGGAGCTCAAACACGCGCCTCGTCTGTGGCGTAATATCATGCTAGCTTACGTCTTTGTTATCCCATTGATCATTACGCTTATTTATATTTAATTTATATTTAAGAGATGTTATCTCACATAGTTATTTTCCGTGTTAACTCGCTAGAAAAACCCTTTTTCAGCGTGGCAGGATATAGCTATTTTTTTTGTTAATACCAGCATGAATTTAAACACGTAAACTGCGCATTTAGGTAACCCTTGCTCACTTCTCTCTACCATATATAACCGTCACCTTAGATTAAAACCCTACAATAATTAAGGGTTTAGCGGGCGATTTTTTAGAGAAAATATTTTATAGCAATAAATAAACCGTACTTTTTTAGACGATTTCAAACAATTTAGACTTTATTTGTTACACATTTCTAAAAACTTGATTTTCATCAAAGTGAGCGTGTTGAGATTACCTTATGATGAATTTGCTTTATTACATATTTTAATAAGGGAAATACCATGTCAGAGCGCTTTACAAAAGGCATGGCTCGAAATATTTATTATGGTGGAAGTGTATTCTTCTTTTTAATATTTCTTGCTTTGACTTTCCACACAACCAAAGAGATGCCCAAACGGGACCATCGCGAAAATATCACTGAGTCTGTCGTGCGCGGAAAAGCACTATGGGAAGACAACAACTGTATCGGTTGTCATTCATTAATTGGTGAGGGGGCTTATTTTGCTCCTGAACTCGTTAATGTTTATGACCGTCGAGGTGGAGATG
>Ga0209344_10003016_pt1 | contig 17344 bp, 24 predicted proteins | sample Cruoilmetagenom6_FD_187293 | JGI IMG/M metagenome (GOLD analysis project Ga0209344, IMG submission 187293) | Oil polluted marine microbial communities from Coal Oil Point, Santa Barbara, California, USA - Santa Barbara Oil Seep Sample 6 (SPAdes)... | ecosystem: Environmental > Aquatic > Marine... | reverse complement strand
AGAGCAAAACTTTGATCTGGTGCGATCAACCCGTGTTTTAACGCATAGGCACCGATAACCCCGGCGGCACTTCCTGTTGCAACATCCTCCATAATTCCATCGTTGTTCCAGTGGCGGCCTTCAAACTTGTTCACATCAATCAGATAGGCAAATTCGGCACCAAGATTGGCGAGTTTATGCTCTAAATCAGGAATTGTAATTCGCGCATCTTTTAACCCATCAATAACGGGCACAACAAGATACTTCAGCCCAGTCGAGATCACCTCCAATGGCAGTTCGGAGATTTGGGACATGTTCAGATTGAACGCCGCCGCAATCGAGGGTTTCGCACTTTCTGGGACGCTGGCGATCATATCGGGTCGCCCCTGATCTAACGTGCCGACGTATCGCCCTTCATTACAAACAGTCGTCACAGACACGGATCGCCCCTCTTGCAGTTCGATTTGCCAAGTCTGCGCCCCACCCAAACCAGAGATATTGTGCAATGCACACGCGGCTCCGATAATTGGGTGGCCCGCAAAAGGAAGCTCCTCAAACAGGTCAAAGACCCGGGCAGAGACTTGACCGTTTCTTTTATTCAGAAAGATCGTTTCAAAATGCCTAAGTTCTTGTGTTATTGTCAGCATCTGGTCACCATTTAATCCAGCGCTCTCAGGAAAAACCGCAAGGCTATTGCCAGAATATGGTTTGGTTGCGAATACATCACAGTGAATAAAGTTGAACATCGTTGTGGTTTGTGACATTGATTACCTACATTGTGGAGTATCTATATAGATGAACAGCTATTCACTTGTGGACTATGAGTCAAGCGCAGGTGTGTTCAAGGCGCTCGCCAACAAAAACCGTCTGCAAATCTTGCATTGGCTCTCTGAGCCTGAACAACATTTTCCAAAACAGATTGATGGAGATTTGATCAAGGATGGGGTCTGTGTTGGTTTCATCACTGAAAAGATCGGGCTGAAGCAGCCTACCGTGACCAGCCACATGCAAATTCTTCAAGAAGCAAAGTTGGTTACGAGCAAGAAGATCAAAAACTGGGTGTTCTACAGGTTAGTGGGTTCACAAGTCGAACTATTGTCGAACGAAATAGATCGGCTATTCTCGGTTAAGAGATAAATCCGACTTTCTGTTTATACGGGTCACATGGTCAATCTGTGCTCAAAGCGATCAATGGTGTTACTAATGTAACTACCATCACGCCGCCAATAAATCGGATTCCATTTTAGCGAACATATCAACGTCATCTTCCAGGCTTTCAAACAGATGCCCATACACGTCCATTGTCATAGAGATCGTAGAATGACCAAGAATGGATTGAACCTTCTTGGCGGGCCAACCCTGTTCTATGAACAGAGACGCGGCAGCATGGCGAAGGGCATGAAAGCCAAACTTTGGTTTCCCATCCGGATTGACGGTTACAACATTTCCGTTTCAAAACGACAGCTACGTAAACTTCGAGCTTACAAAAACACTTTTAATTCAAGGTCATATGCCGTTAACTATGCCACTCGGTTTACAGATAAAATTTAAATAGGCAGGGAATCAAAGCCCTGTGTATTTAAATCGATGGCGGATTTGAGCATTGCAACGACCTGTTGTTTTTGCTCTTCGCCGAGTGCTTCAATTACCAGATGGCTGCTGACAAATGCATCAAATTCCAGCCTGCCTTCAAACACCTCCATCAATGGCAGATAGGATGTTTTAATACAGACCGGTTCATCCATTCCTTCACCATGGCGGATATCGCAGACGTCGTTTTCGCATAGGATCAGAAAGAATTCGCCATCAACATGCAAACCTGCACGAAACATAACATCCGGCGGCAGAACATCTTCAAGAATTGATTTCAACGTAACGGCGATGAAACGCAAATTGCCCGGTGTTTTCAACTCTTCTTGCTGAGGAAACGCCGTACCCAGTTTCATCAACTCATAAAGCAATTTGTTGCTACGTCTTCCAAATGGCGTCAATTCATAAACCGCGACTCCGAACCGGGCTTCCTGCCGCAGCACAAGACCACTTTCAATAAGCTGATTAAGTCGTGTGGTAAGCAGATTCGACGCGATCCCGTTTAACCCGGACAACAAATCTGAATATCTGGCGGGCCCTGCATGAAGGTCACGCAAGATAAGAAGTGTCCAGCGATCCCCGACATGATCAAGGGCGCGGGCAATTGGGCAAAGCAATTTGTAACTACGAAACGACATGATTTCATGCTTATCCAATTTGGCAACAGTTGGAAATAATTTTTTAAGTTTATTATTTAAAGTTATAACTTGATTATTTAAATAATAGGGTATATTCGGTTCAAACAACGATCCAAAGGCCCTGATATGCAAACCCCAAATATGCAAAATAATGGCACCCATAGATTGACGAAACGGTCTCTGAGCAGTTTGCGTAAATGGGCTTACATCCACCACCGATGCGCGCGGGATCATGAAACGAACTTTTCAGAATTGAAGGGCTAAGCCATGAAAAAACCCAATATCCTGGTCACAAGCGCCAGCGGCAAAACGGGTCAGGCGATTACTTTACAATTGCTTGAACGCGGCTATCCGGTACGGGCTTTTGTACGGCGTAAGGATGCGCGTTCTGACAGGCTAACTTCTGCCGGGGCGGAATTGTTTGTCGGCGATCAATATGCAATCGCTGATATGCGTAATGCCATGAAGGGGATGCAACGGGTATCTCATTGCGCACCAACTGCGCCAAATGGATTACATTTTGGCGCAGCACTTGCCATTGCTGCATTTGAAGAACGGATTGAGCATATCGTGACCATTGGCCAGTGGCTAGCCAATCCACACCACCCATCACAGTCCACACGTGAAAGTTGGTTGAATGATCAGCTGATCCGCATGATGCCTGACACCACTTTGACGGTGAATAACCCAGGCTGGTTCGCGGATAATTACTTTGTGGTATTAGGCAGTGCAGCACAGCTTGGCATGCTTCCTATGCCGCTCGGTGATGGAGATGCACTGAATAATGCCCCCCCGTCCAATGAGGATATCGCCGCTGTCAGCGTTGGGGCGCTTTGTGATCCTGCCACCCATGCAGGCAAGATCTACCGCCCGACCGGGCCAGAGCTTTTATCGATGAACCAGATAACTGCAACAATCGGAAATGTACTGGGCCGTAAAGTCAAATATATGCCCTTGTCCGAACGGATGTTTCTAAAAGCCATGCGTTCCCAAAATATGCCCAATATGTTCCTGACCGAGATGGTGCGCTATGCGGATGAATATCGACGCGGAACATTTGCGGTTGGCGGTACTACTGACGCTGTGCATCAAGTCGGGGGCCGCGAGCCTGAAGATTTTACCAGCATCACTAGGCGCTATGTTGAAAAAATGCCCGAAACCAAGCGCAGCTTGGACAACTGGCGGCGCGAAATGCTGGGCTTCATGAAAATCCTTCTAACCCGTACGCCCGATCTTGATCGCCTTAAGGATCAGCGCGATTACGTCCGTCTCGCTACATCTGCTTTTTCCAATGACGACCCGGATTGGCGCACCACACATGATCCATCTGCGGGTTATCGGCCTGATGTTCCAAATACTTCATCGTAATCAAAATAATCATTATCAATAAGGAGACAATCCATGTCCAACACAACAACTTTTCTCAATCGAAACCGTGCATTTGCCAGTAACTTTGCCGCAGCGGATCTACCGCTTCTGCCAAAGCTGCGTACGGTGATACTTACATGTGCCGACGCGCGGGTGGATCCGGCACATGTATTGGGTCTTGATCTGGGCGAATCCGCTGTCATCCGCAATAATGGCGGGCGGGTAACGCCGGAGGTGGTGAAAGAGATCGCTGCAATGGCGTTCATAGTCGCAAAGATGGACGGAGATCAGCCCGGCCCGTTCGAACTGATCATCATGCAACACACGCAATGTGGTGCAGAACGTTTTGCCGACCCCGATGTGCAGCGTGTACTTAAGGAAAAACTCGGGGTGGACGTGTCATCAGTAGCAATAACTGACCACGAAGAAAGTTTGCGAGAGGATGTTGAACGCCTGCGCATTGCAACTGAAATCCCGGGGTACGTCGTTGTTTCCGGATATATTTACGACGTTAAGAACGGCCGCGTTCGTGAAGTTATCGTACCGGCTTCGCTTACCCCGTAAGGCCGCCGTGCTGTGCAGGTTGATCAATGCATACTGTTGAGATCAACCATTCCCTATCATTGCCAAATAACAAATAAAGGAAGCTACTCATGTCTAACACAATTCTAAAAGGTCAGGTTTTGTTGGCCGCGGAGTTATCGCATGCAAACTAAACCTCGCATATTGGTAACTGGTGCTGCCGGACATACCGGTGCTGTTGTTGTGGATGACCTGCTGAAAGCGGGCTTTCCGGTACGGGCATTTGTACGGCAACACGATACGCGTTCAGCTGCTCTTGAACAGGCAGGCGCAGAAATTTTTGTTGGCGATCTTTTCGATTTCCGCGATGTCCGCGCAGCCATGAACGATGTCCAACGGGCATACCATTGCCCGCCTTTTGCAATGAACCTACTGCATGGTGCTATGGTTTTTGCCTTGGCGGCAGAGGATGCTAAACTGGAAGTGGTAGCACTTCTCAGTCAATGGCTTCCTCATGCATCTGACCCTTCAGTTGTGACCCGCGAACACTGGTTGGCCAATAATATTTACCGATGGATGCCGTCTGTCGATGTCATTCACATCAATCCGGGCTGGTTCGCCTTTGTCTATATGCTGGGGTTACCCAGTATCGTGCATCTGGGCATGATGGTAGGGCCGTTTGGTAACGCGCAAAACGCACCGCCTTCGAATGAAGATATCGGTCATGTTGCGGCTGCAGTTTTGGTCGATCCGGCAGATCATTTGGGCAAAAGTTACCGCCCAACCGGGCCTAAGCTAATGACGCCTGACGAGATGGCTTCGGATATGGGGAAGGCACTTGGGCGTAAAGTGAAATACCAGGATGCATCAGTCAAGATGTTCACCAAGGCAGCATTGGCGCAAGGCTTTCCGCTGTTTGAGATTGCACATGTTGCGCATTATTCTGCAGCATCGAAAAGCGGCGTATTTTCCAGCGGGGCACCCACTGACCATGTAGAGCAAGTCACGGGCAAACCAGCGGAACCTTTTATTGATACGGCACGACGTTATTTTGCCAACCCAAAGCTGATCTACCATTCCCTTGAGACTGGAACCAAACTTGGCGCATTTGCATTTCTGGCGCGCATGCTGATGACCCGCGCACCTGATCTGGGTGCCTATGAACGCAGTCTGGGCTATCCGTTATTGAAAAACCCGAAAATGGCCAGTGAAAACCCCGATTGGGTTGCAGCAGCCCAAAACCAACAACTTCATCTTCTGAGCAGAGTAGAGAATATGCGTTAGGCCGCACAGAGACAGTGCCATTCGGCAAGAGCGGCAGCGTGGTTGATCTTGAAATTCTACTGACTGTAAATTCTATGTTCTTAATTGAATTTTTCAAGTTTCGAACCCCTGCCGATCATAGGTTGCCAATAATTGCGTCCGGCTTTCAATAAGTTTTTTGACAAGAGCTGATCATAATGAAGTCAGTAAGCATATTGGGGATTATTAATTGAAAAAGGCCATTATCATCGGTTCGACAAGCGGAATAGGCTTAGCTCTTGGTTGCAAGCTTCTCACGGAAGGGTGGCAGGTTGGATTTACCGGGCGGCGTGCCGGGATTTTAGAAGAAATTAGTGTTAGATATTCTGGCGCAGCCTTTACTGAAAAACTTGATGTGACGAATTCAGACATGCCTGAGAAAATTATCGGCACCCTAATAGATAAAATGGAAGGCTGCGACCTGATCGTGGTTTCCTCAGGTGTAGGGCACATCAATTCCGAGCTGGCTATAGCCCCTGAACTAGCCACAATTGATGTCAACGTTGTGGGCTTCACGCATGTGGCCTTGGCGGCGGCAAAATATTTTATATCTCAAGGGCATGGGCATCTTGTGGTGATTTCGTCCATCGCAGCCAACCGTGGGGACAGCGGTGCTCCAGCTTATGGTGCAACAAAGGCATATCAATCAACCTACGCTCAAGCGTTGCGAAAGGTCACTGCCAAGTCAAGCCCGAGCATTACGGTCACAGATATTCAACCGGGATTTGTCGACACAGAGATGGTTCAGGGTGATGTCTTCTGGTTACAGTCTATTGATAAGGCAACTAATCAGATATTCATGGCCATCAACCGCAGATGCCGAAAGGTTTATATTACCCGGCGCTGGCGATTTATTGCATGGTTCATGCGGCATATGCCTGATTTTATGTGGCACAAGTTATAAGTTGCGGAAACGCCAGATATTAGCCGTTTTTGTAAACGGCAACTTTGTCCGGTGGGTTCAACTGATCGCTGTGTCTGAGGTCAGCACCTACTGGACAAGTTTAGGATTTAAATAGCGGGGGTTTTTTGTTTCAGCGTAACTATTATGGAGTTAAAGATGAATAATTACTTCGGGTATTAATTGCTGCCACCAAGAAGCTGTTGAAGAACATTCACGCAAGACCAAACAGATGTATTCTGACGAAGAAAAATTCCTTCAACAAATACCATCATACCCACTTGACGCCTACCCCCAACTCGCATAATCACGCCTCACCTTTGGCGGGGTAGCTCAGGTGGTTAGAGCAGCGGAATCATAATCCGCGTGTCGGGGGTTCAAGTCCCTCTCCCGCTACCAATACTTTCAATGGCTTTGGAAATGGACCAGCTTCGTCTGGCATAGCAGCCGTTCATGTTCGTTCCGCCTGATGTTCATGTGGTCGCCAATGTCTGCTTTGAGCCCAAATTACCCTTAGGAAAATGGTGTGAGGCTATTTAAGAAAGCGTTGAACGTGCTGGCCACAAACGCACAATCGGCCTCAAGCGGGTCAGTGACATCGGAATGCGGTAAATCGAACCAGTAAACGCATCCAAAATTCTGTCCTGCATGAGCGATCCCAAAACGCCCGCCTCCACTATCAGCCGCAAACCAGATGATTTCCTTTCCGCATTTTCCAGAAAGGTCTTCCAAGCTGTCTTTCCGGTTTTGTGTAAATAGCTGAAAGAAAACACTAACGTCTGCATCAAATCCTGTGTCGGGTGCTACCATTACTGACGGTATGCCTCCATTAGATTGTAACAGGAAATTTCGAAATTGAGGTGGAAGGTGCACTTGAGCACCAGCTTCGTAAGCAGAAATTTCTCGCACCGTCAATTTTGGTCCGCTATCTGTGATCTCAAAATTCATTTCCCGCACCCTGCACTTGTCGCGTTGAATATACGTGATGTAGTGCCATAGGCAACGGCAGCTTTGTCCGCTTAACAGACGTTCACTCTACGTCTGATGCTCATGTGGTCGCAATGTCCGCTTTAAGCCCAGACGTGCAGTTTTTACACTCCGGTGAATGGCGGCTTCAGCGAGCTTTTACATATCACGCAAGATTTTGATTGTATCGCCGTATCGGAGTACCGCATCGCCATCCATTAGTGTTTTGAAGGGAAGACCATACTTTTCGAAATAATCTTTGGCGACCTCGGCCATCGGTGCTTCTGGATGGTTCGACCGAAAATGTGGAACAATTGAAAAATCAATCACCCCTAGTCCATTCCAGATGACTTCTGGAGGATATCCTTCAGGAACACTATGTGGGTCATCCATCAGGTCTATGCCACGCAGACTTGAGGGCGCTACGACCGCGCCAGCACTGAAGCCCCCATACATCAGATCATCGGAATTGAGACGGCGAACAACTTCGGCGTCAAAACCAGAGTGCGCCATTACCCGCCTCAGAACAAAGCTGTTGCCACCAAGCACCCAGACGAGGTCGGCCTCCGAAAGCCTTTCCGTTAACTCAATCGCTCTGCCAAAATAGCTCCTTAAGTCTAAGTCCGAGACAGAAAACCCGTGTCCTTTCAATTCTGAATATGGATTATAGACTTCCGTCATATGTTTCTGCCGTGAACTCTCGGAAAAAACGTCCAGAGCGTTCGCTACGATCAGGGCTTTGGGTTTTTTTGGCAACGACGAAACCAGCTGCTCGACGTGGTTCCCCAGACGATATGACGACAGGTATAGCCTCATTGTTTTTGGATTCCTTTTGTTTTTTGAAAACAGTAGCCAGACTCGCGAAGAATGCAAAGCGGACGTTCCATAGGCGACGTCGAACGGCAGCTTCGTCCGCTTAGCAAGCGTTCACGTTGCGTCTAGTGTTCAAGTGATCGCCAATGGCAGCTTTGAGCCCAATGCGGACTCAGTAATTCTAGTATGGTCAGTTGCTCGTGCACCTAATCCATACCAGAAATTTGCTAATGCGAAGATGATGATATGCTCAATATAAAGTTATCCGGCACATTCGTGGGTATTAGGTTATACATACTAGAAACGCCAATGCTATGTAGCCACCATGACCTTTTTCAAGTATTGGTATGATTGATAAATGACAATTTTCGCAGGCTTTAATTGATTTCGGGTCAATTACTTGTTTACTGACCTATGCCAGCTAGGGGGAAAACTATGAACCGAACCGCACTCTTTTTATTCATTCTTTTGTTGCCAAGTGGCTTATTGGCTGGTGAAAAAATTACTGGAACAAATTCTTACATACTTAATCAGAACACGTGGGCAGCAGGATCATTCGTCTTCTGGAATCAGGATAATCAAGGTACTTTCGAAGTCTCATCTGGTCCTATTGATGAAGGACCCGTCCGTTGTATTGGTTCTGGGTTTTCGGATGTCAATGGAACTAGGGGGGAAGGTATCTGCATCTATGGGTATGGTGCGGATACGTTTACTTGGGCGTGGCAAGCACATCATGAAGGGCCAAATACCTGGCAAATCATTGGCTCCACCGGTAAGTATATTGGCATGACTGGAGAAGGCACAGCCCATACTGTTGTTGATACAATATACAGAGCCATCCCGCATCGCGTCACAAGTTGGGAGGGAGTTATAGACATTCCGAACTAGATTGTAATTTCGGTGTTGTTTGTAAGCATCAATATATTGACGGATTGTTAGAGCCTAAATACAAGATGTCTCCTGTCTAAGCCCGTTTTCGAAAGATTTCTGGAATGGCAGCTTTGCCCGCATAGACGACATTGACCCGAATTCTAATCTTACTACCCACTCATTACGTTATCATTCCCAAGTTGCCTGAAGCTTGTATGTCATTTTCTTGCTGTCAAATATCTGTTCAAATTTCATCGGTACATTTTTAAATACAATTACAAGTTCACCCACAGAGTTTATTTCAACTTCAACCGGCTGAAAATTATTGGTATCCAAACTATGCTTTGCTTCAATCATCAGTCTATCCCCCCAATTAACCATAGTTGTAGATACAGCATGCCGTGCACGTTCACAATTCTTAAAGTCTTCGATGGTGTATCGGCCATTTTCCGCTAAACCATTTTTGGCCGAAATAGTCGGGTGGCAGCTTTAGCCGACTGGCGACATCCGGTGAATTGTCTCCAATGGCAGTTTTGAGCATCGTCCTTCGCAAATGCTGGCCGTCCGATGTGAAATTTAGGCGCAGAAAGATATTTAAACACCACCTATCGCATACGATAAATAGGCCGAAAGATATGAAGAACCAATTACAGTTATCAAGACCGATAATAATAGGCGAAACAGATAGTTGAATATTTGGCCGGGCTTTTTAATAATACCAATTACGTATAAAAGTTGAAACACATAGAAAACAGATATTGATGTTATTGTTCCCATCACGAATAAAAAGATCATATTTTCAGTGCTTAATATTGAATTATAACCAGACAATGCATAAGCATTTCGATCAGTTAAAAATATCACAAACATAGATATAATTGAAACACCTATACAGTATAGCGGCATATGAAATCGAACTTTTTTCATTTTTCCCTAGGTTATTGAATAGGTCTTACTGAATAATAATCGTTAATGCGACCTAACTCTTGCTCGGCACAGTCCGCTTAACAGTCGTACACGTTGCGTGTGATGTTCTTGTGGTCGCCAACGGCAGTATTGAGTCCTTAGCAGCCTTTTAGATCGGATTACTTTTCTAAATAAATTTCATTTCTGGTTTCATTTCTTCTGCTGGAAACTCTGTGATTTCATGAATGATCGCAGTCATTGTTTTCCAAACGTCAGACTCTTTCCAATTACCCCCTAAGGAAACCAATTCAGCAAAATTTGATGCTGAAGCTTGCTGTGATAAATCACCCAGTGTTCCATCAAAAATCCAAACTCTCTGATCTGCATTATCCGCAATCCTCCAAAAAGAATGCGAGACCAAAGCTATTGCAATACCACCGATGTATACATTTACGCCCGTTAAAACTATAGGTGCAATGATCCAGCTTACAAGTTGGAACCAAAACAAAAAGGTTACCCAAACACTCTCTGTTGTCAGAAAGCCAAGGCTTAAACCAGTGCGTTCCTCTAGATATTGTTGAAAACTTCTAGGGCTCTTGCAATCAGGGAGTGATACACGGTTTGTTAGTTTGATTTTCCCGTTTCCTTTTAAAGCCCGGTTCAACCTGTAATACGCCATGGCAGTCATGCATTTACCTTGCTGGCTTGGCGTATTTGGTAGCTTCGAACAGATAACTTCAAATGCTTGTCCCAGCGTGGTTATGTTTTCCGCCTCTTCATTCGCGAATGCGATTTGAAAAGCGGCTTCAAAATCTTCAATAAGTTCGACATCGTCTCCATCACCGACAATACCGACTGATTTTACATTCTGGTTTATATTTTTATTACTCATAAGCTCTTCCAATATTATACATAATCAAGATATTATAGAAAACTTAGCCGATTTTATGGCCATATACGAACGGCGGCTTTGTTCGCATAGCGGCTATTGCCATTGTTATTGCATCAATCAGCCTCTTCACTGTTGGTATATAGTTTCCTTCAACTCAAAAATCCGACGATTATACGTCGCCGTGATTTCTTGTGGCAAAATGAAATTGTTAATGAGCGGAGGTACACACACTTCCAAAGCAAACAATTCAACCTTTGCTCTCAAAATTTTCATTCGCTTCAACCATTGCGATATCATCATCCAGCCTCCTTTGTTGGGCTTTTTTACCACAATATACAGGGCAGCCTATAAACGCTTTATCCTACGCATGTTGATACGTTTAAAAAACTTTGATGTGTTATTGATAGCCATAGAGTTATTGCCTCTATCCATTACAAGCACAGCCCACTCCCTTTCGGCAAGTGTAGCTCCTTTTAATGCAGGAATCTCCGCATGCTTTTCCTTTTTTACACACCTTACAACAAGCCGCGTTCCATATAATAACATTGCCATTCTTCAGTTTTGAAGCTCGCGACCAAATGCTGTTGGTTTGTACATCTTGTATAAAAAATATACCCGCGCCTTGCGTAGGGGTTAAAATATTAGTTTCATCATCGGCTGCGAAAACAGGAAATGAAAGCAATAATGCAACGAAAAATACATTTACTATACTCATGTTGACCTCCTATAAAGTTTATTCGAATTCTAAGATTAACTGATAAAAATAAGTCATTTATTGGGAAATGACCTAAATAGATGTTATGATTGACGGCCTTGGAATCAAGCTAGGATATACTTTATATACCAGTTTTTTAAATTTAAATACAATTACTTAGCTCACTCAAAAATGTAAGTATCGTATACGGTGCCGAAAAATATGGATTAAATCCTCTGTCAGTTATGCGGGGCGAACAATGGAGCATTCGCATTATGCCTACTTAATGATGAACCCGTCCCCCCGTAGACGACCATCAATTGGAAAATAGGCTAACGCAAACTTAGCCCGCCTTCTGACCTCACTATCAGTAGACTTCGCTCGGTTGCTAACCTCCGAGTAAAAACCATCAATATCAACCATATGGATCAGGCGGCAAATTCGACGGAAATTTCTGAGGGCACCCGTTTCTATTCGTCTTAGTATCAAACGTTGTATCAAAGTTATTTCTAAACCCGTAAGGTGAAGTTTTTTTACACGCTGCAACAAGCTGTCCAACATGTAGCCAGAGCGGAAGAAATAAGGGTCTAGATCAATGTAGTCGAATGTAAACTCCCTTAGTTTCTGATCGTTCAAAAGTCCAAACTTCAGGCATTGCTCAACAAGATCATACACTGGCGAGGGATACTCACGGAAAGCCTTTGCTGTTCTTTTCCATTGTTCACGTTGGCGGGGAGATTTTTCTCTATGCTCAACTGTTTCCCGCAGTTTTTTGTGAAGTTCATTTACCTCAACCTCACACTTTGTAATCATTTCCGTATAATTAGTCATAGGTATATTATGCAGACGCAACTCCGAATGTGAATAGATATATTTACAAGAAACCAGTTCAGAATACGGTCAATTTGGGTTCAAAGCAGACATCTGGCGTCATTTGACAGACCAGTTCATATTGATGGGCGCAAAAGTCCGCTTTGAGTCTAAACAAGACATTCATTTCATATTGCGAATGTTAGTTAATAAAGTGTCTAAATCTTCCATGGTGAGTTAGTATCTTTCCCCATAAAATATCCCGCGAGAGGCAAGTCGTCTTCATTAGCATCATCAAAATCGACTAGATAAATTATGTCGGAATTACCTAAGTATTTATTATCGAGTATATCAAAAGCAGGAAGGTTGTTTATAATTTTCTCAATTACTGTTTCCGATGGTTGGAACAAAAGGTACATTTGGATATTGAGATATTCATTTATGTGAGAAAGAAATTCTGAAAAATTAGCACAGTCTGTCAATTCAACTGTAAACAGATGTGGAGACGGTATAATTAAAGTGACCAGACCTCGTTTGAGTTTCAAATTATGTAAAACTTTTACATTATATAATTTTGCATAATCAAGGAACTTTTGAGGTTCAAGAAAGCAAGAAATAGAGCTGAACAACCTATATTCAGAAACGTTCTGAGCCGTATCAACTATACTATTTAATCGATAGGCAGCAGAATGTTCTGATATTGGTGATACTTTCATCATCTATCCTTAACACTAACATAAATTAATTTAGTATCTGATATTAATCGAATGTCTACTTTGAGCCCAAAGTGACGGGGTGTCGTTTAGGGTATGCGTGCTCGAATGAAATGGTCCAACTCAAGTGGAAGCAAGTTAATTGGCAGCGGCTGATAGACATCCGATATTGCGGCTTTGGGTAAGAAATCGATAGTACCTACTTCTGTCGCAACGCGGTATTCTCCGACAGCAGCGTCAAGAACGAGAAATGAATATCCAATAGCTTGTTCTCTTGCTGAGGTGCTGAAGGCGTCGTGAATCACTACAAGGTCAAATTGGTCCCTGTCTGTAAAATAGATAAATGATAACTCGCTTGTCTTGATGCTAAAATCACCCAAGACTAAATTGTTACTCGAAAAATTATCAACTGGTTGACGAAAAGCAATAATTTCTAGGTTCTGAAAGTCGGGTGCTGCTTTGACCAACTCTTTAACAGCTGGAAAATTTGACGAGATTCCACCCGCTGAAATGACGAAATGTCTGGGCTGCACAGTTTCACTACTAAACTCAAACACAAGATCCTTATGTACCTTATCCAACCGAATTTCGATTTTTTCGAACATTTGCACAATGTCAGGATTGGTCGAGAGTGACGCCTCGTTCTCTTCGATATATTCCCAAAAATTAGCTACATCGCTTGGATTAAGGTCTTGGGCTGATACCAAGGCAGGTAGCGACAACAAAACAAAAATTAAACGTAGCAAGTTCACATTCCAAAGTTTGGGTGAAAACACCATAGAGCTTGAAGTTTGGCAATAGTGAGGCACAATGTTGAACAATTGAAAGGCAGCTTTGTCCCGCTGAGCTGCCGTTTGAGTGTTGTTTGCATCTTCTAATCTCGACAGGATGGTCAGATGTCTGCTTAGACCCCCAAAGGGGACATTTAATATTTACTTTAACAAAAAGCACATCTTTAAATCTATTACTGGTTAAACCTTAGTTACGATAAGATATTTAATTACAATTGCAGTATGATTGGTTTCTTTATGATGAAAAATGTTGGCATAGAATTTCTATTTAGTAGTGATTGCAATTATGAAAAACTAATAATCGAAGCCTATAAAGACGGGAAATTTATGTTCTTATTAAACCAAGACGATGGTTTAGATAATTTAAGAATTGAATTTCCCAACTCAAGTATGATTGATAGTTCTATATTAACAGAAATTAATTTAGCGACTTTTGAAGAAGCTTTAAAATTAGCTAAACAACTACTTCGAGATAAATGAGAATACTAAGGATATTACTTAGAAATGTTAACTGACAATGCTTCATCCACAGCACTCGAATGCTTACGCGGTGATATGATAGTTAAATTGGGAATTGGCGGGTATATTCCTGCAGATGACATTTTACTCCATTTCAATCCTATCACTGCTGAACAGTTTGCAAAAATCATTTATGCAACTGATTTAATGCCTTACATCTTTGAAGACCCTGCTGAAGCCAATAATGTAGAGAACATAGAAGCTGTGATTAACCAGATTAATTTCGAGTTAAAACCTCACTTCAAACAGCTTGTTGATATGTTTAAGTCCAGATTTGGTAACCAAGCACAGTTTACTTTTGGATAACCTCGAACGGCAGATTTGTCCGCAGAGACGCCATTCACACTTTGATTGATGCTCATATTTCATTCATCACCGCGTTCAACACATCGGTCACACCCGTCAGATCATCGCGCGTGTCATAGCTGTATGTCTTGCTGTAATTTATGACCGCACCGTTGATGTTACTCACTGCCGTCAAACGGTAACTGCTGTCAAAACTGTTGCTATATAAATAACTATTATTGCAATTCCTACTTATTATTCTGCATTCTTTTAGCTGCAACTATAATAACGTGAAGAAATAACAAAATCGGAAGCGTATATAAACCGACGTAATCATTAAAATTTCCACGTAAGTATTCAATAATTACTGTGCGTCATCAAATAGTTTGAGACAGATGACAATTTAGCTTCGAAGAGTAATTGCTCATCTGGTTTGATTTAAGCAGCAGATTTAGCGTGCTGCAAGCGCCTTTGCTTCATGGTCCTCCTTTTTGTCTTTTCCCGCTGCAGCAGGATTGTATGACCTTGGCCCGTGTAAACGTCTACCGGCGTCAGATTATTCAAGCTCTCATGATACCTTTGGTGATTGTAGTAGCCAACGAATGTACCGATATGCGCCTCAAGATCGCCTGGTAAAAAGTAGTTTTCCAACAAGATGCGATTTTTGAGCGTTTGATGCCAACGTTCGATCTTTCCCTGCGTTTGTGGATGGTAGGGCGCGCCGCGTGTGTGAGACATACCTTTGTTTTGTAGGTAATCAGCCAACTCACCAGAGATATAGCATGGGCCGTTATCCGACAGCAGACGAGGACGATGAACGACATTAGCCTGATCAAGCCCCGTTTCTGCCAATGCCTGATCTAACGTATTTTGAACATCTGACGCGGCCATACCTGTACAGAGCTTCCAAGTAATGATGTAGCGACTGTAGTCAGCCAAGACCGTCGATAAATAGAACCACCCCCAACCAATGATTTTGAGATAGGTAAAATCGGTTTGCCAAAGCTGATTTGGTGCCGTGGTCTTGTCACGGAACTCACTCGCAGCTTTCATGACAATGAAGGCAGGGCTGGTGATCAGATCATGGGATCGTAAAAGCCTGTAAACACTGGCTTCAGAGACAAAGTAACTGCGTTCGTCCGTAAACGTGACCGCCAGCTCCCTTGGGCTTAACTCTGGCCTTTCCAGCGCCATATCCAACATGGCTTGTCGCACTTTATCAGGAATACGATTCCAAACACGTCCTGGATGTGATTTGCGATCTTCAAGCCCAGCTTCTCCACGCTGTAAATATCTATCATACCATCTATAGAAGGTTGGGCGCGGCACGCCCAACTTATCCAATGTCCGTTTAACAGGCAGGTGGGAACGCTCCACTAGCCTGATGATCTCCAACTTTTCTGATGCGGCGTATCTCATTCGGGGTCGTCCCCATCCGCGATCATGCTTTTTTTGAGAAGGCGTAATTCAAGCGTCTGCTCGGCCACAACCTCTTTCAGATCATGCGCCTCACGCTTCAACTTGGTGACTTCGCTAGATGTTGCCTGGCGTACTATATCGCCAGCCAGCCGTTTCTTGCCAGCTTCCATGAAGTCTTTCGACCAGTTGTAATACAGGCTTTCCGCAATCCCCTCACGGCGGCAAAGCTCAGAGATCGAACTTTCCCCACGTAAACCATCTAAAACGATGCGGATCTTTTCTTCCGCAGAAAACTTTCTGCGTGTTTTACGCTTAATCTCTTTAACATGTTTATCAGCCGATCCGTTCGGCCCTGTTCTCGTTCTCATCGTGTTTCCCTTCAAGGAATACGATGAGCTAAAAACTCTAGCTTAGCAAAATATACGGATCTGTCTCAAAGGCGTTGACGGGATACAAGTTAGACAGAAATATTTTTAGAATTTCTTCTTCATCGGAAGTCATTAAAGATATATCGTCCTCGACTACACTATCTATCTTTAATTGTGTTTCTGATATCCAATTTTCAATATATTTTAAGGTCATTTAACTTCCAGTTAAAGCAATCATATTCATATGATCGTAAACTTAGCCAATTTTATGACATTAGCCGAACGGCAGCTTAGTCCGCATAGAGCCCTTCTACGACATTCGCGATTGTTCCCTATTTAAATGAATTAAGAACTTTCATTTTGTTAATTTATTCTGCTACAGGTTGTGGTAGATAGTAAACTTTAATATTACGATTTACTGGTATATCTCTTAAAGTACGTAGTTTTTCATGAGCCCATGCTTTGAGTTTTTCATCCACAACATCAACCTCCAACATGGCAAGATAGTAGTTACAATATTCTATTATATACTGCGAATTTGCTGTATTTGATCGCATACCCCATTGTTGTTCTGATGCTTGTGCTTCTTGATAAAACTTCTTTGCTTTGCTCTTCTGGCCAAGTCGGTAGTAAATATCTGCAGTTTGAGTAAGAGCAATTTGTTTCAGACCATCACGTAGGTCTAGACTACGGTAAATATCTATCGCTTCAATAAGCTTTCCTCTTGTGCATAGCGTGTTGGCTTGTTGCCATTTATATATTCTCCACCTTGAAACAAAGAACTCAACGAAACTAGACAAACCGTTCATTTAATTGCGCTTTCATGAATGCCAATTTTCAACACACCAATACCGAGTACTCATCAAGGACATCATTGTCTATTTCTACACCACTATTGCCACCATAAAGACGATCATTCCTATCTTTGCGAGGACCTGAAATCCAATAATCTTCCCCACTTTCAGTTTCAAAGTAATTAGCTTTAAATCCTGCGCCTT
>Ga0209344_10003014_pt1 | contig 17360 bp, 10 predicted proteins | sample Cruoilmetagenom6_FD_187293 | JGI IMG/M metagenome (GOLD analysis project Ga0209344, IMG submission 187293) | Oil polluted marine microbial communities from Coal Oil Point, Santa Barbara, California, USA - Santa Barbara Oil Seep Sample 6 (SPAdes)... | ecosystem: Environmental > Aquatic > Marine... | reverse complement strand
ATTGCAAGCGGGACCTGTCCCTTTGCCTTTAAATCCCAATCACCGTTATCTACGGGAACTGTTCCAGTGATATCAGCTTGCAATCCGCCCGCGCCGGTTGTTTCGAAATCAACTATCAAATCGTTATCATTTTGTTTTATGGATCCATCTGCATTTAGAGGGCCTGATAATGTTTCGGAAATATTGGCCATATCATTGAGAGTGACTGCAAGGTCAAAGTTCTTTTGATCTTTTTGCATGCGCCCGTTCGCATTTATCGACAACTGTGGGTTTGAAACGCTTAACTTGTCGATAGATAATCCATCTTGTGCCCGTGCCATTGAGACAACCACTGAATTTTCACCTTGTATAAGAGGATTAATAGCTGAATCCCCCAAGGACAAAGAGCTTGCCGTTGTTTCAATGTCTAAATCGAATGCACCGGATAACAACGCCACGCTCCCTTTGGCGTCCAAATTGATCTCACCTTGTATATTCTGCTCAAGAATATTCGAAATTACTGATAAATCAGTTACCTGCGCGGATAATTTGCCAGCCGTTTCAAGTGCTGAATCTAGACCAGAGATTTTACCATCAAAACCGGCCAAGATATTGCCATCAGATAAAGTCAAACCAGATATAATAACCGGTTCACCTTTGCTGTACGTTACTTTGCCGGATGCATGAACATCTTCCCCAAGAGCCCGATCAAGATCAGGATTTGTGTGGGATATTGATGTGGCAGCCGCATCAAAATATGCGGTTAGTGGTAAATCCGACGTTGCATTTTCAGAAAACGTATCAGAGTTTTCACCGGAACTATTAAATTGAATGTTCTCCACCGATAGTCCATTGCGCGTAAAATCCCAAATATTAAGAGCGCCGAACCAAGGTTTGTTCACATCATATTTAAGTGTTAATTTCGCGGATTGAATATATGCTTCGGGGCCTTTCAAGGGCAATAATACAGGTGTTTCATTTTCATTCTTAAGACGTGATACCAGATTAATGCGCGTTGGGCTGTGATCAGCGGCAAGTGCCAAAGCACCTTTCACAGCCAATGCATCGGTTTGTAAATCCAATCCTGAAATGAAGATTTCACCGCTTTCAGGCAGCTTTGTAACTGCTTTCAGATGGTTGCTCTTGCCGAAAAAATCTTGGTATTTACTTTTAAAAAACGGTGCTAAATCACCTATTAAATCCACCGCAACCTGAACGCCATCAGCTTGCTCATCAACAACATTTGGCGCGATTATCACTTGCCCATTCAGCCTATCGCTACCATTCGTTTTGACGTGAACATCCGTTATTAAAGCAGTATAAGTCCCTTTCCCGTCAACGGTGGCTAAAACAGATGGTTTGTCCGGAATATCAAGAATATTCGCGATTACTCCATTTGCGGCTTCTTCGGCTTTCAGGTGTATAAAAACAGCTTTTCCATCACCGTGAAGGATTGTTTCCAACTCAAAAATACCCTCATTATCCAGATTTTGCGCGTTCAATGAAACATTCATGTTCCCGTTCGCAATGTCGATATTTCCTGCCAGCTGCAACCTGGTTGCAAGACCAAACACAGGCTCTTCCAAAACGAATTCTTTTGCAGATATATTTTGAATGTTGACGGAAACCGGAAGCTCCGGGACACGAAATGTATCTGCAGCGGTCGATGTCGATTGCGTATTGGACGCAGGCTTTCGAAATATTGTAATTTTATCCGCAGATAGCATTTCAGCTTTAATACGCTTACGCAGCAATGCAGAACGTGTCCAGTTCAGCTCGGCGTTTTCGATACTTAACCAAACACCGGTTGTGTCGGAAAAGTCGATCTTTTCAATCTTAGCCGAGGAACTTAATGCACCTTTCAATCCGATCACACTGACCTGCATGCCGGGTGACGATAAAGAGGATTCCAGTAAGTTTTCCAGATACGACTTCTCTGTTTCCTGCGCAGTGGCAGGTGCTAACCAGGTTAAAATGGAGAGCATCATGCAGAGTATATAGATGAGACGGTTCAAAATGCTTGTCCGATCCCGATGTAGATATTTACTTTTTCAAACTTATCCATACCATCAGCGGGAAAAGCAATATCTGCGCGTATTGGGCCTATTGGTGTTTCATACCATACTCCAAGGCCAACACCTGAGTGGCTATCGCCATCAACGCCAAATGTGGATTTGGGCCCAATATATCCATAATCCGCAAAAATAACGCCACCTATTTTTTCAGTGATCATGGATCGTAATTCCGCACTAATACCCACAAATGATTTACCGCCAACTTTGCCACCTGATGGTAATATAATACCAAGTGATTGGAAATCATGTCCCCGTACCGAGTCACTGCCCCCAGAGTAAAATAGAAAATTAGATGGCAGATCTTGTAAATCCGGCCCGATTACGGACCCTAGTAAAAGTCGCGTGGCCAAAACGACGTTTTTTTCAGTTCCAAAGCCTTTATAGGTACGACCGTCGAATGTCGCATGGACGCCGGTATTTGATCTTTTCATTTCCAAAAACGGGGCGAACTCAAACGATAGAAAGATACCGTCATCTCCGGCCAGTTTGTTGGTCCGCGTGTCATATTTCGCCCCCAAAGGGAAGCCAATCACGCTAAATTGTCGTTGTCCGAATGCATCATCAGTATCAATGTTGCTGTATCTTATGCCAATAGATCCGCTTAATGTTTCAGAAATACGGTGATCAAAAGTAAGCCCTGTCGTGAATCTATTCAGGGTGTAATTTGGCTCATCCTCTATACTGTAGTTCACATATATTATTGCATTGGTATCTGGCGTAAATGTAGCTGGCCTGATCAAACTTGCACCGATTTCAAAACTGGTACCACCAGTATCGCTACCTATCACTTCAATATTGCCACCTATGCCTGAAATATCGGCATCGAACCGTAATTGCTCACCTCCGCCAAATAAATTTCGATGCAGCCAAAATGCCCTTAAAGCCCCGCCTTCATCCGTTGAAATCGATGCGTCAACTCCAATTTGTCGCAGTTTTGCCTCGGTAACATTTGCTGTTATATCCAGATACCCATCCGCTGTTATCGTATCAGCTTCGGTTAAAATAGCTGATGAAAAAATACCCGTGGCCCGCAGACGGTTCGCTGATTTCTTGACTTGGGATGTCGTATAATCAGCCCCTTCCGGCAGGCCGGCGATTTTTAATATGCGATTGGTGCGCATCCGCTGGTTCCCGTTAACTGTAAGCTTGCCGAATTTCGCCTTTGGTCCGGTGTCAATTTGTAATCTTGCGTCAAGCGTTTTAGCTCGGTGATCGGCTATCAGTTGTTGCCCTGATATCTGTGCCTTCGGATGGCTGTTTTCGCGCCAGTCTTCGATAGCTATATCGGCTGCATTTTCAATAACTGAAGGTTTGGCGGTTTGGCCCGGCGCAAATTCTGATGGTAATTCGGTTGTTTCCGGCAGGGGTGTAATCTGCGCTGTGCCAAATAGAAATATAGGACCTTCATTCACGGTTATAGAAGCCGTATTAACGGTACCCACTTTATCAAACAGTGAATAATCAGCAACTTCCCGACCATTGATCTGGATGTGAACTGATGCGCTGAAATAACCGTTTTCATAGAGCGTAAGTATTAGCCGCTGATAATCTGCTTTTGCTGCTGCCAGAATTTCCGCATCAGTCGCAGATGGTAATTTCAATGTTCTTTCAAGAAGCGAAATTGATTGCAACTCAACAAGCAATTCATCTTTTACTGAAAATCTTAGCGGTGTGGTTTGTTCCGTCTCTTTCGCACTAGCAGAGGATATCAATTGCAGTGGTGCGATTGAAATTGCAAAGGATATAAATATCCTCAAAAACCGCCATGGAAGGGTCACCGGATTCTCACTTTTGTACTCTTTGCAATGTAAACAGACTAAACCGTATAATATGATCGATATTTAATGCATCATTCGCATAAGACATAAATGCCTATACCATGAAAAGCAACTTGATTGAAAATCGGCGAAGGGTGCAATAATCCAAAATAGAGTGTTCAATGCAATATTTATGCCTGTCATCAGATGGATTGTATTTTACATACACTGGAGTATTATTACTGCACTATTATTAATGGCAGATTTTGGGTTTTAAAATATAGAATCTGTATTTGAAAAGGCAGCACTATGCCAGATTTGTTGAAAGATTTTTGGAGTAAATTGGGTTTCTCCTCATGTACCGTAGCATTCCTGTTATGTGGAATGTCGATACAAATGGCGCAGGCGGATGAAAAGCCTTCGACACTTGCAATTAAAGATACATCAAAATCAGCAGAGCATGGAGTGGGCGTTAAGACAGGCTCGTTTATAATGGCGCCGATCCCTATCCAAAGCCCTTCAATCGGAACGGGATTAGCATTGGTTGGCTCATATTTATTCAAATTTGATAAAAAATCCGATGAATCGTACATCGGCGCGGCCGGATTTGGTACTGATAATGGCAGCAAAGGTTACGGCTTAATCGGGTCATTTTCATGGAATGAAAATCAATGGAAAGTTAGCGCCTTGGCAGGGAATGTTGACGTCGTGTATGATTTTTACATACCAAATTCTGGGGGGCGTACTGTATCGCTTGAACAGAACGGTAAATTATTAAATTTGGAAGGAAGTTATGGCGTAACGGAGCATTTTCATCTTGGCCTCGATCTTCGCTATTTGGAAACTACAGTTCAATTTTCGTCACTTATATCAACACCCGGAAAAGACCGCTTTTTAGAAATAATATCTTTTGGCCCGACGTTAAACTGGGACTACCGCGATGATGCGATTTATCCCACATCTGGTTTTAACGTTGGAATAGATAGCTTGCACAGTATCGTGCTGAATGGTGCCGATCGGGAGTACCACAAAACAGTTTTAAAATATGATAATTACTTTTCAATTTTTGAAAGGTCAGTAATTGCCACACGGTTTGCTGCGTGCCAGGCAAGTGATAGTACCCCTTTCTTTGAATTGTGCTCGATCGGCGGGACCGACAATTTCAGAGGCTTCCCTTTTGGCGAATTGCTGGATCAGAATCTGCTTTCCGGCCAGATCGAATTTCGGGGTAGGATGGGTAAGCGGTTTGGCTATGTGGCATTTGCCGGCATAGGGGGCGTTGCGCCTGATTTCGGTACACTTAACAGCGACACAATTTCATCTGCGGGCGGTGTTGGGCTTAGATATCGGTTGTCAAAAAAAACCCCATTGGATTTTGCTTTTGATGTTGCTGTCAATTCCAATGGAGAAACCACCTCTTATATTACAATTGGCCAGAGGTTTTAAAATTGGATTCTTGGTGCCCAGATGATAGCGTCGCTGAATTATGATATGAAGGTAAATAATGGGTGTTTTAATGCAAATTTTTAAGCGTATTTTTATAGCAGTATTCTTCGTTTGTTTTGCAACAACTGTGGCAGCTCAACTAATGCCTCAATCAAACACCGGTGCTGCAGAAGTAGCCCTGCCGGATCCATTGACACCTGAAGCAGTGCGGGAACTGGTTTCAACGCTATCAGATGCACAGGTGCGTGTGTTGTTACTGGAAAGATTGGATGCTGTTGCAAAAAGTGCAGAGATAACTGACAAAAAAGAAAATGTGTCTTTATTAGATTTTGTTGTTGCTACATCGAATGGTGTTTACAAATCTGTCTATACAGCAATCATACGTTTGCCTTTACTGTGGAGCGCCTTATCCGAGAGCTTCAGTAATTTTTACAATAATTTGGGTGCAAAGGGATTGTTCACATTATTTGGATCGCTCTTTATAGCTATTATCGCAGGTCTAGTAGCGGAATTTATTGTTAACAAAATCACAAGCCGCTGGCATAAAGACATACTTTCAACTGAAAAATTTGAAGTATTTGGCGATACAGTCAAATATTTGATGTTCCGTTTGCTACATGAAGTTTATGGGCTGATTGCATTTTTTGTGATTGCCCGAATGGTTACACGTTGGATGCTTCCCGTGGACCTATTACCGGTTTTCCAAGTGATCGTTTTCAACCTAATTGTGATACCCCGTGTCGGGGCCGCATTTGCGCGGTTTTTATTGGCTCCTCAGAAACCGGAACTTAGATTGCTTAACACGGATGAAAGGTCGGCACGGTTTTTGTATAGGCATATTATCGGCATGCTGATTGTGATAGGATTCACTGTAGCTATTGTTGAATTTAATGAACTTAACGGCATCCCGCTAGGTACGACATCACTTGGGTTCTGGCTGAATATATCGATCCATATATATGCTATCTGGATCATCTGGAAAACATGGGGCGGCATGGTGATGATCCAACGTGGCTATCAAGAGGTGACCCCGATTGAAGATGCAGTAGCGCGTGCATATCCACTTTTCGGGATTATCGTATCGGTCAGTATGTGGCTGTTGTTCACGATTGTTGCCAGTTATGGGCAGTTTGATTTATTGCTCGGTGCGCCACATTTCAAAACCATGGCCTTGTTGATGTCTGCACCCATTTTTGACACGCTTGTAAGGGGGTTGGTGCAACATCTTGTACCGCCTATGAAGGGTGAAGGTGTTGTTGCCAAGCGTGCTTATATGTCAACGCTGCGCAGTTATATTCACATTGGGCGCGTGCTTTTATTTGCAGTAATCATATTCCTGATATCGTATATCTGGGGTGTGGACATCGGTTATCTTTCGACGTCTGGTATTGGGCCACAGGTTGCATCAGACCTGATTGAAATGCTGATTATACTAGCGATCGGTTATCTTTTATCTGAATTGGTTTCTTTGTGGATCAACCGCAAAATGGCGGCAGAACAGACCGCACTTGGGCTTGATCTGGACGATCAGGAAATTGGTGGCGGTGAAGGAGGGGGCGTAGGTGGATCGCGTCTTTCAACCGTTTTACCACTGGTCCTGAGCATAAGTACAACGGCAATAGCGGTTGTTACAGTTTTGGTCGCGCTTGCGAATATCGGCGTCAATATTACGCCTCTTCTGGCGGGTGCCGGTATCATTGGTCTGGCTATTGGGTTCGGGGCACAAAAACTGGTGTCAGATATTGTGTCAGGCATATTCTTCTTGCTGGATGATGCATTCCGTGTCGGGGAATATGTTGAAGTGGAAGGAACCGTCGGTACTGTTGAAAAAATATCCGTCCGTTCAATGCAATTGCGCCACCACAAAGGCCCAGTGCATACAATCCCATATGGTGAAATACCGAAGATCACAAACTACAGCCGCGATTGGGTGATTGTGAAGTTGAAATTTACCGTACCATTTGAAACTGATCCCAATAAGATCAAAAAAATGTTTAAAAAAATTGGTGCCGAGATGATGCAGGTGCCGGAATTCGCTCAGGATTTTTTACAACCTTTCAAATCCCAAGGCGTTTTTGATTTTGATGATGTCGGGATGATCATTCGCGGTAAGTTCATGACAAAACCGGGCAAGCAATGGATGATACGAAAAGAGATTTTCAACCGGGTAAAAGCCGAGTTCGAGGCAGAAGGGATTGATTTTGCCCGTCGCGAAGTACGGGTCAATATCCCCGGCATAGATCACGCAGAACATCTGAGCGAAGAAGAAAAAGAAGCCATTGCCGCTGCTGCTGGCGAAGCTGCCCGGCAAGAACAACAACCTGATGAGACCATTAAGAAAAAATGAATTTACCAAGTATAAAGCTGGTGTTAGTCTTTATCCATAAGGGCCTTTTAAGCCTGCGCCACTCGCCAGTGACGCATAGGTATTTCCTGCTTTGACCAACTGAGAACCGTGTCGGGACAACAATTCGGCTTTGCGATCTGGATCGTTTGTGGCATCAATCGCACCCCAGATAGCAGCTATTTCTTCAGCCGCTTGGCGCATTTTATCAGAGAAACCTTCAATGGCAGCAGCGGTCGTTAGTGTATTTGCGGTAACTTTCCCGACACCATTCACTGTCACAGCACCGGCATTTGTATAGCCTTCAGGTAAATCACCCTTAAGATTGGTCACTGATTTAAAGCGGATCACATCCAAAATCTGATCAATAGCCTGCTTGGCACCTTCAACGCGGCTGACATGTTCTGTGTCCGCTGCGGCATGTGGCAACAGTTCCATTTTACCGCTGTGTTTTTTCTCGACAGGTAAATACGGCACCATCGGGCCGGATAAGTTGCCGGTTTCAGAGCATTTGAACAAATCCGCATCAATCGCTGCATAACGCACTTTGCCACAGGTCAGAGCTGCGTCCAATGCAGCCGTATCGATTACTTCGCCGCGATCATAATTCACCACAACCGATCCATCATTCAATGCATTCAACACATCCGTACCCACTAAACCCGCATTGGCAAAGCTGTCACCTTTTGCAGCCCCAAGACCCGTATGCGGTGATAAAAAGTCAGCACCGGTTGCAGCTTCAACTGGGGTTTCTGCGTAGGTAAAGCCTTCGCTTTCGATCCAGTCTTTATGTGCTGCGCGGGCATAAATCCGAACGTTCATTCCAAAGCTTTGTGCCAGAATTGCAACTTCACGTCCGATGTTGCCAAAGCCGATCACGGCCATGGTTTTGCCTTCCAGCTTTTCAGTCGGGTATTCGCACAGGTTTTTACCGGTATCGAAATTGCCAGCACAAACCCGTGCATGCATGTCAGCCACATCCAGATCAGGAGCCACTTTCAGCATCGCTTTCATCGCCATTTGCGCCGTTGCACGAGAATTGAACGATGGCGTATTCATCAAAGGCGCAACACCGCCCTCGCCATTGCCGCCACCCCAAGAGGCAGATCCCATATTGCCGGTGCCTGCACCTATACGCACGCCGCCATAAGGAAATTTTGTATCCGCAGGCAGGAAGGTTGCCGCAACAATTGTTGCGTCATACTGATCGCCACCCGCTTCGGCCATTAACTCATCATTGGTGGATAGCCCCGGTTGATAAAAGAAGTGAACACCTGATTTTAAATCACCGGCATCGGCCGCAGAACCATCATGCCAAGTGGCACCGGTTGCTTTTGCATGTGCTTTCACTGCGGAATGATCGGGGTTGCCATTGGCATCAAATTTCAGGCCAACCAGATCAGCCACCAGCACTTTATAAGCCTTTGCAGGATCATCTTGACGAATGCGCTCACCAGCAGGTTGCGCATTTGACGCAAAGCTTACACCTTTTTCTGCCAGCGCTTTTTCCAAGATCAAAACTTTAGCACGATGATAACAATAGGTCAGATTTTCCAGCAAAGCTTTAATGTCATCAACCGGGCGAATGCCGCCAATCCAAGCCCGGTAATCGCCCGGAGTGCCGGGGAAAGCATTTACATAACGCGCCACATCAAGGCCCGCTTCGTAATCACCATTTGGATGTGTCAATCCATCATAGCTCAGTATTTGTTTGGACGCTGCCAGAATATCGGCGTGCATTCCGGCATCTGTAATATCAGGATCATCGATCGCGATCAGTGTCACGGCGGTTCCCCTGCGGCTTTCATCTGCCACGCCCAATTTCAGCAGCTCTTGGCCCGCAATCCATTGGTTGATAAAATCACGGTTCGCACTGGAACGCGCATTCATGGCATCAACATCGCCGATCATTTTGGCGACGCGTTGCAAACCGTATGTGGTTTCGGCAAATGCCAATGTTGAATATGTATTGATAATCCCGCCCAGCATTGCGTGTTTTTCAGGATCGTAAAGCGGCCCGAGCATAACGCTTTTTTCACCGGACAACGGCATTTTCGCATCAACAGGTACCACCATTTTCAATTGGCGCGGGATTGCCCAAGCCGGGTTTTTCTGCACATTTTCAATGTGGTCCAACGCTTCTGGTGTCAGCGAAATTGTAAAGTAACCAGAGATGCCGCCAACCGCTTTTTGAAATGGCATGAACATGTTCAGTTTTTTGGTAAACGTCTGAACCGTATCTTTGCTCCATGGCATTGCGCCCAACATCGATGTGGCGTCGATAATGGCGTGGTGGTTTGCAGGATCGCGGTCAACCCATGCGATCAGGTTCAGCACATCCTGTTCAGAATAAGTGGTAGCACCCGTGGTTTCATGGCCCACACCAACAAACAGTTTGATGCCCATGTTAACCAGTTCATCAGCACTTGGGATCGTGCCTTCTGCATCTGTGAAATGCAGGCGGTTTTCGTCACCGTTTTGTGCAAACCGTTGCAACTCTACAATTTGTGTGCCCCAGGATTGACGAAAGAACCCGCCGGCTTTGCCCGCGTCGGTTTCAGGTGCGGGTGTGTCGATGAAAACATGCTGAGTTGGATCATTTGCATCCATCATATGGGCGATTGCCACAGTAAAACCGGAATGCCCGCCACCTAGCCCCACAGCCAGTTTATTGCTTTTGGGAAATTTGAAATACCCGTGTATTTCGGCCATCATATCCAGCAAAATGGCATCCGCAGGATAGCCCCGGTGCATTGAGCGGCCAATCTCGGAAGCAGTGAACGCACCAATATCATTTCCTGCATCATCAAGCTTGCGATAGGTTTTTTCCATCCAAGCTTCAAAATCCATACGCATCAATCGGCTGTCTGCCTCATCGCAAGTCATATCCGTTATCGGCCCCACACCAAAGAAGCGGTTCGTTGTGCGTGCAGGCGGGCCGGATTTTGTGACCTCTATAGAAGCTTCACGTGCGGATTTCATTTGGTCGATTGACAGCATTACTTGGATCCTTGCATTTATTACAGAGCATTTTTCGTTATCAACGACTCAATTCTGGGAATGGTCATTTAAGGCGGACAATATGTATTGCTAACGGCGCATCACTGTCTATTCACGTCACTGCAATGCGGTTTTGCGCCTTTCAGCGCGGAATCCGAAAGGCAGCTATTACAGAGGCCCTGCAATAGATCGCAATAATGCTATTGGTTCGCGGAAAGAAAGGTGCGGCCAAGCAACCTTGTTCGTTGGTGCCGGTCAGCCCTTATAAAGGGATACGCAGTTTATGTTTCATCCAGCACTTTTTTCGCAGCACGGAAACATTCCAATGCCTGCGGTACCCCGCAATATATGGCGATAACATGGATAATGGCGCGAATTTCGTCTTTGGTTACACCGTTGTTGATCGCCCCGCGGCAATGCAATTCCCATTCATGCATTTTCCCCAAAGCGCCTATCATCGACAGGTTCATCATCGAGCGGGTCTTGGCATCAATCACTTCATCGCCCCAACCAAAGCCCCAACACCAGGCGGTCATTGCTTCTTGAAAAGGTCGCGTAAAATCGTCGGCAGCGGCTAGATTGCTGGTGACATATTCAGCCCCCAAAGTGGCTTTTCGCTTTTCCAGACCTTTCAGGAACAAGTCTTCGTTAAATGTATCGGCCATATCTTATCCTTTTATACGGTGCTTATATAAGTGTTCGTAATGCCCAAGCATGTCTTGGTAAACATCCTTAACACGGATTGGTGCATCTTCTATTTCCACATAGCGGCGCACCTGTGGTTTCAGCCCGTCAGAGTTGCGCAGATTTGCATGAAACGATCCTCCGTCCCACCAGCTGACCTCATCGCGCGCACCGGGGTCCCATGACAGGGCATCTTCGATGAACGGGATGCCGACCGCTTCGCACCAGAGGCGTACCATAGTGTGCGGGTCTTCCAATAAATCGTCACTGTCTATCACAGGGGGCGGCGAGCCGTTTATTTCGGTGACCAAATCAAATAATGCACGTTGTTCAGGAAACCCCACCTCTTTTTGGTGAAAATCCGGCCATTTGTTATACATCGATGTGATGGTTTTAGCGGGGTCGCGGATTAAAAATGAGTGGGTGAACTGGCTTAATAAATCCGAGTTCCACATGTGATCAATGTAATGCGGGAAGTCTTTCGAAAATACCGCGCCTTGGGCGGCACGCGTTTGTAAGTCATGTAAAACACTACCCAATGTCAGCCCTTTGGTGCGCTTGCTGTCAGCAGTCAGGCGGGGCCAAAGCGGATCTTCGCCTTGATACCAAGCCTCACCAAATGGCTCGTGCAAACAATCCATGTCACCGCGCTGGCGCATCATCCATTCAAAAGCGGTCGATGTTGACCGTGGAATGGCCCAAAGCGCCAGTATTTTATGCATGCAGGCTCTCCAGCAATTGGCCTTGCGGTGTGGTGGGTGAAAGGCCAAGTGATTTGAATATGCGCCAGTAAAGTGCTGTATCATGGCCGATAACAGGCTTGCCAAGTGCTTGCTCCAGCTGCCGTGTCAGTTGGAGGGGCCGTTGTGGTAAACCGTCCGACGGGCGGCAGAAATTGCACATGCCATTGATCAGATAAACATCAGCGTCGGGCGCCTGTTCGGCAACATATTGAAAGGATTTCATGGCTAAATCACCTTCAAAAACCCATCTCTGATCATTCACGGCCTCTTGGCTATCGAACCATCCCTGATCATGAAAATTACCCGCCCATAACACGTCAAAACCTGCCTCTTTCAGAAAGCCAACGGTGCCTTTCCACCATTCAGGCCAGTGATACGCGGCATTCAGTGCTACCTTTTCCACATTCATTGCCCTTAACGCTTCGACCATTGCGTAGCCTGCCATGTGAAACCGGGTTTCATATTTATCAGAAAGGTTTTCACAATGCTGCCGGATGCCTTCAACGCCCAAACCGCTTGCATGTACCCAATTGGACCCGACTTGCGCTGCGACATCGGCGCCATTGCGTGACATGCAATGCACAAAATCTTCCATCATACCGAAATTTTGCTTTCGCTGATCAAGTCCATGCACGTAATCAGGCACATGTAACATCCAGCCGTGTACACCCACGCTTTCGGGTGACATGCGCAGAAAATCCGAAGGTGCCGCGTCATAGTCAAAAGGCGGGCAGGTAAATCCGACTTGATGCTTGAACAACTTGTGTTCTGCTCTCCATTGGGCGGGCATTTTCATCATTCGGCTCCTTATTTGTTTTTTGGATCAGTTTGAAAATTCTGATGCTGTGGTATATCTGCCAGATCGTCCAACCAATGGGCCCGTGATCGCATGACAACTTGGGCGCTTGGTTTGTAATTTTCCGCGTTATCCAATGTGGCCGCGTGAACGTGTATTTCATTCGGCCATTTCCCCGATTTAAAATAGAGCCGTGTGCCACAAGCGGGGCAAAATCCCCTCCATGTGTTCGGCGAACTTTCAAGGTGATTGATTTCGCCTGACCAATGCACCTGTTCGGGGTTTAATCCTATAAAGGCCGTGAAAGGGGCAGAGGTCGCACGTTGGCAATCTGTACAATGACAAACAAGGCTTCGTGTCACTTTTCCATCATATTGCCATTTAACGGCATGACACATGCAGCGTCCCGAAATCTTACTCATCAACGGCCTCGCGCATCCATTGTTGCAAATGCATAACCGAATGTTCCGAGTTTACCCCGCTATTTGGATCTATCACCAATGGTCCGGGGCGGTAGCCGCGGGATTTCAGGCCGCGCTGAACGCTTTCAACAAGGTGAATATCTTCTTCCACGGTTGTTTCGCGATCCTGTACCGCCAAAAGACGCGCAATCTTATCCTCAGCCCCGTCAATGGAATACCAGCCGCGCCAGACCACAACATGATCGGCATCAATCGCACGCCAGTGGTATGTGTTCAGAACGTTGCCGGGATAGACCTGAAAACTGAACATCGGCCACAAAAACCATGATGAATATTCATTCTGATGTTCAAATCCGGAATTGATGTCATAGGTCATATCCGCAAGGTTTTGACATTCTGTTGTGTGCCGCAGGCAGTGGCCTTGCGGTTGGATGTCATAGGTTTCGGGTTTAACCACACCTTTGGCAAAGGTCGGGTGGTTCAAGCTGCAATGATAACATTCCGAATAATTTTCAACACTGACTTTCCAGTTGCAGTTTTCAGGAATTTCCACCCACTCCAACGGTTTAAGTTGCTCGTAATGCGGCAGCCATTCTTCCAACTCTGTGCGGGCATCTGGAAACCAATCGTCCATCGGTTTGGCGTCATTATCCAGATTGACAAATATAAAGCCCAGAAAGATTTCGGTGCGCACTTCGGTCAGGCATATTTTTGATTTATCAAAGCCTTCAACTGCATTGATATTCGGCCCCGCACGCAATTGCCCCGTCAACTCATAGGTCCATGCGTGATAAGGGCAGACTACAACGCGGGTGTTTCCAGAACCTGTTACCATCTGGTGAGCACGGTGCTGGCAGACATTGTAATAAGTGTGCACCTGGCCTTCACGGTCACGCAAACAAAACAGGCTTTCACCTGCCATCTCGAACGCAAAATAATCGCCGGTGTTTTCCACTTGCGACGCGTGGCCTGCAAATTGCCATGTACGGGCCAGCAGGCCTGTCTGCTCGGCTTTGAAAATTTCAGGATCAGTATAATACTTAGCATCAAGCGAATGGATAACGGATGCTGTCATTTTGGTTCCTCATATAACCCAAGTTGATGGCGTCTGGTGTGAAATTTTTCGACCCGTTCAACAATTTCTGGTGATGCTGAAGCTATCACAAAGCTAAGAAGTGTTTCCAGTAAGGCGATTGTTGAAACAGATGAGGGGAAAAACTGCTGGGTGTCGGCAGCAACAACAAAACCGTGATCGGAATTCACAATGATAGGCGATGCGGGGCTGTCGGATATCCCCACAATTTTAACGCCCTGTTCACGGGCTATATTGACCGCGTCAATGACCTCGCTGCGATATGGTTTGCAGGTAATCGCAATCAGAATGTCCTGATTATCGGCCCATGCCAGATCGTCAATGGCGGTTGATCCGGGCTTTGGTATGGCATTAAACCGCGTCATCCCTGTTGACGCCAGATAGGTGAAGTTACGCGCGTTAGAGTTGTTGACCCCGACGCCAAGCGTGAAAACCTGCCGCGAGTTCCATATATCTTCGGCGGCAGATTTCAGAGCTTTTTCGCTGATGCCGCCAAAAGTCTCTTCGATGTTGCGTAACATGCTGTCGACCATGGCCGCGTATAATCCACCAAGTTCACCCTTCGCGCGAATGGATTGCAACCAGCGGGCACGATCGGGGAAAGAGATGGTTCCACGGCGGATTTCCTCACGGAATGGCTCGCGAAAATCATCATATCCTTCAAAGCCGATTTGACGGGCCATGCGCACAACCGTATTTGGTTTAACATGTGCCGCTTCAGCTATTTCGCGTACTGTTGACACCCCCACATCGCGCGGGTTTTCCAGAACATAGGTCGCCGCTTTACGGGCTTCGGGCGTAAGCTCGGTCAACTCGCCTGCCAGCTTGTTTAAAACCGTTATTGATATATTTGTACCATCCATGATTGACAGTGGTACATATGTACGTTTAATTTGTCCAGAGAAATTTGAGTCGCGTTAAAGGAATTGATAATGGCCCATCCAAAATTACCAACCCAAGCCAAAGTTGTCATCGTCGGGGGCGGTGTTATGGGGTGTGGGCTGGCTTACCATCTTGCACATGAAGGCTGGAACGATGTGGTTCTTTTGGAAAAATCCGAACTGACCAGCGGTTCCACATGGCATGCCGCAGGGCAAATCACCCATTCAACATCCAGTTTTGGCTTGGGCAAGTGCGTTGACTACAACATTGGATTATATGCAGGCGCGTTGGAAAAAGAGACCGGCCATTCGGTAACTTGGCACGGCTGTGGTTCATTCCGTCTGGCTTATACGGCAGATGAAATGGACTGGTTGCGCCACACGTTATCTGTTGGTCGTGCGCTGGGCTTTAATATTGAACTGGTCGGGCCAGAAAAGGTGGCGGAACTGCATCCGTACTACAATCTGGACGGTGTTATCGGTGCTTTACACACGCCTGATGACGGTCATGTTGACCCGTCAGGTGTGGCCCAGGCATTGGCTGCGGGCGCGCGCCAATTGGGGGCCCAAATCATACGTCGGTGCCGTGCGACAAACATCACACAAGCACCAAATGGCGAATGGGTGGTGGAAACCGAAGCAGGCACGATCAGATGCGAACATGTGGTCAATGCCGGCGGTACATATGCGCGTCAAATGGGCGAATGGTCGGGGCTGCAACTGCCGATGACTTCGATGACCCATCATTATTTCGTCACTGATCCCGTACCCGAGTTTTCAAATCTTGAAAAAGAGCTGCCCGTTATCCGCGATGACAAACAGGTTTCGGGCTACATCCGTATGGAACAAAAACGCGGGCTGATCGGTATTTACGAAAAGGAAAACCCGAACAGTGTTTGGGAAGATCATTGTCCGTGGGAAGCTGAAAATGAACTGTTTGCACCTGATTATGACCGCATCATGCCGTGGCTGGAAAATGCGCTGGAACGGATGCCGATCTTTGCCGATCTCGGCATATCGCGCGATGTGCACGGGGCGATTTCGCATCCACCCGACGGCAATCCGCTGATTGGCCCTGCACCGGGCGTACGCAATTACTGGTGTTGTTGCGGTACACAAATCGGCATCGGCTGGGGCCCGGGTCTGACGCGTGAACTGGCCCGCTGGATGGTGCATGGGTCATCCGATATATCCATGCGCGATTATGATCCGCGTCGCTTCGGCGATTACGCAAATAAGGAATGGCAGGTTATCAAGGCGCATGAAGATTATTGCCTGCGCCACGAAATCCCGTTCCCGCATTTCAACCGTTTGGCAGGCCGCCCGATAAAACCCTCACCGATGTATGCGCGATTAAAGCAAAAGGGTGCTGTCTATGAAGAGGTCTATGGCCATGAACGCCCGCGCTGGTTTGCAAAAGGCGATGTGGAGCAGCAAGATCACTATTCATTCCGGCGCAATCAGGTGCATGATATTGTGGGGGCAGAGTGCCGCGCCGTTCGCGAAGCTGTCGGGATTATGGACATTAGTGCGTTTACCAAGATCGAAGTGTCGGGGCCGGATGCCTATGCACTTGTCGACCGGTTAACAGCCAACCGCCTGCCGCAAAAAACGGGTGGTATCGCCCTGACCCATATGCTTAACCGCCGCGGGCGGATCGAGTTGGAAACAACAGTTGTACGTCTGGCAGATGACCGCTTCTATCTGGTTTGTGCGGCCTTCTTTGAACAACGTCTTCTGGACCATTTAAACCAACAACGAAACGCCGAGGATGTGCAGATTACCAAGCATTCCGATGACTGGGCCGCATTGGCATTAAACGGCCCCAAAGCCCGCGAAGTGTTGGCCGCCTGCACGGATGCTGCATTGGACAATACCAGTTTCCGTTGGTTGAGTGCGCAACAAATCAAGGTGGCAGGGTATGAATGCTGGGCGTTCCGGATGTCTTATGCTGGCGAATTGGGATGGGAACTTCACATCCCGCGTGAAAATGCACTGGCCATTTATGATGCGCTTTGGGCTGCGGGCGAAGATTACGGTATCGCCGATTATGGCTCGTTTGCAATGAATGCGATGCGCATGGAAAAAGCCTTCAAAGGGGCAGGGGAATTAACCAACGAGGTCACATTGCCAGAGGCTG
>Ga0209344_10003013_pt1 | contig 17368 bp, 12 predicted proteins | sample Cruoilmetagenom6_FD_187293 | JGI IMG/M metagenome (GOLD analysis project Ga0209344, IMG submission 187293) | Oil polluted marine microbial communities from Coal Oil Point, Santa Barbara, California, USA - Santa Barbara Oil Seep Sample 6 (SPAdes)... | ecosystem: Environmental > Aquatic > Marine... | reverse complement strand
GGGTGATTGGCGCGGGCATCAAGGATGGCTTGGGCAAACGGGGTGAGTTTGGTCAGGCTCTTGGCTTTCGGCAGGGGGAAGGTGTTGTAGACCAGACCGATTGAATAACGGTAATCAGATTTTAACCTTCCCCCTATATTACGAAGCCAAGCCATGTGCATGGCAGATGTCAGGAGGGCGAAATCAGGTAGAGAAGTATTTTCACAGAAAATTGTGGCATCACTTGGAATTATAGGTGGTTCTGCATAAGCCATAGGTGCATATTCGCGCCGTTCCGAGCTAACCCTAGGAATGATCGTAAAAGGCATGTCAGGAATCGTTCTGCCCTCCAGTAAAGTCGGATAGTTTGCCAGCTTTTGGGTCGCTGGTTTTTTGCTGATCGTGCGGAATTCTTTTACTTTTGCAATACGTTCCATCACCAAAGGCATTTCTTTCAAATCTGATGGTGATGCATCTGCCAGAAACAGTATTTCACGGCGTTTGCTGTTCAGAAATTCTGCGGCCCCGATATAGGGGCGCATGAACCGCTTGGCTTTTGGTTCCAGCGCAAGAAAATCATCAATTTCTTTCGCCCGAAAAATATAATGACCACCATCTGTGGACTTAGGGCCATTATACATCCTTGGGCGTTCTGATAGTGGCTTGTTGCTATCACTTACAACCGTATGCGGATTACCCAACCCGCTTGCATCAAACAGATAGGGTGAAATTGCCCCGTGTTGGCTTTCTTCCGGCTCACCTTTAATATCCGCATAAGAAAACAGGCGTTTTACTTTGCGTGCATGATCGCGGGGTTCCAGACCCAGAACCACCACATGCACATTGGCCTTGCCACGGGCCTCTGACCCCCATGCGAATGTGCGATGGGCAAAGGCAATTTCCAGTTTGAATTCATCAAACAGGCGCGGCCATAACAGGGCAACCTGTTCACCTTGGGTCAGCGAATTAGTGCAAACAAAGCCAAAGGGGGTGTTCTGCCCCTGCACATAAGCCCCCGCTTTTAAAAACCACGCGCCGACAAAATCCAGCGGACTGCCTGTTTTGCCTGTGGGGTTGGTCAGCAAGCGCATTTGTTCACGTTGTTCGGGCGACTGAAAGCTTTGACCTATAAACGGTGGGTTGCCCATGATGTAGCTGCAATCCTTGGGGGCCAGATGATCGGCCCAGTCGGTGTCCAATGCGTCGCCGTGCAGGTTGTGGGGGGATTTTTTCAGGGGGATACGCAAAAATACCTGTCCGAATTCCAAACTAAGCTGGCTGTTCATGATGTGATCCATCATCCACAGGGCGGTCTCACTGATGCGGGCGGGGAATTCATCGACCTCGATGCCGTAGAACTGGTCAACGTCGATTTTGGAAATAACCGACAGATCAAGGGCTTTTTGGGTGCCGTAAAGTTCGCGCAGCACCTCAATTTCCAGCAAGCGCAATTCGCGGTAAGCGATGATCAGGAAGTTGCCGCAGCCACATGCAGGGTCAAAGAAGGTCAGCTTGCCCAGTTTATCCTGAAAGCCGCGCAGCATGACGGCGCGCTTGTTTTTGCGGGCTTTGATCGTTTCAAATTCCGCCCGCAAATCATCCAGAAACAGCGGCTCGATCACCTTCATGATATTCTTTTCGGTGGTGTAATGCGCCCCCAGCGCACGGCGTTCCTGTGCGTTCATCACCGACTGGAACAGTGACCCGAATATAGCAGGTGATATGTTTGACCAGTTGAAACGCGAGGCTTCGATCAGGTGGTCACGCATATCGCTGTTGAAGGCGGGGATATGCAAGGGTGCCTCAAACAGCGCACCGTTGACATAGGGGAATGCGGCAAGGTCTTCGTCCAAATGCGCTTGGCGGTGATCTTCCGGCGTGTTCAGGGTTTGAAACAGTTGGGCGATCAGCGGGCCTGTGTCTGACCCGTCCGGTTTGGTGCGGGTTTCAAGGAAATCGAGGAATATATCGCGGGGCTCGAAAATGCCGGTGTCATCGGCGAACAGGCAAAATACGATGCGGGTCAGGAACACTTCCAGTTGATGACCCGTGTAGTTGTTGTCTTTCAGCGCATCGTGCAGTTTGCCGACCAGTTCGGCGGCCTCGATATTGACCGGATCCTGATCACGGAAGGTGCGTTTTTCAACACCCATGATAAAGCCGAATTTTTCGACGTGTTGCGGCAGTTCCGTTAAGGCGAATGTTGTGATTTCGCAGGTGTCGCGATCCAGCAACTCAAAGGTTTGAAAGTCGCAGACCAACTGATAGCGCGGTTTTTCGCTTTCTTTCAGCGCATCGAAATATTCACCTGCCTGTGTGGCGGCTTTGGTTAGATCGCGGCCAAACTGATTTTTGTTCAACAATCAGTTTGGCAGGCCAGAACAGGTCAATAAAGCCCTGTCGGTTGTTCAGTTTCTTGATGGATTCTTCGTAACGCGCAACGGTGCGGCGTTTAATGCCGAATATTTCGAAAAATTCATTATAGAACGACTGGGTTTCACCCTTTTCATAGTGGGCCTCGGCCCAATCAGTGCTGAAAATTGCAGCACGGGTTCTAATTTCATTCCAGGATAATCTCATCAGGGCATGATTACAGGAATGTTGGTGAAGGGAAAGCGGTAATCACCCCGGAAACAACCGCGGGCTGATGTAGGGTCTATAAACGTTCAAGGGCCCTCCGGCAGGAGAGCCCCTTTAATATCTGTAATCTTTTTTCGGACAGGTGAAAAAAGATTTATCCCTATTTAATAGCTATGCAACCAACACCGCTTCAACACACCATACTTATTACTCATTACACTTTTACATACTTTACGCGTCACCCCATAGACGCGTTATACTCGTTACCTAGTTACTTACTTTACTCACTAAAACTCTACTAAACTTGTTACTTGTTACGCTACTCATCTGACCACTTACTTAGACCAGACAAGTTAGACTTTAGTATGTTTTTATCTCTTTTTGTACCTGTTCTTAAGTACAGGTTTTGAAAAAACATGTGATTAAAACCGTACAATTTAACTTATTCCCGCCACATTGTATTTAAAATGGAAACAATCAGAATCGGGCCGGTTTTTTGATTCTAAAAACCCTGAAATAGCCTATTTAGTCATCAGGATTTAAAAGCATACTACATGTAAGGGCTAACTGGTCCGTCTTCTATCAGGTTTGGTTTGTGAAACTGACATTTTACTATGCATTATCCGAAGAACTTATCATCCATGAATACACGCCGAAATTTGAAACCGCATTTGAATGCAGGCTGGAATGAGATCCAATGGCGAAAACCATTATTTCGAAATCGGGGAGCTGCGAACAGATGGAAGTTTCGAAATGATACGATGCACCGGATTGATCTAAATCGGGTCGTGAAATTTTAAAAGGGCCCTCGCACATGAGGGCCCTTTTTATAAATATTCCCAACCTGGAACTCGTTACACACAATCTACATTACACTGCACATTAAACTCTTTATTCGATACTCGTTAATACTCTAACTCGTTACACTTTCAATCACACACTCGTTACTTACACTTAATCATTCTTACAGGTACTTTAGACACAATAAGTTTGACATTAGTATGTTTATATAGCTTTTTCGGCCTATTCTTAAGTACAGGTTTTGGAAAAACATGTGATAAATACCGTATAAATAAACTTATTCCCGCCACATTACACCTAAACGGAAACAATCAGAAACGGGCTGAATTTCGATTCTAGACACATGGGTCTGTTGTTATTCACGTCATCCAAAATTTATCAAAATGCCCCCCGGAAGTAGCTCTTGTGTCAAACGTAATGGGTGGCTTCAAAGTCAGGTCTGACAAAATCAACATTCTAATTGTTTCGCTATGTCTATCAGTTTGATAAGAATAAGGTCTATTGTCGCCATATAGTAAACAATCACATCATTATAACTAAAACGTGTACGGATAATACGCGTATCATAATTTACATAACGGATTGCGTAGTATCATATTTAATGCATATTTAATAATTATTATGGGGACTATCTTATGAAAATCACACTACTTTCAACGACGCTGGCGCTTGGCTGCTTTCTGTCAACATCCCTCATGGCTACTACGTTTGATGCTAATGTCACATCTGATGTTATCTTTGGATCCGGTAACGTGAACGGCGGCTTTACGGTCGACCAGTCAAATGGTGTCGAAATCGGGTTGCGGGGAAAACTTCGCTATGACCTTGCCGGCAACCCACAGAATATATTCAATAGCAACGGCGATGGCACATACACGTTTGATCCAGCGGATTCCGTTGCCCCGGCCACACGCTCGGCCTTTAATTTCGAATGGTCCATCAATTCCGATTTCGACGGGACAAGCGGGTTCGCATTGAATGATCTGACCTATCTGCTATCGATCGACTATGATCCGACAATTGCTATTGGCTCCACCGTCGATTTTGACCCGATCAACATACCATTTGCTGATCACGCGTTCGGAAATAATACAACCGGTAACGGGGCCGGCACACAGGCTGTAAGTCTGGCTGGTTACACTGCATTGATTTCCGGAAGCAATCTTGTGCAAAACTCCTGGAATCTGGGGTTCTTTGAACCGGCCGGGTTTGATCCACAGACCGAGGGCTTTTATACGATCAGCCTATCCGCCTTTGATAATGGCAGGCAAGTTTCCGGTACGAGCATCGGAATTCAATTTGGCGATGTGCCCTCACCTGTACCACTACCGGCCTCACTACCGCTCTTGCTGGGTGCTATAGGCGGGTTCGGGCTTTTACGGCGCCGTAAAAAGGATTGATATCACAAGATCGGGGCGACATGCCCGGACTTTGAGATTTGGATGACTAGTCCATTGATAAATGACGTATGTTGAAAGGGCCCTCTTACGCGAGGGCCCTTTTAATATCAATTTCCTGATTTCTACTCGTTACACACAATCTACATTACACTGCACATTAAACTCTTTAAACGTTACTCGTTAATACTCTAACTCGTTACACTTTCAATCACACACTCGTTACATACACTTAATCATTCTTACAGGTACTTTGGACACAATAAGTTTGACATTAGTATGTTTATATAGCTTTTTCGGCCTATTCTTAAGTACAGGTTTTGGAAAATAATTGAAAATAAGTTGCGGTATTTGCCTTATTCCCGACACATTTGGATAATTTTCATAAAACTTTAAACACGCGTAAATTCACTAATTTCACGTGGTTTTTGCACGTTAATATGATCCCATTTTATGCGTAATCACCACCAATTTGAGGTGAGAACTTAAAGCGAAAATTATGAACCTTTCAGTATGTTTGGTTCAATTCACTGGCCTCGGGTATTTCCCGTTCACGTCGCGCGATATAATCAAGTAGGGCTTCGTTCTTTGCCGCATCCAGCTTCGGTTCCTGATACGCGCGCAACAACTTTTTCGCATGCGCCAGGGCACGTTCGGTTATTTCCACACTGCCTTCGGCCTGCCATTGCTCGATAGAGTTATTGTCGAACATCTCCGGCATGAAAAAAGCGGATTGGAAATTTTCCAATGTATGGGGATGGCCCAGATAATGCCCGCCCGGCCCTATATCGGCAACCGCGGCAATTGCTTCATCGAAATCGTCCCATTTCGGCCCTTCCGCCATGCGGTATCCCATGGCGCATTGCTCGGCATCGACGATGAATTTCGCCACGGAACAGTGCATTCCCGCTTCGTTCCAACCCGCCGAATGCCAGATGTAATTAGCACCCGCATGCAACACGGAAGAAAGGGTTGCGGCGCTTTCATAGCCAGCTTGTGCGTCAAATGTCTTGGCGCCGCCCAGTGTGTTTGATGTACGCCAAGGTACATCGTAGAACCGGGCCATCTGACCGATCATGAAATTCATCAAGCTAATCTCGGGCGTTCCGGCCATGGGTGCGCCGGATTTCATCGATACCGTGGACAGGTAATGCCCATAGATAGCGGGGCATCCTTTGCGGATGACCTGTGTATAAGCAAGTGCAGACAGGGCTTCCGCATTAAGCTGTGCCACCGTTGCCGGCACGCTTGCAGGCGTATTGGCACCGCCCAGAACGAAAGGCGAGCACAGCACCGGCTGGTTGCGCCTGCAAAATGCCCGCATGGCACCCAGCATTGTTTCGTCCCAAACCAGTGGCGAGTTGCCGTTGCAGTTACCGGTGGTAACAGGATGGCTGTCGATATAATCCTCGCCAAACAGGATCGCACACATGTCCATGACGTCCTCGGCATTCTTGGGTGACGTGGTCATCCCCATGAATGTTTTGTCCGAATGCTTCATCGAGGAATAGGTTATGCGCAAATGCCGATGCGAGATCGCGTGGTCGTATGGCTCGACAATATGATGTGCAGAGCTGTGCATTGCCGGCATCATATGGCTTAATTTGTGGAACATTGCCAAATCTTTCATCAGCGGATTGCGGCGCACATCGTCGAGATCCCGCAGATAAGGAGCCCCGGTCATGGGTACAAAAATCGAATGCTTTCCGCCAAGGCGCACGTTCTTTTTCGGATCACGGGCGTGATAGGTGAAATCAGACGGGATCGTTGCAATCAGCTCGCGCACCAAACCGCGATCAAGATAAACATGCTCGCCCACCACTTTCGCGCCTGCCCGTTTCCAATCCTCGATTGCAATCGGGTCACGGAAATGCACGCCAACGTTTTCGAGAATGTCCATGGAGGCGGCATCCATCCGTTCGACCTGCACACCATCCATCACCTCGCAAAGCGGTATCCCGCGGGTCAATCCCGGCAGCATCTCGAAATTAGGTGCCGCCCGCAAAGCGCGCCGCGATGACCGTCCACCGGTGCGTGTACGTGCTGGTGTGGCTTGCTCGCTCATTTTCGGCACCTCCTGTTTCATCTGATAGCACTGCATCACAGCGAACAGGTACTCATGCACAATTGCGAAAAATTATTGCAAGAACCGGTAAGCAGAAAATGTTGTCTGTTAATTTTAAAACCAGCTGGATTGTTGAAATCAAGAATGAAACGGTGCCGCTGGAAAGTCAAACATTGTTAAATCAGTTCATCTGACTATGGGCAGCATATAACGGGAAGAGATAGAGGCGCTCGGCAACCAAATCTGGAGTTTGACACTATCTGTGCTTTCGGGCAATTTTGAAGGCGGGTTAGATGACGTGTTGGATATTTAGCCTACGGGGTAAAGGGAATAGTGGTATGTCATCAGGAGGTGACTTCGACCTGATAGTGATTGGCGGTGGGCCAGCGGGAACAATGGCGGCGTATCATGCGGTTCGGGCCGGGCTTGAAGTGTTGATTGTAGACAAAAGCAATTTTCCGCGTCTGAAACCTTGTGGCGGTGGAATTGCCACGAAGGCGATGGCTTTACTGCCTTTTTCAATCGAAGAGGTCTTGGAAACCGCAACGGGGACATTGAACATGGGGCTGTGCTATGACACGCCACATGAGTTTACAACAAACGGATTTATATGTGCATTTGTCGTGCGTGAGAAATTTGATGAATTTATGTTGACTAAGACAATCGAGACCGGGGCAAAATTCCTAAAGATCGATAGTTTGGACGCGGTTAAGGAAACCGATGACGAAGTGTGTATCACAATTGACGGAAGCACGCAGATAAAAGCCAAGTATATGGTTGCAGCGGACGGTGCGAACAGTCGGGTGCGCCGTTTGGTTAAGCCCCGCCTTGATTTCAGCCGTGGGTTTGCATTGGAAGGCATCATTCCTTATACGCGCTTGCCGCAAATTCCTAAGATGGAATTTGATTTTGGCTGTGTGGATTATGGTTATGGCTGGATGTTCCCCAAGGGGGACCATGTTAATGTGGGCATCTATACCTGCAACAGTGATGTTTCCATAAGCAAGACAGAGTTGCGGGAGTATTCACAAAAAAAGCTAGGAACAGATGGGATCGATGATGTCGTCGGCTTCCCGCTTGGGTTCGGGGGGAATACTTACCAGCAAACCACTGAACGGGTGCTCTTTGCAGGGGATGCCGCGGGATTTTGTGAACCGATGTTCGGTGAGGGAATTCACAACGCGCTTAAGTCAGGAACTTTTGCGGGCAAGACCGTTGCCGGTGCTGTGAAGGCTAATCGCAAAATCGGCGAACGCTACAACGAGATGTTGCAAGAAATCCGCCAAGATATGGTGCGTTGCAATTACGCAGCTTATCAGTTCTTTTATCCCAAGGTTCACGGCTTAGGGTTTAAGACACTGACATCTCCGGTTTCGAAGATGATTTTCTTGAAAGGGTTTGCAGGGGGTAAAACCCTGAACGAGATTATGAACGATTTTTACAAGATGCCATTTCAAAAACCGATTTATCCTGCTTCATATAAGAAATTCAGAGACAAAACGAATGTGATGCCTTGGGTCAGTAAGCTGACTTAAATAGGCAAGGCATCTGGTGAGTTAGACATTGATGTCCAATTGATCTTTGCAAGCAAAATATTGAGATTAGAGAGCTGGTTTCAGGTAATTCAAAATGGACGTCATCCGCATCATGACTTTACGTATCATAATAGTGGCCCCAACACTTTCGGTATAAATTGCCACGGTTTCGACTGACCCGGGAGGAGGTGTGGTCATATGTGGACACCTGATGAATGCCGGTGTATTTAACGCCAGCGGCCGCCTCAAGACCATTATGCTAGCCGCCCCGGACATAGACATAGATCTGTTCAGGTCGCAATTGAGCATGATAAGAAAAGACCATCAAAAGCTTTATGTTCTAACATCAAAAGACGACAGCGCTTTTAGTTTTTCCCGCAGAATTTCCGGCGGGGTGAATCGGGTGGGATCAGCGGATTCTGAGGAACTTGCTGAGTTGGGGGTGACAGTGATTGACCTTAGTCAAATCGAAGATTCAAAATCCGGCAGCCACTCAAAATTTGCCGGCTCCCCGGAAGTGGTCCAACTGATCGGCCAAGGACTGAACAATGCCAGCCGTTTCGGTACAGCATCAACAAACCCACTCGAGAAAATGATCGCAGGCTTACCGATCCTGATCGTAACGAAATGATACCCAAGCCAGGTTGTAAATAACATCAATATTGCTGTAAACCGAGACCAGTTCGAATTCGTCTGACTGCACATATTTTCCTAATCTGTCATTGTCAGGGAAACCAGATTGAAAAGGTCAGAGCGGCCGCCGCGTGTTAAATTAATATAGTCACTTGTGTATTTTTATTGACCTTGTAAAGTTTAGCAAACAAGAGGGAGACAACGTGTGCGCAATTTATTGACCACCACCTTGCTGGTTTCAGCGATATCGACTTATCCGCTGGCGCCTTCGTTGGCACAGACCACGGCAGCCTCTGGCGAAGCGGCAACGACGAGTGAAACCCAAGGCGAAGAAGCTGAATTTGTCGGCCTAACCGAGGAAGAACTGGACGAGCTGGTTGCCCCGGTAGCACTTTACCCTGACACACTTTTGATACAGATCCTTGTGGCAGCGACATACCCGCTTGATATCATAAAAGCACAAAGGTTTCTGATCGATAACAATGGGCTTGAGCAAGACGCATTGACAGACGCGGTTGAAGCGGAACCTTGGGATCCAAGTGTACAGGTTCTGGCAACAGCTTTCCCCGATGTGCTGAACCGGATGGCAGACAACGTAGACTGGACCGAAATGGCCGGTAACGCGATGCTGGCGCAATCTGATGACGTTATGGCCGCTGTGCAACGCATGCGCGAAGCTGCGATAGATGCAGGCAGCCTGGTAGATACCGAAGAACAAGAGGTCACGCGGGATGAAACCGAAGCGGTGGTGATTATTCCAAGCGATCCGGAAGTCATCTATGTGCCGACCTATAACACCCAAACCGTGTACTACAAAAACAACGACGCGCTGATTTTCTTTTCGACTGTAATTCTGATCGGCGCGATCTATCACCGGAATAATCACTGGCATGGCTACTGGGGATGCCGAAATTGTGGCGGATACAATGGCCGCCCGATCCACTACCGTTCGGGTGGTATCAACATTAATGGCGATGTGAATATCGGCAACAATGTCGGCAACAACTGGAAGCCGGAACCCCGTCGTGAAGCGCGTGCCAAAGATAGTCTGCGCGAACGTCCAAACGCCGGTGGTAAAAATCGACCGAATGCCGGCGGTGGCAAAGTGCCATCAATGAATAACAAGAGCACACGCGGCGATGCAATGCGCAAAGATTTGGGTAGCAAGACGGGGGCAAAAGACATCAGCCGTCCTGCCAATCGGCCATCAGCTGGTGAAGCGGGTGCGATGAGCCGACCAAAAGCAGGCACACGGCCTGCCAATAAAGGTGCTGCAAAACGACCGTCGACGCAAAAAAAGAATATTTCGCCAAGTAAATCGAGAGCAAAACCTGCGACCCGGAAAGCCGCGAAACCTCAGGCTAGCAGGAAAAAATCCAGTTCATCTAGCTTCCAGAGAAATCAAAGCGGGGGTGGCGCCAGAAGATCGAGCTCTCGTGGCGGCGGCAACCATATGCAGGGAGGAAGAAGACGATGAGCGCAGCAAGGACTTTCCGCAATATCTGTCTGGGCGGCCTGATGATCTCGGGCCTGAGTACGACGGCTTTGATGGCCGAAGACTATACTTCGCCTGATGGGTTGGCCAATGCACTTGCAGATGCGGTGCGGACCCACTCGATCGAAACCATGCAAGAGTTATTTGGCGAAGATGCACGTGAAACGCTGAGCTCTGGCAACGCAGCGCGTGACAAGAAGATCTGGTCAGCTTTCATCGAGGCCTATGATGAAGAACATATCGTTCAGGAGGTTTATGGCAAATATGCTGTTCTGCTGATCGGCGATGACAATTGGGCGTTTCCGATGCCGCTACTCAAAGGTGATGACGGGTTCTGGACCTTTGACGTGGTCGAAGGCGTCGCAGAAATTGCGCGCCGTAAAATCGGGCGCAACGAGCTGGAAGTCATCGAGATCATGAAAAGCTATGTTGAAGTGCAAGCAGAATATCGGAGTGTAGATTGGGACGGCGACGGGGTGCTGGAATTTGCAACCAAAATCATTTCATCCGAGGGTGAAAAAGATGGGCTGTTTTGGCCGGGTAAAGACAGCCCTGCCGGTGATTTTCTAGCCCGCGCAGAGGCTTTCGGATATGAGGTAGACGGCGAAACTATGGCCCCTGAACCTTATGCGGGATATGTCTATCGATTGTTTGACAAACAAAGCAAAAACGCGCCGGGTGGTGCTTTGGGGTATGTTATCAATGGCAACCAGATCGCAGGACATGCCGCCATGGCGGTGCCTGCTGAATACGGTGTGACGGGCGTCACAAGCTTTATTGTTTCAGAGAACGGTCAAGTGCTGGAACTTGATTTGGGTGAAGATGGGTTTGAGAAAAGCCTCGAGATGGACGCCTATGATCCGTACGAAGACTGGATGCCTGTACAATAAATCCGCGCACCTGGAAATCGAGACATAAATCAACGGGTGCGCGTGGGCGGATCCGGGCCGCTGAAGATCGGTGATGGAATGGATCGCACTGTCTTTGCCCTTCCTGATTTTTACCTGTGCTGTTCGTCCAATAGCCAAAGCATGCGCTACACAGGATGCACTCTGGGGCGAATTTCCGGGCGTTAACTGGATATGTCTGCGTCCGGCTGCAATGCAATTACAAGAAAGCAGCCCGGTCGTTACGCGCATAGCGGTGATGTGCTTGTTGGATAGAAGGGAAATAATATGCAAGCTATTGCCAATTACCAGATTAGGTCGCCCAGAAAGGAAATTCGAACATTCATTGCAATTACCTTGGCCCTTACTGCATCACGGATTTCAAAGAGATGCATTAGCCATTTATAACGATGCTATCCCGCACTTGCGGAAAGATTTTCCGCTGCGCATTACAGGCCATTCACTCGGTGGGGCCGTTGCCATGATTTTGGCGGCGTATTTTGAAAATCAGGGTTATACGGTGGAGCGATTGGTCACGTTTGGGCAACCTAAGTTTGCCGCAGAACAGCCCTCCGAGACCATTTTGTCTGTGACAACGCGCGTCGTCAACGATTTGGATGTTGTTCCCATGGTTCCGCCGCACACGGTCGCTCGTCAATACCAGCATTTTGCAATCGAGGTGATCCTGCGCGAGGGTCAGGATTATGTCTTTCTGAATGAACACGATGCAGACCGTTTGTCGATCGGAGACTTCTGGCGGAACATCACCCACTTTTCGACCAAGGATCACCATATCGACAGCTATCTGGCTAACATTCAGGGAAAAATTGAAAACGGATCGAGGCAAGTGCCATACTTGTTCAAGGACAATTCCAAATCTTCAGCAGTGGCCGCTTTAAACTAACATGACATATCTTGTGGCATTGCATTTTCAGCTTTTCTACCGAGGCTGAAGCATTGAGCAATGATAATTTGTCCCGCCCGCGGCTATTTTTGATGCATTTTCAGTTTGGCGGACAAGCTGCCGAAAGCTTCGGCATGCGGATGGGTGCAGTGAACATCATATCAAGCTTTACACTGGCGGCTTTGACACTGATATCGGTGTTATATTGACGAATATACACTTGAAAACGCTTCTGGATAGGCCTCACCAACTCGTTTAACCGACACCCGTAACACCCTCAGGACACTAATGCTGGCTGTTCTGGGACACAGATACTAGGACAGTTTTGGTGCCTTTTGGTGTAGGTTGACGCGGGTGCTGCGGGTGACCCAGGGACAGGTTGGTTGTGGGGTGTAACAAGTACGTGGTTGCGTGGTTGCATGGTAGTTGGGGTATAGACCCAAAACGCGAAATTCGTGAATAGCGCAGCACCAGACACTTCGGGCGGGAAGCGGCCATTTGCCTGTTTCAAGCGCACCCTCCTTGCCACGTACCAAAGCAGGCATTGGGGGCGTTTGACTTAAGAAGTTGATTGTTGTCAGCTTAGTATACATTTTGGTATTTTCCTCCCCGAAATCCGTTGGACACAATGAATAATGCTGCGCATACCGAGGATTAGGTCTGCTCGGCAACTCATTTCCTCATGGTGTTTTCGGTTTAGAGTGTAGAATTTCTACAGAGTTAAAGTAGAATAATTGATTAGTCAAAGTTCCCGAATAGCCCCATGTTGGTCTCAGAACATAATCCACTTTATAAAAATGGAAACTTCATGGCCAAGGTACTGATGGAGGCATCACTCGTTCGGTTTAATTCTACCCTATTTTAGAAGAGAGAAAATATGCAACCTAGTTCAAAAGACACCAGCTGGAAGATCAACCTACCTGCGATATCGACAAGCCCAAAGCACTCCTCATATGACGTTGTCATCATCGGGGGTGCAACCATGGGTGCCTGCACAGCATGGTTCTTGGTCAACAATCCCGATTTCAAGGGCAATGTTCTGATCATTGAGAAAGACCCCAGCTTTGAAAAGGCACAAACCGGGGCTTCTAACAACTGCATGCGCCAACAGTTCGCCAATCCGATCAACGTCAAGATCGGCCAATACGCGGCTGAGTTCATCAAAAACTTTCGCCAGGAATTGGGCGGCGATCCAAACGTGCCCGATCTTGGCATTCGCAATTTCGGATATCTGTATCTGTCGGACAATGCGGACCTGACATCGGTTCTGGGACGCGACCAGCAAGTGCAGAAAGAATGCGGGGCAGGTACCAGAATGGTAACTGCCGATGAAATTGCAGCTGACTATCCGTTCTACAAGCTTGACGATATTGAAGCAGGCAGTCTGAACACCATCGACGAAGGCTATTACGATGCCCCGCTGATGGTCGAATGGCTGATCAGGAAATCGATCGAAAAGGGCGTTGATTATATCCAGAACGAGGTGACAAAAATTGGCCACGAAGGCGACAGGGTGACCAGCGTGACGCTCGCCACCGGCGAAACCATCGAAGCCGGCGCCATCGTTAACGCGGCCGGCACACGTGCCGGTTTGGTGGCCGGCATGGCGGGCCTCAAGCTCGATATCCAGCCCAAGCGTCGTTACACGGTCATTTTTCGCGCCAAGCAGCCGCTCGACCGCGATCTGCCGTTGACCATTGACCCGACCGGCGTGCATTTTCGTCAGTTTGGCGATGATTATCTGGTGGGCTGCCCGCCGCTGGGTGTAGACGCAACCGTCGATGTTGACGACTTTAGTGCCGAGGATGGTATCTGGGAGAAGAAAATCCATCCGATCATCTCAAACCGCATTCCGCAATTCAAGGATGTCGAGATTGTTGATTTCTGGATAGGACACTATGACTTCAACACCTTCGATTACAACGTGGTGATCGGGCCGCATGATGTGGTATCGAATTTCCACTTCACCAATGGCTCCTCTGGCCATGGCTCTCAACAGGGCCCGTCTGTGGGCAGGGGGGTGGCTGAACAGATCATCTATGGCGAGTTCCGCGCTATGGATCTGTCGCCATTCCTTTATGAACGCTTTGCCAAGGGCGAGCGGGTCATCGAACGTGCAGTGATTTGATGAAAGAATGACGGTTCCGGCCATCAATCACCTGATGTTCCGAAGACAACGTAACCGGGACGGAAATGTCAAAAGTAGTGTCACGCCCCCTATCGTCGAGCGGTGCGGATAGCTACACTGTAAAAATGGAAGGAATAAATAATGACCTATGCTGTGAAATTCTCCGGTGTCATGCCAGCGCTTGTTACGCCCTTTGATGCGAACAACAAGATCAACTTTAACGCTTTCGAAAAACTGTTGACCCATTTTCGCGAGGCCGGTGTGTCCGGTTGGGTGCCCAATGGATCGACCGGCGAGTATTTCTCGCAATCGACCGAAGAGCGTCGCGAGGTGCTGCAATTCGTTAAGGATTTTGCCAATGATGACGAGATATTGATTGCCGGAACCAATGCGCCTGCCACCCGAGAAGTGATTGAACAAACTGTAATGGCCAAGGAAATCGGTTATGACAACGTACTGCTGGCGCCGCCATTCTACACCCGCCCAACGCAGGAAGAGCTGATAAAACACTACGAAACTGTGTTGGAAGCGGTGGATGTAAACCTTGTGCTTTATTCATATCCGATGAAGGACGGATCGGACATTAGCTTCGAGTTGATGGACCATTTTTCCGACAATCCGCGTGTGATTGGCATCAAAGAAAGCTCGGGTGTATTGCAGCGCGCGATCGATATCACGTCGCGTTACGAAGATAAAATCCAGTTGATTTCTGGCTCGGACGACATAGCGCTAGACTTTATGTTCTGGGGCGCTGACAGCTGGATCTGTGGCCCGTCGAACTGCATGGCCAAGGCCTGCTGCGATCTGGACCGGGCTTACAATGCCGGTGAGTTGGATAAAGCGAAAGAGATGATGAAGACGCTTTATCGTGCCATGAACATCCTTGAAAGCGGTAAATTTGTACAGAAAATCAAATATGGTTGTGAACTTCAGGGCCTGCCTGTTGGCAAATGCCGCGCACCTTTGGGGCCGCTTACAGACGACGAAAAGGCCGAATTCCGCACCGCGATGGAGCCGATCTTGAACTGGTGATTTTTCTCAACCGGGGGAGGGTTCAACAGCTCCGGTATTTTTGACCCGGACCACCTCCCGAAGGTGGAGCCGCATGGAATGAGGTTTAAATGAAACCAGGTAAAGGCCCTTCGACCATCGTCATCGGTGCTGGTGTGATCGGCTCGGCAATCGCTTATGACCTGCAAAAACGTGGGCGAGATGTAACGTTGATCGACCGTGATGCACCAGGTAAGGGAGCTTCTTTTGGTAACATGGCGTCTATAGCCGTGACCGAATTTATGCCAGTGGCACGTCCGTCGACATGGAAACGAATACCGGGATGGATAATAGACCCGGATGGGCCAATCCGTATCAGTCCAAAGTATATGCTACCACTCATCCCGTGGTTTGTTCGATTTCTTGCCGCCAGTCGTCCCAGTGCAATGCGACGCTTGGAGGCAGCCGGTGCCGTACTGTGCGAACGGTCGCTAACCGACACCCGGGCGCTCTTGTTCGAGATCGGAGTGCCCGAACAATTGTCGGCGACAGGATGTCTTTCGCTTTATGCCAATGAAGATGAATTCAGAGCTGATGCCGAGCGCATCAAGATGCTCGATCGTTTCGGCTTTGACTATGAGGTTTTGGACGCCACAGTGATCCGCGATCTGGAACCAGAAATCACTGATACCATTACCAAGGCTGTGCTGTTGCCAGATAATCGAACGCTCGCTGATCCCTACCAGATGGTTCTGCAATTGATCGAGCGGTTCCAAGCCTTGGGCGGAAAGGTACGCCGCGCCGAGGTCAAGGGATTTGAACGCAGTGACCGCATTTCTGCTGTGCAACTGGCAGATGGAGTGACCCTTCAGTGCGATGAGGTTGTTCTGTGTGCTGGTGCATTTACAGCGCGCTTGTCCAAGCTGTTGGGCGAACCGATGCCGCTGGAGACTGAACGCGGCTATCACACTCAAATTATGGCTTCCGGCATCTCTATGGCTCATTCAATCATATGGCCCGCCAAAGCTTTTATGGTCAGCCCGACGGCAGGCGGTATCCGTGTGGGCGGTACAGTCGAAATGGCCGGTCTGGACGCCGCGCCGGATTATCGCCGCTCGAAGATCACCGTGCGCCGTGCGCGTGAGGCCTTGCCAAACCTGAAGGTAGAGGAGTTCACTGAGTGGATGGGGCACCGGCCGGCATTCCCCGACACCATACCTGTCATGTCGACCTCGGCCAAGACAAAGGGCGTGTTCTATGCCACCGGCCATGGCCATCTGGGGCTGACCTGTGCTGCGACCTGCGCCCATCTAATGGGTGAGCTGATCACCGGGGACAGACCCAAGATTGATTTGTCCCCGTATCGAATTGACCGATTTTGAAGGAGCATCTGCAATGCATAACCAAATGTTTATTAAAGGTGCGTGGAGGCAACAACTATGTTGGAATCAAACAAATCGTTGCCTATAACCGTTCGGCCCCATGTGGCTGGTATTTTAAGGAGTAGCCCATGCGCTGGAAACGCACTATTCAAACTATAGACGTTCACTGCTCAGGCGAAATTGGCCGTGTTATTACAGGGGGTATGATTGATATTCCCGGTGACACGATGGCCGCCAAGTTGGCACATATCAACGAGATCGATGACAGTCTGCGCCGCTGGCTCTGCTCTGAACCACGAGGGGCTGCAAACCACTCTTTCGTACTTGTGCCCCCGGCCTGTCATCCGGACGCTGATATTGGTATGATCATCCTGCAGACTGATCAGGCCCATGCCATGTCGGGGTCGAATTCCATGTGTGCCGTAACAGCCATTCTGGAAACCGGCATGATGGAAATGATTGAACCGGAGACCGTCGTGACACTTGATACCGCCGCAGGCCTCGTGCGCGCCACTGCCACATGCAAGGACGGCAAAGTGACCGGCGTCAGCCTCGATATGCCGGCATCTTTTGTTGCACTTTCAGGTGGCAC
>Ga0209344_10003012_pt1 | contig 17369 bp, 12 predicted proteins | sample Cruoilmetagenom6_FD_187293 | JGI IMG/M metagenome (GOLD analysis project Ga0209344, IMG submission 187293) | Oil polluted marine microbial communities from Coal Oil Point, Santa Barbara, California, USA - Santa Barbara Oil Seep Sample 6 (SPAdes)... | ecosystem: Environmental > Aquatic > Marine... | reverse complement strand
CGGATTTACAGTAATGGGATACCCTCCACTAGTGCATCAAGCCATTGGCGCACTCTCCTATGTTGGCGGACTGAAATTTGGAATGTTTACTGTAGCCCTCATCGGTGTGGTTCTCTTTATTACAGGAGTCTATAGATTTACACAAGTACTTATACCTAACAAAAAGGTGGCGGGCTATGCAGCGATACTGGCGGTTTTTTCATCGTCTTTCGTAGAAACCTTACATATATTTGGCCAGTTACCCAGTATTATTGGCATCTCAATTTTGATGCACGCCTTACCCGAGATCTATTTATGGATTAAAACCGCTCGCAAGGCGCATCTTTTTAAGTCGCTTGCCTTACTTGCCGTTACAGTGACATCTCATCATGTAACGCCTATCTTCGGAATGATCTTCTTTATTTTTCCATTGATCGGGACGGTTATTATGGACGCCGCTCGTGAGAAGGTATCATCTAATCATGAACTTACATTTTATGTATTCGCGAAAGCATTATGGACGCACCTTAAACGTATCATTATTTTTGGGGCTTGTTCTCTGGTACTTATTATAGGCTGTATCTTACCGTATTGGATAAACACAAAGAACAACCCTATCACCCAGGTTCCTATACCTCACGGATCGCGTGACAACTTTCTGGAAGTCACCTCTTCGGGATTGGTGTTTTTTGTGATTCCCTGGGGAATCTTATTGTTTCTATTGCCCTACTTCTTCTATCGCTATTACAGCAAGCGACTTCTTTTCTTTGGAATTTCTTTCACCCTGCTTCTTATTTTAGGAACGGGAGGAACAACGCCTATTCCGCTCAAAATGTTAGGCGAAAATGCTTTTAACATCCTAACCCTAGACCGCTTCACCCTATGGGCATCTATTATGGCCTTACCCGTTTTCGGGGAGTTCTGTTATCGTTTTGTTGAAGGAGACTACAAAACCTATTTGCAAAACAAATGGGGCGCGTTAGTACACCGAGGGGCTGGCGGGTTTCTATCGATACTTTTTATATTTATAGCCGTCTTTACAATGACCTTGGGTAAGTTTCGCCCCAGCCAACCAGACCCAATAAAAATGACACCCATTGTAAATTTCTTAAATGAAGATGAACATTACAAGTGGCGTTATCTGCCTTTAGGTTTCGGCGATCAAATGGCCTGGCTTTCAGCTCAAACCAAGGCAACAACTGTAGATGGAGACTATCATTCTGCCAGACGTCTTCCCGAACTCACTTCCAGAGCCGTGGAGCGACTAGAGAATTCTAAATATAGAGGTATTGAAGGTATTGGCTCATTACAACAATTTCTTACTGTACCTGAAAAATATCATTTGAAATATGTTTTTTCAAACGACAAATTTTACGATCCGCTATTATACTTTACAGGATGGCATAGATTAAGTTTATTGGAAAACGGCATTAACGTATGGGAAAAATCAGGCATTGCTCCATTGCCGAGTATTTTACCCAAGGAAGATGTCCCGTTGTTCCAAAAATTGCTCTGGGGGATCATTCCATTCACTACAGTATTAATTGCCCTGTTACTGCATCTAAGATCAATGTGGAGCCGATCATTTAAGAGAAAGAAGAGATTAGCCGTTTATTTTAACTTTAAACCAGATTATAAGCGTTTTCCGAAGCTTTTATACAAATCTTCCTTTATATGGACGCTAATACTTTTTTGCCTGATCCTTGCCGGAGTTTACACGTTTTATTTAAAGAACACCGCGCAAAGGACACCCGAAAATGTTGTTACAGCTTATTTTGACGCTGTAGATTTTAAAGAATTTGAACGTGCACACTCATATCTTGATCCTACAAGTAATAAAACATTATCGCAGTTCATGTTAGAAATATCTGTTTCGGATGGACTTCTCAGTTCTTACGCCAAACTCGATAGTTTGAACATTAAAGTTGCTGCCAAAACAGACAGCACTGCACAAGGAATTGTCAACGCACAATGGATAACTCCCTTGAAGGAGATAAGCACTCATGATATTTTATCTTTAAAGAAGCGAAATAATAAGTGGTATATTATTCCGAAAAGCATAGATCCCGATATCCCTCCAGACCAACTTATCATTGAAAGCAATACCTACTACTATAATCATGGTAAGCGTGCTGTTACTTCCGAACAGACCTATCACGAAGATGTTCTCAAACAACCAGTTGTAGAGGTGCTTTCTGCACGACTTGTGCAAATAGATACTACCTATGCAATTGTTGGAGAAATTCAGAATGTCGATAATATTTCAGCAGACATCTCAATTACAGGCGCACTATATAATAAGAATAATGTTGAGCTGGCTCGATTTAACGCAAAAGATGTTGTAAAACACAAGTTACTTCCGAAGGAAAAGACGCTATACCGTATCAATTTTGAAGGTATTGCTTGGGACAAGACAGATGACATAAAACCTACTACATATAACCCCAACCTTTTTACTGAAATTAGCTTAGCGGAAGACCCTTTATTTTTTGAGGTCCAAGTGAGTGCCAATGTGGCAACAACCGACTTATATCAAGCTGTCGCACTTTCAAAAGTAAAACAAGAAAATAATGCGATTCAGGGATTTTTATTTAATCCGAGTATCGAGGAAGCTACCATTCCTCAACTTCTTATTGGCTATTATAGTGCCTCTAAGGAATTACTTTGGGTAGAGTCAAAATATATTGACGAGAGTATCCGCCAGCAGCGGAAACGACCATTTTCGGAAGTTCTATTAGGCAGTCCTTTACCTAAAGAGATTGCTTCTGGACTTACAACAGTTTCTGTAAATGGACTTCCCAATGAAAGTATTTCCAGTAAAATAGTACCCAACAGAGATAATTCCGAAGAAAATAATGCTTTTATTAAAATTGAAAATATGCCGTACTCGTACATTACCATCACAACAAATAACTATATAGGTAATCCTAACTAATGCATAACCGCAAAAACATAGTCCCTTTTCTAGTCTTAGCACTTGTGATAAGCAGTATTTCCCTGCTCTCTTTTTATACTCCAAAAGAGAAGCCAAACACGTCTGCTATTTTATTTAAGATCTCAGAAATTAAAGACATAATCGTTTCAGCAGAAGAACAGATCATCGCATTCGATACCTATGATCTCAATACCATACATTCTGTTAATCTTGTTTTATCAGGTACCTACGGAAATATTATTCTTAATCCGATACTCGAAAACGAAGCACCTGTGTTCAAAATCCCCAATACATTTACAAAATATGCGGGAAGTGTGGCATACTGTTTATTTCAGAATGAAAAAAGCTTGCAGAAAGGCGTGTTTAGATTGCTTTCTGACACTACAAATATTGGTAGTATTGAAAATTATCTGGGCCCAAGAAGCATCGTAGCCAATGAACGCGATTATACGATGTTGGTAAGTATTCCAACAGATTCACTCGGTAATTTACTTCCGGACGGCACGGAAATTGAACTTAAGACACAGTTCAAAAATTCGATCACTAAAAACACCGAAAGACTAAGCTCGGGGTTCGCATGGAAGCGTATTCCAGCACCTTTGCAAACCGGAAGGATCAGTACCGGCAGTACTTTGCAAAAGGTATCGTCTAAAGAACTTATTGCAGATATTTTTCCGGATTTGGCGCAAGATTTTACAATTAGCGTTAACAGCAATCACAATTATGCCGATGGCAATGAGATCATTACCTTTCAGACTACACAGATAAAAGATAAACAGGGCAATATAATAACTGATGGAACTTTGGTTGCCTTTATTATACAGGATGACCTAGGTGCCTATTGGCAAACCAACGCTACTACTATTAATGGATTCGCTTTTGCAAAAACTTTGCACCCGCAATCACCAAGCAGGTGGAAAATTAGAGCAACAATTTCCGGTATCGCAAAAAGTCCGAAAATAGATCAAGTTTTTGTATCAATACTAGATTCTATTCCCGTAAACATTCAAAGAAACAGACAACTGGTGGTTGGACCACTTACCAGCTATCTTGGGCAGTTTGTTCAAGATGGTATTAGTGTTTCTATGCAAATTGATGGGAAAACCTATACCAGACTTACCAAAAATGGAGAAGTGACATTTCAATTAAAAAAGGAAGATCATCCAAAAGATAAATATACCATCACTGTTAATACCCTAGGTCTGGAAACTATCAAAAATATAAGGTTCAATTGAAAAACAATAAAACATTATATCGCGCATTACTTTTGGCCGGCTTTATTCTTATAAACGCGGGAATTCTATTTGGAATCAGCCAGGTGATCGCCTATCTCAACACTGGAGCAGATCGATCAAAAATGCTTCATCTCGACTTGAAACAAGAGCGTTTTTATATTCCTGATGTAACCTGGGAGTCTGAAGTGAATCCGGGCAGACCGATGGAGGAAGCCAACAGAAAAAAGATTGAACAAGATTATTTAGATGCCTGGCACATAAAAAACACCAGCTTTTTTACTGGAAAAGATGCCGGTATAACCGACCATTTTACCAAAAATGCACGAGAGAAGATCGTTGAACTTCTTGCGCAAAATATGGAGGATCAAACCTATATACAAGCCACAACTTTATCACACCATATCACACTTGAATTCTATAGTGCAGACGGAACCATCGCTGTATTAACTGACAGAAATGTTGCAGGAATAGAGCGAATGTTTAAAAATGATAAATTTCTTTTTGAGCGATATTTTAAGGAAGATTACAAGATCATTTTGTTATTGGAAGATGGGTTCTGGAAAATACGTCACTTTGAAAAGACAGCGATTCATAAGGATCCTCAAAAATTAGTAACAGTAAGCCCTGATCAAAAACTTTTAGAAGGTATCAATTATTATCCACAAATGAGTCCGTGGGATACCTTTGGCGAAAATTTTGACGTTTCTATTTTGAGCAACGATTTTAAGATCATAAAAGATCTCAACCTCAACAGTATTCGTGTATTTGTGGGATATGATGACTTTGGAAAAGCTATTGTTTCCGAAGAAAAACTAAACAAATTAGAATTACTTTTAAATGAAGCTGATAAAGCAAAACTAAAAGTCATCGTCACATTATTTGATTTTTATGGCGATTACCGTTTACAGGATTATACGCTCACTAATAGACATATGAAAACCATAGTGAATCATATCAAAAATCACCCCGCTATACTCGCCTGGGATCTTAAGAACGAACCCAACCTCGATTTTGATAGCCGTGGTGAGCGGGAAGTACTTTCGTGGCTAGAACAAAGTATTAGCTATTTGAAGCACCTTGACCAGGTGCATCCAGTCACCATTGGCTGGTCATCACCAGAAGCTGCCATGTACCTAGTTGATAAAGTTGATGTCATTTCGTATCATTATTATCAAGATTTGAAAGACTTAAGCTCCGCGCATAAAAAGCTTACCTCAGCTACAAATAAGCCCGTGGTTCTTCAGGAATTTGGCATGTCTAGTTATTACGGAATGTGGAATTTGTTGGGTAATGATGAAGAGGATCAGGCAGCCTATTATAAGCGTTTTTTTGAAACGCAAAAGAGAGATAGCATTAACTATCTCTCTTGGACACTCTTCGATTTCGGGGAAATACCGAGTCGTGTCGCGGGGAAATTACCTTGGCGTAAGAATAAACAAGCTTTTTTCGGACTTATTGATATCGATGGGGAGAAAGACGACGCCTATTTGGTAATCAAAAATCGGTAGCTTAAGCTGCCATAAGTATATGCTGTTTTGAATCTAAGGCTCTCTCTGTAAAAACATTCAGATACATTTCTGCTATTCTGCTCATAGGTAATGCTGTTGCTGCTTCGTAATTTGCTTTGGCCAATGCGCTTCTATATTCGCCGTTAACAACAAGTGTTTCAATCGCTTTGGCAAGACTAGCTATACTCTCTGGCTCGAAGAATTCACCTCTGTAACCTTCTTCTTTTACAAGAATACTCAGGTCACCGAGGTCTGGCATAACAACTGCCTTCCCATAACTTCCAGCCTGGTGAAGCACTCCAGAGCTACCTGTTGTAGAGGTATAAGGGAATACTACCATGGCGCTTTCAGAAAATATTCTTGGCACATCCTCTTCAGCCACATAACCTGTAAAGACTAAATTTGGTATATGTTTATTTGTTTTTTGTACCGCATCTAAATAGCCTGGTGTGTTAGGATTATCAGTTCCTGCGATCACAATTTCTAACTCACGACCTGTATTTGCTCTTACTATTTCTACTGCTTCAATAAGCCCTTCTACTTTTTTATACGTTCCGAATTTTCCAAAAGTCATTATTTTAAGCGGACCTTCTGATAATTTATAGCTAGGTTCTTCGGGGATCTCAAATGTACCGTGTGGTATTAACACACAGTTTTGGGCATTGTATTTTTCTTCTAAAAGATCAACATATTTACTTATAGTTACAGCTACCGTATCTGCTTTAAGCACAACCCTTGTTAACATCTCTCCTATAAAATTATAGGCTTTCATTTTAAGTTTACTGCTTGTAAATCCTGCACTATCAAGATCAACAGCCTCCATGATGTTATGAAGTAATACAGTTGTTTTTACCTTCATCAATTTAGAAATCCAGGGTGAAAACAAACCCAATGCCGCAGGTATTTTTTTATCCCCAAATTTCATAAACTGTAAATTGTAGAGAATTGCATCAGGTTTTGTGGTTTTTACAGCTTTAGCTATAGACAGCACATTCATAAGTCCGTTAAACTTCCAACATTGCTTTACCGTAATCTTGCAGCCTTCCTCTTCAAAAGTAATGTCGGCTTCATTTGGTTCAACATCTGTGAGCAAAACCAACTCTGACACTTCGTGATGCTGACGGAAATGTTTTACAAGGTGATATGCGTATTCATTTAAGGTTACTTTACTAGGTGGATAAGCAGTTACAATGGCGAGTTTCATGATATTAAGTTTTAACTAAACTATTAGATTTAATGTTAGGTTTAAGCTGCTTGATAGAAATTGGATGGGTCATTTATTTGAGCGTACAATTTTTTTACCGCGGCTTCTGCATGTCCGTAATAATTGATTGTTTTGTCTTCGCTCAATTCCTCTTTAATGGAATCTAAAGCTCTTTTTATTTCAAGTGATCCTTCCTTTATTTGACAAAGGTTGATATGCACAGTGTTTTGATATGTAAGTACAGACTCAAAATATCCTGTGATTTCATGTAAACGTGAGCTTGATACATTTCCTTTTAAACAAATTACTCCGTCAATATTGTTGATTTCTAAAGCCATAATTTTATATTTTTAATAGTTATATTGTTATTTTGATAGTACAAATTTGCAATTTTCGGTACGCTAAAGCAGTTCAAAAACGACAGATCAACATTTACTGTAGACCAATGGTAATTCACTTTCGATTAAGCATTTATCCTTCTGCTTTGTTGAAGCCTGAAATAGGTCAACTGCGCAAGTAGTAATAATCCCATGGCGACCACCTGAGCGATCACAACTTCGTATAAACTGTTGTGAAAAAGAGTAATCAAGACGATCTGAAGAACACCAAAAAAGGCAGCTATTACAATAGGTTTATAATGATCCAGAGAAAGGTAGTAGTAGGCAAAAATGTTTGAGAGGGCAAAAAATGAAGTTGCCAGAGCATACCAACCCAGTAACGGAGCAATAGCCATATACTGCTCCCCGAAAAGAATATTTACAGCTACCTCTGGAAAAAGAAATGTAAATGCAACAATAGCTCCAGTAAACAAGGCAATATAGCCCAGATATTTGTTAAGAACAGGTACCGAATTTTCTCCATTCTTACGCATTGAGACCACAGTTGGTAATAACAGCATCACAAACATCCAGGTCATAAAGTAGACTACACGACCAATTAATGCCAGGGAAGCGTACAAACCGGCATCATAAGACGGAAAGTAATTTTTGACGAGTAGGATGTCACCGTTGTTACAAATAATTTGGGTTAGCTCATAACAAGCAGTAATTACGAAAAACCGTAAGACAGCCTTATTTTCAACTACGGAAAGTAAATTATTTATTCCTTTCTTGGTCCGCACCTTCTTAAAAGGAAAAACCCCGGCGAGAAATGATATTGCAATAGACATTGAAACCGCAATTGATGAGTTAATATTAAAAAACATCAAAAACGCAAATGTCAATGCTAGTCTGAAGATCATTTCAAGCTGATATGTAAATGACAGTTGGATAAAGGACTTACGCCCTTGCAAGTTTCCGCGGTTAACACTCATAATAAAATAAATGGGTACAGCTATACCAAAAATGGTAAACATTATAGAAGATTCGGTCTGGAAGAGTGATTGAAGCTGACCTGAAAAGACAACAATACCAGCTCCCAATAAAATACCAAAAGCAGTGGCTCTCTTATATGCAATTTCAATAAATACTGCCTGCTTTAGTTCATCAAGCTCTGTAGTAAACTTCGCAACCGCAAGTTGGAAGGTCATTGCTGCAAAAGACAATACCAGCATAAAGGTGATCAAAATAGCGGCATCTGCAAAAGCTTCTGGGCCTAATATTCTTCCTAAACCTAAATTATACAGATAGTTTCCTCCATTCACCACAAGATTACCAAGCATAAAAACCTGTTCTGGAGAAAGTGCCTTCTTAATTCTTTGCTGTATTGCGATCATAACTTCAGATTAATAATTCATTAAGTAAACAACGGGCTTTTCAACTCTTCGATGAACGACATTTAAAATCGATCTCGTTGCCAACTCTTTTGAGCTATGTGCTATTCGTAAGCTTTTGGTATTGTTTATCACTGTAAGTCCCATAATTATTATTTTTAAATTCTGCTGCAAAGATGAGCGCATTATAAAAGGACAAGCACTTAATTTCGATGAAGCGAATTTTACTATAGATGAGTGGTCGACTTTTTACTGCAAAGTGGTTTTGCTGAAGTTATCATGAAAAACACGGCACTACACTCACTTAAAAAGGAAGAAAATTGATCGCTTTCTTCACACCAAACCATTCAATTAGAAGACTCCAAATACATTTGCTCCACCAATCGACAATAAGTGTAGATGAGTTGCAAGTATCCTCAGATTGAAACCCTCCCATCTGGATTTAACTTGCCATTGTAAAATAACAACAATGAGAACAGCAGCTTTTATTATCGTATTACTATTAAGTGCAACGGCATATACGCAAGACATGTCTAACGGTTTTAACCTACTTGAAACAGGTAAATATCAGGAGGCAGAAATCTTTTTCGAAAATGTCCTGACTAGCCATCCCGATAACAAAACGGCAAAACTTTGCTACGGACGTGCTTTAGGACTTAGCGGAAAAAGCCAGAAAGCAAGATCTATATTTACGGAGCTTAAAGAAATTCATCCTTCCGATTTTGAAGTGAGTCTCAACTATGCGGAGTCCTTATTATGGGATAAAGATTTCACAACGGCGAAAACATTTTACAACACGCTGGTTATTAAAGACAGCACAAGTTTCTCTGCTTTATTAGGTTTTGCTAACACTTTATCAAATCTTAAAGAATACGATACTGCCATTACCTATGTCAATAAGGCACTTGCTCTTCAGCCAGAAAACAAAAATGCTGCTATATCAAAAAAATACATGCATTTAGGGAAAGCCGCACAACTCACCCAGGATGGAGAACACACAGCCGCAGTTGATCTTCTCACCGCAACATTTCAAAGGATGCCTAAAGATGCACAAATCACAAGTGCAATAGCCAATACGTATATCACACAGAAAAAATTTGTGCACGCTACCGAAATGTACAAACAGCTTACAGATTCTGTATCGGGACGTATAGGCATGTCGTTAGTGGCGCATTTGCAGGGAAACGAGAAAGAGGCTCTTAAGTTTGCCTCGGAAGGTATCGCTTTCGCGGAAAAGGATTCGAAACAACTTATTCTAGCGAATGAACGATACATCCAGGCATTAATATGGAATGGAAAATACGGAACAGCTAAAGAGGCGATCAATGCGCTGGAGATTAAATTCCCTAATGAAAAATGTATCGCTACTTTAAAAGCGACCCTTGGAATGTACACGGGCCACTTCCGCAAGAGCATAGAAGAGTATAAAGCCATTTTAGAAAAAGACAGTACATCATTCGACGGAAATCTAGGAATTGCAAATGCCTACAGAGCACAGGGAAATTTAGATGAAGCCTACGCCTATGCACAAAAAACGCTTTCGTTCTTTCCGAATCAAAAAGATGCAAAAGGATTGATAAAAACCATCGAAAACTCACTTGTACCAGTGATCGAAACTAACGCAGCATATACTAAAGACAACGGAGACAATGAAGCTTATTCGTTTGGTGTTAATGCTACCGTGCCGTTTTCAGATCGTCTTAAAACAAGCTTCAGCTACAACTATCGTACTACAGAAAATATGACCACAAATACCATGGCATACAATACCTCAGCAGCCCTTGGCACTCAGTATCGTATCATTAACAACACATGGATAGAAGGAACCTTAGGATTTGTTAAAGCAAATGCAGACGTGAACGACTATACAGACGTAAATGGAGCTGTCTTTGTAAAATCCAGACCCTTACCGCTGCAATATTTAGAAGTTGGATATAGTAGAACCTTGCAAAATTTTAATGCAGCCTTAATTGATGAAAAGATCTTTATGAATAATTATATGCTTAATTATAATATGGGAACCAACATCAACTTAGGCTGGTACACCAGTTTGATGCACACACAACAGACAGATGGCAACTCACGTAATTTATTATTTACTTCTCTGTATTACACGTTCACCAAAAAACCCTCACTTAAAGGTGGGATCAATTATCAATATTTAGGCTTTAAAAACCAGGTTCCATCATTATATTTCAGTCCGTCGAAATACCAGGCTGTTGAATTATTTGTCGATCTCAACGGGAACTTCGGAAAATTGAATTACTCGGCAAATGCAGCAGCTGGTTACCAGTTTGTAGAAAATGATGCAGCTACTACACTGTATCGTCTCGAAGGAAAGCTACAGTATGCTGTTTCTAATCGATTTCAAGCAGGCATTTATGGAAAGTATAGTAATATTGCCTCTGAAACAGCAGCTGGATTTGAATTTATGGAAGTCGGACTGAATTTGAGATGGCAGATCTTTAAGGGTAAATAATAGCATAGACGAATTACTTATTGTTCATTCTAATTGTCTCATCAATATTCTTATTAGTGAGGCTTCGCGCTTTACAATTCTATATAAGAACTTATACGGTTTTGCGGAGTACGCTATTTAGCTATTGCCCGTTTAAAAATTGTATTTACGGATTACGCATAGTGTGTGATAAGACTATTCATTTTGATCTTGCAGACCCCAAGCATCCATACTCCTTAAAATATGCTCTAGAGATCTTCCTCGCTCGCTCAACTTGTATTCTACCTTGGGAGGAACCACGGGAAAAACCTTTCTCGTAATAAGACCATCTTTTTCTAATTCCCTTACTGTCTGTGTAAACATCTTATTGGAAATATCTGGAACTTTTTTCTGTAATATTCCAGAACGCAAAGCACCATCTAATAGATGAAACAAAACCAATGGCTTCCATTTATTGCCAATCAAATTCAGGGTATAATGTAATGGACAATTCATTTTTTTACTTAAAATATAAACTTAAATTACTAATTATATGTGTTTTACCCTTTTAGGTAATTATAGTACATTTAGGTAAGTTATTGCTATTAGGACAAATATAGATTAATTTTGTAAACTAAATTAGAAATCATGACAGCAAATAACACTTACCCGAGATCTTTTTCACATATTGGAATTACAGTCCCAAGTATAAAAAAAGCCGTAAAATTCTATTCAGAAGTAATGGGATGGTACACCATTATGGAACCTTCAACCATAAAAAAAGAAAAGGAAACAGCCATCGGACAAATGTGCATTGATGTATTTGGCAATGACTGGGAGGAATTTGACATTGCTCATATGTCCACATCAGATGGAATTGGCATCGAACTCTTCTCTTTCCCACAAGGAGTTAAAGAAGCACCTGAATTTAATCCTTTTAATACTGGTCTTTTCCACTTTTGCATACAAGATCCAAATATCGAAGCATTGATCGATAAAATTGTGGCTCATGGAGGCAAGCAAAGAATGCCCATTAGAGAATATTATCCAAATGACAAACCTTTTAAAATGTGTTATGTAGAAGATCCCTTCGGAATTGTTTTCGAAATATACACTCATAGTTATGAACTCACATACTCCTCAGGAGCCTATTCTAAATGAGTTTGGCAACTTTACCTTGCTTTATTTGCTTTCTAAATGATATAAATGATCAAACAACAGACACTACGAAATTATATAGCCATCTAAAAATATAGCCGTATATGCTATATAAAAAAAGTCCATTCCCGTTTCCGGTAATGGACTTAGCATCAAATAAAAACCAACTATTATTTTATCATAAACTTGCCTCTGAACACTCTTGCTGCATCATTTACTATAAGGTAACTATAAATACCTGCAGGCAACTCTGGAGCGACATAGCTTGCTATGAGTCCCGAATTTTGCGTATTTAACTCCTGGCTATCAACTATACGCCCAAGCATATCAACAACCGTGATGCGCACATTTGTGATAGCTTCGTTGAGTTGTATTGTCGTAGCGTTTGAAAAAGGATTGGGGTAATTGCTCAACGCGCTTTGTTTTTTGGCTGAAAAGGTTTCGGTTGCTAATATTTCAGAATTAATAAAATGCACATCTTGTAATTTCATTTCTTTTGTCTGAACCGTTCCATTTTCAGAAACCATAGTAAAAACTATAGTAACGAGATTATCTAAGATGAGTGCGTTGCCACTTGGGTTAGTGAAATTGTCAAAAGGCAAGTTGAAATCCTGCATATTTTCGGTTAGCACAAGGCTTGCTTTATATTGGTCTTCCCAGTTCTCAATACTTTTTTGTGCCAAAGTAATTTCAAGACTACCTGTTCCTGCACCGCGCAATTGCAACATATTATACGCGCTAACATCTACAGCTTGGAAACGTGGGGTTAAAGCTCGATATACTGCCACGTAACTGCTTGTTGTTGCTGCTAGTTCAACATTGCGTTCCACAGGAAGTGTATTTGGCTCAAATACATTGCTATTTGTTGTCACATCATAGGAGAGCACTGTTGTGTCATTTTTTGCATCATCTACTCCCCAAGGACCATCAGACAGAAACAAATCGTCTGGGGTAGCTATTCCGTCACCAATTCTAAAGCCTATATCAAACAGATGTCCTGTAGGTAACATTACATCGGTCAAATAGTTTCCATTGAGATCAATAGTTGTAGTCATATTTTCTAATATACTTGTTTCCGTAGTACGTAAACCTGCGTCAAAAACAACACTTTCGGTTGCATTTGTGTTCACGATCTGCAAGGAAAGTGATCCGTTCGCATAGCTTCCTTTTTTTACAAAAACAGTAGGTGGGTTTGTGATCTCATAGGTAGAAATAGGTTTTTCAACTTCAAGTAGATCCAGAACTCCTTGTCCTAGGCGATGAAGGTCGTCAACCGAACTTGCCCAGATCTGAAAGTTGTAGAACGTTACATTTGCTTCGTATTCATTCAAATTCCAATGACTTTCAATAGCAAATTCTGACTCTCCGTTTACAGCTTTTGCCGATAGGCTTAAAACGAATTCCACACTCCCATCAATATTCCGAATCAACGACTTAATAAAATGTTGTTCGTTAATTTCGATAGTAGAAACCGAAATAAGCTCGGCTCCAAAAAGACGATCACAAATATATTTGGTATGCTCATAGACTCCATTTTCAGTTTTTAATGCAAGAATAGAAGCTTGAGACACCTCATTTTTTATATAATCAACAGCGTATACTTCGGTAGCGTTTGTGATATTGAGAAGATCTAAAGGTGTAGACTCGATAACATAATCTTCATCAATCTCATTAAGCGGAATAAAATCTTGAAGGGAAATAACGAAAGACTTATTTTTAACACCGTAAGCCTCTCTTTTTTTAACTCTTGGCGCTGTAGTCTTGTTAAAAGTGTAATTTGTTTTTGCGCGATCATAGTTTCGCTTTGCAATAGCATCAGCCAATCTGTTATTGCTTTCCAATCCGCCTTCATTTCCTCCGGAAGCGCCGGGATCTAGGACTTCACAGTTTCCGTATCCAGAACACGATGGATCCTGACAGTCTATAAGTCCGTCGCCATCATCATCTATTCCATTATCACAAATTTCCTGTGCCACTGGGGCAGTAGGACAACGTGCGCCGTCGTTACTAGCGCTTGATGGACCGAAGGCAAAAAGATTAGAAGAGATAGCATTTGTTCCATCTAGGTCTTGCACGCTCTGAATGACATAAATAGTTCCTGTTTGATTGGCAGAAATATAAAACCGCCCTGAAACGTCAAAATATACCGCTCCATAAGTATAGTTTAAACCTGAAAGGATCGGCACTTCCCCCAGAGCTAGAACATTCCCGTTTGAAGGGTCAATACGATATAAAATATTCGTGTTTTTTTCTACGGAATATAGGTAATCATCAACTGCATTAAAAGCCCAATCGTGGATACTAATGGATTGAGATAGATTTTCTGTGGAAATATACTTCGTATAGTTAGCAGAGGCTGGGTCAAGGTCGATCGTGTAATAGGTGGTTCCACCAGACTTTAAATAATAGATTCCGTCTAGGCTTACGTCACCAATATATCGATTACCCGCGGGTAATTCAGGTATATAATAAGTGGTTGTTTCAAAATTTTTACCAATTCGAACAATGCTTTTTGATGGGGAAGATAAAGAGCCCCATATATAGCCATCTGCCGAATTATATCCTGTAGCATTAATATCGCCAGTGGTAATATCGGATGCTGCCAAAAAAGAACTCCCGGAGGCCAGATCAATGGCGTAAACATCGTTGTATTGAAATAAATAAGCACTGTAATCACAGTTAAAGGGTATTCCCTGTGCGAGGCTACTAAAGCTCAAAAAGAGCCCTACAATTGCAATAAGTTGATTTTTTAAAGAGTAGAATTGTTGTTTCATTATGCTTCTATTGTTTAATTTAGAAGCAAAACTATGATGATTACGAGCAAAATTATGGAATTATCGCTCGAAGTATAAAGTGACTCGTTAAGACCACACTTACTGTAGACGAATGGTTTTTATAGCTAAAGCAGGTTAAGACGTTTCATTAGCTCTGGGCGATTGGATCTACTAATAGGAATAACGTCACGTGCTATTAATACGCTGTTATCTTCAATATCTATTATTTTTTTGATATTGATAATATATGACCGATGTACCTTCAGAAATAGGCTGTCAGGAAGTTTTTCTTCGATTTTCTTTAAAGTAGAATGCACGGTATAATTTTTATCCTCTGTCTTTACAAGTATATAATCACCTTTCGCTTCAATTAGATAAATTTTGTCAAACTCGATCTTAATAAGCCTTCTATCGATGTTGATATACATTTCCTTTTCTGTACTTTCTTCCGATCTAGAAGCACTTGTAGCTACATTTGGTTGGGCAGAAGATATTTGGAAACTCTCTACCTTTTGTGCTGCCTTAAGAAATCGGGGCAATGAAATAGGTTTGACCAAATAGTCTACAATACAGTCGTATTCAAAAGCTTCAATCGCGAAGTTTTTATTGGAGGTCGTTAGAACAATTTTCGGTGGATTTTTAAGGGTTTCAATAAAATCAAAACCAGTAAAATCTGGCATATGAATATCTAAAAAAATAAGATCCACATCATTTTTATTCAGAAATTTCATCGCCTGTAAGGCATTGGAAAATTCTTCAATAACGGTCAGGTTATCTACTTGGCTACATAAGTGCGATACTATCATCCTTGCAGCCGCTTCGTCATCTACTATAATACAATTCAATGTTTAAAAGTTTTAGTTCTAAGAAGCAAGTTACATATTATAACCCACTAATGAAATTTGTACATGCATTGAGAATCGATTGAAAGGTGTTTTTTAGATCAGCGTTTCCTTCTCTCAACTGCGTTTCGTATTCTATGGCAATTGCATATCCTTTCTCAAGGCCTAATATTCCTAATTTGTGTTTCAGTTTATGAACATTTTCAGCAGCAAGAAGATAGGCAGCATTATTGAGGTTAGCGAGATATTCTTCTATTTCTACCGGTAATTCCTTTTGGACCACCTCTATAAGTTTTCTCTCAAAACCTTCATCCCCAGCAGCGAGTTCTTTTATATAATTAAGATTTGGTTGTTCCATATTTAGGATTTTTCGGTAAGGTAAAATAAAAGGTGGTCCCCACACCTTCTTCACTGTCGAGCCAAATTGACCCACCATAGAATAGCACAATTTTTTTTACGATTGAAAGTCCGATACCTGTTGTTTTCGAATCATTTTCTAATTTCTGAAAAATTTGGAAAATTTTGTCGAAATAGGCTGCATTGATGCCCTTCCCGTTATCTTTTACCTCAAACTGGTACATCGCATCCAGATCTCTGGCGATAATATCGATACGCCCTTCAGCCTTATCCATATTGGCAATCGCATTACAAATTAAATTCTGAAAAAGTTGTTGCAATTTAAACTGATCCCCAATAATTGTAGGTAAATGATGTATACGAATGTTGACATAGTCTGGTACAGAAAGTAAGTTAATTGTTTCTTTTACCAGTATATTCATATCAAGTTCACGTTCTGTGGTTACCTCCTTGTCAATGGATGAATATCTGAGTATTCCCGAAATAAGGGCGTCCATCTTTTCGAGATGAGAAACGATCAAAGAGATGTGCGTTTTACCTTCGTCTCCTAAAAGATCTTCATAATCTTCCTGAAGCCAGCTAACCAACGCCTCAATACTTCTAAGAGGTGATTTAAGGTCGTGAGAAACTATATGAGCATAATCATTTAACTCTTGATTTTGCAGGGCAAGTTCTTCTAGTAATCGTTCTTGGTTTTTATTGACCTTGATTAGCTGTTCGGCTTGCTCATTAATGTAATTAGCCAGATTTTTACCGTCGAACCCTTGAATTTCTTTGGTTTTTTCTTCGGAATTGTCAACGGGCTGTACAGCGTTAATAACCTTCTGAAGTTTTGCAAGTAAACTTCGTTGTTGTTCTGTTTCCAATCGCAAAGAACGGTTTGCTTCAAATAACTCATCAGAGCTTAATTTCATCGCTCTTTGGGTCATTTTAAACTGATCATCAAGGTTGTCATACGAATCACCAACAGCATTTAAAAAAACTTGCATATCGTCTCTACCCTTGAGTTCTTCAGGTAAATACTTTCGAATTTGTCGTTTTAAAAGTGGGTTCATCTATTCGCTAATTAATGTGATGGTCATGGTTTGGTTGTGTAATTTACAACTGCGTTCCCCATAAAATGGCGCTATCTCACCATAGGAGTACATTCCGCTAATAACAACATCGTCACCAATAACGCTCATAACCTCTTCAACTTCTTCCTCAATTCTCTGATCCAGCACAAGTTT
>Ga0209344_10003011_pt1 | contig 17375 bp, 16 predicted proteins | sample Cruoilmetagenom6_FD_187293 | JGI IMG/M metagenome (GOLD analysis project Ga0209344, IMG submission 187293) | Oil polluted marine microbial communities from Coal Oil Point, Santa Barbara, California, USA - Santa Barbara Oil Seep Sample 6 (SPAdes)... | ecosystem: Environmental > Aquatic > Marine... | reverse complement strand
GGAACTTGAGCCGTCCTTGCCCTTCGGGTGCGACCCAAGTATTCGCCACGCCGTAGGCATCCGCCGTGATCAACCCATGCAGGGACGAGGCAAAGACATGGGCACAGGAGGCGATGGCGGCGCAGACCTGCTCCACCGGATCGCGCGGGTCGATCAGCACGTAAGCGCTGTCGGATGCTGCAAGCTCCAGCAGCTCCGGGTCATCCGCCAGCGTGTGATGCGGCACGATGCCGATCTTGTCGTTGCGCGGCCCGTCACTCGGCAACACCTCGTTCACCAGCAGCCCCGGATCACCGAAGGCCTCGGTCTCGATCCCCAACAACGCCGCCGTAACCGGGCCGCGCAGCAGAGCAATCTCGACGTTCTTCAAAAACCCGCGCCCGCCCGGAGGCCGCAGCAAGCCGCTCCCCCAGATCACAGGCTTGGCGCCCTCGCGCGGCGTGTCGAAATTGCGCCGGACGATCTGCAGGAGCGACCCAAGCGCAAAGACATCCGCCTCATCCACGGACGCATGGACCACCCGCCGCCCCGAGACATGGCTCAGGATCAGCGGACTTAGCGCATCGCCGAAGTTCGGCTGCGCCTTCCACCAATGCAGGCGGAGGGGGGTATGCGCCGCGTCAAGGCTCATTAGCCGACAGAGCCTTCGAGCGAAATCGCCACAAGCGCTTGTGCTTCCATGGCAAATTCCATCGGCAGCGCCTGCAACACGTCCTTACAGAACCCGTTCACAACCAGCGCCACGGCCTCTTCCTCGTCCATGCCACGGGAGCGGCAGTAGAACATCTGGTCATCATCGACCTTTGAGGTCGTCGCCTCATGCTCAACCCGGCTCGAGTTGTTCTTGACCTCAATGTAAGGCACCGTATGCGCCCCGCATTCCGAGCCGATCAACAGGCTGTCGCACTGCGTATAGTTGCGCGATTCCTTGGCCTTGGGATGCATCGACACCAGACCACGGTAGGTGTTCTGCGCCTTGCCCGCCGAGATGCCCTTGGACACGATGCGCGACTTAGTGCGCTTGCCGAGGTGGATCATCTTGGTGCCGGTGTCGGCCTGCTGCATGTTGTTGGCGATGGCGATGGAGTAGAACTCGCCCTGGCTGTCGTCGCCGCGCAGGATGCAGGACGGGTACTTCCAAGTCACGGCAGAGCCGGTCTCGACCTGTGTCCACATCACTTTGGCCCGGTCGCCCCGGCAGTCGGCGCGTTTGGTCACGAAGTTATAGATGCCGCCCTTGCCGTTCTCATCACCGGGGTACCAGTTCTGAACGGTTGAGTATTTCACTTCGGCGTCTTCTTCGATGATGATCTCGACCACCGCCGCGTGCAGCTGGCTCTCATCCCGCTGCGGTGCGGTGCAGCCTTCGAGGTAGCTGACGTAAGAACCCTTGTCGGCGATGATCAGCGTCCGCTCGAACTGGCCGGTGTTTTCGGCGTTGATGCGGAAGTAGGTCGAGAGTTCCATCGGGCAGCGCACGCCCGGCGGGACATAGACAAACGACCCGTCGGAGAAGACGGCGGAGTTCAGCGTGGCATAGAAGTTATCCGACACCGGCACGACCGAGCCGAGATACTTCTTCACCAGTTCGGGATGCTCGCGGATCGCTTCGGAGATCGAACAGAAGATCACGCCGGCCTTCTTCAACTCTTCCTGAAAGGTCGTGCCGACAGAGACGGAATCAAAGACCGCATCGACGGCCACCTTGCGGCCCTCGGCGGGTGCATCCTCAGCCCCTTCGACGCCAGCCAAGATCATCTGCTCTTTCAGCGGAATGCCCAGTTTCTTGTAGGTATCCAAGAGCTTGGGGTCCACGTCGTCTAGCGACTTGGGCTTATCGACCATGCTTTTCGGACGCGCATAGTAATACTGGTCCTGAAAATCGATCTCAGGATAGTCCACCATCGCCCAATCGGGCTCTTTCTTGGTCAACCAACGGTCATAAGCCGCAAGACGCCATTCGAGCATCCACTCGGGCTCTTCGTTCTTTTCCGAGATCAGACGCACGATGTCCGGCGTCAGCCCCTTGGGGGCATATTCCATCTCGATGTCCGTGGACCAACCGTATTTGTATTTGCCGCCGACTTCGCGCACGGCGTCCACGGTCTCCTGGTCGACGCCTTCCTTGACGCCATCTTTTTCATTCAGGGTCATATTATCCAAGGTCTCGTTCCTTTCCGTGGGGGCGCTCAGGCGGCCCGCGTTTCGTGCTTTTTCATTTTTGCGGTCCAGCTTGATGCGAACCGCAAGACATCTTCCCGGGTGGTTTGCAGGCCCAGCGACACCCGGATCGCGCTGGCGGCCTGTGTTTCATCAAAGCCCATGGCGCGCAATACGGCACTGGCCCTGACCTTGCCGCTGGAGCAGGCTGAACCCGCCGAAATCGCAAAGCCTGCAAGGTCCATCTGCATCACTTGGGTCTCGCCCTTCCAACCGGGCGTGATGATGCAAGACGTATTGGGCAGACGCGGCGCGGCTTTCCCTACAAAAATAGTCAGCTTTGTGGCATCCGCAAGGGCTGTTTCGAGCAAATCACGGTGGATGGCGACTTCTTCCCACCGCCCCGCGGCCACATCCGCCGCCGCCGCTTCCGCAGCAGCGCCAAAGCCCGCGATGCCCGGGATGTTTTCGGTCCCAGAGCGCCGCCCCATCTCCTGCCCACCGCCGCGCAGCAGAGCCTGCACGTCGATGCCGCGCTTGACGATCAACGCGCCCACGCCCTTTGGCCCGCCCAGTTTATGAGCCGAGACAAGAATGAAATCCGCGCCCGATGTAGCCATCTTGAACTTGGTTTTGCCGAGCGCCTGCACGGCGTCGATCAGAACGTAAGGCGAAGTCTCCATCGTCCAGCACTGCTGCGCCAGCGGCATGGTCTGCTGCAAGACGCCGGTCTCGCTATTGGCGGCCTGAAGCGCCACCACATCGGCACCCTGCGCTGCGGTCAGATCGCCGTCCCAGATGCCATTCACATCGACAGTCAGCCGCCCCGCCTGGCCCCATGACAGTACCGCGTCATGTTCCACAGCCGAGGTCACGACCAGCGCTCCCACAGAGGCCGCAAGTGCCGCCGCCTCAGTGGCGCCGGAAGTAAAGATCACATCCACAGGATCGCAGCCAACCAAAGCCGCCACCTGCCCCCGCGCCTTCTCAACCACGGCTTTCGCCGCGCGGCCCTCGCCATGCACCGAAGACGGATTGCCCGGCAGGTCCAGCGCCGCGATGATCGCGTCGCGGGCCTCGGCCCGCAGCGGCGTGGTGGCGTTATGATCGAGATAGGTTCTCACGTCTCATCCACCACGGCAAAGAGGTTCGGCACCGCCGGGCACGGGGCCAATTCGTTCTGCACCACGTCCGACAGGCGGGTCTGGTGCAGGAAGACATAGACATGCGCGCTCAGCCCCTGCCAAAGCCGGTTGGTCAGCGATTGCGCCCGGCTGCCCGACAGCCCGCCAGAAGCCCCCGCGCCCTTGTGCATCGCGTCTACCGTTTCATCCACCGCCGCCAGCACATCGACCACGCGAATGTCGGTCGCAGGGCGCGCCAGACGATAGCCGCCGCCCGGGCCGCGTACAGAAGTGACCAGCTCGGCACGGCGCAGTTTGACAAAGAGTTGCTCAAGATAGGGCAAAGAGACCGACTGCCGCTCGGCAATGTCGCCGAGCGAGACCAGCGCGCCTTCGGGTTGCAGGGCAATATCGGCCAAAGCGACCATGGCATAGCGCCCTTTGGTTGACAGCTTCATCGTCCTACCCCTCACCCCCGCGCCATTTGATTGACGCGGGCGGCTTAAATGCCTAAGTCCAAAGACTGATCCACGCGAAACGGCGCGGAACCAGATTTAGAACCGTTCTAAGGTGGCCTAGCGAATTCGTCAACTATTCGCGGCGACCTTTGAACCCCCAGACAGGGACACCCATGCCCGAGGTTATTTTTCCCGGACCAGAAGGCCGCCTTGAAGGCCGCTACCACCCCCAAAAAGAACGTGACGCCCCGATTGCCATCGTGCTGCATCCGCACCCGCAGTTCGGCGGGACGATGAACCACAAGGTCGTCTATAACCTGCACTATGCGTTCTACAACATGGGTTTCACCGTGTTGCGCTTTAACTTCCGCGGCGTGGGCCGCAGCCAAGGTGAATACGACCAAGGCATCGGCGAATTGTCCGATGCGGCCTCGGCGCTCGATTACCTGCAGTCGATGAACAACAACTCCAAGCATTGCTGGGTTGCGGGATTCTCATTCGGCGCTTGGATCGGCATGCAGTTGCTGATGCGCCGGCCCGAGATCACCGGCTTCATCTCGGTCTCGCCGCCCGCGAATATGTATGACTTTTCCTTCCTCGCGCCCTGCCCGGCCTCTGGCCTTGTCATAAACGGCACCGCCGACCGTGTCGCGCCGCCTGCTGACACCACCAATCTGGTTAACAAGTTGCACGAACAGAAGGGCATCACGATCACCCATAAGGAAGTCGAAGGCGCAGGCCACTTCTTTGAAGAGCCGCATATGGACACGCTGATCACCTCGACCAGCGACTATGTGAAACGCCGTCTGACGGAATCGACCCGCTAATGGCAGACCCGGTCGTCATCGAACTGGCCAACAAGCTGGCCGAAGACTGCCTTGCCGTGCAGTCCGAGATTGATGACGACCGCCTGTTCATGCAAGTCGGCGAAGTGCTTGGCGCTTCGTCGCAAACCCTTGAAGAAGCTTTTATGACGGCCGTCCGGACACGCATGGCCAACGGAAAAGCACGCGCTTTTCTGGCGCGCAAGGTTAAGGAACACCGTGCCAAGGCCGCAACATGACGGATCGGCTAGACCAGCAGATCGCTTTTCTGAACGAGGCGGATAAGCTGAAGCAAATCCTGCGCGGCACGACCTTATGTGACGCCAGCCGCGCCGAAAACTCTGCCGAACATTCATGGCATCTCACGCTCTACGCGCTCGTGCTGGCGGATCAAGCTGGCGCGGATGTCGATATTAACCGCGTGATTAAAATGCTGATCCTGCATGATCTGGTCGAAATCGACGCAGGCGACAATCCGATTTTCGGCGACTATGATGCCGCTGATATGGAAGCTAAGGAACAACTGGCGGCGGACCGTATTTTTGGCCTTCTACCCAGCGATTTACGCGATGAATTGCGTGCCATCTGGGAAGAGTTTGAAGCAGCCGAAACCCCATCCGCAAGGTTCGCAAAATCGCTCGACCGCTTTCAGCCGCCGATGCAAAATCTCGCCTCTGGGGGTGGCAGTTGGACGGATTACAACGTCTCAGAAGCGCAGATCGAAGAAAAAGTTGGGCGCAAGATCGCCATCGGCGCCCCGGCCCTTTGGGCCTATGCCCGCACCCGTATCAGCAGCTTTTTCGCCGGGGTCGGCGCTTGATTGCGGCCTCTTGGCATACCATCGCATACCGCATTGGCCTTTGACCCCGGATAGGCTACATCCCGGCCAACACACCCTTCATTTAAGGAATTCGTCATGTCGAAGATCAAGGTAGAAAACCCTATCGTCGAACTCGACGGGGATGAAATGACCCGCATCATCTGGGATTTCATTAAGAAAAAACTGATCCTGCCCTATCTTGACGTTGACCTGAAGTATTACGACCTCGGCATCGAAGCCCGCGACGAGACCGACGATCAGATCACCGTCGATGCGGCAGAGGCGATCAAGAAATACGGCGTCGGCGTTAAATGCGCGACCATCACGCCAGATGAGGCGCGGGTCGAGGAGTTTGGCCTCAAGCGTATGTACCGCAGCCCCAACGGCACAATCCGCAACATCTTGGGCGGCGTGATTTTTCGCGAGCCGATTATCTGCAAAAATGTGCCGCGCCTCGTGCCGGGTTGGACCCAGCCGATCGTCGTAGGCCGTCATGCCTATGGCGATCAGTACCGCGCTACCGATTTTCGCTTTCCGGGCAAGGGCAAGCTGACCATTAAATTTGTGGGCGATAACGGCGAGACCATCGAAAAAGAGGTCTTCGATGCGCCTTCCGCCGGTGTGACCATGGCGATGTATAATCTCGACGATTCGATCCGCGATTTTGCCCGGGCGTCGTTTAACTACGGTCTCAATCGGGGCTGGCCAGTCTACCTTTCGACCAAGAACACGATCCTAAAAGCCTATGACGGGCGGTTCAAAGACCTGTTTCAGGAGATCTTTGACGAAGAGTTCGCCGAAGACTTCAAGAAAAAGGGGATCTGGTACGAGCACCGCCTGATCGACGACATGGTGGCCTCGGCGATGAAATGGTCCGGCGGCTATGTCTGGGCCTGCAAGAACTACGACGGCGACGTGCAGTCCGACACCGTGGCGCAGGGCTTTGGCTCGCTCGGACTGATGACCAGCCAGTTGATGACACCGGATGGCAAGATCGTTGAGGCCGAGGCGGCGCATGGCACCGTGACGCGCCACTACCGCCAGCACCAGAAGGGCGAGGAGACCTCGACCAACTCCATCGCTTCGATCTACGCTTGGACGGGTGGTCTGAAGCATCGGGGCAAGTTGGACGAAAACACTGCGCTGATCAACTTTGCGGAGACCCTGGAGAAGGTGGTCGTGGACACCGTGGAGTCGGGCCACATGACCAAGGACCTCGCGCTTTTGGTTGGTCCGGATCAGGGGTGGCTGACGACGATGGGTTTCCTAGAAAAGGTCGATGAGAACTTGAGCAAGGCGCTGCAGGGCTGAACCTTGAGACCTTAAAGTGTAGAAGGGGCCGAAGAGATGCGGCCCTTTTTTATTGGGCAGTCTATCACCCCAGCCCGGAATCAAGCCGCAGGCGCCGGGCCATCGCCTGCCCGTCCCCACGGGGAGGCGATTTGGTCAGGCTGGACGCAACTCTGCAAAGTCACACCAAGGCTGCACGATAAAGTGGCATGGGTCATCGTTCGGATCGCCACCCCACGGGCAGGCGCTGGCCCTTATGGCTTACTGGCCCCGGTTATGCGTCCGCGCATAGAGCTTCGCGATGATCCCGCTCGCGGTCTTCTCGAACAAACAGGGGATCAGCGCATGTACCAGTGCCGCCCCGGCCGCGGCAAAAAGCAGACCAGAAAACTTCAAAGCAAAAGCCATATGCTGGAAAAAGGACTCGTCGACCTCAGCCGGATGGTCGAGAAAGATACGCGCGATCATAGAGAACTCCTGTGACAAGCTTTGTCCCACCCTACCCCATACCCCCTGTGACGTTTTCTCAATTCCTTGCGCAGTTTCGCTTGCCCTTGGGAAATCTTCCCGTAAAATTGCCCCAATGACAACGCTTGATGACATAGACCGCCGTATTCTGGTGGAACTGCAACGCGACGCCAGCCAGTCGCTAGAGGCGCTCGGCGAGACCGTGAACCTCTCGCGCAATGCCTGCTGGCGCCGCATCCGCGCGCTGGAGGCAGCAGGCATCATCAAAGGCCGGGTCACCCTGCTCGACGCCGCCAAACTCGGCCTCGGCCTCAGCGTCTTTATCCAAGTGCGCACCAACGCCCATGCCCCCGACTGGCTCGAGAAGTTTTCCAAAGCCACCGCTGCCATGCCCGAAATCCTCGGCGTCTACCGCATGACCGGCGATCTGGACTATTTGATCCGCGCGCGGGTTGCAGATATGGCGGGGTACGATCAATTGTACCAAGATCTCATCCGCAAAGTGCCGCTCTCGGACGTTTCGGCTAGTTTCGTCATGGAAGAGATCAAGGAAACCACGCAACTGCCCCTCTGAATAAGGTCACCCCTCATGCACTACCTGTGGCTGTTCATCGCGATTGTCGCGGAAACTCTCGGCACGACCGCGCTGCAAGCCTCGCAGCAGTTCACCCGGCTTTGGCCCTCGGTTGCAGTCGTGGCATTTTATCTAGTGTCCTTTTACTGCATGTCATTGGCGCTCAAGGTCATGCCGGTGGGGATCGTCTACGCGTTTTGGGCGGGGCTAGGGATCGTCTGTATCGCGGCCATCGGTTACCTGCTGTTCGACCAACGGCTCGACGGGCCCGCGCTTTTGGGGCTGGCACTGATCATTTCGGGCATTCTGATCATCCATCTGTTTTCCCAATCCAGCACCCATTAGCCCAATCAGACTGTGGCGTAAGACCGCGCAACTTTTGCGGTATTACCATTAGGGCTAGCAATTAACGCCGTGGCGCGTTATTGGCGGCGCAATCTCTCGCGCGGCTTTTGGCCTGCGCGCCACTCCCCTATCCAAAGGCTTACTTAATGGATCTGCGCAACATCGCAATTATCGCCCACGTTGACCACGGCAAAACCACGCTGGTAGACGAGCTTCTCAAGCAATCCGGCACCTACCGTGAAAACCAGGCCACCACCGAGCGGGCCATGGACAGCAACGATCTGGAGCGCGAGCGCGGCATCACCATCTTCGCCAAACCGACTTCGGTCGTCTGGAACAACACCCGCATCAACATCGTCGACACCCCCGGCCACGCCGACTTTGGCGGCGAAGTTGAGCGCATCCTGTCGATGGTCGACGGTGTGGTCCTGCTGGTGGACGCGGCCGAAGGACCGATGCCCCAGACCAAATTCGTGACCTCTAAAGCGCTGAAACTGGGCCTGCGCCCGATTGTCGTGCTGAACAAAGTCGACAAGCCCGACGCCGAGCCTGACCGCGCTCTAGATGAATGCTTTGACCTTTTCGCCAGCCTCGACGCGACCGATGAGCAGCTTGAATTCCCGCATATGTACGCCTCCGGCCGCTCCGGCTGGGCCGATGCCGAGCTTGACGGCCCGCGCAAAGACCTGAACGCCTTGTTCGACCTGATCCTTGAGCACGTCCCTGCGCCCAAGCAGATCGAAAACGCCGACAAACCTTTCACCATGCTGGCCACCACGCTCGGCGGCGACCCCTTCTTGGGCCGCCTGCTGACCGGCCGCGTTGAAACCGGCACGCTGAAAGCGGGCCAGACCATCAAGGCGATGTCGCGGGACGGCACCCTGATCGAAAACTTCCGCTGCACCAAGATCCTCGCCTTCCGCGGGTTGGAACAGACGGCCATCGAGCTTGCCGAAGCGGGTGACATTGTCTCCATCGCAGGCATGACCAAAGCAACCGTCGCCGACACGCTGGCCGAAGCCTCCGTCAGCGAAGCGATCCCGGCCCAGCCGATTGATCCGCCCACCATCACCGTGACCTTTGGCATCAACGACAGCCCGCTTGCTGGCCGTGACGGCAAGAAAGTTCAGTCCCGCGTGATCCGTGAGCGCCTGATGAAAGAAGCCGAATCCAACGTCGCGATCAAAATCTCCGACACGCCGGGCGGTGACGCTTTCGAAGTGGCGGGCCGTGGCGAATTGCAGATGGGCGTACTGATCGAGAACATGCGCCGCGAGGGGTTTGAGCTTTCGATCTCCCGCCCGCAGGTTCTGTTCCAAGAGATCGACGGCGTGCGCCATGAGCCCATCGAAGAAGCCACCATCGACGTGGATGACGAATACTCCGGCGCCGTCATCGAAAAGATCACCGGCGCGCGCAAAGGCGAGCTGGTCGAGATGAAACCCGCCGGTGCTGGCAAAACCCGCATCGTGGCCCATGTCCCCTCGCGTGGCTTGATCGGCTACCATGGCGAATTCCTGACCGACACCCGCGGCACAGGCGTTATCAACCGCGTCTTCCACTCTTGGGCACCGCACAAAGGTCCGATCCCGGGCCGTCGCGCTGGCGTTCTGATCTCCATGGAAAACGGCACCTCGGTGGCCTTCGCCCTGTGGAACCTTGAAGAGCGCGGCAAGATGATGATCGGCGCGCAGGCGGACGTCTATACCGGCATGATCATCGGCGAGCATTCCCGCGAGAATGACCTCGAAGTGAACCCGCTGAAGGGCAAAAAGCTGACCAACGTTCGCGCCTCCGGCACCGACGAAGCGGTCCGCCTGACCACGCCGATGACGCTGAGCCTCGAAGAGGCGATTGCCTATATCGATGATGACGAGTTGGTCGAAGTGACGCCCAATGCGATCCGTCTGCGCAAGCGCTTCCTCGACCCGCATGAGCGTAAGCGGATGGCCAAAGCAGGCTAACTACTAAAAGGCCCCTGCGGATCACCTGGCTCATTCCGGCTTTTGGGACACAACTACAACGGCTACCGAGAAAATCCTCGGTAGCCGTTTGATTTTAGTCATATATTTTACAGGGCTGCCTAAACAGGCTACGGGACTTTTGTCCCGACGCAACAGTTAACAGAAAAATCGTTTTGGGATTTCGTTGCCGGGCAAAACGGCCAACATCCCATTCGGTCCCGGAGGCCTTCTTGACAGATCAATATCGACAGATCGGAGATCGTATGGTCAGGAAGCTCAAGCAGCTTAAACTTTCTCAAGTCTACCCTTCCGTTTTGGCGGATTTCAACCTCAATACCTGCGGTGACCCGGACTGTGGCAACTTCGGCGTTGCCCCGGACTTCACGATCCCGGTATTCAAGGGGAAAAACGCTGCGCAACGCAAACGGGCGGCCGCGGCGAGCATCCCGGCCCTGACGACCGGGCTCGGCTCCTACACCATGTCGAGCGATGATCATCATCCCCGTATCTCGGAGGTCTTCGAATATGCCGGCGATCCCGTTGGATGGGACGATGGTCGCTCCATGGAGTGCGGTCATCAGCGCGGCAACAGCATCTGCAACATCAGCTTCGCGGTCCTGTCGAACGAGCATTTCCTGGAAGAGTATTACCGGCTGCTCTTCGCTGGCGGCTGCCTCGAAGGTCCTGTGTGCGGCGCGTGCGGTGCGCGGTATCTTGAGAAGCCCGACGAGTTCATCTTCAACGGCACGCACGGGAAGCTGGCTCCAGGAGGCAACCGCCGAAAGACAAAACCATCAGGGTTCCGGATCATCCACCGCCCCTGCAAAGGTAAGCCTGGTGCGAGGATCTCGGTATCGCTGGATCACCAAGCCCAGAAGGAGTTGCGCGACAACGTCCGCATCCTAAGATGCATCGTCAACGGCGACAGCATCACGACTATGCGCCGTGTTCTGGCTGACCCCGACACCGGGAAGAAGATCGGCGTGAGCCGCCTTTACAGCCGCATCTTCTGGTTGGAGAAAACCTTGCTCGCCTTCGAGCGTGCGAAGCTGAAGGAATGGAAGCAGCGAGTGGAGGCGTCCGACCGCTTCAGCCACATGCGGATCGCCCACGACGACGTCACGATATCGGTCAACTGGGAAAGCCGCTTCGATCGACGGCTGACGCCCCTCCAGTTTTCAGTCTCCGCCGACATTCGGAGCGGGTATGTCTTCCGAATCGATGCAAACTTCGACCCGAATGTCGATCCCGTGGAGTTCATCCAACAGCACTATCTCGACGACACAGGCCAGCCCACGAACCTCCGGCAACATTACTCCCAGAAATCGGGCGTCACCTTCACCGCACCCAAGATGCAGTTCCAGCGCCCGAGCGGGCGGCTCGATGAGGCTATGCTATTCGCCAGCGCGGAAGGCCGCTGGAGGGTGTTCTCTGAGCGTGTGCAGAGTGCATACGAAAAGACCGTGAATGCCGGCTTCGCCCTTCCGCCTGAGGTTCAGGAAAAGATCGCTGAAGCTGATTACAAGAGATATCAACTGGACCAGATCCGGCAGGGGTATTTCGGATTCCACGATACGGATCGTGACTTTCGGGGCAGCTTCAATGGAAGCGTTGTGAAGCCGACATACACCAAGGCTGCGCATCTTGCCTGCCTCCGGGATATGCTGCCCAAAGGCAAGATTACGTTGGTCGGTGAGCAGGAGGCGACGATGGTTCGCGTCGTGCCACACATATTCCGCGACATGATCAACGAAGACATGTTCGAGTGGTTCGTGATCTCCTTCGACAAAGAAGTCTCCGCACCCAAAAGCAAGGAGCGTATGGCCCGTTTCACTGAGGGGCTGGAGGCTTTTAAGCAAAAAGCGCGGGCAAAACTCGGTGACGATATTTCGGATCGGGAACTACTGGAGCGCTATTGCACCAAGCGGATGGCAACGGCGTGCCTTGAGGGACGAGGTGGCGCGAAATACTCGCATGCGATTGTGAACTTTCAGTCACGCCAGTTCCCCCAGGTCTGGATCAAGACGCCGGCGCAGTATTTTGGGGAAACGCAGAAAGTAGTCGGGTTTCCTGTCCTTCGGAAGAAATATCGAGACCCTTTGAAGAAGCTGGCTTTCGATCAGACGGTTCATAACCCTGAACTCCGCGCAGCGCTGACGCGACGAGCCCTGAAAGCGACCATTCAGCCCGTATCGACCTTCATGAGTTCCTTGCGCCATCGAACAAGCCCGTCGAAACGGGCCGGCGGTAAGGGAGCGCGGACAGGTCCGGCATACATCAATGGTGCGGTCTTCAATCCTGCCGTGCTGATGGCCTTCCTCAACATTTTTCGAATCTACTACAACTGGTTCGAGCCGCGGCAATACAGGGGGCCGGGCGCGGCTGCCGGAAGTGAATCGACGATCCCAGGAGGGATGTCCGCCATTCGCATTCCAGGCACAAAGGAGACACTCGAAGTCCCGAAAAAGGCAACGACGGTGCCGGTGATGCTCACGCCAGCAATGCGTCTTGGGGCCGATCCGGAAAAACCGAACGGAAGATCAAGGAAAGCGCCCGATCCGAGGCGGGTCCTCTACAGGCCTTGGCTATATCACGGCACGCCGCTGTGGCGGAAATTTGAGTCCAGATAGGGCTCCACACTACTACTGCTGGTCCAGATGAAGATATCCACCACAAAATCTTCTTTTGTCTAACACTTGAACCTATATTCTTCCTGGGTGCGCTCTCGCAAAGTGCGCAGCGGCGATGACGAGGAGGAATATCAAGCATGGCAGAACATGAGTATTCAGTTGTGGGCCATAGTAGAGCGAAAATAGGCATGTTCATCGCGGCCGTAGCGGGCGCTGTCTCAGGCGCGCTTGCAACTTTTGCCGGGCTTACAGCGACATATCTTTCCAATCAACAAGTCGAGGTGCCTGACCTTATTCTGTGGCCGGTTACTGGCACCGTCATCTTCAGCCTGCTTTTTTTGATTTTCAACAAATATATCTGGAGAGTGGTGCGGCTACGTGGCGTTGTAGGCGTGCCTGACCTTGAAGGCAGCTGGCACGTTTCTGGAAAGTCCTACGATCCAGAAAACAATCCAAAATATGACTGGAGCGGCGTGATCGACATTACACAATGCTACGAGAAAATCACGGTCCACCTTCGGACGGAGCAAAGCTCATCGAAGAGCATCTCCGCGGCTGTAGTAAACGAGGGCCGAGCGGGATATCGACTGATATATAGCTACGAGAATAAGCCGGATGCTGGCGAGAAAGAACTCGTTCCACACCTTGGGCACTGCGATTTCCTATTCGATACTGACCTCAAGACCGCGCGTGGAAACTATTTCAATGGCGGCGGACGCATGACGCACGGAAAGATGACACTTACGAAGGTGGATGAATAATGGATTACAGCATCGAAGATCGGCTGAAGCGCCTAAAATCGCGTCGCATGGACGCCTCGAACGCGCCGCTTTCAACCCGAGGTTATGTGGAGGACTATGATCGGCGCACGAGCAATCAAGCCACGAGATATGCCTTGGGGGCGATGCAGGAGGTGGACTTTCGATCCACCGAGATTTCGCGTGAAGAGGCGCAAAAAGTTGAGAAGGCATTAGGAGAACGCCTGGTGAAGCACGGTTACAAACCTCGCTTCCGACTCCAAGGATCTGTTCCCATGAACACTCATATTCGAGGCGTGAGCGATGTCGATTTATTGGAAATCCTTGGGGAGACTATCACATTCGCGCCTTCCGGCCCCAAGGCTCTCAACTATACTCCCTCCACACGTCCAGGAACCATCGTGGACGAAGTTCTCGCAATGAGGTCTGCTTCGGAGGAGGAGCTGGCGACGCACTTCTGGGGGGCAAGAATTGACAGGTCTAATGCCAAGTCTATCCAGCTTTCCGAAGGTGGTTTCCGTCGCAAGATCGATGTCGTTCCGTCGCACTGGTTCGACAGTGTTGAATATCAAACATACCAAAATGAGGTTTTTCGCGGCGTCTGCGTCGTGAATAAGGACACGAAAGAGAGCCATCGCAACTATCCCTTTCTGTTCCGGCACCACATCGACCAAAAGGGAAAGGAAACCGATGAAGGCGCGAAGATGGCCATACGATTGCTGAAGAATCTCAGCGCAGACAGTCAAAAAGACTTGTCAATCAGCAGTTATGACATTGCCAGCATAGTTTTTCACTGCCCGTCCCATGTTATTGGGCGCCATGTCGCAAGAGACTTGGCAATCCTTTCAGGGATCAGTGCATTCCTAAATCAGTTGGCGGCCAATCGTTCGCAAGCTGAGGCCCTCATGTCTCCGGATGGAACTCGAAAGATCTTCGACAAGAGCGAAAAATGGGGCAGCTTCTTGACGTTAGCTCGAAACACTTCTCAACTCGCACGTGAGGTAGAGCGGGAGCTGGTCGGGCCTCAGCTCCTCATGGAACGGGATTTTGGTCAGGTTCTCAAGAGTCTGAACGAGAGCAGGATTCCCGTCGTTCCAACCTATTGAACGAACCGCATCATCACCAAACGATACCGCGCCCCGGAAACATATTGTTTCCGAGGCGCGGTGTCCCATAATCCGGAATGAGCCACGGATCACCGCAGGGGTCTTTTTCTATCCGGTTGAGTTCGCACCGATGAGACGCAGTCGCTCAAACCGTCAACCGTCCGAAGGCGCGTCGTTCTCTGTGGCTTCTTCTTCGATGTGTCCTCGGTCCGCCAAGCGCCGCGCGACCAGCAGACAGACCACTGCCCATGCCCCGCCAGCCAGCCAGCCTGCCGCGACGTCGGTGGGCCAGTGAACGCCCATATAAACCCGGCTCACCCCGACAAGCAGGGTCAAAAGGACCGCCACGGAAAGCGTATAAATCTTGAGCGCCAGCCGTGGCTGCACCCGCGCGATCAGCGCCCCAAGCGTAAGATAGGCGATGGCGGCCATCATCGAATGACCTGATGGAAAACTCGCCGTGTGCACGATCGAGCCATGCGGCACCAAGTCCGGGCGCGCCCGGTCAAACAGCCCTTTGGCAAAGCTGCTGAGAACAATGCCGCCCCCAACTGTTGCAAGGATATAAACCGTCGTCGCCCAACGGCGTTGCAGCAGAAAAAACAACGAGACGACAACGGTCGTCAGCACCAACACCGCTACACCGCCCAAAGCAGTCAGATCGCGGCCCATTTCCTCAAGCCACCACGGCCCGATGGGATCGGACAGATCGCCAGGGGTGCGCAAGAGCAGCAGTATTTTACGATCAAGATCGCTGGTCGTGCCTGCAACGACTTCCTCGGTCAATTCGGCCAACGCCCAAACGGCTGCGACCGACAGCGTCAACAGGGCGAGCGTCGCCACCTCAACATGACCGCGGCACCAATGTGCCAGCGCGGCAAGCGACCTGAGGTTCATCGCTCCACACCCAATCTGTCGCAGACCGTTGCGGGTTCTAGCAACCGCATAAGCCGCTCACTCGTCAGTTTCGACAATCACCAACTCGCGCTCGGATGCCCCCCGCGCGTGGCTGAGCGCAGCCTGATAAGCATCTGAATGATAGCATTTTTCCGCGGTCTCAACATCAGGGAAACGAGCGACTACATTGCGCGGCCGCTCCTTGCCTTCAAGCTGAACAAAACGGCCACCACGAGCGATGAACTTGCCCCCATGAGCAGCAATCGCCTCGGTCGCTCCGGCGGCGTATTTCTTATAAGCCTCTTCGTCAGTGACGGTGACATGTGCTATCCAAAGTGCACTCATTAGTCCGATCCTTTCAGTACATTTTCTGCCGCAGCTATCGCCGCGTCAGCATTGTCAGCCGAAGCACCGCCGCCCTGCGCCATGTCAGGCCGGCCTCCGCCGCCCTTGCCGCCCAGTTCGGCCACCGCCGCTTTGACCATGTCGACAGCCGAGAGACGCTCTGTCAAATCCTTGGTCACGCCGCCCGCAACCGCCGCCTTGCCGCCGGTGTCCGCGATCAGCAATACCGCGCCCGAACCCAGTTTCGACTTATGCTCGTCCACAAGCCCCGGCAGGTCTTTGCCCGTCACACCGCTTAACACCTGAGCCACGAATTTCACGCCGTTCACTTCACGTGCTTCCGGTGCAGCAGCCCCGCCGCCTGACATTGCAAGCTCGCGGCGCAACTGCGCCACTTCGTTGGCAAGGCTCCGGCGTTCGTCGAGCAAGGCGCGGACCCGGTCCGGCACGTCGCTGGTCGAGGTCTTCAACTCCGCCGCCACTCGCGACAAAGCCGCTTCCTGCTCGCGCAGCCAATTAAGCGCCTGCGTTCCGGTCAGCGCTTCGATCCGCCGCACACCAGCACTGCTGGCGCTGTCGCCCAGCAAAACAAAGGCCCCAATATCGCCGGTCTGGCGCACATGGGTGCCGCCGCAAAGCTCCAAAGAATAGGTCGCTTTGTCACTGCCTTTGCCAGACCCCTCTCGTCGGCCCATCGATACGACACGTACTTCGTCGCCATATTTCTCGCCAAATAGCGCTTGCGCGCCCATCGCGCGGGCGTCGTCTGGCGTCATGATCCGTGTTTCGACCGGCGTGTTTTGGCGGACATAGTCATTCACCTCACGCTCGACCTGCGTAAGTTCGTCCTGCGTCAGCCCTTTCGCATGAGAAAAGTCGAAGCGCAGACGGTCATCCGCATTCAGCGATCCGCGCTGCGACACATGTTCGCCGAGCGCGTTGCGCAACGCCTCATGCAGCAGGTGCGTGGCCGAGTGATTGGCCCGGATCGCTGCACGGCGGGCTGGGTCCACTTCAAGCACGGCGGTTTGACCGGGCTTCACTTCGCCTTCGATCACCTTGCCGAAATGGACGAAAACCCCCGCCGACTTGCGCGTGTCGGTGACATTGACGATCCCGGTTTGGGTGCGGATCACACCGGTGTCTCCAACCTGCCCGCCGCTCTCTGCATAAAAAGGCGTTTGGTTCAGCGCCACTTGCACATCGCTGCCCACGGCCGCAACTTCAACAGCATCGCTGCCCTGCACCAGGGCCACGATCTGGCCTTCGGTTTTTTCAGTGTCATAGCCGAGGAATTCCGTCACCCCGTGCTTATCCGCCACGTCGAACCAGACGGTCGCATCAGCGGCTTCACCCGATCCTGCCCAAGCAGCGCGCGCTTTGGCTTTCTGCGCTTCCATCGCAGTGTCAAAGCCGTCTGTATCGACGGTGCGGCCCTTTTCGCGCAACGCGTCCTGCGTCAGGTCAAGCGGGAAACCATAGGTGTCATATAGCTTGAAAGCTGCTTCACCGGGCAAGGTCGCTCCCTCGGGGAGACCGCTTAATTCATCGTCCAACAGCTTTAGACCACGGTCCAACGTCTGGCGGAAACGAGTTTCTTCGAGCAGCAAAG
>Ga0209344_10003010_pt1 | contig 17376 bp, 11 predicted proteins | sample Cruoilmetagenom6_FD_187293 | JGI IMG/M metagenome (GOLD analysis project Ga0209344, IMG submission 187293) | Oil polluted marine microbial communities from Coal Oil Point, Santa Barbara, California, USA - Santa Barbara Oil Seep Sample 6 (SPAdes)... | ecosystem: Environmental > Aquatic > Marine... | reverse complement strand
GTCCGAGGAGGTGTCCTCGATCTGGCGCTTGATCTGCTGCACCCGGCCGAGCACGGCTTCGTGCTTGGACGAGTCGTCGTCATCGACGACGATGGTGGTGTCGTCCTTGTTGATGACGATCTTCTTGGCGCTGCCGAGGTCTTCCCAGGTGATGTTCTCGAGCTTGATGCCGAGATCCTCGGAGATCATCTTGCCACCGGTGAGGATGGCGATGTCCTCGAGCATGGCTTTGCGGCGGTCGCCGAAGCCGGGGGCCTTGACGGCCGAGATGTTGAGGGTGCCGCGGAGCTTGTTGACCACGAGGGTGGCAAGGGCCTCGCCCTCGACGTCCTCGGCGATGATCATGAGGGGTTTGCCCTGCTGGGCCACCTTCTCGAGGATCGGGAGCAGGTCTTTCATGTTCGAGATCTTCTTTTCGAAGATCAGAATCATGGCGCTCTCGAGCACGCACTCCATGCGCTCGGCGTCGGTCACGAAGTAGGGGGAGAGATAGCCGCGGTCGAACTGCATGCCCTCGACGACTTCGAGGGTGGTGTCGAGGCCCTTGGCCTCTTCAACCGTGATCACGCCGTCTTTGCCGACCTTTTCCATGGCTTCGCGGATGATCTCGCCAATTTCGGTGTCGGAATTAGCCGAGATGGTTCCGACCTGAGCAACGGCGTCGCCCTCAACAGGCTTCGAAAGGCCTGTGATGGACTCGACTGCCATTTTCGTGGCCTGGTCGATACCGCGCTTGAGATCCATTGGGTTGGCGCCGGCGGTGACGTTCTTGATGCCCTCGCGGTAGATCGCCTGGGCGAGGACGGTGGCGGTGGTGGTGCCGTCGCCGGCGACATCGGAGGTCTTCGAAGCGACCTCGCGAACCATCTGCGCACCCATGTTCTCGAGGCCGTCAGGCAGCTCGATCTCTTTGGCGACGGTCACGCCGTCCTTGGTGATGGTCGGCGAACCGAACTTCTTCTCGAGGACCACGTTGCGGCCCATGGGGCCGAGGGTCACTTTGACCGCATCGGCGAGCTTGTTGACACCGGCGAGGAGCTTCGCACGAGCCTCCTCGGAGTAGACAATCTGTTTTCCAGCCATGATGAATCTCCTTACTCGACGATGGCGAGGATCTCGTCCTCGCGCAAAATGGTGTGCTCGACGTCGTTGACCTTGATGTCCTGACCGGAGTACTTACCGATGAGGATGCGGTCGCCGGCTTTGACGTTCATGGGCAGGCGCTTGCCGTTGTCGTCAAGCTTGCCGTCGCCAACCGCGACCACCTCGGCCTCTTGGGGCTTCTCTTTGGCCGTGTCAGGAATGATGATGCCGCCGCGGATTTCCTCCACCGGCTCGGTACGCTTCACAAGGACTCGATCGCCCAGGGGTTTGATCTTCATCTCGTTCTCTCCCTTCGGTTTACTGTAGGTGATTAGCACTCGTCTGTTGCGAGTGCCAGCGGTGAATATAGGGCCTTTCGAAGCGAGTGTCAACCCCTTCTCGGGAATTTCTGATAGATCCACACTAAGATTTGTCCGGAAGGTGATCTGAGTGGTGGCGACGAAGGTTTTTGCGGCGTCCCGGAGCACCGGCCTTCTGGTCCGCCGCAGCTGACGCCGCGGGCGGCCCAGCGTCGCGGATCAGCGTGGTCGCGAGGCGGATGATTGAAGAACTGCGACCACGCTGATCGCGCGCCGGCGGCCTCCTCCCGAACCGGTAAAGATGCACCGGATCGTTCTGCCGCGAGGGTTGCCCGGCAGCGCCATTGTGTGGATCTTGCCGCGTAGCCGGAAGGTCGTACCGGCCACAATGGAGTGCCCGGCACGCCCCGGTGGAGGCGCGATTCCCGCGTGTTCGGGTACGGCAGCGAACGGCGCCACCGTGGCGGCTGTGGCCACGGTGGCGGTCGCGGAACCGAGCTGGAGTCCGCAAACACATGTCACCCTGAGCGAGGGAGTCCGACGACCGAGTCGAATGGGTCTCCGGAACGAAGGGAGTGGTTCTTTGCGAGTATCGCGCTTCGTAACCTGTGGAGACCCTTCGACTTCGCGACCTCGGAGGTCGCTCCGCTCAGGGTGACAGGTATAGGGAGCTGTTTGAAGAAACAGCCACAGGTGATGTTTCGGCCACGGCCACGGCCACTTCCGGCTGCGCTATCGTGTCAGGCGAGCGGAGCACCGCCGAAGGAGATTCTCATGACCCTCTCATGTTCATGTCTCGCCCTCACCGTCCTGCTGGCGTCCACCGGCGGCCTCGCAGGCCTTCCCGAATACACGCCGGACGCGAATGCCGAACGGGCGTCGATCCCGGCAGACTTCCTCTGGGACTTGACGGTTCTCTTCCCCGATGACGAGGCGTGGGCGTCGACCTTCGAGGCGACCGAGGAGGGGTTGGCGGTTCTCAGCGCCAGCCACGACACGCTTGGGACGCCCGGTGGTCTCGCCGAATACATGGCGAGCTACTTCGACATCGAACTGACGACCAATCGGTTGTCGCTCTATGCGTCGCTCCAGAAGGATGGGGACACGACAAATTCGATATTTTCAGGCCGCCACCAGGAAGCGCTCAAGCTCACCGGAGAGGTGATGGATGAGGGTGCTGTCCTGCGTCAGGCGGTGCTCGATCTCGATGCCGAAGAGCTGGCGCTGGCCTACGAGCAGGTTCCGGCGTTGGAGAGTTTTCGGCCGTGGATCGACAGTCTTCGAAGGCGAGCCGATCGGATCCTCGACCCCGAGGCCGAGCGGGTCCTGGGTCTGGCCGGCGACAATCTCTGGGCCGCCATCGACCTGAACGAGTTGCCGTCGCCGCTGGAGACCGCGTTCGGATCGCTGGTCGCCGAAATGCCCTTGCCGATCATCACCGACTCGGATGAGCAGGAGCTTCAACTCACCTTTTCCAACTACGGCCGCCTCCGCGCCTCCGATGATCGCCGGGTTCGTCGGGACACCGTGGCCGGAATGTTCTCATCGCTGAGGAGCTTCGAGAACACCTTCGCCGCCACCCTCGGTGGTCAGGCCAAGTTCAACGTTTTTCTCGCGCGTTCCCGGAACTACGACACCGCTCTCGAGGCCTATCTCGACAAGGATGATCTCGACCCTGCGGTCTACCGCAACCTCATCGACACCGTTCGCGCCCACGCGCCCGCCCTCCATCGTTATGTCGGGCTGCGCAAGAAGGTCATGGGGCTCGATGAGATCCACCTCTACGATCTCTATGTGCCGATGGTCGAGGGTGCCGCGAAGGACATGAGCTACGCCGAAGGGGCGAGCGCCATCGTCGAGGCTCTCAAACCTCTTGGTCAGGACTACTCGGATCGTCTGCTCGGAATCATCGATCCACGAAACGGCGCCATTGATGTCTATCCGGCCACGACCAAGGACTCGGGCGCCTTCTCGGCGTCGGTCTATGGCGTTCGGCCGTATATCAAGATGAACTTCCAGGACTCCTACGATGACGTCTCGACCTTGGCTCACGAGCTCGGTCACGCGATCCACAGTTCGTTGTCCATGAGCAGTCAGCCCTACCTGAGTTCGCGATATGTGCCCTTCCTCGCAGAGATCGCCTCCACCGCCAACGAAGTGCTGCTTTCGAAGTACATGGTGGCCAACGCCCAATCCGACGCTGAACGCGCCTGGTATCTCTCCGAACTCGTCGAGACCCTCCGCACGACAATCTATCGCCAGACGCTCTTCGCCGAGTTCGAGCTTCGGCTCCACGAGCTGGTCGAGGCCGGCGAGCCCGTCACTGCCGACAAGCTCAACGCAATCTACGGTGGATTGATCGAGCACTACTATGGACCCGACTACACCATGGATGCCGACGATCCGGTTGAGTGGGCCTACATCCCGCACTTCTACTACAAGTACTACGTCTTCACCTATGCAACCGGACTGGCGTCGGGCGCAGCCATCGCCGAGCGGATTGCCACCGGCGATCCGGCGGCTCGGGACGCCTATCTCGAGATGCTCGAGGGCGGGAACTCCAAGCCTCCGCTCGAGTTGTTGAGAGGCGCAGGGGTCGATCTCACCAAACCCGACGCCATCGCCGCCGCCCTCGAGCTCTTCGATCAAACGTTGACCGAGTTGGAGGCGATCCTGGTCGAGGAGTAGCCGCGGGGCCATCGCAGTACATCTCATCGTTCACTCCATGGCTTCCCGCAGCCCCGGCCTTCTGGGTCGCCTCCGGCGGCCCAGCGTCGCGCCATCGGCGTGGTCGCGCGAGCGCAGATTGAGGGACTGCGACCACGCCGATCGCGCGCCGGCGGCCTCCCTCCGAATCGGAACAAGTGCACCGGATCGTTCTGCCGCGAGGGTTGCCCGGCAGCGCCATTGTGTGGATCGTGCCGCGTTGCCGGAAGGTAGTCCCGGCACATTCCGTGCCCGGCACGCCCCGGTGGGACGCCCTATGTCCGCGAACTCTGGGGCGGTCCCGGCACGCCCCGGTGAGCGCCTTGCTCGCGTTCTTTTTGGGAGCACGTGGGATTGGCCTCGACCGGACGTGCCGTCCTTGATCAATGTTCGGCCCTGCGGGGCGTTTCGGTGGGTGGAAGGTAACGCCGAACATTGTCAAGGGGGGCAATCTCGGGCAACCGCGATGACGTCACCATGTCGGGACCGCGTCGAAGGATGGCCACGGTTTCCCTCAGCTCCGGCCTTCAGTCTCGTAGCTGTATGAATCGCGTATTCGAGAGGCAGTGGGACGTGCCGGCAGGCGGGAGTTGTTTACCGTTGCCTCGCTTCCCGGAACACCGGCCTTCTGGGTCGCCTCCGGCGTCCCAGCGTCGCACCATCGGCGCGGTTGCGCGAAGGATAATTGAAGAACTGCGACCACGCCGATGGCACGCCGGCGGCCTCCTTCGTGGCGTGGAGAGGTGCACCGGATCGCGTTGCCGCGAGGGTTGCCCGGCATGCCATTGTGCGGAGCGTGGAGCGCGGCTGGGAGGGCATCGAAGGCACAATAGCAAGCCCGGCACGCCCCGAAGAGCGCCAGAAGTTGCCCTCTTCGAGGGTGGTCCCGGAACGCCCCGGTGAGCGGTGTTCTCCGGGTTCTCGGGATCATTCCTCCTTCCATGTCACCCTGAGCGAGCGAGTGCCGCCGAGTGAGTCGAAGGGTCTCCTCAGGTTCAGAAGCGCGCTCCTCGAGAGAGAGTGCTTCGTTCTCCCGTGGGATCCTTCGACTCCGCGACCGAGGCGGTCCGCTGCGCTCAGGGTGACGTGTGGGGGTTGACGAGGAAGCCCGAGGGAAGGGAGTGGGATCGGATGCCGGGCACCCACCGCGTGTGCTGCTGAGGGTCAGCGGTTTTGGCCTTGACCGGACGTGCCGTCTCAAATCAATGTTGGGAGGGTGGACCAAGCCGGGCTTGACGCGTTTCGGGCCCAACATTGTTTGAGGGGGCACTCACGGGCAACCGCGATGAGGGCACCATGTCGGAATCGCGCTCCTTCGACTGCGATACCGATAACGATGGCGAACACTCATCGGAAACGGAAACGGAAACGGAATCGGAAACGGAAACGGAAACGGAAACGGAAACGGATACGGAAACGGATACGGAAACGGATACGGAAACGGGCTCCGGGATGTGGGATCCCATATGTGAAATCCTGTCAAGAATGTAACCAACAGGCAACGAGTCGCAAGCGATCAGCAACCGGGACAACAAGAGAGACGTAGGATCCACATGGATTGCTCAGCTGCTTCATCCACGGTACGGTAGGCGGTGGTGAATACAACAAGCGCATCGAATCAGGCGAGTCCGCTCAACGGCCCGCAGTCGGGTGGGTTGCGCGGTTTCTTCGTGGGCTCGGCTTTTGGCATGCGGCCCGGCGAGGGCACTCTCGCATGGCTGTTCTTTGCCTATTTCCTCGTCCTCACCACAGTTCATTTCGCGGGGAAATCGGTTCGGCAGGCTGCGTTCATCGACACCATCGGCGCCGCCAACCTGCCCTATGTCTACATCGCGGTGGCGTTGATTTCGTACCCGGTCCTGGTCTTCTACTCGCGTCTTGCTGCGCGGGTCAAACACAGCACCCTGATCGCCGGCACCGCCGGCCTCCACGCCACGGGGTTGGTGGTCTTCTTCGGTCTCTTCAGCCTCGATATCAACCAGCGTGCCGTAGCGGCGCTCTATTACGTCTGGCTCGGGATGGCGTTTGCCATTGCGGTCTCCCAGGTCTGGTCCTACGCCAATCACGTCTTCGACCCACGTCAGGCCCGCCGCCTCTTTGCCTTCGTCGGTGCCGGCGGCCTCCTCGGGTCGATCCCCGGAGGTCTTCTGGCCTGGGCCGTGACCCGCGCGGTGAGCACCTACTACACCCTTCTCGCGGCGGCGGCGGTGATGCTGATGGTGCCGCTGCTGGTCCTCCTCATCGAGCGTTTTCGTCCCAATATCCGACCTCCCTCGACCATTCCCAGGCGGGCCCGGGTGGAGCAGGCGAAAGGTGGTCTTCAGATCATCCAACGATCGCGCCTTCTCCTGCTGATCACCCTGTTGATGCTTGCCACTGTGGTTGTCGGTCAGTTGGTGGGATGGCAGTTCTACTGGCATGTCGAAAAACACACAGAGATGGTGGACGAGGCTCTCCAACTGGACAAGCGAACATCGGTCATCGGGGGATTCTTCATCCTCATGGGGGTCGTCGGTTTTCTCTTCCAACTCCTGTTTACCCAGAGGATCCATCGAGCCTTGGGGGTCGGGGTCGGGATGCGCGTGCTTCCGGCCACTGTTGGAGTGGTCCAGGTCGCGGTGATGATCGCCATTGTGCTTGCCGAGCCGCAGCTGGTCTTCGCCCTTGTCATGGTTCTCATGCTCGCTGAGGGCAGTCTGCGGCACTCCCTCGATCAGTCGACCCGTGAGCTTCTCTTTCTGCCCGTTCCGTCTGATCTCAGGGTGCGGGCCAAGGCCTTTATCGATGTCTTTGTCCAGCGATTCGCCAAGGGCCTCGCTGCCCTGTTGATCCTCCCTGTGACCTTTGGGTGGTTGGTCGGGATCGAGGGTGAGTACGTCGGTTGGCTGACGGCCGTCATGGTGGTGATGTGGGTGCTGTTGACCGCGCGGGTTCGAAAGGAATATGTCCAGGAATACCGCGCCGGGCTCAAGTCGGGCGTCATCCAGCCCGACGCCTCCATCGATACCACCGATCTCACGACCATCACCACCCTGGTGCAGGCTCTGGGAAGCTCTGATCCACGCCAGGTGCTGCACGGCCTGGAACTGCTGTCTTCGCACGGCCAGGGACACCTGGTGCAGCCGTTGCTGCTGCACCACGCCGACTCTCGGGTGCGAAAGAAGACGCTGGAAATCCTCGCCGACACCGGACGTGAAGACGCGGTGGAGCTGGTGAAAGAGGCCATCACTGACGAGAACGCTGAGGTGCGAAGCGGCGCCATGCAGACCCTGGCGAAGCTCAGCGGCGAAAAATCGTCCGCCCTGATGAGCGAGCGACTCGATGATCCGGACCCCGAGTTGCGGGCGACGGCGGTGGCGACGCTGCTTGTTGCGAGCGATTGGAACGCCGCCAGTCTCGCCAACGACGCTCTCGGCAAGATGATCGCGGATCCCGATGCAACGGTTCGCGCCAAGGCGGCCCGGGCGTTGGGAGAGGTGCCTGAGCCCACCGCCGAATCGGTCATGCTCCAGCTTCTGTACGACGCCGATCTGACGGTGGTCCGCAACGCGATCCACTCGGTGCAGACGCGGCTCGACCGGGATGGCCCCAACCCCATCTATGTGCCGACCCTGGTCTCCCTGATGGGGAACCGTCGGCTCAAGCACGAAGCTCGTGAGGCCCTGGTGGCCACCGGTGAGGGTGCGGTCCAGCCGCTACGCCATTTCATGAACTCGCCGGATGAACAGATATGGGTGAGGCGAGCGGTCCCTAAGACGCTGGCCCTGTTGGGAGTACAGTCGGCCGCCGACGCCCTCGAGGAGAGCCTCGATGCCGGCGACACCATGCTCCGATCGAAGATCGTCGAGGCGTTGTGTTTCATGCGCGCCCGTCACCGATCCATCGGGTTCTCCAGCCGCGTCGTCAAGGCCCATGTTCAGGCTGAAGCCAAACGTTATCTTCGCTGTCTGGCAGATCTCTGGGCGATTTCCTCGCTCCATGAGGCGCATCTGGAAGGGCCGTTCGCAGTCTGGAAGAAGACCGATCGGGTCCCGACTCTGCCGCAACAGCTCCTGGCGCAAAGGATGCAGACCCTGGTGAGAAACGTCTTCGGTCTCCTCGAGCTCGTCGAGCGACCCGATGATGTCCGGGCGGCACGTCGCAGTCTCATGAGTCGCGAACCGAATCTGCGCGCCCGGGCTTTGGAGTACCTCGACAACAGCCTGGCGGGAACCCTTCGGCGGGACGTCTTCTCGGTGATCGACGATTCGCCGCCCGAGGAAAAACTACGCCGGGCGAGGCTCTATTTCGGAGTTCTCATGGAATCGCCCGAGGCCACCCTGGACCGCCTCATCCAGATCGACTCGCGCATGGACCCTGCGGCCCGCGGGATCATCCTCGCCGCCATGCATGCGGTGTGGTCCGAGGAGGTCGTGTCGCTCTACGGCCTCATTGCGAGGATCGCGGAGACGTCGGACCAGCCGCTGGTACGAGAGACGGCCCAGTGGGTGATGGCGAGAGCGGGCAAGGTGCCCCCGGGCAAGGGACTGATCAGCAAAGGAGTGGATTCTCAGATGACACCCATGGCACATATCGAGATGATGGTCTTTCTGCAGGGGGTCGATCTCTTTGCCCACTGCAACGCGGATCAGGTGCTTCGGCTCGCGGCCATCGCCAGCGAGGAAACCTTGACCAAGGGCGAAGAGGTCTTCTCGAAGGGTGACCTGCCCGATGCTCTCTATTGTGTCGTCGAGGGCCGGGTCCGCCTGGCCGGCGATGGTGACGGCGGGACCGTGGTCGGATCCAGTGGTCGATTCGGGGTGCTCGACATCCTCAGTGGGCGGCCGCGATCCGGTCGAGCCGTGGCTGAGACCGAAATCCGTCTGCTGACCATCGAGGCCGAAGACTTCTTCGATCTGCTGTCCAACAACATCGATATCGTCAAGGCCCTCTTCCGCACTGTGGTCAACGACTCCGATTCCGACGAGGCACTCCTGTAGACCATGCGCCTCCGGATCTGTCGATCCGGAGGCACGTAAGTCGGGAGTCGTAAGTCGTAAGTCGTTCCTTGGTTTCCGGAAGTGTCTGTGGACTTCGTTGTGGTATTCGTTGGGTCCGGCGAGTTCGATTCCCGAGAATGAAGCGCATTGTTGAGTCGTCTCGCCCTCTACTTACGACTCACGACTCCCGACTCCCGATCAGCCACTGAGTGAACAATCATTCACGGCGCGGTGCGTCACAACGTGCCGCAGCCGGCCTTTTCTTCAGTTGAGCAAGTGGAGTAGCGTGCCGTTTGAGCTCGCTGGAGGAAACCGATGATTCAACGACCCGACCCGATCCGCTGCACATATTGTGGTTCCATTTCCGATTGGTCGTCCGAGCGCACGGACGCAACCATGTTGGGTGAAGAGCACCCGTGTTCGAGCTGCGGTGAGCAGACCTCATCATGGAACGAAGAAACCAACCAACAACTCGAGCCGGCGAAGAGCATGTTCTGGCACGAGGCGAACCCGATCTACTAGTCCCTAAGACCGTTCCCCACATCTCCCCGCCAACCGCTTAAACTAAAAGCCGTGAGTTCTGCGGCTGAATTTCGTCGTCGCGCGTCCTTTGAAGCGCGGCGCTATGGTGGCGATGCGTGGATCTTCGTGCGTGAACTGCTTCAGAACTCGAGAGACGCCGGCGCCGCCAGAGTGGATCTCGAGGTGGAGCGCAGCGCCGGCGTTGATCGTTTCGTGTGCCGCGACGACGGCTGCGGGATGACCTTCGAACACGCGCGGAAGTTCCTTTTCACCCTCTATGCCTCGTCGAAGAGAGGTGAGACCGAATCCGCGGGTCGATTCGGCATCGGTTTTTGGTCGGTCCTGCGCTTCAATCCGGACCAGGTGCTCATTCGGTCGACGCCGAAAGACGGAGACCCATGGGAGCTGAGGCTGAGCGGTGATCTCGAAGAAATCGAGCGTGGCGGATCCTCGGTCACACAGGGCACCGAGATCGAGCTCATTCGCCCGGCAAGAGGCGGGGACCCGGCAGCCGCTGTCTGGGCTGCGGTCAGGCGGGACGCCCGGCATCTGCGGCAAAGAGACCCGGATGACGAGATCCTCGATGTTCGGGTCAACGGGCGCCGGGCAACCGAAGAGATCGACCTCGCTGCCCCGAGCCTCGAAATCACCCGCGGTGCGCTTCGGGGGGCGGTGGCGCTGGCCGACCGGCCGGAGGTGGATCTTCTGGCGCACGGTCTCAGAGTCCGAACCACGGCGACCCTCGATGAACTTTTGACCCAACCGGATGGCCGACGTCGCCGTCCGCCCAGCCCCGATCAACTGGTGCCGAGGGTGATCCTCGACAGCCGACGCCTGCAGGTGCTGATGGCGCGGGGTGATGCCCGGACCGATCGGGAGCTCCGCCGCCTGGTGGACCTCGGCCGGCGAGGTGTTCGGCGTCTGGTCAGGGGACAGCTCGATCGGGAAGCCGGTCTCGGATCGGTGGCAAGCGCGGTGATGCGCGTTTTGGAATTGACGTCCTCCCGGTGGCTCCGGTGGACCGGCGTCGGTCTGACCGCCGCGGCTCTGGCGGCGGCGGGGACGTGGTGGTGGTCCAATGTGCGGGTGCTTCCGTCCGGCGCAATGCCGACCGCCGGTGTGGTGGCCGCAGCGGCCTCCATCGAGCGTCCGGGTGCGATCCTCGATGTTCAGACCGCGGAGGGTTACCGCGGTCCGGCGGTGGCGCCGCTCGGTCCGCAGGTCTCCAGGCTGGACCTTAGCTATCGACCGGTGAGTGCCGAACCCATGTTGGCGGTCTTCCAGGTGATTGATCTCGACGATGACGGTCGGGTCGACAAGCGGAGCAGCGAAGGAGAGCTGCAGCCGTACCCAGGGAAGAGGTGCCGTGAGCAGTGTCTGCATTTCGATCTGGAACTGATCGGGCAATCCAATCGGGTGCGACTCCCGACGCCGACCGGACACCTCGTCGATCCCACCAGTGTGCATGTGGATGGGGGCGCCGTGACGCTCATGGCGGGACCGAATGGGCTGCCGGTTCTCGAACTCGATGGTGGGGGCAGGCGACGGGTCGAGTACCGAACGGGCCCCGGAGTGGAGGGACCCGGCGAGTTGAACGGAAGATGGCCCGAGCTGCCGGAGGTCGTGGAGAATTTCGCGGTTCGCCTCGGACCCCTGCGGCCCGAAGAAGCCGCCCGAGCGGCCACAGCCTGGGTCGAAGACAGGGTGGCCTATGACACCTCTGCCGACACCATAGAGCGACATCGTGAGGCGGCGCGGCAGAGGCTGGGTTTCGTCGATCGTTGTCTCTCGGTCGGTGCGGGTGACTGCGATGTGCAGAACGCCCTGTTGGCGTCGATCCTTCACCGGGCTGGAGTCCGGGTCCGGATGGCGGTCGGATATGTCGGGTCGGGCGGAAGGGCCCTTCCCGGGCTCCATGCGTGGGTTGAGTATCGAGGCGGAGACGGCGCGTGGCGGTGGGTCGATGCGAGTCAAAACGCCCCGCCACGTCCCGCCGCCGTGACGGTTTCTTCGGGCGCGCCGGCTGGCGGTCGGGACCCGGCCTTCGGAGTCCCGGATCGCCCCACACCGGACGGCGGATCAACCTCGACTCCGTGGTTCCGACTGATGATGACCGGTCTGATCCTGGGGGCTTTGGTGGTCGGAATGGTGATGGTGTGGCGATCGAGATCGACCATCCGTGATGTCAGCCTGTCCGAGACCCCCGAGGTCGCCGGGTTGCTCCGAGGTGCGTTGGCGAGGCCCGAGTCCTATCGCGAGATCCCGGCGCTGTTTCGTCGGCGAGTGGTGCCGATGCTTGCCGGTCGACCCATGAGTCTCGATCGGGCACGAAAGCTTGCAGGCAGGGGTCTCTTGGCGGTCGGCACCGGGGCGTCGAGACTCGCTCGAAGGGCCGTTGAGCAGCGCCGATACGTGATCGACGGGAGTCGTTCGGAAGGGGAGGTGGTGGCGACGGTTCTCGGCGCCGTCGATCTCGACCGCTGGGACCGGATCATCGACCGCGGTGAAGATCATCCCGTGACGCAGCACCTCGAGACCGAGGCCACTGCAATCGGGTTGGACTGGACGATCGTGCTTTCCTCGGAGACCGGGGGCGAGATCCATTTTCTCGACGGTCCGTTGGCCGGAGGGGGGCAGGAGTGCGCGCTGGTCGCGGTCGATCCATCCAGCGAGACCTGGTGCCGTGTGGTGGAACTCGGGGAACGGTCTCCCATGGCTGCAGCTCTGTTTCTGGCTGATCATGTGGTCGAGTGCCTGCCGGCCTCTGGTGATCGGGCGCGACGGTTGCTCGCCCGCCTCGCGTCGGCCGCCCTCTCTGAGCGCGCGGAGCGGATCCCATGAGACCGGACGAACTCTTCGGGATCGATGTCGCGGCCGAGGTCGCCACGCTGTGTGCTGCACAGCTACAGGGGCCGTGGCAGGTGCCGGCTGAGTTTGTCCGGCTGGCAAATGCCAGGGGCGCTGCGCGGGTGGACATCGAACGTCGGGGTCGTGGTTTCGCCATCATCTGCGATGGTGTGCTCGCCACCCACCTCGAGCTCGAGGATCTGGTCGAGATCACGGATGAGGGAGCCGAGCGTCGCCGAAGGCAGGCCGCTGTGTCCCGGATGGAATCGGCCGGTCTGTCGGTCCTGCTGTGGGCGGTGGGTCTGCCCGGCGCTCGGCTGAAGATGCTGGTGACATCCGGTGGCGGAACAGCGTCGCTGTCGGCACGCAATCGCCGCATCGATCTGACCCTCGATAAAGGCCGCACCGGTCCGCCCCGGACCACCATCAGGTGGCGAAGCGGCGGGCTTTCCGTTCGCCGTGCGGTGGCCTGGCTGCGGACCGCGACCCGTTTTGTCCCCATCCCCGTGAGCGTCTTCGGGCGCGCGGTGGACCGTGGGTTCCGTGATGGCCTCTATCGCATGCGGATCCGGACGCCGCTCAATGGCGAGATGGCTGTGACCTCCTCGGGCGAGTCGGCTTCGCTCTGGCTGCTCGAGAAGGGGGTCCTCTCCGCGAGAGCGGTCATCCCCGGTTATCCGCCGTTCTCGGCAGCGGTGGAGATGAGCGGCATCGCGCCCGCCGGCTCGAGCGCCGACGAACTGCGTGCGGCAGCCAACCCGTGGTTGGAAGGGATCATCGATGAGGCGGCGCGAATGCTCGTCCTCCTCGTCGATCGTTTGCCGAGCGTCGACGAGTCGATCCGCACCCGTCTGACGACGCTTCTGCTCCGTTTTGCCCTGAAAGGTGTCCGCCGCGACCAGATCATGACTTCAAAGTTGATCCGGGTGAGGCGCGGTTCGCGTCGGTGGATGGAGTCGCCGCTCACGATCGCCGGGTGGGTGGATCGCAGCCGCGGCGTGCTGCGGGCGATCGAGCTCACTGTCGAGGACGGCGGGAGTGGCGTGAGGCTGGTGGAGGCAACCATCGAAGAGCGAGCCCTCCTCTCCGAGCTCCTCGGTCTTCACATCGAACAGGTTGGTGGTCACGGCCGCGTTGAACTCGGGCCGCGTCTTCGGTCGCTGGTGTTTCGATTTTGGAAGAGGATTCGCGGGGTCGCCAGCCCATCGGGAATCGACATTTCCGAGTTGACCCCGGATGAGCGGGGTCTGGTGGACGCGTGGAGCACGGCCGGTCTTGATCTCGCGCTGAGCGGCGGACACGGCGTGGCGAGATTGCGGGGCTCGAGGGTCGTCATCGGCCGTGATCGGCCGGAGGTGCGATCGGCGGCCCGCGCCGTTGCCGAGAACGACCTGTGGATCTATCCAACCATCCTGGCTCTCGCCGATGATCTCGAAATCCCGGACGAAGCCCGAAATCGGTGGCGCACCGCGGCGTCAAACGGTTTCCAGTCAGGTTCGTGATTCTCGGGCTGTCGATGAGCGGTCAGTTCACCAGGTCGTCGTCGTTGATGTCCATGATCAGGGGATCGAGGCCGACGGCGGGCTCGGCGGTGATCATCGAGTGGTCGAATGTGGCGCGCAGGACATCGGGCGAGATGCCATCGGCCAGAAGGGCCCAGATAACCGCGGTGAGGAGTTCCTCCTGCATCTGACTCGGTTGCTCTTCCTTGGCCGTGACGAGGCCACCGAAGATAGCGTTGTCGGCGCCTCCTCCCCGGGGGATGAGGACCGTCAGACAGGCGCCGAGATCCTGTGACTGGGATCCGGGTGCCGTCCGGATGAGATCCACCAACTTGTTCTCGAAGTCAGCGAACCAATCGGGACGCGGGTCCGTGTCGCCTTGAGATCCGTCGCTCATGTCAGACTCCCTTCACTGCCGATCCGACCGGCCGGTTGTGGCCTTCACCGGGATAGAAAGCACGATCCGTGCCGGATTCTGAGTTGGACGAGCGATCGTCCTCTTGGCTCGCTTCGTGTCGGTATGGGACGAAATCGGACGAGATTCAATGGCAGAGGGGTGATGGGTGTCCCAGTATGATCCTCTGTGGTTCCTGTGATGAACCGATAACACGATGACCAAGACGCTCGTAGATCCTGATGAGAACGCGTGGAGGTGTGTGATTCGAACAAGCACGACCGGTTGGATCCGGCGTTTCCGCCACTGGTTTGGCGACACGGTCGAGTCCGGCATGGATGAGTTTGCCGAAGATTTACGGCGAATCAACACCATGGAAGCATCGTGGCGGGAGTTCGATGACGGTGGCATCGAGGACGCCGTCGCCGAACTCCGTCGGCGTAGCCAAACCGGGTGCGATCCGGAAGCAGGGATGCTGGAGGTCTTCGCTGCCGTCCGCGAGCTCGCCCACCGCACCATCGGCCTGCGACCGTTTGACGAACAGCTGACTGCCGGTCTCGCCCTCGCCTCAGGCGCCGTGGTCGAGATGCCCACCGGGGAGGGCAAGACCCTGGCGGCGGTTGCGCCTGTCGCATGGGCGGCCCTGGCTGGCGGCGGGGTTCACGTGCTGACCTTCAACGATTACCTGGCCCGGCGCGACGCAGCCTGGATGGGTCCGATCTACACGACCCTCGGTCTCTCGGTTGGTGTCGTCCAGGAGGACTCCTCCTTCGAGGAGCGTCAACGGGCCTATGACTGCGACATCACGTATCTCACGGCCAAGGAGGCGGGGTTCGACTATCTGCGGTCGTACCTCTGTCTCGAGCCCGAAAGACTGCTCAGGCGTGGGGCGGCGGTCGCGCTCGTGGACGAGGCCGACTCGATCCTGATCGACGAGGCCAGGATCCCGTTGGTCATCGCCGGCGCGGTGGAGGGAGAGAAGACCTCCGCGAGACAGGCGGCGGTCGTTGCGCGGCAGCTGCGCGACGGGATCGACTTCGACACCGACGAATATGGCCACAACATATTTCTCACTGACACAGGTTCCGCGCGGGTCGAGGCATCGCTTGGCTGCGGCAACCTCTATGACAGCAAAAACCTCGGTCTGCTTGCCGATCTGCGGAATGCCATCCACGCTCTTCACCTCGTCGAACGTGACCGCGACTACATCGTGCGCGAGGGTCGCGTGGAACTGGTCGATGACTTCACCGGCCGGGTGGCCGAGAACCGCCAGTGGCCCGATGGCCTCCAGGCGGCCATCGAAGCCAAGGAGAGCCTCGATCTGAAGGACGAGGGCAGGATCCTCGGTTCCATCACGATGCACCACTTCCTCAGGACATACCCGCGCCTGTGCGGAATGACAGCCACCGCGACGCCATCGGCCGAAGAACTGCGCGATTTCTACGATCTTCGGGTGGTTGCCGTTTCGTCCCACCGGCCCTGCGTCCGGGTTGATCACGACGATGTGATCTTCACCCACCGCAATGCCAAGTGGCGGGGTCTTTCCGACGAGATCAGCCGGGTCCACGCCGCCGGCCGTCCGGTGCTGGTCGGCACTGCCAGCGTCGCCGAGTCCGAAGAATTGGCGGCTCTGCTGGGGACCACAGGTGTTCAGTGTCGGGTCCTCAACGCCAAGAATGACGAACTCGAGGCCGGGATCATCGCCGAGGCCGGGGCCCCCGGGGCCGTCACCATTTCGACCAACATGGCCGGTCGAGGCACCGACATCAAGCTCGGTGGGGCCGACGAGCGAGACCGGGAGGGGGTGGTCGATCTTGGTGGTCTCTATGTCATCGGCACCAATCGTCACGAGAGCCTGCGCATCGATCGCCAGCTTCGTGGTCGAGCCGGAAGGCAGGGCGACCCCGGTTCGTCGAGGTTTTTCGTCAGTCTCGACGACCCACTGATCACACGGTACGGCGTCGACAAGCTCATCGGTGCGCGCTCGTTGCCTGAAAAACAGGATGGTGCGGTCGACTCACCGGTTCTCACCTATGAGATCGCCCGAGCCCAACGCATCATGGAAGGCGAGGCATTCGACATCCGGAGACGTCTGTGGGAGTTCTCGGCGGTGATTGAGTCCCAACGGACATCGCTCCAGGATCGACGACAGAGGATCCTCCTCGGCGAGGAGCGACCCGACTTCCTGATGCGATGCCGACCGGAGAGGTGGCGGACGCTCGTGGAGTCCTGCCCGAGCGAGGTGCTCGCGAAAGTCGAACAGCGATTGACCCTGCTGATCACCGATCGATGTTGGAGCGATCATCTGGCCGAGTTGGCCCGGATCCGCGATGGGATCCACGTCGTAAGCTATGTTGGCAAGGATCCGGCCAGCGAGTTCTGCCGCGAAGCCGCCAACGCCTACTCCGACCTCCAGAACGCCATCGACGACGAGATCGTCGCCCTCTTCGACGAGCTCGAGATCGGGCCCGGAGGGGTCGATTGGGAAGCGCAGTCGTTGGTGGGTCCTTCGTCCACCTGGACCTACCAGGTCAGCGATACGCCCTTTGGCGGCAACACCATGCGGGGGCTGGCCAACCGTACGGGAGCAGCCGCCCTTGGAGCCATCGCCGCAGCGCCGTTTCTCTTCGTCTGGGGTTTGGTTCTCCATTGGAGGCGGCGGAAGCTGAAGGCGGAGATGGAGCGGCGGGATGGGTTGTGACCCTTCACATCCTGCAGCGCGATGGGAGCGGATGCCAGGCACCTTTTCGCGACGAAAAGAGAGCCAGGCACCGAACCCGCGTTTGGTGAGGGTCTGCGGTTCCCCGGGGCCCCGGCCTTCTGGGTCCGCCGTTGTGGGGGCGGGCGTCCCGCCTGCCGTAGGGTGGGGCTGGCCCCACCTTCAGTCACGCAACGGTCTGATTCGCGTATCCGAGAGACTGAGGGACGCGCCGGTAGGCGGAAGAGGTTTACCGGTGCCCGGTTTCCTGGAACACCGGCCTTCTGGGTCGCCTCCGGCGACCCAGCGTCGCGGATCAGCGTGG
>Ga0209344_10003009_pt1 | contig 17398 bp, 16 predicted proteins | sample Cruoilmetagenom6_FD_187293 | JGI IMG/M metagenome (GOLD analysis project Ga0209344, IMG submission 187293) | Oil polluted marine microbial communities from Coal Oil Point, Santa Barbara, California, USA - Santa Barbara Oil Seep Sample 6 (SPAdes)... | ecosystem: Environmental > Aquatic > Marine... | reverse complement strand
TTCGAGCGGGAACAGTGACGTCAGAACCGATTCAACGCCTTCGCGCTGAGCGGCGCCGACCACGTCGTGCGCGGTGTGACCGAGGACGATGGATTCGGGACGATCTTTGTCCGCCATGGTGGAGATGTGACCCAAACGACGGGCAACCGATGCAACGTCGATGGAGGTATCGCCACCACCGACCACAACCACTTTCTTGGTGGTGTAGTGCAAACGACCTTGGTTGAACGCTTCCAAGAAGGCCACGCCGGAGATGCAGTTTTCGGTGCCTTCCCAGCTGTCCAAGAACAGACCGCGGCCCTTCTGTGCGCCAACCGCCCAGAAGATGGCGTCAAAGTCTTTTTCCAACTGTTCGACGGTGATGTCTTTACCGATGGTCACGCCGAGCTTGGCTTCCACACCGGTATCCAAGATGCGCTGCATTTCAGCATCCAAGATGTCGCGCGGAACGCGGTAGCCAGGGATACCAAACGCCATCATGCCGCCGAGCTTGTCTTGCTTTTCAAACACGGTGACGCTGTGGCCCTTGCGGCGCATCTGCCACGCAGAGGCCAATCCGCCCGGTCCACCACCGATGACGGCGATTTTTTTGCCGGTTTCGGTTTCAGGCTTGGGCAGGGTCAGGTTGTGTTCGATCGCGTAATCGCCAACGTGCTGTTCAACGCCGTTAATGCCGACTTGGTCATCGACTTCGTTACGGTTACAGCCGTCTTCGCACGGTGCGGGGCAAACGCGGCCCATAACGGACGGGAACGGGTTGGCTTCGACCATGCGTTCAAACGCATATGCCTGCCAATCTTGGCCTTCGACCGGAGATTTGTCCATGCCGCGCGCAATCGCTAACCAGCCACGGATGTCGTGACCGGACGGGCACGAACCCTGACACGGCGGGGTGCGGTGCACATAGGTCGGGCACTTGTGCGTCCAACTCGCTTGGAAGATATCTTCCTGAAGGTCATCCCATTTTTGCTCACCGTCGGTGTAGCGACGCCAATTTAAAGCCTGTTCCGCAGTCATTTTTTTCTTCCTTCTTCGCAAGGGGGCTGTTGCCCCTCTGTGATGATGCCCTGTACGGCAGGGGGCGACGAGACGAGTGCCCGTCTTGCCTGTTCGTTTATTCCTTAGCGCCGAGCTGGATCGCATCTCCGACCAGCTGGTGCACACTCACAATCATGTCCATGGAGAAGCCGTAGTAAGGCATCACCTTGGAGAATTGGCTCTTACAAATGGCGCAGATCGCGGCCATGTGCGTGACGCCGTGATTTTCAACAACGTCGTGGAGCGCTTCCATACGCGGCAGCGCGCCCTTGACGCGAAGTTCCATCAAATCGTCGGTCAGCAGACCGCCGCCACCGCCGCAGCAAAAGGTCTTCTCATGCGTGGTTTGCGGGTCCATATCTACGAATTTGTTCACGCTCGACTGAATGACGGCGCGTGGGATCATGAATTGACCGCCTTCGACGTCGCCCATGCGCGATGCGCGGGCCACGTTACAGCTGTCGTGGAAGGTCAGCACCTTGTCGTCGTTGGCTTCGGCGTCGAGCACAATGCCGCCCGACTGGATTAAACCGTGGGTGACCTCAAGAATGTGCTGAGGCACCGGGTATTTCGGATCCAAGAAGTCCCAAGGACCGGCCAAGGTGTTCAAGAACGAGTACGCAACGCGCCAAGCGTGGCCGCATTCGCCAAACACGATGCGCTTGACGCCAAGGTCCAAGGCCGCTTTGCGGATGCGGTTCGCGACTTTGTGCATCTGCTCGTAAGAACCGATGAACATGGCGAAGTTGGCGGCTTCCGACGCATAAGACGACAGCGTCCAGTTGATGCCAGCTTGGTGGAACACTTTTGCATAACCGATCAGACCGTCCACGTGGGGCTCGGCAAAGAAATCGGCGGACGGGGTTACCAGCAACACGTCTGCGCCGTGAACGTCGAGCGGGAATTTAACAGCGACGCCGTCATCTTCCTCAACGTCTTCTTCCAGGCCTTCAAGGGTATCGGCGAGCGCTGGTTGCGGCAGGCCGAGGTTGTTGCCGATGACGTGTACTTTTGCGAGAATTTCGTTGGAATATTTCTGACCGACGCCGATGTGATCCATGATGTCGCGCGCCGCCATGGAGATTTCAGCGGTGTCGATGCCATACGGGCAGAACACCGAACAACGACGGCACTGGGAACACTGGTGGAAGTACTTGTACCAGTCGTCCAGCATCTCCTTGTCCATGTCTTTCGCGCCGACCAGACCTGGAACCAGCTTACCGGCCAAGGTGAAGTGGCGGCGATATAAAGAGCGCAACAAATCTTGACGGGCAACCGGCATGTTTTTGGGATCGCCGGTGCCGAGGAAGTAGTGACACTTGTCAGTGCAAGCGCCGCATTTCACGCAGCTGTCGAGATAGACGCGCAGGGCACGGTTTTTTTCGAGCAGATCACCGAGTTTCTCGACGGCCTTTTCTTCCCAGTTGTCCACCAGTTCGCCGGGAAAGCCGAGCGGCTCATTGTGGTCCGGTTTGGCGATGAACGGCTGCGAGTGATCCATCGAACCTACTTCGATGGCGGGATTATCCCTGAACTCACGGAACGCCGGGGTTTCAAATTTTTGGTCTGCCACGATCAAACTCCTAGATCGAAATCTTTAAGCCGCGCGCCGATTAAACTTCGCGATCCGCGTCCATGTGGGCTGCCCACGGCGCCAAGTGGCGCTTGTCGCGGGCATCGTCGACTTGATTGCGCGACGGGCTGAAAAACACCCCCGGCACATGCAAGAGTTTGCTGAAAGGGAAAACGATCATCAATGTCGCAACCGCGCCCAAATGAACCAACAGCGGCAAATCCGCGGGCAGTTCTTGGATGTTTAAGCGCAGCAGGCCCAAGAAGAAGGCTTTCACTTGAATAATGTCGGTGTGGTTGACGAACTTCAGCATCAAGCCGGAAAATCCGATCAGAACCAGCAGCGCCAGCATCAAATGGTCGGAAGGGCCGGTGATGTAGCGGATGCGCTCTTGAACCACGCGGCGCGCCCACAAGCCCAACAGACCGGCAACCATCGCCATGCCGCCATAAATGCCGAACGGCTGTACCAGTTCGATCACCAGCCACACGTCGGCCTGGAAGTAACGCACGTGGCGCAACAAGGCCAGGGCGAGACCGGCATGGAACAGCACGGCGAAGATCCAGATCCAACGGTTGGATTTGAACAGGCTTTCGAAGAACGCCACCTCGCGGAAAACGCGAAAGGCGGCGCCAGACTTCGTCAGCGGAGCCGGCATGGTGGGAATCTTCAACGGCGTAGGCGTAGAGGCGTAAAGCTTAATACGCAAAGCCAAGCCAACGACGAGCAGAGCCGTCGCCGAATAGAAGAGAAGTGCGTAGATCACCGACAAGGTCGACATCACGTATCAGTCCTTACAAGTCATATCTTAGCAAAAGTACAAAACGAATAAGCGTTCAAAACGGGCCAATAATAGAGACCCTTTGGGTAATCGGCTAGCATTCAGGCGGAAATTGCCTGCGTGGCCGCGTCGTTTGTTATTTCTATTGTTTTTGTGAAAACCGGGGGCGAACCAGACCCAATTGGATGGTCCGCCCCTGGAAATCAATACGCCTTAGACGCAGCCCGTGGGCTTCGGCAGACCGGCGACTTTACAAGCCTGTTTAGCAGGACCGTAAGGGAACAGCTCGTAGAGGTACTTGTTGGAACCCTTTTCGGGGCCGAACTTTTTCTTCACGGCTTTGACCAGCACGCGAACAGCCGGTGCGATCTGATATTCGTTGTAGTATTCGCGCAGGAAGTTGACGACAGACCAATGCTCTTCGGTCATGTCGAGGCCTTCGGCTTCAGCGATAACTTTGCCGAGGTCTTCGTTCCAGTTGGTGACGTCGATGATGTAGCCTTCTTCGTCATGTTCGTAGTCGGTACCGTTAACGGTGTATGCAGCCATAGTCCAGTCTCCTAGTTTGGCCGGATCCTTGGGGGGGGAACCGGGAAGCAATGCCCTCAGTGGGCTTCAAAAAGCCCCCCCAAAAATGTTGGGGTGGGGCGAAAGGTTTGCCTAGAGCCAAGCGTTGTGCGCGCCGTGTTCCTCAGCGAGGTCCACGAAACCCGCGTAATCGACGACTTTGATACCGTCGATGACTTGGTCTTCGGAAAGGCCGCGGGCTTTGAGGTCCGGACCCAGAACATAAACGGCGTGGTCGCCCACGGCGCCTTCGAGTTTCGCAGACTGCGCCGTGCCCTTGACTGCGCCGATGACGCCGTCTTCGATGAGCAGGATGGCGGAGCCTTTTTTAGCCAGACGCAGGCAGGTGTCCAGCGAGTTGCGCTCGAAGGGCGACTTGTTCACGGTGTGAAACATATTTGTCTCTCCTTCTTAGCCGCTGATGACGCAATCGGATGCGTCAATGATGTCGGCGAGTTCAGCTGCGCTGAGCACTTCAACGTCGACCTTGAAATCATCCGCCGTCAGCCCGCGGGCTTCCATGGATTCTTTCTCGACGATGATGCGCCAAACCATATCGATGTCATCATCTTCGTCGGCGTCTTCTTTTTCCATTTCGATGATACCGAACGTGGGCGAGAAGTTTTTCATGCCGATTGCGGTGGTGTCGTGGCCAGCTTTGAGCTGATAGACGCCGTCGTCAGCGAAAACGATGTTGGCATGCTGTTCAAAAGCCGCCGAAATCAGAACCGTTTCCAACACTTCGAGAGCGTAGACGGTGCCGTAAGGCGCCTTGCGGTTCATGAAGGTGAAGGTCTTTTTGACGCCTTCGGTATCAAAATCGTATTCAGCCATGGGATCAGTCTCCAAACATCATGAGACGATCGCAACCCATGCCCGCTTCCACCAACTGGCCGAGGCCAGAAATGCGGAAACCGTCAGCGAGGTTTTCGTCTTTAATACCGCGACGCATACCAGCGGCGACACACACCACCAAATCAACGTTCTTTTCAGCGGCCAATTCGCCCCACAGCTTGACCAGGTTGCGGTCATCAGCTTGTGGCTCGGAAAGCTTGTTGGCGTTGTTCACGCCATCGTAATAGAAGAACACGCGCGGCACTTCATGGCCTTTTTCCAATGCGGCTTTGGTGAAATGATAAGCCGTATCGGATGCTTGGTGCGTGAACGGTCCTTCGTTGATCAAAATACCGAACTTCATAAAACAATCCCTTGTTTCATATTCTTACTTTTTTCTTTGCGGGGGCGATCAGTGCCGCCCCCGAAAGAAAGTCTGTAGACGTTGAGTGGTGCTTTACAGGTGAACGTGCGAAGACGCGTTCAACGTGCTGCGGCCACCGCGCCAGTCTTCGATGTGGAACTTGGTGAACGGCAAGCCGGTGACTTCGAAGAAGCGCGGCCAACCGATACGGTCGATCCATTCGTTCATGCGTTCCCAAGGCTTGCCGCCTTCTTTGTAGGCTGCAAGGATTTTGAGAACCACTTCGGTGGCTTCCGGCCAACGCGGGGCGTTGTTCGGGATGCCAGCCGCGACCAGCTTGTGGAAGGACGGCTTGGAACGGGTCGAAGAGTGCTTACCACCAACCCAGATGGCGATTTTGGAATGTTCTGGGTCGTTGATCTGCATCGGCGGGCAGGGCGGGAAACAAGCGCCACAGCACACACATTTCTTTTCGTCCACTTCCAGGGTTGCTTTGCCGTTGACCAGCGCGGGGCGGATCGCCGCCACGGGGCAACGGGCCACAACGGCCGGGCGTTCACACATGTTTGACACCAGATCGTGGTTGATGATCGGCGGTTTCGTGTGCTGAACGTTGATCGCGATGTCGCCTTGACCGCCACAGTTGATCTGGCAGCAAGAGGTCGTGATCTTCACGCGGTTCGGCATCTCTTCATGCTTGAACTCGTGATACATCTCATCCATCAGGGACTTCACAACGCCCGAGGCATCGGTGCCCGGAATGTCGCAGTGCAGCCAGCCCTGGGTGTGAGAGATCATGGAAACGGAGTTGCCGGTGCCGCCGACGGGGAAGCCTTCGCTTTCCAGACGGTCAATCAGCGGCTGAACTTCAGCTTCGTTCTCGACCATGTACTCGATGTTCGAGCGGGTCGTGAAACGGACGTGGCCACCGGCCATTTCGTCAGCGATATCACACAGCAGGCGGATGGTGTAGACGTCCATCTGACGCTGGGTGCCAGCTTTGATGGTCCACACAACGTCGCCGGTTTTAGCAACGTGACGAAGAACGCCGGTCTGGGGACGATCATGATAGTCCCAGTTGCCATAGTTTTTCTTCAGAGCCGGGTGCATGTACTTCATGCCATCCGGGACGCCAACTTCATCCGGCATACGCGGAGCTTCTTGCGCCTCACTCATGGTTAGTCCTCCAATATTCTCGTATCAGTCAACACCCGCCGGAATTCCGGATTGAAATTCCGGCGGGTGTTCGTTTTAAAATCAGTGGGTTAGGCTCAGCTTATTCAGCTGCAGCCGCGCCTTTGCGGGCGTTCCACTTATCGACTTCTTCGTCCCAGCCGTCCATGCGGACATAGGAGCTGGTGCGCGGGTGGCTGACCATGTTCGGGTCAACTTCAACACCAACGCCTTCGAGGAAGTTGACGAGGCCGATGCGCTCGATCATTTCGCCGGTGCGCTCGTGCTCGAGTGCATTTTCAGCGAAGAAGTCGAGAACATTTTCGGACAGCTCAACGAGCCATTCGTAATCGTCTTCGTCTTCCATTTTGTGGAACGGAACGACCATGGTGCCCATGAGGTCACCAATTTTGAGCGTACGCTTGCCACCGATCAGGATGCTGACGCCTTTTTTGTCGCCCGGGGACAATGCCTTGGTGCAAACGTTGATGCAGTGCATGCACTTCACGCAGCTTTCGTTGTCGATGTCCAAGGTGTCGTCGTCGTTAAGCGACAGTGCGCGAGTCGGGCACATGTTCACGACTTGGTCGTTGAACGCCTTGCGGCCCATTTCTGCGACTTTTTCTTGGATCTTGCTCTGGTCGACTTTGATGTCGTCGGCCCAGGTGCCCAAAACCGCGAAATCCGAACGGTGCGTGGCGTTCACGCAATCGTTGGCGCAGCCGGAGAACTTGGCTTTGAACTTGTACGGCAAGGAAGGACGGTGCATGTCATCAAGCATGTTGTTGATGACCATACGCATGGCCTTGCCTTCGTCGTAGCACGACTGTTCGCAACGCGCAGCGCCGACACAGCTCATGGACGTACGCACGCCAGCGCCAGCGCCGCCGAGATCGAAGCCCAATTCATTGAGTTCGTCAAAAGCAGGCTGAACGCTGTCCGTGTCGCAACCCTGGAACATGATGTCGCCAGACTGGCCGTGGAAGGCAATCAAGCCGGAACCATGCTTTTCCCAGATGTCGCACATTTTGCGCAGCGTGCCGGTGTCGTAGTGCATACCGGCGGGGGGCATGATGCGCAGGGTGTGGAACTCAGCGCTTTCTTTGTACGTGCCGGCCACTTCCGAGAAGCGAGGGATAACGCCAGCGCCATAGCCGCGCACACCAACGGTGCCGCCTTTCCAGTAGCCCTTGCGGGTTTCGTAGGAGTGCTCGAGCTGGCCGAGCAGGCTCTTCATGATCGGGGCGTAAGCTTTGCCATCGTCGTCAGCCAGGCGCTTGAGGCCTGTGACAAAGCTCGGCCACGGGCCGCTTTCGAGCTGATCAAGAAGAGGAGTCTTCGGTGTATTGGTCGCCATTTTATTCCATTCCTCCGCAGAGTTCGTTCGATCCCAAAAAGGACACAAAAGGGTCCCCACTCCTGAACCATCAGGAGCTGAAAGAGGTCCCCCCGTTTCCGTTGCTGGAGTTTCCAACCCGGAAACCCAACCAAAAAAACGGTATGTCCATACAGGACACACCAGGACGTGTCTGTTAGCAGATATGCCAGTGGGGTTTTGTTACCCCGTTACAGCCAACGCCTGTTATTTTGTTATGCACGATCTTCAGAATGTTTTCTGTAAGTTCGTGTGCGTGTCGCCACGCGTCTGGTTGTTATTTTGCCTGGATTTTATATTACCGCAATCTAATATGTCCAATAGGAAATGTGCTGCAACGCACCAATTCTGAAATATTCTTACTAATCAGTGTGTTAAATGTCCATACGTGAACTGTAAAACCAGCCTAAAAAGAGGCATAACAGACTGGCGACGTTGGAAAAAATGAAATTTGCTAGGAAATGGCGATGAACAACCCATACACAGAGCCCAACCAGGACCAAGAATTTGCCCGGGAGGCCGTATCGTTACAGGCCGGATCTGGGGCAAAAGGGCCTTATTCATTGAAAAATAGTGTAGAATACAGCCGATGGCGCGATGAAAAGCTGGCGGGAATGCCGACCATCGTCGATGATTTGGTGGTGGAATTGAAAGACACCGCCAACCCCACCGATTCTGAAAAAGACGCGATTCGCGACCGAATCCGCCGCGCCGGGATGGCGGTTTATGTCGGCCCGGCATTAGAAAGTGTCGAAGATTCGAAAGATCAGGTGCGCGCCCTGGGGCGTTGCTTTGGTATGGAGCACTTGGATCACAACCCCTACGCCGACGAAGACGCCATCACCCCGCTGCACGTCGCGGCGGGGACCGAGCGCTTGGAGGCGGGGCGTAAGATGTACATTCCCTACACCAGCCGCCCGATCAATTGGCACACCGACGGCTATTACAACACGTCCGCGCGCCGAATCCGCGGCATGGTGCTGCACTGTGTGCGCCAAGCGGGCACGCTGGGCGGGGAAAACGCGCTGTTCGATCCGGAAATGGTCTATTTGCTGATGCGCGAAAGCGACCCGGCGATGGTCAAAGCGTTCTCGGCGCCGGACGCCATGACGATTCCCGGCAACGACATGGATGACGAGGTCAAACGCGGCGATGTCTCCGGCCCGGTGTTCTCGCTCAACAAAAGCGACGGCAGCTTGTACATGCGCTACACCGCGCGCAAACGCAACATTGTCTGGGCCGATGACGACGCCACCCAGGCCGCCGTCGCGTTCATGGATGAAATTTTAGCCGACGGCGGCCCAGGGGAGCCCTATATCTATCGTCACCGCATGGAACCGGGCCAAGGCCTGATCTGCAACAACGTTCTGCACACCCGCACCGCGTTCGAAGACGGCGCGGGCGAGGACGGGGATGAAACAGGGCACCGTATGATGCTGCGCGCCCGTTATCTCGAACGCGTCACCTAGAACGCGTCACTCAAAGGAAGCAAACCATGACCACCAAAGAAGCCAGCCGCGAAATCGAAGTCATCAACGCGCCGTGGCACAAAGAAGTCACCATCTCCGAATCCATCTACGAAGGCGGCTTCAAGATGTTCCATGTGCGCATCAAAGAAGGCAAACGCTTCACCGACCTCGAACTCGACGCCGAAACGGCCAGCCACATCGCCGATTTGATGGGGACTTGGGCTAAGGACAATGCGGTGGGGTGAGGGGGCGAAATTTGTCATGGCGAGGCGCAAAACCACGAAGCCATTTAGGGCACTGAGTACACCGTTTCTAAATTGATATCCTTCCAAATGGTCACAATAGTACGGACTGGGCGTCACTAGTGTGGATGATGGGTGGCTTAACCCAGCAGACCGCAACCGTACGTTTGTCATGTGACAACGAGGCGTGCAGTGGCAATCATGGTCGGCGGTTGGGCGCTTGCGTAAAGGCTCTTTATCAGAGCTTTTCATCGTGGCTAGAGGTCACGTCAAAACGTAAAAAGCTGGAATATGGACCGATAGGTGTCTATCTCTTGATATCCAGGGAAGACAGGGCGTCACGAAAAAATGATAAGGTCGTTCTTGCTACTCGGTCATTTTTTTGTATAGTGCCACACCTTTACGAATTGGTAATAGGCCAATCTTATTGTTATAGTTGTATCTGCTAGAAGGGTAGAGGGAGTAAAAGATGGACATACTTGTCAGTCTTGGCACTGTCATTGCCATTGTTTTTGGCGTTGGTGCCGGGCATTTCTATGGTGGCCACTTAATCGAAGGCAAGTTGCGTCGCGGCCTCATCTCACAACATGGCCACGTTATTACTGTGACACCGGGTCGTAATGCGAAGCCTGTAGCCACTCAAGGCCCATATATCTCTGCATAAGAAAGTCCACGCCTAATGCTTCGACCCTTATGGGCATACCTTAAGGAAGGTGTGGCCGGAATCCGAAAAGAGAGTGCGAAGTATGTTGCAAGGGCGCTCGTGACGCTTGTCCTTGGTGGCATAGCGCTACGATTTTCTAACGGTAAAATTCCTGATGGCCTGTTAGAAGATGGCAAATTTTCGATTGGGTTGGTTCCATCTTGGGCATGGGGTAGCTTCGAAAGCGGTTCTTCAACATATGCAAACTACCTGATAGATCATCCATTGCGTACCATCGGGTTTGTCCTTCTTGTGATATGGACACTTGTTGCAATTTGGCTGCTTATCCAGTTTCGGAATCATATCGTTTCATTCATTGCGGAGAATTCACGTCGAAAAAGCTTGTTGACGGAGGTCGGCCTGTTCGAGTTCTGGCCAGATGCTAACGTCGATAGCCGTGAAGCGCAGTGGAGCGAGATGTCTGTACGCATCATCAATCCACCACAAACTGTGCTCAAAATTATTGGCGCAACTGGGTGGGATAGTTTTGGGGCGAAAAGTTCACCTCTGCACGATGCTTTGCATAGTTTTGAGGGTCGAGTGTTCGTCATTCTGATGAACCCGGAATCTGAATACTTAGGCGAACGCGCCGCGAGCGTGAGTATGGCCACAGCCACCTATCGTAACCAGATCAGGAAAAGTTTGAAGTGCCTAAAGGAATTGAAGAAAAGAGGGCACTATATTGACGTTCGCCTTTATAACTCTCCGCCAAACTGGAAGATGATTTTCACGCCGCTGACATTGTGGCTTCAGCATTACCGTAATGATAAACACGTGGCGGAAAGTCCTGTTTATATGTTCTATGCAACAAGCGACATGCAGGGGCTATACCACGCCTACGCGAAAGATTTTGATCGCATTTGGCGGTTATCTGATGAATATGAACTTGGGGTGTAGTCTGCAACCCCCTCACATAAATTCTGCGCGGGCTTGACCCGCGTATCTACGTCTTTGCCTCGGCGATGTCGGGCAAGTCGAGGATAACCGGATCATGTCGGGTAATGACATGTGTGCTGAGCGGAGGTGCAAGGTGCGCAGTCATTCAGAGCGCCTGTCGTCACCCGCAAAGGGGCGACGTACTGAAACCGCCCCTTCCCGATCAAGGGAGGGACAGCCAGTCTCAGGTCTCAATGATTAAAATGATTAAGAAGGCCGTAAATAGCCGGGCAGGGTTGTGACCCAGGGGCTGTTGGGGCCACCGGATGAATACTGCCAGCCCATCACCCCGCCAAAGTCGCTATGGGCGGCGAGCAAGGGCGTGATGATTTGTGTGCCAATGTCTGTTGCGGGTATCCAGCCGGAACCGGCATCGCTTTCCGCTACGGGCTTTCCGACGAGCAATCGCGATGCGGCGATGCCGCTAAAGCCGCTCCAACCCGCGACGATGGCGTTGTAGTTGTCGATGATCTGGGAAACGGGCGTCACGTACCACGGGTTGTTGTAGTACTGCATATAAATCCGGTCGATGGCGTCGCCGGTGTTGGTCAGAATTTGTGCATAGGGGGCGTCTGCGGTGTCTTGCCACAAATACGGGGGCTGGGGCGCATGACTGATGATCTTGTCCGCACCAATGGCTTGGCGCAAATCGTTGGTGAGATCGGTTGCAAAGGTTACCCCGTTATAGGGTGTGGCGTTCATGAGGGCGTTCGTATCTTCATAGTCGATATCGATGCCGTCCAGGTTGAACTCGGTGACGAAGGCTGCGAGTTGGTCGGCAATGCTGCTCACGTTTTGCGACAGCAGGGTGTAATTGATCGGGTTTCCGTCCAGCCCGACCTCGCCGCCGAACGACAAATGCACCATGATTCCGGCTTGCTGTAGAACCTGGATATCGCTTTTGAGGTCGGATGCGGAAGGCAGATTGCCGCTCAGAGCCAGCGTGGTGGATTGACTGTTTTCTGGCAATGCAAAGGCCAAAATAACATCGGTATAAGGCGTGCTGGTGAGGGTCGAGAGTGCCAGCGTGTTGGCATTGTAATAGGTCACCATCAGTGGTTTTTGAGCCATCGTATCCATCCTTTTTATGAGATAAATGTTGCATGAAAATTCACTATGGGCGGAAAACAAAAGCGTATCAATGGTTGTTTTTCTATTTTAAATACACTTAACTAAAAGTGTTGTGAGCGGTGATTTTGTAGATGACCGGATCAGTCCGGATCATGATGGAAAGAAGAACGCGCACCGAAATTCAGTACGGTTGACCCAGATCATTTGCCCCACCCCTGGACCTGCCGTATAACCTTGCCCCAAGACTTAAGACCGACCGACTTGGGGAGATCACCGTGACCAATACGACGATACCGGCCAGTGCTCGACTGGATCAGAGGCGCGCCAATTGGATGGCGGGGTGGCTTTTGGGCGTTGCGGGCATGGTGTTTTTCATGGTGGTGCTGGGCGGGCTAACAAGGCTCACCCATTCCGGCCTGTCGATGGTCGAATGGAAGCTGTTCACCGGCTGGATTCCACCGTTCAATGATACCGACTGGTCGGAATTGTTTGATAAGTATCAGCATTTTCCCGAGTTCCACAAAGTCAACGCGGACATGACCTTGGAAGGCTTCAAGGGCATTTTCTGGCTGGAATACATCCACCGCGTCTGGGGCCGGTTGATGGGCTTCGCGTTCTTTTTGCCGTTTGCGGCGTTTATGGTGATGCGCTGGGTGCGCGTTTCCGAGGCGTTGTTTTGGAAGTTTTTAGGGCTGTTTATCCTCGGTGCCAGCCAGGGCGTGATGGGTTGGTACATGGTGATGAGCGGGCTGGTCGATCGTCCCGACGTTAGCCAGTACCGCCTGACTGCGCATTTTGGATTGGCGCTGGTGATCATTGCGGCGTTGCTGTGGGTGGCGATGGGGCTGCTCAAACGCGAAGCGCATGACGCCCACCACCAAGACCCGGAAAACTTAGGGCGTTGGGCGTTTTGGCTGTTCGCGCTGATTTCATTGACCGCGCTGTCGGGCGGCTTTGTCGCCGGAACCGACGCGGGCTTTGCCTACAACACCTTTCCGTTGATGGACGGCGCGCTGGCGCCGGGCGGGTTGTTCGATCACGACCCCGCGTGGCGGGCGCCGTTTGAAGACATCACCACGGTGCAGTTCAATCACCGCACGTTGGCGGAACTGACGGTGGTGATGGCGGTGGTGTTTTGGGTGAAGTCGGTGGACAAGCACTTGGCCCCGCGCACCCGACGCGCGATCGCCCTGTTCGGCATGATGGCGCTGGTGCAGGTGGGCCTGGGCGTTACGACGTTGTTGATGGTGGTGCCGGTGGCGCTGGGCAGTCTTCACCAAATGGGCGCGGTGGTGCTATTTTCGCTGGCGCTGTGGTGCGTGCACGAACTGCGTACACCCCGTTTGGATGCACGCAGCTCGTAAGCAATCACAAAGTCTTAGACGTTCTTCAGGCCGGTCAGGAAGTCCTGCACCTGATGGCTGAGTTTATCGGATTCAGAGGTCAGCGTGTTGACCGCGCTGAGCACCATTTCCGCAGCCTGTCCGGTCTCGTTGGCGGCCTGATTGACGCCTGAGATGTTGGAGGTCACCTCGCTGGTGCCTGTCGCGGCTTGTTCGACATTGCGGGCAATTTCTTGCGTCGCCGCGCCTTGTTCTTCGACCGCAGCGGCGATGGCCGATGCGATCTCGCTCATTTGACCGATGGTGCCGCCGATGGATCCGATGGCATGCACGGCGCCCTCCGTCGCGTTTTGGATATCGCCGATCTGGTTGGAGATTTCCTCGGTCGCTTTGGCCGTTGCATTGGCGAGGTTTTTGACCTCCGACGCGACCACCGCAAAGCCTTTGCCGGCCTCACCGGCGCGCGCCGCCTCGATGGTGGCGTTGAGCGCCAACAGGTTGGTTTGATCGGCGATGTCGGTGATCAAGGCTACCACTTCGCCGATTTTCTGTGCCGCGTCGGCGAGGCCTTGGACCTTTTCATTGGCACCTTGGACTTCGTTCACCGCCGCGCCAGCAACCTGCGTGGATTGGGAGACTTGGCGAGAAATTTCGGAAATCGAACTCGACAGTTCTTCAGCCGCACTCGCCACCGTTTCTACGTTGGTTGAAGCTTCTTCCGCCGCCGCTGCGACGATGGTCGACTGGGTGGAGGTCTCTTCCGCCGTGGCGGCCATGCTTTCAGCGGTGTCTTTCATGGTGCTTGAGGCGCTGGACACCTCTTTGAGAACGCCGGTCACATCGCTTTCGAACTGGCTCGCCATGTTTTCCACGGCAATCCGTTTTTCTTCTTTGTGCTCGTTTTCTTTTTCCTGCGCGGCGGCCATTTCCAGGTTGTGGAGCATGTTTTGCTTAAACACTTCAACCGCGAGGCTCATGGAACCGATTTCGTCGCCGCGGTGCGTGCCGGACACGTGAACCGTGGTATCGCCGTCGGCCAAGGTGCGCATGGTCGCGGTTAGCCCCACGACCGGGCGGGTGATGCCGGTGACGATGACGTACACCAAGCCCGCTGTGATCAATAACAACACACCGGTGGCGGCCAGGAACAGCATGAACGAGGTCGAAGCCGCGCCCTTGATTTTCGCCGCTTGCGCCTTCAAATCCTCAGAGATGACGTCTTCGACCTCTTTGAGCATATTGATTTTTTTGGTGATGGTGCCGAACCAATAGGGGCCTTCGACGCCTTCGGTGCTGCCAGTGTAAAGGCTGTCGATGGCGATTTTGCGCATGCGGTTGACGTCATCGACCTCTGGGCCTTGCACTTTGTCTTTCAAAGCGGCGCGTTGGGTTTCGCTGGCATAAATGTTGAACGTAAACAGCAACACATTCTGTTCCGCGATCAGCTCAGTCATGCGGCGGTAGATCGGCGGGGCGAATTTACCCGCGCCAAAGCCTGCGCCGCCCATGGCCCGTTCCTGACCAGCGCGTTCCTTAGCTTGCAAGAAGCTGGTATAGGCGGTGATGGTTTTGGTGACGTGCGCATTGGTGCTGATGACGGCCATTTCTTCGACGATGGTCAGCAGCTTTGCGATGGTGCCGGTGTAATACTTAGCCATTTGCGGAACGGTGAGGTTGAAGCTTGTCACGCCCTCGCGTTTGGTTTTGAGCTCAGCCAGCGCGCCCAGTGCGGTGTCGAGCTTGGTGTTGAGCGTTTCGCCGAAAGCACGCGCGTCGAAGCTTTTCAGTGCCGTGTCCAAGGTGTCGATGGCGCCATTGGTGTCGGTATGCTGCACGGGCAGCTCTTTGGCGAATTTATTGCCTTTGGAGCCAATGTAAACAGCTGAAGTTCCACGCTCTTTTTGAAGCTCATGGACAACGCTGCTGATGTCCGGCGCGACAAAAGCAAGTTTTTGGAGCGCTTCCATCTCGGAAAATACGAGGTGCTTTTCGTAAATCGAATATACGGAAAAGAATAGCAGTCCCACGATTGGCAGCACTAAGGCCAGCGCAATCCGGGAACCAATTTTTATATTTTCGAGCATGGTTTTCTCCAACCAAGAATATTACGTTCAATACATCGACAACATTCTGGGAATGGAGAGCAAATGCTAAGATGGCATTTTGCTCAGCGACACGTATTTGACTAACGTTAAGGCCTGGGCCTAAAGACGCTCCGCCAAATATCCGCCCGGAGATGATCGTCAACGTGATCAGGAGGTGTGTAGGCTGTGTCTCATCAGAACGCTTCCCCGCTATTCGTTCGCTTTCGCCCCCATTAAGAATTGGTAAGCTTAATGAGAAAAATACGCCTCGTCACCTTTTAGTTCATTAAAATGAATGTGAAATCAGGGCCGTATGAATGATGGCGCGGCCCATTGACCATTTGAAATCGGCGTAATATTGCAGATGAGCGCCCGAAATATGTTGAGAATTTCATGATCATAGGCTGACGGGGCAAGAACGCCTTGTGAGTATTGACTGAATTCCGATAGAATGCATCGCGAACCTGTAAAACAAAGCGAAGCTGTCTATATACTATAAGTGCGATGCGAGCCGACAGCTCTGAGAATGGTTCGGATCTTGAAGGTAATAACGTCGATTAAGGGAAGACCTGGATGAGCGACCATAAAAAATTTCGACTGGTGACGCGTAGCGACTTTGATGGTCTGGTATGCGCTGTGCTTCTCAAGGAAATGGATTTGATTGAAGACATCAAATTCGTTCACCCCAAGGACATGCAGGATGGCACCATCCTGATTTCCGAAGACGATATCACCACCAACCTTCCCTATGTACCGGGTGTGCACATCGCATTCGATCACCACGCCAGTGAGATGATCCGTCTGGACGACATTCCGCCAAACCATGTGATCGACCCCGATGCCCCATCTGCGGCGCGGGTGGTTTATGATTATTATGGTGGCCATGTTGAGTTTAAAAGCATTTCCACCGAAATGATGGACGCGGTCGATAAGGCCGATAGCGCTCAGTTCAACGAACAAGAAGTTCTCCATCCCGATGGTTGGGTGCTGCTCAACTTCATCATGGACTCGCGCACAGGCTTGGGGCGTTTCAAGGATTTCCGCATTTCCAACTATCAGTTGATGATGGAATTGATTGATTATTGCCGCGATCACTCCATCGATGAGATTCTGGATCTGCCTGACGTCAAAGAGCGTGTCGAGCTGTATATGGATCACGCGGCCAAAGCGCGTGATCAGATCGAGCGATGCACCACGGTGCATGGCAACTTGGCGGTTTTAGATTTGCGCGAAGAGGACATCATCTACGCCACCAACCGTTTTATGATTTACGCGATGTATCCTGACACCAACATCTCGATTCACGCCATCTGGGGCTTGAACAAGCTCAACACTGTGTTTGCGGTGGGCAAATCTGTCCTTAATCGCAGCTCGAAGACGGACATCGGCACGTTGATGCTGGAATACGGCGGCGGCGGTCATTTAAACGCCGGAACCTGTCAGATCGACAACGATGATTGTGAGCGCGTACAGGGCGAGCTGGTTGCTCGCATCACCGCCGACGGATGAACCGCTTTAGTCAATTGATGGCCTTCGTTTTGGGCGGGGCCATGGCCTTTGGCATGTTGCAGACGCTCAGCGCCTGCTCGGATGGACGCGTCGCCATTGATCAGGTGGTGCGTGTGTTCGGCTCGATCACGCCTACCGACCCTGAGGGCGAGGTGGAACTGGAACGCTTTTACGAAACCTATGAACTCTACGCCAATAACCCTTCAAACTTGCGTCAGCGCGATCACTTTCGCGACGCCTTTCGCCAAGTACGCGCGAATTACGTTGTTGAAACCGACAGCGTCAAACTGATCGATGCGGCAATCAAGGGCGTCACGGACTTAAAAGTCGAGCCGG
>Ga0209344_10003007_pt1 | contig 17403 bp, 14 predicted proteins | sample Cruoilmetagenom6_FD_187293 | JGI IMG/M metagenome (GOLD analysis project Ga0209344, IMG submission 187293) | Oil polluted marine microbial communities from Coal Oil Point, Santa Barbara, California, USA - Santa Barbara Oil Seep Sample 6 (SPAdes)... | ecosystem: Environmental > Aquatic > Marine... | reverse complement strand
CCCCATAGAGTGTCAAAGGGAAAAGGGGCTGTAAAATTTAGATCTTGAGGATTTCCTGGTAGGTTTTCGCGTTTTTTTCGCTAAAGCAGCAGAAGATGACGAGTTCTGGGAATTGATGTTCCTGTAACCAGGACAGAGTCGTTCCTACTGCGATTTCTGTGGCTGGTTGCAGTGGGTAGCCGAAGATGCCTGTGCTGATCGCGGGAAACGCCACCTTGGTGAGGTTGTGGGTATCGCATAGGGAGAGGGCGGCACGGTAACACGACGCAAGGAGACTGGCTTCTCCTTGCTTTCCGCCGCGATATACCGGGCCGGTGGCATGGATCACGAAGCGTGCGTGCAGGTTGTAGCCTTGCGTGATGCGGGCGCTCCCTGTGGGGCAGCTTCCCAGGCCGGCGCATGCTGCGGCGAGGTCAGGGCCTGCTGCCTGATGAATCGCGCCGCAGACGCCTCCCCCTGGGAGAAGAGAGGTGTTCGCTGCGTTCACAATGGCGTCTACTCGGAGCGTGGTGATGTCGGCCTGTTCGACGAGGACGCGCGCTTTTGTTGTGTCTGTGATGTGTGAGGGAATGAGAGAGGGAACACCTTCTGCGGCCTCTGTATTAGCTTGTCGTTTTTTGTGGTGTCGCACACTTTTTGCTTTCTTTTGTTGTGTTTGGGGACTCGTGCGGCTCGGTTGATATTTTCGCATGTTTACTGTATATCGTGACATATGGCAGCCCGTAGTATCTCATGGCAAAGGCGATATTGCAGCGCGTGCTCGACCTGTTTTTCGGAAACGAGCGAAGTGCCTTCGAATCGAAAATGTGAGTGAGTAGCATGCCAGGGCGAAGCGCGTGCTGTGCGCAGTGCAGTGAAGGAGTGTGAGATGTCAGAGAAAGCCGCGTCGTTGAACTCTGTTGTAGTGAACTGCGAAAACCCTGAAAGTTGTTAGGATTTTGGGCAGAGATACTTGGTGTGGGAATCGCGTAGCAAGTACCGGGAGGATTTTTTATCTGGCTTGAAGCACAACAAGAGGGCGGGGTTTCTCTTGCCTTCCAAAAGGTGCCTGGCCCCACGCCGGAGGCCGTAACAAGATCCATCTTGACTTCCTGTGGAAGACTTGACTGCGACACAATGCAAGATTGAGGAAGGTGGTGGGCGTTTCCTTGCCAACCAAGAGATTGAAGGTTTCTCCTGGAAAGTGATGGCCGACCCAGAGGGAAACGAGTTCTGTATTGCTGTTTGCCCTCGCTGATGTTCCCTCGCCGATTTTTTTTGTAGGGACTTGCCTGGGTAGGGAGGGCGCAGAGAAAAGAACAATGACGGTGCTGGTGTGGTTGCCATAGAGATCCTGACGGGAGTACTTCCGGAATTGTTGCCTTTTTTCGCCGCTTTGGAAACTGCAAAAACCTGATCTTCCTCTCGTGTGCACTCCACAGTGCGCACACGAGAGGAATGCATGTTCGTTGTCTTATGCTCTCTTGCGGTTTCAAACCCAGGGTTTGAAACCGCAAGAGAGTGGCAGGCTTTGTATGGATTGCTGTGAGGTGGTGCGAGGTGAGGGCCGAATGAGGTGATCGGTGCTCTGGCAGATGGTCTTTTTGAGGCCGGTACGAGGTGTGTGGAAAAGCCCGAAATCTTTCCGGGTAGATGTGGGAGGGACAGAGTGAAAACCTGGTTTCAGCATTTCGCGTTAGAGGCTGGAATGGTGGCAGTAGATGAGGAAAAATGGCTCGGGACGAGGAAGAATAATCCTGAGATTTACGGTCAACTTGGAAGCGGTGAGGTCGGTTTTCCTTTTCGTGTTGAGGTTGACCCGGTGGACCGGCTTTTGCTGGCCTACTTTCGTGGAGACCCTACGTACAGTGGGGCAGAACTGCGAGTGTATCGGGATTCTCGCGGGGAAGAGGGCGCCGCGGTTTTCCTGCATAAGTGTGACGGAACCCTAGAGGGATATCACACGCCTGGTTTCTATATGGCAGAAAAACAGCAGGGGTTCCAGCGGTTTTTCCCCAGGATGAAGTGCCATGAAACAGATTTCTCGTGGCGTTTTCTGTGTGACGGGTCTTCGCTTGACGCGCAATTTCAGCTTGTTGACTCCTCAGGTACGCGTATCGAGTTACAGATGACCGAGACGACGACCCCCCCTGACTTGAAGCCCCTGTTTCTGCCTTTTCACGCGCCTGCCCCGGCTCCGAGTTGTTTCCCGATTCTTTTCCTTGACAAGTGCAGAGTGCTCCCTGTTGAAAGTGGGCATTTGCGGATTCTCATAAATGGGAAAGAACGCAAAGGTTGGGAGCTGCCCTTGTCAAAGGATCGTGTGTACATGGGGTGTTACGCGCGTAAGCCCGCGTTTTTCTCGTGGAACGACGAGAGTGAAGGCTCTCTCCCCTTTGTCGGGCTTATGGGGCTTGAAGGGCTTGGCAGGGGCGAAGAAACAGCGGCGCTGACCTATGACCTTATTGGGGAGGAAGACCATCGGGAGATCAAAGGTTTTCTCGCGCGGAGAGAATCCCATACGCTGCGTTTTCGTTTTTCTCCTGCCATCCCCGATATCACGTGTCTGCGGGAATACGCGAAAGTGCGAGGGCGGTTTTCGGTCAGTCTTAATGAATGGCCGGGTCTCTTGGCTGGAGAATGGGATGTGCAACGCACTGGCAAAGAGATCTTTTTGTCGTTTGCCCCTTTGCACGCGTGGCAGCCTGCCTCCGGCCTGAAATGGGTGAAAACCTATCGTTGGCTGGCGACTGTACAACCTATTGAGAGGGGCATTCATTTGGTGGAGACGCCACGAGACCGTCCCGAATTTCTGCTTTCTTCGCGTTGGGAACGCCAGTGAATGTGTCTGCGCTTTCTGGTTTCTTGCGGTTTGGTGGAATGCCGGAGGGAGTTCTTGCCGGTTTGGGTGTGGGTTTGCCGGTCGTGTTTTAAGGAGATGGAGCGAGCCAGTGCAACCATTCTCCGTGTGCCTGCACGTGTTCGAGGTTTGTTTTTGTTGCGTTGCGGAAGTCGGTCAGCGTCACGGGACGTCCTGCGCGCAAGGTCGAGATTGATTCTGCCTGTAGCCAGAGCAGGTCGTCTTGGCGTGCGTGTGCGAGGTCAGAGACGAGTTGGGAGAAGCGTTCCTGGTTTTCTTTCTTGAAATGGACCAGGGTGGCGTAGTGAAAGATTATCGGTGTGATGCCTTTGGGAATGCTTTCTACTATTTCTGGCAATAGGTCGAGGGCGTCACCTGCGTGTAGCTCGACGGGGTGTGTGCCGGCCAGCGCAAGTGCCGCGTCGAGACGGGCGAGACGGTCGGTGTGATCAGGCCAGATCAGAGCGCGTAGCCAGCGTATCGCGTCGGTGTCGTCTGTTCGGATGGGAGAGAGGTCAATGCCGGTGCGGCCTGCGAGTTTTTCGCTTGAGAAGTCGAGCGGTGGCGCAATTTCCCCGCGAACCTCACATTCCAGAAGGAGCGGGGAGTCGGGGTCACCGGCTTGGCCTGCCCAGCCGTAGTCGTAGCGGTAGCGGTCGAAGATGAGGAGAAGACCGGCGCTTGCGCCTACTTCGATCAGCCAAAGAGGCGTGTTGCGCCGGCGTGTGGCTTCGGTAAGAGCAGGTAAGAGGAGGCAAGAACGACGTGCCTCGTTTGTTTGTACAAGGCGGCCGGCGCAGAGGTCGGTAATTTCATCTCCATGTTCCCGACAGGCGGTGAGGAACTCTTCTGCCGGCATTTCGCGCAGACGTTCTCCAAACAAATACTGGGAAGCCGCGAGAAACATGTTGGGAATTCTCTGGCCCGGTCTGGTGCGGGCTGCGAGTGCGAGTAGGTCGGGGGCAGTGGCGATGGCCCGAGAAAAACGAGCATAGGTGGGCGCGTAGCTGCCACACTCTTGGTCTGCGAATTCCTTGAACTGCGCAGCGAGTGCAGAGAGATCTTGGGCAGGCGTATTTGGGGAGTTCCGTGGGGTCATATGATGGTTTTTTTGGGGTCTCTTCTCAGCGTGTGTTGCCGTAACTGGCTGCGATGCTCGCCATAGGGGAGCTTTGAATACCGATATTGGGAATGGGGTAGCGCAGGCCGTTTTTACTGAGGGCGGCGAGTCCTTCGACGGCTTTCGGGAGGAAGCTTGGGGGCATGGCGATGAGAAGTTCATCGTCGGCGACTCCGCCGAATTTGCGTTCAGCGTAACAGGGGATGGAGACAGAAGGCTCGCCGGTTTGCAAAGCCCTGCCCCATGAGTCCGCGCAGGCGCTCTCTCCCACGACTGAGAATGAATATTTCTGATAATCCTTCCACTGTAGGGCGTTGATGAGCAGGATCATTTGCCCAGGGGTTGCATACACGAGACAAATATCGGGGGGAGTGAGCCGTCCTGCAGTCAGCGGGGAGATGGCCATTGCCTCGTATTCGCCGTGCGGTGCGCAGTCCATTTCGGCTTGGTGACGGGCACTCGATTCGAGGTCCGAGAACCAAACGCCGTTCATCATCCCGCCGCCCAGGAAGTTCTCGTCTCGGGGGGAGAGGCCGACGACCGCGCCACATTGTGGCCCCATCAGGTCCTTCATGGTGAAGCCGAGAGTCCATCCGATGAGTCGGGCTTGTCCGACAAGCTGGTCAGTGGCTTGCACACTTGTCGGTCGTTTGATGCGAGGTATCTCCATCATTTCTGCTTCAGTGGCGAACCGTTTCATGCCGACCGGAATACTCCCCAATCGCAAATAACGATTCAAGCTATCTACGAGTTCGGCAAAGTCGTAATTTGTGGTATCTCCCCAACAGTTGGTTCCCATGATTCGGGTCCCTCCTCGCGTATTTTTCGGTTTCGACCTGTGGTCTCGGAGTATTCCTGCTCTGCAGTTTGGGTGCGTGAGAAAAACTCCCTATGCGTCTTTGTTGATCATGGCACTGAGTCACGCGGGAGAAAGAAAAAAAGAGCAGACAGCGATTTTTGCTTTGTGTTTTTTATTGGAGAAAAGAGCTATTGCCCTGTTCTTTCGGGAGAAAATGACGGATGGGCGTAGTCAGGCTGACTATAGGGCATGTGGGGAGAAAGATGGTGTCTCTGTTGCGGGGATCTTTTTGGGAGGATTTTTTCCGTTGTCCAGAAGAAGTCGTGCAGATAGGGTGATATGGGGAGCTTTGTGAATGGGGAGGCTTTTTGGAGTTTGTCGTCTGGAAGGAAGTCTGCTCTCCAGGGGGAGTCAAAACAGACAAGATTGTGGGTTTGTCTGGGGGCTCTTGCTCCTTTGCCCGTGACTTTCCAGGGCTTTTTGTCGTGAGAGTTATTGCTGATTGCAATTTTTCCTTTTCTTTTAGAAGACTTATTTTCAGAGGTATTTCCTGTTGAAACAGTATGAGAATCTCAAATTATTACAATAAAAGTGCGATAATGGAGGAAGGGGCGGAGTGCTTTGCAGAGAAAAGCGAGATCAGTTGGACATGAGGGAACTTTGACGACTTGGATTATGAGTAGACGTATAACTGTATGAATCTCCTCGTCGCGACAAGAGGAGCGCATGCGCTGAGAGGTGGCATCTGCAAGTCACTCTCATTCGCCGGCAACGGTGCAAAAAATAAGCAAGGGATGTGGAGAAAAGTCAGACCAAGGAAAGTGGACTGGAGGAGTGCGGGGCGCATTCCGGTCCCTCGTGAGCGGGTGGAAGGGACGTGTGATGGATCGGCGTAAACATCACTGGGGCTTTGAGAGCGGTATTTTCTCATGTAATTCCGGCGGATTCGGAAGGGTTTTCCGTCGGGTAAAGGGTGTGTGGGGGCGTCGCTCACGTACCGAAGCGGTTGCACCCTTCTCCGGCGCATCTGTTGATCTTCCTCAGCTTCTTGAGGTGATTGAGCAGTGTGTCCCGGAAAAATTGGGTTCTCCGCCTTTTTTGGTACAGAGCGCGAAGAGGCCTTCTGTTTTTCAGGCATCTCTCATAAATGTGCTCTATGACCTGGAAGATATTGCAGCTGTTCTCGGTGCAGATCGCAGCATGGTCGCTCAATGGTTTTATGATGGGCATCCGAAGTTTGAGATGCCGATACCTGATGTTCTTCTGTCCTCTGGGCCAAAATGGTTTTCGAATCGTATTTGGCCCTGGATACGGACGATTGATCCCTTTGTCGGACCACCACCAGAAATTGTGCAAGCGCATCCTTCTGCTGTTGCAGCCAGGAAGCAACAATCGGCAACGCTGATCTACAATAAGGCACGTGCTGACTTTGAGGAGATGGGGGAGCAAGTCGCCACGGCCGAACTTGCTGTGCTTGGTGAAGATTTCTCGAAGATGGCCCGTGTCGGTATGGCGGTAAGCGCCGAACCGGACTGGCTGGTCGATGTGGCAGATCGTCTGGCCCAGGCAGGTTGTTGGTCGGCTTTCGATATTGACGATGAAGTTGTGAAGAGTCCTTCTTCTATCGGGGTGTTTTGTCGTGGGCTTCGTGGCGTCCGTACCCGCAACTGTGGTGCCATTGAGGACGCGGTCTCTGATCTCGCGGCTGCTTTGCGTTCTCCTTTGCTCCCTTCAAAAGCACGTGACTTTTTACGCTTCCAAAAAGCAACTATTGACCGGGACATGGGGCTTTACGGGATTGTTGGTGCTGAATACGATGCGATTGCGACCGCCGGTGGCCCATACGCTGACCAAGCACGCTATTGCCAGGCGTATCTGGCCTTTGACGCCGAAGGCCGTTTTAGTGATGTTTTAGATAAGACAAGCGGTATTGTCGGCCCTTTTCTCGATGTTCGTGTTCTCCTACTTCGGGGAAATGTGTACCGCGTCAATGGTCGCTTTGCCGATGCCGAAATAGCGTGCCGGAAAGCCCTCGCGAAAGCGAGAGAAGCTGATGCTCGTGGCCTGGAGGGACGCGCTCTGACCTGCTTGGCGGAGACACTTTGCTGGACGCGTCCGGCAGAGGGACATTATGTTGCAGAAGAAGCCGTAAGAGTGACGCGGGAAGTCAAGAATAAAATCCACGAGCTGCGCGCCCATGCTGCTCTCGCCATTGCCTCTGTTGGGCGAGGTCCTGAAGGGGCGGTAGATGACGCCTTGGACAAGGCATCTCTTCTTGTGGAAGCGACGGGCGACCGAACTGGCGATATCCGTGTGCTCACCGCGCGTGCCTTTGCGATGGTCTCTGGAAACCGCCTCGAAGAACTCCGCCAGATTTGGGATCGTATGCAGCGCCAGACTGCCGCGCTGGGCTCCAATGCCTTTTGGAGCGATATTTTGTGTGCCTGGGACAGCAGCCTGTCTTATATTCCAGAACTTTCAAAAAACCACCATTTCCAGTGGCTTGATGGTCTTGACAACACAATGGGACGCTGGCGTGATGTGCTGATCGCCCGCCGGGGGTAAGCGCCGGGAGTAGCAAGGTAGCGAGAGGGTAGGTAGCGAAGCCGGATACGCGAGGGAAATTTATTTCTTGTTTTCCCCTTTTTTTGTTTGGGGGATGTCATAGGGGGGTGTCGGCGTCGTCTGGGGAAGCGAGTCTGTGTTTCGTGACTTTTCCCAAAGCATTACGCGGGAGGGCTTGCACCCAGTAGATTGCTTTCGGCCGTTTGTAGGGGGCAAGGCGTTCTGCCACGAAAGATGAGAGTTCTTTCGTGAGAGCTGTTTCTGGTGCGACTTCTTTGTTCGGTGTGTTGTGGTGCGCATCTTGCTCCACAAAAGCAATAACTGTTTCGCCCCATTCTTTTGACGGTCTTCCAATGACTGCAGCATCTCCCACTGCGGGATGCTCGCGTAATGCTTCCTCGACTTCGCGTGGATAGACGTTGTATCCGCCTGAAATAATGAGTTCTTTTGCTCGGCCGACAATGCGAAAATAACCAGTTTCGTCGCACTGCCCCAAGTCTCCGGTACGAAACCACCCGTCGTCGAATGCGCTTGCTGTGGCATCGGGGCGGTTCCAATAACCACTGAAAACATTTGGCCCTCGAACAAGGATTTCTCCTGTTTCTTGCCCCTCGGCGGTGTCGAGCCGTACTTCTACTCCGGGGAGAGGGAATCCCACGGTCCCTGGGCGCCGTTCCCCGTGATAGGGATTCGACAGATTCATGAGTGTCTCTGTGAGACCATATCTTTCGAGTATGCGCTGGTTGCTCTGCTCTTCGATAGCGTTGAAAAGATCGGGTGGCAAGGGAGCGGATCCTGAGACGCAGAGCCGCAGGGCGGAAAGTTCGTGTGCACGTGCCGACTGGGCAAGCCGTTGATACATGGTCGGGACGCCGAAAAAAAGACTGCAATTATGGTCGCTGATTGCATCAAGCAGCAGATCTATGTCGAAATTTGGCAGAAGAACCATGGAGGCGCCGGCGTGGAGCGTGCCGTGCAGACCAATGCCGAGACCATGCATGTGAAAGAGAGGAAGCGCGAGGGCGAGACGGTCTTGTGGGCTCCATCGCCATGCAATCCGCAAACTTTCGGCAGCGGCGACAAGGTTTGCATGTGTGAGGAGCGCCCCCTTTGGTCTGCCGGTTGTGCCTGATGTGTAACACAAGATCGCAGGGCATTCTCCTGTGGCGGTATCGAGGATCGCGCTGTCTGTGCTCGTGCTTGTGGGGATTGGGGCAAAGAGTCTGTCTGTCTCTGCTGTTGCCCCTGCGCCTGCGGGAGAGAAAACCTGGGTGTCCAGCCTGATGCGGCGAATCTGTGTTGCGCGTGTTGGGCTGTCCACAATGGCGAGGCTGGGGGTCGCGTCTTGCAGAATATGCGCGATCTCGGGCTCTTGGTAGGCAGTGTTCACAGGAACCACAATGGCGTTTACCCGGTGGAGTGCAATATAGGTTTCAACAAGCGCGCCGGAACTTGCGGCACTGAGGAAAACGCGTTCTCCTGGTCGGAGACCGGCAGCCCAGAGATGTTCTGCTATTTCTCGGGAGCGTTTCTCCAGCTGGGCACCGGTTCTCCAGCCTCCGTCAGGAGCATGGAGGACTGCCCGATCTGGATGTTTGTGCCAGTGGGCTTTCCACGAGTGCACCAGGCTTTCTGCCTTGCGTAATGCAAGATCGAAGTTCTCTGTATCGTGCGGGTGTGGGAGAAGATGCCGTTGCCAATGGGGTTTTCGCATATTGTTGCCTTTGCGGCTTCGTTCTCTGCTGGAGAGACCGAGAGAACCCAAGGGTGCAGAGAGTCGGCAGAGAGCAAAAGCATAGGGAAAATAGTGTGCGCGACTACAGTCGTGCAAACACCCACATTGAGGAAAGATGGGGCGGAATATGTTTTGTCATGTGCCTCTAACCCAAGATGACGACAGTCCGATACGCTAATGTCTACGCTAATGTCCACGCGAATGTCGAAGTGATGTCAACGCCATACAAGAACTTGGACGAGAATCTGCACGGAAAAATATCTGGTCGGAGCGGAAGAATTTTGGCCGATCAAGTTCTTTCTGTCATTCCCTGGGAGCGAGTCGATTATTTAGGCCGTCAAGCCTGGTCCATTGTGGGAATTGTGGCCATTGTTTTAGCAATGGGGTTTGTTTTCGGTTTTCTTGGCTGGTTTTTGCTCCCTATGGCTTTTGCCACAGTGATCAGCATCCTGACTTCTCCCGTAGTGGCATGGATTGAGAAGCGTGGGGTCTCTCGTTTTGCTGCGACCCTCGGGGTATTTCTGGGATTTTTGATGGGATTGCTGGCACTGATATGGATTGTGATCCCTCCTTTTGTGGCACAGGCGAGTGAGCTGGCCGGAGAGTTTCCATCTTTCTTGGACAATGTGGGAGAGGATGTCAAGGATTTTGAGAAGCGTCTTGAAGCGACGAATCCCGCGGCTGGAGAGGCGGCGGCAGAGTTTGGACGTGCACTCAACGATCGTGCGCTCGAGTTTGCAGACGGTCTCTCTGGCACACTTGTTGATATGGTTTCGTTTGCCTTCAGTATGGTGCTTGCTCTGATTGTTGGGGTTATCCTGGCTTTCTTATTGGTGAAGGATCTGCCGTCCTACACTGCGCCTGTACGGTTCTGGTTTGAAACTTCGTCCAGTCCACGTTTAGTGGGGGCACTGCGACAAGCGGGCCAAACGATTATGGCCTTTGTTCGAGGTCAGCTTATTTTGGCTTTTATCGCTGGTGCTTTTTCGACTGTGGTACTTGGGGTGATTGGAGTGCCCTTCTTTTTACCCCTTGGCGCGATGGTGGCAGTTGGCGATCTTATTCCTACGATCGGGCCAATCCTGGCCGTGGTGCCGGCAGCCGTGCTTGCGTTAAATGAGGGAGGGCCAGGGCAAGCTGTGCTCGTTGTGCTTGGTCTTACTGCAGTGCAGCAGATCGAGTCTTATGTTTTTGTGCCTCTTATTGTGGGGAATGCGGTCGAGCTTTCCCCCCTTACTGTGATGATTTCTCTCACTGTGGCAGGTGGCGCGTTTGGTGTGGGGGGATTGCTGGTTGCTGTTCCCGCAGTCGCGATTTTGCGTGATAGTTTGCGCTGGTATCTTTTGCGCCCCGAGGAGATCGAACAGCATGCTCTTGCAGTGAAGAAGCAGGATGCCTGAGTTTTTTCTGCAAGGGCAGAGGAAAACTCAGGGTGCCCAACCCAACACAAAAATTGTTGTAGCTGTTTTTGTGTTGTCACGAAGTGCAGCACCCTACTGAGATCCGAGGAGACCCGACTGTGTGGAGGACCCGACTGTGTGGAGGAATTTATCTGGCGTAGGTGGGAACGGCAAAGAAACCTGTGACACCACACTGGGTGTCACAGGTTTTGCATTAGCGTGGGTGCTGACTGGGAGGATCTACCCGGTAAATAAACTCGGTGCGTCCTACCAAAATGCGATCACCATCTACGAGTTCTTCGTGATCGATACGTCGACCATTGACCCACGTGCCGTTTGTTGAGGTCAAGTCGCTCAGCAGCACATTCCCCGATCGACTATCGATACGGCAGTGCGCTCGAGAAGAGGCTGCATCATTCAGTACAAGCGTATTGCGAGGATCGCGCCCGATACTCATGACCCCAGAGATAGGGTGCTGATGTCCATCGGTGTCGTGTAGGTTGCCTGTGCTTTTCCCTGTATACGGCTCGTTTACCTGGGGAGGCTGCAACTCGTTTCCGCAATGGCTGCAGAAAGGGGCGCCTGTATCGCTGGGAGTTTTACAGGTTGCGCACACGGCCCAGTTGCTTTGTGTTTGGGAGGGTGCAGCCGGAGGCGGCGTGAGATCTGTCACGCCTGGTATCGCCGAGGTTGACCCTTGCGGGGGGTCATCCCTGCGTACATAAGAGAATTGGCCGCGTTCTTCCTGAGCAGCTGGGATAAAACTATTCGAGGGTACGGGGGATTCTGGGTTGTGCGGGAGGACAGGGGCCCCGACCGCGGGGTCGTTGAGCCCCCCGTAAGGAGCGTGCTCAGCATGCCGAGTCGTAACGGAAGCGGAGGTTTGCGACCATTCTTGGGCTTGAGGGGGAATATTTGCCTGTGGTATTTCTTGCCCCGTTGGCGTATCTGCGCGTCCTGCCAAATGGGGCACGCCGCGGTTTGCCGGGGGCGTTGACGGATGTTGTGAGGCCGGGGGCATTGATGGATGTTGTGAGGCCGGGGGCATTGATGGATGTTGTGAGGCCGGGGGCATTTGCCCTTGGGAGGGGGGCCCCTCGGTGCTGGTATGGCTCAAGTGACTTGTTGTTTCCCCTGGCACCATTGTCGGACTCACCGGGCTGGGATAATGCATATCTTCTGGGGGAGGAGTCGTGGTGGGTTGCTCAGTCCAATAAGGGAGTTGCCGGGTGTGTGTCTCAGAGCGGGAGAGACTCTCAGCAGGGTGGATGTCTTCTCTTTCTTGCCGTGTTTCCGGCCAGGGTGCGCGTTCGGGTGTATCCCAGAAAAAGGCGTCTGCTGATGAGAGATCAACTGCACCTGTATGTTCATTATAAGGTGAGACGCGAGCCTCTTGTGGCTCTGGGACTTGTTGATGATCGGTTTGAGGTATTGGCTGACGAATAGGTGGGGCCTGATCGACTGCCATGTTGCTCGGTTGCGTTAGCTGGTTACCGCATGAGATGCAAAACCGGGCACCGCCAGGATTGGCTGTACCACATTGGGTGCAGTGGATGATCTGTCGCTCCTGCCGTTCCATGGACGCTCTGCTCGCTCCGTGACGCTGACTTTGGATCTATTTCGAGAGATTCGAATCTCTTCTCTTCTGAAAGCGCCTCCCACAATGGTCTTATGTGGGATTCGACTTCAGATAGCGGGATTCCCGCCTGATGTTTATCTTCTTTTAAAGGCTTCTGCGGGGATTGCTTTAGAGACTGTGCGTGATTGCCCAATAATGATGTATGGGTTTTTTCTCAGATTGAAAAAGTGCAGGAAGTTTAGGCATTAATTCCATTTTCCAAAATGTGCTTCAAATAGGGTCTTGTGCAGGGTTTACTTCTGGTCGTAAGGAGGCTGCGGCATTATCGACAGCTTCTCGCAGATATTCGTGGATGTCGATTCCCATCTCAGAGTTTCCTTGGAGGGAATTTTCTCCAAATAGCGAGTGCATGAGGTCGATCGATGCGATTGCTCCAATGAACTGTAACGCGAAGGCGTTTGTGTTGCACGGGCGGGCGAGACCTTCGGCGATAAAGATGTCGATACGGTCTGCAATGCTGCGGCATAGCTGGTTTAGGAGGTTTGCTATGCGCCGGTCTCCAACCAGCATACGACTTTCTGCCACCATAAGATCGATGATGTCTTTGTCTCGCCGACCGATTTCAATTGTCGTGTATGCTGCCGCTTCCAGCGTCTCACGCAGACGGAGGCCGGCAAGGCGTGGTGCTCCAAACTGTAAGTAGGGTTGAAGGTGATCAAGGCCATCTTGTATGACAGCGTCGAAAAGATGTCTTTTCGACAGAAAATATCGGTAGAGGAGGGCTTCTGATATGTCTGCAGCCTGGGCAATTTTCCGTGTCGTTGTCGAATGGTAGCCCAGCTCGAGGAAGAGTTCCCGTGCGGTATGCAAGATATCGAGACGGCGGCGATTGCCATCCGAAGTGAGTTCTCTGCCTGGGGTGAGGTCTCTGTTATTGGGGTCCGGGGTGGCCATTGTTTTTGCGTACCAGAACGCTAGCGACGCAGGTTGTCAACGCAAGCCTGTTCGGTTGTCTGGTGTATTTCCCTCTCAGGATCTCGGGTTCTATTCCGCCCTTTGATGTGCAATTCTAGGGCCTGTTCAAAGTGGAATGGGAGCTGAAACGGGTGTATTTTCCGTGTGGGTTTTTCTTTGCTTGTTTTTTCTTTTTTGTTTCCTGCCTGCAGGCCACTTCAACGTCTTTGTCGGGAAAGAAAAACTCCAGTTCGCGTCTTATTTCGAACAAAACACCTTGGTGAGATCCGATGACACAAGTCGAACAACGATCTCTTGCATCTTCTCCGCCCCTGTTTTCTGCTGTCGGGGAAAGAAGTATCCGATGGCTGCGCACACGTTTGTTGCTGGAGTTTGCTGCTGCGAATTTCCTTGGCCTTTCTCTTCTGGGAGTGTATCTCCTGATCTTTCGACCCCAGGCTGTTGATATTCTGCCCACAAGAAGTGCGATTGCGATGGGGGCCATCCTTCTATTTGGAGCAATTGTGGGGCTTGCTGCGTCCTATTGGGTGGCTCGTCCAATTACGAGCTGGTTGAAACATGGCACGAGTGCTGCTTCTCAGCGCTTGCAGATTTCCCTGGTTCTCCAGCCTGCAATACAAGCGGCTCTCGTGGTACTTGTATGGGCAGGGTTGGGAGTCGTTTCAATCGTTTCCCAGACAGTTCTGTTCAACCGCGCGCCACGTGTGGTTTTTGTGGTTTTTCTCGCGAGCGTGGTGCCAGGTCTTGCGACAGCGGCGATTACTTATTTACGTATTGAGTCGCGCTGGCGGCCTTTTTTCCCCTATGTGTTTGCAGAGGAAGACCCGCTTTCTCTTCCTATCCCGCAGGCCGACCGTCTTCGTACTCGTATGCGTTGGGGTTTTATTCTCGGGACGGCTGTTCCGCTTCTGACTGTGTCATCGATGATGACCCTGCGTGCGTATGCCATGGAAGCATCACAGGGAGAGAGCCCCATTGAAGAACTGAGAGAAAATATCGAGGCACTGCGCCAGGAGACGGGACGTCTTTCGGATGTCGGTGATGAGCGAATTGAAGAATTGCTTCTTGAGGTGGAGCGTGACGCAGAAAGCATTGATGAAGAGTTCTGGAATATCGAAATTTTCTCTTGGTTTGTCGTGATTGGTGGTGTTGTGATTGCGGGGGTGATGGCTGCGAATCTGCGACGTTCGGTGACGCGTCCCGTAGAACAATTAAAAAGAGGCATGGAAGGGGTCGAATGCGGAGACTTCGCAGTGTCTTTGCCTGTTGATCGTACTGACGAATTTGGCCTTTTGCAGCGGGGTTTTAACCAGATGGTGGCCGGATTGCGCGCGCGGAATCAGCTTGTGGACTTGTTTGGAGCCCATGTTGGTGGGCAAGTGGCAGAACTCGCGCTGGCAGAAAACCGTTATCAGGCGGGGCAGTTTGGAGAAACCCGAGAAGTGTCGGCCTTGTTTGTGGACTTGGCTGCTTTTTCCCGTCTGGCGGAAACAGTGTCTCCCGGGGAACTCGCGGAGATTCTTAATGTTGCGTTTGAAAAGGTTGTGACTGCAGTCGAATTGCAGGGGGGACTGGTCAATAAATTCCAAGGAGACGCTGTTCTCGCGGTGTTTGGAGCGCCTCGTTCTTCGTCCTCGCATTCTCTGCAGGCAGTAAAAGCGGCAGTACAGATCGCGCTTTCCCTGGAGGAATTGAGCTTGGAATTTGGCATTGGAATCTCAAGTGGTGAAGTTTTTGCGGGCAATATTGGTTCGGAGACTCGATATGAATACACGGTGATAGGAGATCCCGTGAATGAAGCAGCTCGTTTGCAACAACTGACCCGAGAAGTCGGAGAAAAGGTGCTTTTATCAGGGGCAACTGCCTGCGTTGTGCAGAGAATGGCGGACAGGCGACTTGCTGCCTGTCTTGTTTCTCTCGGTGACATGGTGCTGCGTGGAAAATCGGAAAAAACTTCAGTGTACGCCATATCGCAAAGCGCGTGGAAAAAGCCTTACTCGAAGACTTCTGAGATGATGAACTAAGCCAGACTTTTCCCCCATACCCCACGAAATGGCAACTGTGCCGACTTTCTCTGGGCAGGCTTGAAGCGTGCTTGTTCTCGGTGAAGCCCTTTGGCAGAGCTGTGCGTTGCGTGTTTTCTCTTATGGTGTCGCGCGCGGTTTTAGCCGGCAGACACGGAAAGTCGTTCTTCTACGAGTTTGCGTACGAGACCAGGGTCGATGTCGTCTTTGTGGGATTTCATAATTGCTCCCATCACTCGACCAGTGTCTTTTGGGCTGAGTGACCCCTTGGTGGCAAGGCCCGCTATTGTCTCGTCCACAAGCGTCGCGGTGGCATCTTCGGAGAGTTTTTGCGGACGCCACTCTGCGAGATAGTCAATCTCAAAGCGAAGTTTTTCTGCTTCTTTGTTGTCTCCGGCCCCGCTCGTCTCGTATGTGTTGAGCGCTTTTTCAAGTTTTTTCGCATAAGCATCAATCACACTTGTGTAGAAGGCATCATCTGCTGTGCCAGAGAAGCTCGACGCGGTGACTGCTTTTTGTACTTCGGATTTGAGGTTTCGAATGGCATCAAGAAGCGGTCGGTTTTTTTCCCGCATCGCGTCCTTGAGGCGCTGTTTCAAGTCTTCTTCTATGGTTACGTTTTTCGTCACGTTCCGCACTCTATCAGGAGCTGATGAAATAGCTGGAGAAGAGACCGAGAAAGAGCGAGCCTACCTGTTTTTTTACGTTTTTTACTGGTGAGTTTGCGGGTTCCGTTTGTGTTCTCTCTCTTGTCGCAGGCAACGTTGAGTTTGGCAGAACTACCTTGGACTATTTTGTCGTGTGCCTCGCGTGCCGGTGCTATTTTTTCGCATGTTCTGTGAAAAGAACGAAAGATTTTCACGCGCTTGTGGATGCCGGGCTTTTTGCCCTGGATGCTGGTTCGCGAGACTATGGGATGCGCGGCCGAGGATGTGCAGCCTGAAAAGAAACAGGTCTGTAGCTGATGGCGGAGCGGACGAATCAGTCATGAAAACGACGCAGGAAACGATGCAGGACGGAAGAGGAGCACTTATGGAGGGACGGGGACTTTTCGATCTGGAAGGACATGTGGCAGTAGTGACAGGAGGAAGTCGGGGTATTGGCCTTGGCTATGCCAAAGGGCTTGCTCGGCATGGTGCATGTGTTGCGATCTGGGCACGTGACCAGGATCGTATCAATGATGCGGTGGGACAACTGCACGAACTTGGCGCAAAAGCTGAAGGCTTTGTGTGTGAAGTCTCGGAAGAAGACCAGGTAGTGGCGCAGACCCAGGCGACTATCGAGCGTTTTGGGAAGATCGATTCTCTCTTTGCAAATGCCGGGGTCGGGGTTCCTTCCCGCTTTGTCGATATGTCTGTTGACCTTTGGAATCAGGTCATGGCCGTGAATTTGGTGGGTCCTTTTTTGTGTTTTCGCGAGGCGGCAAAACACATGATTGATCGAGGTGAGGGCGGGAAACTCATTGCGACCGCCTCTATTGGCGCGAATTTTGGTAGTCCTATGCAAGAGCATTATTCGGCGAGTAAAGCCGGTGTTATGGCTCTTGTACGCGGTTTGTCTGTGGAACTTGCTCGGTACGATATTCAGGCAAATGCTATTTTACCGGGTTGGATTGAAACCGACATGACGACGGGTGCCCGTTCCTGGGAGAAGTTTGACCAGGCAGTTTTGCACCGTACACCCGCTCGCCGTTGGGGTGGTCCGGCAGATCTTGAAGCTGTTGCTGTCTATCTTGCCTCGGCGTCTTCGCGTTTCCACACGGGTGATGTGCTTGTGGTGGACGGTGGCTATTCGATTTTCTAATGACGCGGACTTCGGTTTCCCTTGTGCACCTTGCGGATAGAGAGCCTGCGATAGGGCAGTCTGCCGAACGTGTGCAATAAGGTGTTCCGAGGCGATGCTGGGATTGGTCGTTGTCGTCGTCGCAAAGGGAGAGAACAAGAGGAGTATGCGGCAATTCTGGAATTGCCTTTTCGCTGACTCTGGAGGAGAGCGAAGGAAACGGGGAAGTCAGCTGTTGCGGAGCAACATCTGAGTGCCAGAGGCTTCGACGACAGATTTGCCTTCGGCGTTCGTAATGACCGCGCGCAGAAAAGCGATTTTCCCGCCAATTTTCACGATATTGCTTTTCACAGTGAGCTGGTCGTTAACTTTGGCGCTACGCAAGAACGACATTTTCATCTCGAGTGTGGTGCAGCGCTCGCCACGTTCGAGACGAGAGAGCGTGGCGAAATTCATCGCGCCGTCGAGGACTACGCCGTAGACACCTCCTTGTACTGGCCCATTCGGGTTGCAGGCAAGTGCTGTGGGCACCCAGTTTGCTTCGACTGTGCCTTCTGTGAAAGAAGTGAACTGCATTCCGAGCCG
>Ga0209344_10003006_pt1 | contig 17407 bp, 13 predicted proteins | sample Cruoilmetagenom6_FD_187293 | JGI IMG/M metagenome (GOLD analysis project Ga0209344, IMG submission 187293) | Oil polluted marine microbial communities from Coal Oil Point, Santa Barbara, California, USA - Santa Barbara Oil Seep Sample 6 (SPAdes)... | ecosystem: Environmental > Aquatic > Marine... | reverse complement strand
AATATATTATGTAAATTTCAAGTTATAGTTAAAAAATTAGTAAAAAAACAGAACCAATTTGAAAGCAGTATAGAAAGTAGAAGGTGAACTTGTTTTAATTTGTCCTGCTTACAAAATCAAAAACAGCCTGTAGAAAACAGCCTGTAGAAAAAAATGCTGGAAAAAAAATAGAATCTACAAAATTGGTATTTCATACCATGTAAAATGTATGGAGAAAGGAAAAAATAGGTTGGAAAAACGAATTGAACGTAATTTACGCCATATTCAAATATATATATGGCAAAAATGACATCTTTTTTTAAGATTATTTATGCAGGATTTAGTTAAATTATAGAATATACAAGTCATTTAGCATTTTTTTTAAACTTTCTGTCCATGGTTCTTGTTTTATTCCAAAATGATTAAATATCAATGAGCAATCAAAAGCTGAATTTAAAGGTCGTTTAGCCTTTGTTAAATACTGCGATGAACAGACAGGCTCAATGCTTTGCATGTTAAATATCTCATATTGTGCTGCTATTTCAAATATTTTTTTTGCAAAATCATACCAGCTTGTTATTCCTAAGCCGCAAAAATGGTATGTTCCCCACAAATTTTTTTTTTGATTTTTAATATGATCTGCTATTATGTATATTGCGTCTGCCAGATCAGCTGCGTAAGTGGGACAACCAAACTGATCATTAACCACTTTAAGTGAACTTTTTTCTCTTCCCAGATTTAGCATGGTTTTTACAAAATTTGTACCATTTAATCCATAAAGCCATGCTGTTCGCAATATTATATGCTTTTCCAGAAAAATACGAATTTTCTCTTCGCCTTTTCTTTTACTTTCCCCATAGATGCCCAGTGGATTTGTCCTATCTGATTCTTTGTATGGTTTATCTTTATTACCATCAAAAACATAATCTGTAGAAATATGAATTAAAGCAATATTTTTATCAGAACAAACTTTAGCAATATTTGACACTGCATCACAATTTACTGCAAAAGCATGCTCTTGTTCAGACTCAGCCTTATCAACATTTGTATAGGCAGCTGCATTTACAATCAAAAAAATATCATTTTCAGATACAGCTTCTATAATATCTGTTTTGTTTGTAATATCCAGTCTGTTTTTATCTAACGCCACTATATCAAATCCATGGCGTGCCCCCTTTTTTATTATCTCGTATCCGAGCTGCCCATTTGAACCAGTCACAAGAATTTTCATAATACCACCCACAAATAATTTGGTTCACACAAACGACAAAACCATTTATATTTGACCTGTTTTAAATAAATATCCCTTTTCAAAGTCTCCAGAATTTTATACCAAGTTTTTCCACTTCTTCCAGGTCAAGAATTGATTTAACATCAATTATAAATCCTCCAGAACACAGCATATCAGCAAACTCTGCTACCTGCTTTTTTCTGTATTTTTCGTGGGGTACAGCAATAATAAGAGCACTCAGGTATTTCATCTCATCCCAGCTGACAAGTGAAATTCCCAACATTTTTTTCACATCATCATAATTTGCTAAAGGATCATGAACAAGCACAGAAATCCCATAGGATTCTAACTCTTTTACAATATCAAGGGCACGGGTATTTCTGAAATCAGGACAGTCCTCCTTAAAAGTTATTCCTAAAACTCCTACTTTTGCATTTTTAATGTTATCAACCGAATTTATCATCATTTTAACTGTCTTTTCAGCCACAAATTTGCCGATATAATCATTAATTCTACGTCCTGCCAAAATAACATCTGGATGATATCCCACAGTTTCTGCCTTGTAGGTCAGATAATATGGATCTACCCCTATACAATGTCCTCCAACAAGCCCAGGTTTAAAAGGAAGAAAATTCCACTTTGTTCCGGCCGCCTCAAGAATATTTTTTGTATCTATTCCCAATTTGTCAAAAATAACAGCTAATTCATTCATAAGTGCAATATTTAAATCTCTTTGTGTATTTTCAATAACTTTCGCAGCTTCTGCTTCTTTAATGCTTTTTGTACAATGTACACCAGCTCTAACAATAGACCCGTAAAGTTTTGCCAAAGCTTCAGTGGTATTGTCATCATCTCCTGACACCACTTTCACTATATCAGGCAGCATATGTTCAGTATCACCTGGATTAATCCTTTCAGGAGAATAACCCACATGGAAATCACGCTTCCAGATAAACCTGGATTCTTTTTGCAATATAGGCACACAGATATCTTCTGTTACTCCTGGATAAACAGTTGACTCAAAAACTACAACAGCCCCTTTTTTCATATGCTTTCCTACTGTTTTTGTCGCTTCTTTTACTGCATTTAAATCAGGGTGGTGTGCATCATCAATTGGTGTTGGCACAGCTACAATAATATAATCAGCCTTACAGATCATAGTAGGATCATCAGTAATTGTCAGATAAATTGATGCATTAAATCCTGCTTCTGATATCTCACCTGTGGGATCAACTTTTCTCTTATAATTATCAACTATTTTTTTATTCAGATCATAACCTATTGTCTCAAATTTTTCTCCAAAGCAAATAGCAAGAGGCAATCCCACATATCCTAAACCAACTACTGCAATTTTTGACTCTTTAATTGGTTTCATCATACACTCCTTAAATAAGGCAACTTAAAAGTATGTATAATATATTTTTAAAAATAATTTTTTGATTCAATTCATGTGACACTTTTATTGGCAGGAATTTTAAAATATTGAGTTTTCCAAACACCACTTGTAAGTATTTTGAATACCATTTCTAATTGATATTTTTGGATTCCACCCAAGATGTTTCATCCTGCTGATATCCAAAAGCTTTTGTGGTGTACCATCTGGTTTGGAATCATCAAAAACAATCTTGCCATCAAATTTGATAATATCTTTGATTAACCTGGCAAGCTCCAAAATAGAAATATCTTTTCCAAAACCAATATTAATAAGTGGTGTTTTATAATTGCTTAGCAAAGAGGCAAATACATTATCAGCAAGATTCATTAGAAAAAAACACGCATCTGCAAGATCATCCACATGCAAAAATTCACGCCTTGGTCTTCCTGTTCCCCATATAGTTACAAAATTTTCATTATTCTCTTTTAGACTTTTTTGACCAGAAAATTTAGCCATATGAAATTTCCTCAAAAGAGCAGGAAGCACATGGCTTGTTTCCAGATCAAAATTATCGTTTGGACCATAAAGATTTGTAGGCATTACAGGAAGAAATTGTGTTCCATACTGCCGATTGTATGACTGGCACATTTTTACTCCTGCAATTTTTGCAATGGCATATGGTTCATTTGTAGGCTCTAATGCTCCTGTAAGCAAATATTCTTCTTTCATAGGCTGAACACATTTTCTAGGATAAATGCATGATGAACCTAAAAAAAACAAACGCTTAACACCTGATTGCCATGCAGCATGGATAACATTATTTTGAATAACCAAATTTGAGTAAATAAAATCTGCCGGGAAATTATTATTAGCTAAAATACCACCGACTTTTGCGGCTGCCAATAATATATATTCTGGTTTTTCTGCTTCAATAAATGCCGATACATCAGCCTGCATAGTGAGATCAAGCTCTTTATGTGTACGTGTAATCAGATTTGAAAAACCGCATGCCTTTAGTTTTTTGAGTATGGCAGAACCAACTAAACCTTTATGTCCTGCAATATAAATTCTATCGTTTATATTCATAGTTACATATCTGCTTCAAGGCTGGAAGGTACTATAAAACCGTTTTTTTTACAAATTGCTTCTCGTGTTGCTTCATGCAAATCATGTTCAACCATCTCATAAATCATTTCATCAAATGATATCTCAGGTTTCCAACCAAGTTTTTCATGTGCTTTACTTGAGTCGCCTAATAAAGTATCAACCTCGGTTGGTCGAAAATATTCAGGATCCACATGAACAATTACCATCTCTTTGTTAAAAAAATTTTTATTAATATATTTTTCATACTTTACTGCAAGTTTTGAAGAATATACATTCTCTATTATTCCCTGTTCATGAATTCCCTTTCCATGCCATTTAAGTTTTATGCCCGCCATATCAAAAGCACGCTCACAAAAATCTCTTATTGAATACTGTTTTCCCGTGGCAATAACAAAATCATCGGGTTTATCTTGCTGCAACATGATCCACTGAGCACGTATGAAATCTTTTGCATGTCCCCAGTCACGAAGTGCACCAAGATTTCCCAGATATAATTTCTTTTGAAGTCCTAATACTATACGTGCAGCAGCCCGCGTTATTTTCCGTGTAACAAAAGTTTCACCTCTTAAGGGTGACTCGTGATTGAACAATATCCCGTTACAGGCAAAAATATTATAAGCCTCACGATAATTTACAGTACACCAGTATGCATAAAGTTTGGCGCAACCATATGGAGAACGAGGGTAAAACGGAGTTTTCTCAGTCTGTGGAGATTCCTGCACCTTTCCATAAAGTTCTGATGTTGAAGCCTGATAAAACCTGGTTTTTCCTCCAAAATCTAGCATCCTAATTGCTTCCAAAATTCGCAGTGTTCCGAGTGCATCAGCATTAGCTGTATACTCTGGAGCCTCAAAAGATACTTTAACATGACTTTGGGCAGCAAGATTGTATATTTCATCTGGTTTAACTTCCTGTATAATTCGTATAAGATTTGAAGAACTTGTGAGATCACCATAGTGCAAAACAAACTTAAGCGCTTTTTCATGGGGATCTTGATACAAATGATCAACACGTTGAGTATTAAAAAGTGAAGCTCTTCTTTTTATACCATGAACTTCATAGCCCTTATCCAACAAAAATTCTGCCAAATACGCACCATCTTGTCCTGTGATCCCTGTTATCAAAGCTTTTTTCTTCATATATTTCTCCAGGAAATTTATTAGATCTGTTTATAATTACAACGGGATTTAATTGGAAAGATATTTTATATGAAAAAGCTTAATCATAGATATTTTAAACTATTTCATGGCTTGCTTTGAGCTGAAACGCTTATGGATGCTATTAAAAAAAAAACAAAAATTCAATAAAAAAACCTTTGCTTTTTTTAGGATTGTATCAACAATATCATTTATTGTCAATTATCTACTATATTTTTATCAGAAACTTGCACAATAAAAATTCTTTAGAAACATAGACAAAATAACTTCCACAGTAGACACCTAAAAGATTAATAAATTTGTTTTAATAGTTTGTAAATTTCTAACCATATGATTATGATGTAGTTTTTTTTGCATTGACATTAGCATGCCATATCTATATGATAAATAATATATTCTTACAGTTTTCTTGGTAATCCTACAAAGCAATACAGGTTTAGAAATACCGCCCTGCACTGCTTTGTAGGAACTACCGTTTTTTTATGTTCATAGCCCTTCCTCTTCAAATTATTCTGTTTATTCCTTATATACTCGATGATTATGCTTTTAATAAAACAGCTTAATGTAGCTGGCATTTTTTAAAAAAATCGATAACTGTTGGAACTTAATCTGAACCAAAATGCAAATGCTTTTTAAATTATCGTAAATATAAAACTTTAAGGTTAGTAATGTTCAAAACGCCTGTTAAAAAAATATTACTGGTTTTGGGAATTCTTTACATTAAAACCATTGCATTTGCGGTTGATTACAATGAGTTAGAAATACATGGTTTTATAAGCCAGGGGTTTTTAAAATCCTCACAAAATAGTTTCCTTGGTGATTCAAAAGAAGGAACCTTCCAATTTAATGAAACAGGGTTTAATATTGCCCTGCATCTTACAGATGAAATACGGTTCGGCCTTCAGTTTTTTTCCCGGAATCTTGGCTTCTACGATGACAACGATCTGAAAAATGACTGGGCTTTTTTTGATTATTCTTGTAACGATTGGCTTGGATTTAGAGTTGGCAAAATAAAAATGCCCTTTGGCCTTTATAACCGTCAACGTGATGCTGATACACTGAGAACTTCTGTCTTACTGCCTCAAAGTGTATATCCTGAAGGCATCAGAAATTTTGTTATGTCATTTCAAGGGAGCAGTGCGTATGGTTCATATACAGTAGGATATATAGGAGATATCGACTATGAAATCTTTATTGGAACAAAAGATATTAAGTCTGATATACTTTTTGTGCAAAATGTATTCCAGACTATCGAGTATAACCTTAAATCTGAAGGCTTTGACTATAGTACTACTGCACAAAACATTGATTATTCCGATATTAACATAAATATTCCTCACATGGAAGGTTGCATGCTAATGTGGAATACTCCGGTTTCAGGTTCCAGAATCGGAGTCTCGTATCTGCAGGGGAATGTGGATCTTAAATCCCAGGGAATAAAAGCAAATATTAAAATTGATAAAATCATAGTGTTATCGGCTGAATATGAAATTGGAGAGTTGACTCTTATGGCAGAATACCTAAATGCAAAGATGAAATTAGAACTGCCACCCTCACTAAAAACAGATTTAAAAATGGAGGGGTGGTATGCAGGAGCATCTTTGCCCATGTGGGATCGCTGGAGAATTGGCGCATCCTACGGGGAATATTATCCTAATGCTGATGACAAAAAAGGCGATGTATTTAAAAATGCTGGTTTAGAAAAATATTATGCCTGGCAAAAAGACACAACCACAAGTATCCGATATGATGTAAACCAATACATGATCATAAAATTTGAAACACATTTTATGAATGGAACTGGCCTTTGCAACCTGGCCAACAATTTAAAAAAAATGAAAAAAAGCTGGGTTTTATACACTGCTAAAGTAAGCTTAAGCTTTTGATTTAAAGTAACTTAATAAAATTAATACCAGATTTTTTAAAAAAAAGCTCATAGACGGTATAAACGTATCCGCATAATTGTTTATAAAAAAACTTAGCTTGCAAACACTGCGTATCGGCTGTATATAAGCATAAAATATAAGTTGAAAAAGTTATAAGTATTTATGCGAAAACGTTTAAAAAAGGTTTTGAAAAAAACCAGCTAAATTCCGATTGACAATAGTATTAACATCTCCTACATATTTTTAATAAATTCATAAACTACATAAAAACCTATAGTGGCAATATTGATCGGACTATACGGCATAAAAAGATCAGGACACATGCGTTTACCTGAAGAAAATAATATTCCAGTTTACGAAACAACCTCTCAGGCAGCTCTTGTTTTGTCAAAACTTTTAGAATACAAAAAATATATAGAAGCAGTTAATTAGTGCATAAATATGTTGCAAAAATTCAACAAATACGCTAAATTAATTCAAATATCCACATCTATTAACCATCTATTTTATGTAAAATAATTAACTTATTTTAAAAAGGAGATGAGATATGAAGAAAGATGCAATCAAAAACTTTATTTTAGTTCTATTAACAGTTTTTTTATTATTCATCATTATAGGAGCAAAACATCCAAGGCCGGTAATTTCAGAATATTTGGTAAACAGTTATTCGGAAATGGATAATCTGGAAAAATGGGTTAATAAAAAAATAAAAAAGGGATGGCAACCAACTGGCGGTATATCAATTTCTCATCTAAAAAACTCAGGTAATTGGAATATATATTACTCTCAGGCTATGGTAAAATATTAATATAGAGAAATATAAAAGTTAAAAAACATCTGTTATGATCCAATGAACAGCTTTATGGCCATTTTGTAGGCAGGGGAAAAAATTGGATTTAAAATATAGCTTAATATCGGAAATTTTAATAACCATTCAACAGACATCATTATAATAAATATTAATGGAACAACCCGCATTGATTTTAAGTAAATAGAAACCTGCCGACGATTTAAAAATGCAACAAGTATCCTCGACCCATCCAAGGGATATATAGGCAACAGATTAAATACGGCAAGGCCAATATTAATATAAAAAAAATAAATTGCAAAATTCCATAACCAGCCTGAAATATCTGTTTTAATAATAAACCCTGTTAATGCTGCAATTAGAATATTGGCCAAAGGTCCAGCAACTGCAACAATAGCCATATCTTTTTTCGGATTTTTAAAGTTCATCGGATTAACCGGCACAGGTTTAGCCCATCCAAAAGGACCAAAAAAAAGCATTAGCGCTCCTATAACGTCAATGTGTGATAAAGGATTTAAAGTAAGACGGCCATTTTTTTCTGCGGTATCATCACCTAAAAACTTTGCAGTTATTCCATGCGAAAGTTCATGAAATGTAAGTGCAATCAATATAGCAGGTATTTTTACATACATAGCAAAAACCAAACATTAATTTTTAAATAAATAACTGCTTAACCCTTAAACAATTAAGCAGTTATTTATCAAGACAATCCATCCAAGAAATAACCTCACAAACTCTCACATACTTATAGATTCAATTCAATCATGACATAATAATAGAAAATTCACAAATTATGTCAACAACCAAATATTGCTGCCATATTTATTATAGTTCAAGATATTTAATCAGTGGTAATATAAAAGCAGATTATTGCATAAAAAAACTATATTTTTTTATGCAAGTAACACGAAAATTCATGCAAAATAAAAACCTATTTCTCATGTGCTTGAAGCACCCAATAAAAACAAAGTTTTGAAATAATTGTTGGTTAATAAGCTTTTCAATAATAATTTTTCCTCTCATAAAGAAATAATATTGATAAAAGTATAAAACTATATTATATAATTTATTTTTAATATCATATGCATATTTACTTATGTTATTCTCTAATTATTAGAATAATATTTGGGTTAATTTTAAACTAATGTGTTTACATTGTTTTGCATATTCATACAAAATCATGGTTTGCTTTACTAACAAATAATTACAAACTTTGTGTTGTGCTTTGGCAAAATTTTAAAAAGTTTTGAAATTAACCTCATTCACTAACCCCAAAATAATTTTAAGGTGGACAATATGAAATTAAAAATAGCTCAACTCCTTGTACTTGATGCAATGCCTGATTTTAATGTAATGTTTTCAGATGCTGGTCTGGATGTGGAACTAATACAGCAAACTGCTTTTTCAGAAGACGAAATTCTCGGAGTTGCAAGTGAAGCTGATGCCATTATTGGAATTGGTACCTTTCAGTCATTTACCAAAAAGGTTATGGACAATCTTAAAAAATGTCGCTTTATTGCAAGCCTGGGAATAGGATACGATCTTATAGATGTAAAAGCTGCTTCAGAAAACCGCATATTAGTTGCAAACGTTCCTGATTATTGCTGGGAAGAAGTTTCAGACCACATTATGGCTTTAATGCTTTCTTGTACTAGAAGAATTGCACAATTGGATAAAGATGTAAAAAATGGTGGCTGGAAAAGTGAACCTGATCCTGACATTCAAAAAAATATTTGGCCACATATGAATAGATTAAAAGGACAGGTATTGGGCCTTATCGGTTTTGGAGGGGTGGCAAGAGCTTTAGTTCCAAAAGCTAAAGGTTTTGGGGTAAAGATCATTGCTTATGATCCTTATGTTCCTGCAGAACTTTTTAATAAACTTGAAGTGGAGCAAATTAACAATATTGATGAAGTACTAACTAATTCAGATGTCATTTCTCTTAATATGAATTTAACTGATCAAACAAGACACATTATAGGGCTTGAGCAGTTAAAAAAAATGAAGCCCACAGCAAACCTTGTAAATGCCGCCAGAGGGCCTTTGGTTGATCCAAAAGCTTTGCATACTGCACTTACTAAAGGATATATTGCCATGGCTGCTGTGGATGTAACAGAACCAGAACCTATTCTCCAGGATGATCCATTATTAAAACTTGATAATTTTATTGTTACAGCACACTCTGCGCATTTTTCGCCAACCGCTTTTGCTGAGTTAGGACGTCGTCCAGGAGCAGAAATTATCAGACTTTTTAAAGATAAAAAATTTCCTGTTGGTTTACTCAATTCAGATATAAAAGATAATTATATTAAAAAATGGGGTGAGCTGTAAAAATAATTCTGCATGTGGTATACAATACTTTATAGGATAGATCTTAAAATAAATAAAAACAGTTTTTAAACAACATTTTGCCATTTGTTGCTAATCACACATCATTAAATTATGGGCATTGTTAATTTTGGATAAGTCTGTGTATCGTAATATCCTAAAATTATACAACACAAAATATTGAAAACCTATTCTTATTTAACAATGCCAAATTATATAAACTTAAATCTTAAAAGTAACAAATTATAAATAATTTTCAAAGCGTTAAGGCAAAATAGCATATACAACTTTGACATAGATGAACATAAACTGACAAATGGCAAAATTCAAAAACAAATTGATTTTATCTGCTTTTATTACCAGGTGATGAGCTTAAGACTTCAACTGTATATTCTTGTATATTCTGAGACAGGTTAGAAAATACTACCAAAAATGGTATCTCCTGTTTGGGTTGCAGATTAAAATTTATGTTATTGTCACCATACATATTAGATAAACGTTTTTTTATTTCAGCAAAGCTATTATCAATAAGTTCAGTATCTGTTAGATTATTTCCGCAATATACAGTCTCTTCTGCAATAACACCTGCTTTTGAATAAAGTTTCGCAACTATTTTAACAAAACTTATAGGTTCTTCATATTCATTTTTAACCCTACCTGTAATTTTCAACATCTTACCTGCTTTTGCATTATTAATAGCCTCATATTTGGTGTCTGTCGCAGAAAGTTTTTTATTGTCTTTATTTGAAGAAAAATAATTTACAATTTTTGGCAGTTTTATTTCATTAATAACACCAAAATGATTTAAAACATACAAACTAGCAAAAGATAAACAACAAAACAGCAATAAAATTATTGCCCATAAAACAAGCTTACTAAAACTTTTTTTATCTGCCTTATCTGACGACCTTTCAGTCTCATCTTCTGTTCCAATCTCATCTTCAACAAGTTCAACTTCAGAAACAACTTTTTTTGTTTCACTAAAAATCTCTTTTTCTGAAGAAATTGTATTATTATCTTTATTTTGAACTTCTATGGTAGATTCAAGCGCCTTATCATTAATATTATCATCAATATCAGTCACTTCATAAGGAAAATCATCAAATTTTTCGTCATTTTCAATTACTTCAATATCTGTTAAATCAAGCTCTTCTGCCTCAAGCTCCAAGCTATCATCCATAGATATTGTTTTTTCTTCACTATCATCTTCATCAATATCAAGCTTTAGTTCTTCTGGCACTTCGTTGTCATCTTCAAAATCGTCATTCCCTTCTATATCTATTATTTCCTCAATTTCGGATAAATTTATTTCTTCAGCACCAGTTTTGCCTTCAGTGCCTTCAGAAAAAACTTCTTGCTCAATACGTGGTTTCTCACTACTCTTAATCACTTGTTCAACTTCCGATAGATCAACCTCTCCATCATTTACCTGCAATTCAATATTAGTTTCTTCTATATCCAAATCCAGACTAAACTCTTCTTCATCTTCATTACTTCCTACAGCTGACGCAGCAGCCTTTTCTTCCACCGCAGCATCCTCTTCTTCTATATCCAAATCCAGACTAAACTCTTCTTCATCTTCATTACTTCCTAAAGCTGATGCAGCAGCCTTTTCTTCCACCGCAGCATCCTCTTCTTCTATATCCAAATCCAGACTAAACTCTTCTTCATCTTCATTACTTCCTACAGCTGACGCAGCATCCTCTTCTTCCACCGCAGCATCCCCTTCTTCTATATCCAAATCCAGACTAAACTCTTCTTCATCTTCATTACTTCCTACAGCTGACGCAGCATCCTCTTCTTCCACCGCAGCATCCCCTTCTACATCCAACTTTTTATCATCAATCGCAAAATCAAGCTCTTCTTTTTGATCTTCTTCAATTTCATCCTGATTATTTAATAATTCCTTATCTTCTTCATTAACATTTTCATGTTGTTGCCTTGTATCAGAATCTTGCCAAACTGGGTTTATGGTCTCTTCTGCAAACATTTTCGGATTTATTTCAAAAATATATTTACATTTTGAACATCTAACCTTCAAACTTGAACTTTTTATGTTTTTTACATCCAGATTGTAATTTGTATTACATTTTGTGCAGGCAACAATCATGATATATCCTCATATATATTCAGATAGTTATAAAAAAATATCCAAAATTAAGCCCAAAAAATTCTGGGAATTGGACAAAAACTCAAACAAAAAATAATGGCCAATGATAACTTAACACTTAATTTTTATACTAATTGTAAAAGTAAATTATATTTACTTTTTTTATAGCCTTTAAGAAGTTGAAAAATGTTTGTATTTATAAATATTTTTTTGCAAGGCCGTATTAAACCTGATAAACAGTTAAATAAAAGCACTTATGATCTAATTAATATGAGGTTTTATTGATCTGAATAGATGTAGAAATGACTAATATTAAGAAAATTATTATTTTAATAGTAGTATAGCAAAAATAATCTGTCAACAAAAATAACTCGCTATATTCCAGTCTCTGAAAGTTTTATTATCATTTTTTTTTGTTCTTTTGTAAGCGATTTGGGAATATTTACATTAATATTTAAATATAAATCTCCCTTTTTGTTATTTCCCATTTTTGGAAGGCCATGGCCTGAAAGACGCATTTTGGTTTTGTGATTCGTTCCAGAAGGTACTTTTATATTCAACTCTTTTCCTTCAAGATCTTTTACGGTAATATTTGTTCCAAGAATAGCTTCGCTAAGCTTTATTTCCCTATTTGTATACAAATCATTCTCTTTTACACTGAACAAGGGATCATCAATTACTTTTGACTGTATGTATAAATCACCTGAATGACCACCATAGGGACTTGGTTCACCCTTTCCAGAAACACGCAACTTTCTTCCTGAAATCAACCCTTTAGGTATTTTTACAGTTATCTTTTCAGATTGCCCTTGACGATTTATTATAATTGTTTTGTCAGTTCCTAATGCTATTTCCTGCAAAGTTAGCAAAAGTTCATATGAAACATCAGATCCCTTTACCTGCGGTTGCCTTCTGTGCCTCCCACAAGAATCTGTTGAATCAAACGAAAACCTTTTTCCAAAACCTCCTTTATTTGAAAAAAAGCTCGTTTTCCCCAAACCGAACTCTCCAAATATATCAGAAAAATCAAATCCTCTAAAAATATCTTCTTGTGAAAAACGCTGTTGAAATCCGTTTTTCCCAAACGAATCGTACTGCTGCCGTTTTTCTTTATCGCTTAATACAGCATATGCTTCACTTATTTCTTTAAATTTTTCCTCAGCATTTTTATCTCCTTGTGAATGATCAGGATGATACTTCATTGCAAGTTTTCGATATGCTTTCTTAATATTTTCCTCAGAAGCATTCTTAGTCAAACCAAGAATTTTATAATAATCCGATTCAGCCATTTTTTTATCATATCCTTAAATTAAAATATTATTAATATAAATAAATCATTTTAAAATGATGTTATTATATGATTTAGAAAAACTTGATCATATATATCCAATATATATCTAATAAATTATGAACTAACGCTTTATATGTCAAGGTTTGATGCATTTTTTAATATAATCAGCGCTCACAAAGCAAGACACATTCCAAATCAAGATAAACGCAACTATTGTGTTTGATTTTGTGGTAACTTTCTATTTCTTAAAATAATAAAGATTAATTTTTTTTAGGTTTGTAGCTTCTATCATATTTAATAGCTATCATAAGAACTGACATTGCAGCTGGAGTAATCCCGTCTATACGGGATGCTTGTCCAAGGGATGTGGGCAGAATTTTTGATAATTTTTCCTTAAGTTCATTTGAAAGCCCATGAACTGTATAAAAATCAAAATCTTTTGGAACTACAATATTTTCAATATTTTTAAATTTTTCAATTTCCTTTAACTGCCTTTTTATATAACCTTCATATTTTATTTCAATTTCAACCTGCTTTGCCACTTTTTCGCTAATGCACTTTGAATTTTTTGCGATATAATCAACAATACCATAATCTGAATTAGCTCTTTTTAACAGCTGGTTAAGATAAATTACGTTATTAAGAGGTTGAATCCCACGACTTTTTAGATGATTGTTGATTGTTTCTGTAGGCTTTACAACAATATTTGATATTCTCTTAATCTCCTTTTTAATCTGTTTTTCCCTATCTTTTATCTCAACTATTGTATCATTATCAACAAGTCCAAGGCTATTGCCAATGGCCATGAGTCTTAAATCTGCATTATCTTCCCGTAACATAAGTCTATATTCAACACGCGAGGTAAACATGCGATAAGGTTCGCATGTGCCTTTTGTAACAAGATCATCTATCATAACTCCCATATATGCCTGTGATCTATCAAAAATAAAAGGTGAGCGTTCCTGAATTTTACACGCTGCATTGATACCAGCTAATAAACCCTGGGCCGCAGCCTCTTCATAACCTGACGTACCGTTAACCTGACCGGCCAGAAAAAGACCGGAAATCAACTTAGTTTCAAGGGTATGTTTCAACTGAATTGGATTTATATAATCATATTCGATTGCATATGCCGGACGCATAATTTCAGCAAATTCCAACCCTTTTACAGATTTTACAAGCTGAACTTGAATTTCCAATGGAAAACTATTTCCAAGGCCACTAACATAAATCTCATCAGTATCGGCTCCCTCATGTTCAAGAATAACCTGATGCCTGTCTCTATCTGGAAATTTCACTATCTTATCTTCAAAAGAAGGGCAATATCTGGCTGAAACCCCACTTATCACACCTCCATACAGCGCAGATTTCTTTATGTTATTTTTTACTATTTTATGACTATCACAATTTGTATAACCAATATAACTTGGCAATTGCTGCATATTAATTTTTTTTGTAAAGTATGAAAAAGGTGTAGGGTTTTGTTCTGGTTCCTGCTTCAGAAATTTTGTAAAATCAATACTTTTCTTATCCAACCTTGGCGGTGTACCTGTCTTCATTCTTCCCAGCTGAAAGCCTAATCTTTCCAAATCAACTGCAAGATCATATGATGCAAATTCACCAGCCCTGCCAGCTTTAAATGAATTGTGGCCTATGTGTATCAACCCTTTTAAAAAAGTTCCTGTAGATAGTATTACAACTTTTGCTTCATATCCATAACCAGTATTATCTTCAACACCCTGAATTGTGTTGTTCTCCACCTTAAGCTTTGCCACCAGTACCTGCTTAAGATCAAGATTAGGTTGTCTTTCAACAACAGCTTTCATCTCCTTATGATAACACATTTTATCATTTTGTGTTCTAGTTGAATGTACAGCAAGCCCCTTTTTAGTGTTAAGCGTTCTGTAACTAACAGCTGTTTTATCAGAAATTTTTGCCATTTCTCCACCCAAAGCATCAATTTCCTTGACAAGCTGACCTTTAGCCATTCCTCCGATCGATGGACTACAGGGCATTGATGCAACTTTATCAAGATCAATTGTTACAAGCAACACGCTACAACCCATTCTGGCAGACGCCAATGCTGCTTCACATCCAGCATGACCTGCACCTACAACAATGATATCATATTTTTTTATATTATAACTCATAGATCTTTTTTATATTATAATTTAATTTAAATCGAGAATAATAAAACAGGCAATTAAATCCAAAAATATTTTAAAACTACTTTAAAATATTTATTTCATATTTTCTATATTTTCAGTACAGTACTATGTATTTTAGCATATGCTAAAATACAATTACTACAATAACAAATAAGCTTATAAATATATAATAGTAAGCTATCTTAGGTCAAGCAGAACAATATTATGAAAAGATATTATAGTTTAAATACATATTTTCAACAACAATTTAGATGCAGAGTACACAAAATTTCATTGGATGCAGGATTTTCGTGCCCAAACAGGGACGGAACAATTTCAAACAAAGGATGCATATATTGTAATGATAAAGGCTCTGGCACTGGTCTAAATGCTAAAGGTCTTTCTATTACCACACAACTTATTAACGGAAAAAAAGCTCTTACAAAAAGATACAAAGCAAAAAAATTTATTGGATATTTTCAGTCATTTTCAAATACGTATGCAGCCTTGGATAAACTCCAAAGCGTATACGATGAAGCCCTGTCTGTTGATGATATCGTTGGCCTGTCAATAGGTACAAGGCCTGATTGTGTAAATCAGGAAATACTTAGCCTATTGGAAACATATGCGAAAAAATACCATATCTGGCTTGAATACGGTCTTCAGTCCATACACAACGAAACACTTAAATTTATCAACCGTGGCCATGATTTTATTTGTTTTAAAAAGGCTATAGATGCAACAAAAAAAAGGGGAATTAAAATATGTGTACATGTTATTCTTGGGCTTCCCTTTGAAAGCAGAAAGCAAATGATTGAAACAGCGAAATCATTGGCAAACCTTCCAATAGACGGAATAAAACTACACCTGCTTTATGTTATAAAAGACACAAAACTGGCAGAAATATATGATCAAGGAAAATTCAATTGCCTTTCTCAACAAGAATATGTGGATATTGTCTGTGACTTTCTGGAACATACACCAAATAATATAATAATGCACAGACTAACAGGTGATCCTCATCCCGAAGAACTTATTTCTCCTTTATGGTCTCTAAAAAAAACTGAAACACTTGCTCTTATTAACAAAACACTTGAAACGAAAAAATCATGGCAAGGAAAAAGTGTAGATAAAATCGACTTATCCCATACAACTGACTTAGAAATTAAGTGATTAATTTACAAAATAGTTATTTTAAAACAACTAAAAGCAGCTTAACAACTAAAAGCTTTGGTGAATATTTACACGGATTGCTTTATTGCTTGACATATCAATAATATCACTATACTTAGCCATGATAAATAGCCTTGCTTTACAAAGATAAAAAATTAATACAGACTTTACTTGAATTTTAGTAAAGCCGGTTAATATGGCCGTGCTGAAACAACAATCCATTATCGTCAAATAATTAATAAATTTTATTTCAGGAGAAAAAATACTATGAAAGTAGCATTGGTTGCCCCACCATACCCTTTAGAATTAGCTCCTTCACCACCTCTGGGTTTATGTTATGTGGCTACAGCATGCGAAACTGTTGGCGCCAAAGTCAAAATTTTTGACTATATTGTAAGACGATATACAAAAGATAAAATCAAACAGGACATTGATACATTTAGACCAGAGATAATTGGCGCAACCTCTGTAACAATGAATTTTCATATCGCAGCTGAAATCATAAAAACAGCAAAACAATACAATCCTTCAATAATCACAATGATGGGTGGCCCCCACGTCTCTTTTGATATTGAAAATACACTGCATAGTTATCCCGAAATTGATGTGATTTTAATTGGTGAAGGTGATAATACTATAAAAGAGTTTCTTCCTGTTATTCAAGATAAGAGCCAATGGGCTATGGTAAAGGGTATTGCATATATTGATAATGGACATCTGGTTAAAACTGGCCAACGAGAACTGATCCAAAATCTTGATTCACTTGAACTTCCTGCACGTAATTTATTGCCATTGTCTAGATATCAGGCCCTAGG
>Ga0209344_10003005_pt1 | contig 17409 bp, 15 predicted proteins | sample Cruoilmetagenom6_FD_187293 | JGI IMG/M metagenome (GOLD analysis project Ga0209344, IMG submission 187293) | Oil polluted marine microbial communities from Coal Oil Point, Santa Barbara, California, USA - Santa Barbara Oil Seep Sample 6 (SPAdes)... | ecosystem: Environmental > Aquatic > Marine... | reverse complement strand
CGCAGCCAGACGGCCCCAGGATTGTCAGGAATTCACCTGAGTGAACGGAGAGGTCGAGATTTTCAATCGCGACCGCCCCGCCATAGGATTTCTTAATCCCGCGTAGCCGTATCTGCTCCATTAATGCTTGCTCGATCTACTGGCTAGATTGAATTAGCCAGAAATCGCGCAGCTTGGGGCCTTGGGTCCACATGAACTGATCTGATACAACCCAACCTTCCATTTCGCCCCAGATTTCGCCACCTTCGGGCAGTGGAACATCACTGCGCGGGCTGACAGATCCGGCGTCATGGTATGGTGCCAAGCCTTGAAGCAGGTCAAAGCTTTCACCTTCCAGGTAAGGCTTGGTTATCTTGGTGTTGATGTTGATATCTGTGCTGCCCAACAGGTAGGCAGTGAACACCTTGGCTGCATTGGGATGCGGGGCTTCACGCGCGATGGATGTAAACGTCGGATAGACCAGCTTTGAAATCGGGTCCAGTTCCTGCATAATCGCGTTTACGTTTCCTTTGCTTTCGTTGCGCGAAATATAGGTCATGTTGGTGAAAGCGATCAGCGCATCATCTTGCCCTGCCTTACCGGCTGCATCTGCCAGTTTGGAACCTGATTTAAAGATCACCAGATCATTTGCCAGCATGCGCGCGACAAATTCGTAACCTGCATCCGGTACGCCATCACCCAGCACAATATCTTCGCCAGTCATCCGTTTGTAAGCCGCAGCCATTTCAACTGGATGCTGCACCAGTGATGCCAGACCCATCAAGGTAGAACCTGAAGCCATCGGATCTTTGATGCCTACGCGCCCATTAAAACGATCTTGGGTTAGTTCCCATACATTGCTGATTGGCGGTCCATCTGTGAAAGATTCGGTATTGTAGAAAAACACCAATGCTTCGTTGACGCGGATCAGCAGTGGATCGCGGTTTTCAACAGGAATGCGATCAATATAATGCGCAGGTACATAGTTGTAGATACGCCCCTTGTTCAGCAATTCATTGATTACCTGACCCGAGTTTCCGGTCGAAACAACATCAACGGCATAGATACCTGCATCTTGTTCACGCACCGTTTTTTCGATTGTCTTTACCGATCCAAGATCAAACAAGGTCATCGTGATACCGGGATAAAGCGCTTCAAAATGGTCTTTCAGTTTGGCGATGCGACCGGAGGCCGAATAAATGATAACCTCACCTTCGGCGGTGGCCGCTTTGACAATCGCATCCCAGTCTTCGGCACCATCTGAATATGAACCAAGTTTATTTGCCTTTAGCCATGCATCCGTTTCCGGGGTCATTTCCTGTGCAAAACTAAACGAAGCAGCAGTTGCTATTATCCCTGCAGTTGCTGCAGTGATAATTTTTGAACCAATTTTTGTTGATAGAAAAGTCATATCTCTCCCCTCTGTACCCGTCGTTTTTCTGCCAGCGCGAAAAAACGGCGGATTTATCTATAAGTCTGAAATATGACACAAATTCGCTATCCATTGTCAAGCTTAGCGTCTGAGCTATTGTAGGCTGTGAAATAATATCTCTGTTCGTCCACAATCGCGACGACCTTCGCCTGAGGACAGAATATATTTAATTGGGTTTTGACGAAATAGATCAGAAGAATCGTGCGATTGCAAAGCGAACACAGTGCTGTATACAGTGTTAGCCTGTCTTATCTAGAAAAACGAAAGGTACCTGCATGTCAGTTGAATACGGTGGCAAAACAGTTTTCGGTGCCAATCTGGGTATCATGATGTTGGAAACCCGGTTTCCACGTATCTATGGCGATATCGCCAATGCATACACCTGGCCGTTTCCTGTGCAGTTTCGCATCGTAAGAGGCGCCACACCGGATAAGGTGGTGCGGAATGACCCCAGGTTGCTGGTGGATGATTTTATTGCGGCGGCACAAGATCTGGTCGCTTCGGGTTGTGATGGCCTGACCACCAATTGTGGGTTTCTGGCGCTTATTCAGGATCAGGTGTCACAGGCAGTTCCGGTTCCGGTGGCAACGTCTTCGCTCATGCAGGTTTCCATGGTTCAACAACTGTTACCTAAAGGCAAACGTGTAGGCATTCTTACAATCTCAAAATCGACCCTGACCGATGCACACCTGAGCGCCGCCAACGCGCCGCTTGATATCCCGATTGTCGGAACAGACAATGGCCGTGCCTTTACCCACGGTATTCTTGACGATCAGCCAAGTATCGATTTTGAAGCCTGCCGACTTGATCTTCTGGATGCAGCAAGAGAACTGTTAAGTGAATACGAAAATATCGGGGCAATTGTTTTGGAATGCACCAATATGACACCCTATGCAGCTGATATCCGAAAACTGACAGGGCTGCCGGTGTTTTCAATATACAGTTTTGTTCGCTGGTTTCATCAGGGGTTGGTTCCTGATCGATTTCCGCTTGAACTTAACGACCCTACCTTGAACCTTACTGGCCGTTCATAACTGAAAGGTTCAAAGTATTTGGGCCGCTAACTATCAGTAAGCAGGGACATAAAGTTGCGAATAGGCAATTCGCACTGCTTCCGTTGTTTCTTCGCGTCGCCGTTCAATATGTTTTCTAAGCGCACTGACGGCTGTGTCGAGATCACGTTGCGCGACCGCCTCGATAATGATGCGATGCGCGGAAAGTTTGGTGGCTTGTTCGACCATGCCCTTGGTGTTTGATTTGATAAGTTGCAAGTTGATCAGGCGGACATAACGGATGCGGCCATTGATGTTTTCCAACATTCGCAACAGTTCACTGTTGTTGGATAGCTCTGCCAACCGCATGTGGAACTCTTCATCCATTTCAAGAAGGTCTGGAAGGCTATCGCAGGTATCGTAAGTGGATTCCGTATCATTTAAATAGTCCAGAACCACGCGAATTTCCTGATCGGATGCGCGTTCGATTGCTCGGATCAATGCTTCTGTTTCTATTGCTGCGCGTGCTTCGTATAATTCATGTATACGGGCAGGACTAAGTGATCTGCAAAAGAACCCCCGGCCATTCTTTAATGTCAGCAAGCCTTCGGCAACCAGCCTGTTCAGGGCCTCGCGCAGTGGCGTGCGGCTTGCACCAAGTTTTACAGCCAGCGAACTTTCATTAAGGCGTTCTTCTGGTTTGAATTCAAAATTCACCGCCATTTTGTGTAACCGCACATATGCACGATCGACGCTGCTTTTCTGTGATGCCATTTCGGTCAGCCTTTTTTGAAATCTGTCAGTTTTTTCCAAAATAACGTACTGGGTTGCGGGCGGCAAGAGGTTTGTCTTCACAGATGTCTAAAATACTGTATACAATTATTGCGCCATAATGAGTGAAAGATTCGCCTACCGCAACAGAACGTAATTGAACGACAGGTGCCACATTGAACAATGAACTGAACGGCGCAGAAGCGATGGTGCGAATGCTGCAAGCACACGGTGTTCAGCATATTTTTGGACTTTGCGGTGACACAACGCTACCGTTTTACGATGCGATGCTGCGGCTGGATCACGACATCACCCATGTTCTGACCCGCGATGAACGCTGTGCGACCTATATGGCAGACGCATATTCCCGGGTGACGGGCCGTGCTGGTGTTGCCGAAGGTCCATCGGGCGGGGGGGCCACTTACATCCTGCCGGGCCTGATTGAGGCCAGTGAAAGCAGTTATGCTGTTTTGGGCATAACCACAGATATTTCGGTTTCATCATATGGAAAATACCCGCTGACCGAAGTGGATCAGGACGCATTGATGAAGCCGCTGACCAAGTGGAACACAGTGATCAAAAAGGCCGAACATATCCCGCGTATGGTGCGCACGGCTTTTCGGGCAATGACAACCGGTCGATCAGGTGCTGCGCATCTGGGGTTGCCCTACGATATCCAATACGAAGCGGTCGACCCTTCAGATATCTGGGCTGACCCAAAGCATTCCAGTTATCCTGCCTATCCGATGGGGCCAGAACCTGGCTCAGCTGAGGCAGCGGTTGATGCAATCATGTCTGCAAAGAACCCGCTGATCGTGTGCGGGGGCGGTGTGGTGATCGCCGGGGCAATGGGCGAACTGGACCGGCTGGCAAGACGCCTGGATATTCCGGTGGCCACCTCGATTTCGGGTCAGGGATCGCTGGCTGAAACCAATCCGCTATGTGTTGGGGTTGTGGGGTCTAATGGTGGAACGGACGAAACCTGGGTAATGATGGAAGGTGCGGATCTTGTAATTTTCATGGGTGCGCGCGCGGGGTCAACAACCACGTCACGCTGGGAAGCCCCGGGACCGGGTACCCGGATCGTACATTTTGATAATGATCCGATGGTAATAGGTGCAAACTACCAGACCGAAGTTGGTGTGGTAGGTGATCTACGTCTGTCGCTGGCAGAAGTTAACGCTGTGCTGGATGGCTGCGGGCAGGGTGGTTCAACATTTGGTGGTGCGGCCGCCATTGCTGATATCAAAAGGCGTAAGTTTGAGGTGTTCAACCAGCTTGCCTTGTCACCTGAAACGCCGATACGCCCTGAACGCGTGATTGACGCGATGATGAAAGTGTTGCCCGAAGATGCGACCGTGCTGTCAGATCCCGGCACAAGTTGCCCGTATTTTTCAGCTTATTACCAGCAACCCAAAGCCGGGCGGTATTTTATCACCAACCGCGCGCATGGTGCGCTTGGGTATTCATTGTCCGCAGCCCTTGGTGCATGGTTTGGCCGTCCGACATCAAAAGTAGTGGCTATGATGGGGGATGGATCGTTTGGGTTTACATGTGGAGAACTTGAAACAGTTGCGCGATGCCGCGCACCTATAACTTATATTGTATTTTCGAACTCCAATTTTGGATGGATTAAGGCTAGCCAATATGCGGATAAAGATGAACGCTATTATAATGTGGATTTCAACCGCACCGACCACGCAGCGATTGCGTCGGCTTATGGTGTGAAATCCTGGCGGGTTGAAAACCCCGATGATCTGGAAAAGGTGTTGAAAGAAGCAATAGACCACGACGGGCCAACGCTGATCGACGTGATTTGCCAACCGCTGCAGGAAACCAATGCACCTGTACGCCGCTGGATGGGATGATCTGATGCCAGCTCAGCAGAAAATCGTTGATTTCAAGGTTTGGCACTTGCAGCTTCCGGTTAATGCAAGGCGGGATCACGGCATCGGTTCTGTGGTGGGTTCAATCGATATCGTCGTGCTTTGTCTGACCTCGGAAGATGGCAATAGGGGGTATGGCGAAGCGTCAAGCTGGTCTGTCTTTACCGGATCTGCCGAAGCTAGTTTTGCTGCACTTGATCGCTATATTCGCCCACTGGTCATAGGGCGAAAAATTGGTGAACGCGCACAGATCATGGCCGATGCAACCGCTTGTGTCGCCCATTGTACAGAAGCAAAAGCGGCGCTTGAAACGGCGTTGCTGGATTTGCAGGGGCGTATTGCCAAGCTGCCGGTTTGGGCGCTGCTAGGTGGAAAATGCCGCGATACAATCCCGTTGTCCTGTTCAATTGCAGATCCCGACTTTGAAAAAGATCTTCGGCTTATGGAACGGCTACGTGAAGACGGTGTCAGGATCATCAAACTGAAGACAGGTTTCAAGGGCCACGCCTATGATATGATGCGGTTGGAAAAACTGCGCGCTGATTTTCCCGAATTTGATATTCGCGTGGATTATAATCAGGGCCTGCATGCAGATATTGCGATTGCCTGTGTAAGGGATGTCGCTGCATTTGCACCGACATTCATCGAACAGCCGGTTAAGGCGCATCTGCGTGATCTGATGGTTGAAATCCGAGACTGTATTGATGTTCCCCTGCTGGCAGATGAAAGTATTTTTGGCCCCGAGGATATGCAACTGGCAATCTCAATGGGCCTAGCCGATGGTGTTTCGATCAAGATTATGAAATCGGGCGGGGTAATTCGCGCACAGACCGTTGCCCGTATGGCGGCCAGCGTCGGGATGTCGGCCTATGGTGGCGATATGTTTGAAGCCGGGCTTGCCCACCTGGCTGGCACCCACATGATCGCGGCGACCCCTGAAATCACCTTGGGGTGCGAATTTTATCAGGCAAAATATTTTCTGGTTGAAGATATTCTTGAACAGGTCTTCCCTGTCAAAGACGGGCAGGTCGTTATCCCTGAAACTGCGGGGTTGGGTTTTGTCCCGGATGGTGACAAGCTGGCGAAATATGCTGTGAATATCTGTGCGGGGGGACAAGGATGACCAAGAAACCACCTGAGACAGTTGTCGTGATTGGTGCGGGCATTGTTGGAATGTCCACTGCGATCTGGCTGCGCCGGGCGGGCAAAAAAGTAATTGTGGTGGATAAGGGTGAACCGGGCATGGGAACCTCCTATGGCAACGGTGGTATTCTGGCAGCTTGCGGTGTTGCACCGGTAACCGCGCCGGGTTTGGGGATGAAGGGGCCAAGACTGCTGCTTGATCCGAATTTCCCTTTGTTTTTGCGCTGGTCCTATCTGCCCAAGCTTGCCCCGTGGCTGCTCAGATATCTCAGCCATGCCAATGTGAAAGACACAAGGCGGATTTCCAAGGGTCTAATCCCGATTGTTGCTGACAGCGTAGAACAACACAAATCCCTGATCAAAGGCACATCAGCCGAAGGTTGGATAACCGATGCAGATTATTGCTTTGCCTATAAAGACCGTGCAGCGTTTGAAGATGATGAATTTACCTTTGGATTGCGTCGTGAAGCCGGGTTCGTTCCGGAATTGATCGAAGGCGATGCCGTGCGCGAATATGAACCGCATCTGGGCAAAACCATTTCGCTGTTGGCAGTGATGAAAGATCACGGTTTTGTCCGCGCACCGGGCCTGTATGTTCAAGCCCTGGCCGAGGTTTTGAAAGCAGAAGGTGGAACAATTCGCAAAGCCGAAGTTCTGGATGTCGATCTTGCTGATGGGAAAATCACAGCCGTGATCACCAATCAGGGATCGATACCATGCGAAAGCGCAGTTTTGGCAACTGGAGTCTGGTCAAAACCACTGGCGAAAAAGCTGGGCCTGAAAGTACCGCTGGAAAGCGAACGCGGGTATCACATTGTCTTCAAGGACCCGTCTTTTACCCTGCGTTCAGCCTATATGATCGCTACCGGTAAATTCGTTGCCACACCGATGGAAGGTGGGTTGCGATGTGCTGGTGTGGTTGAATTTGGTGGTCTAAATGCAGGCCCGTCAAAGGCACCGCTGAATTTGCTGCGCAAACAAGTTTTGCTAAACTTTCCGACGCTTGAGTATTCTGAAGCAGAAGAATGGCTGGGTCACCGCCCGGCCCCAACCGATAGCCTGCCACTGATAGGTGAAATTGCAGGTACCGGTGTCTACGCTGGTTTTGGCCATCATCATATTGGCTTGACTGGTGGCCCAAAAACGGGCCGACTGATCTCGGACTTAATTGCGCAAAAGGGGACCAACATTGATCTGTCTGCGTACGATCCGGGGCGATTTAACTAAGTAACCAAATCCAATGGGAGGAAAAATATGACTAAATCAATAACCAAGATGGCTGCCACGTTTTCGGTGACTGCGGGTGTGGCACTGGGTGCAACAGCAGCGTTTGCAGAAACTTGGGATTTGCCAATGGCCTATTCGGCAACCAATTTCCATTCTGCTGTTGGGGCTGAGTTTGCGGCCTGTGTGACGACCGGGACTGGTGGTGATCTGACACTTCAGACACATCCGGGCGGTTCATTGTTTGCGGGTGGCGAAATCAAACGTGCAATCCAAACTGGTCAGGTAAATATTGGTGAGCGTTTGCTTTCCGGCCACCAGAATGAAAATGCTCTGTTTGGTTTTGACTCCATTCCATTCCTGGCGACATCCTATGAGGCCTCAGAAAAGCTGTGGGAAGCTGCAAAAGGACCTTTGACAGAAGTTCTGAATGCGCAAAACCTGCATCTGCTTTATGCGGTGCCGTGGCCATCACAGGGGCTGTACTTCAAGAAAGAAGTGAATTCGGTCGCAGATATGGCTGGCGTCAAATTTCGTTCCTACAACAGCGCAACAGCGCGTCTGGCGGAATTGTCAGGCATGTTACCTGTTCAAATTGAAGCAGCAGAAATCAGCCAGGCGTTCGCAACTGGTGTTGCAGAGTCGATGGTATCATCAGGTTCCACCGGTTATGACCGGAAAGTCTGGGAAAGCCTGACACATTTCTATGACGTGCAAGCCTGGTTGCCACGCAACTACATGCTGGTCAATCTGGATGCGTGGAACGGATTGGATGCATCAACACAAAACGTCGTGAATGGTTGTGCGATTGTGGCCGAATACGCTGGTGACTGGCGCTCGATCCAATACACAGATTTCACATTGAATGCGTTGGCTGCAAACGGCATGAGTGTTGGCCCGGCTAGTGAAACGCTGCAAAACGAACTGAAAGAGTTCGGCGCGATCATGACTTCCGAGTGGCTCGAAGCCACAGGTGCGCAGGGTCAGGCGATCATTGACGCTTACAACGCGAACTAAGCTCGTCGCAATTTATTATGTCCTCTGGCGGACACCGCCAGGGGGCCAACAAAAATTTGAGGGAGAGGACCAATGATGGCAGTTGGTAAATCGCTGCGCATTTTTCTGGACAAATTATACCTCACATCCGGAATCACTGCGGCGTTGTTTCTGATATTGATATTGTTACTGATCTTGATGCAGATGATTGCGCGTTGGACTGGATCGGTCCTTACTGGCGCACCTGATTTTACCGGGTATTCAATGGCCGCTTCTTCTTTTCTGGCTTTATCTTATGCGCTGAACCGGGGAAACCATATCCGGGTTAGCCTGTTGCTGAATGTGCTGGGTCGATTTCGTCGTTATGGCGAAATCTGGTGCTTTGGTGTTGGCAGCTATCTGGCAGTTTTCTTTGCCTATTATGCGATCAAATCCACTGAAGAATCTTATCGTTTCAACGACATTAGCCAGGGACAGGATGCCTGGCCGATATGGATTCCACAGATATTTATGTGCATCGGAACTGTGATTTTTGCCATCGCCTTTATTGACCACCTTGTCGCGCTTCTTTTTAACGGTGAACACCGGATTGACGAAGAAGCGCTAGACGCGAACGTGGAGTAGTCATCATGGAAAATGTTTTTTTGGTCACGATCTTCATGAGTGCCTTGTTCTTTTTGCTAGGCACCGGGGTCTGGGTTGGTCTGGCATTGTTCGGTGTTGCGTATCTGGGGTTGGAGATGTTCACCTCACGCCCCGCCGGGGATGCAATGCTAACCCGCATCTGGACCTCAAGTTCCAGTTGGACACTGACGGCACTGCCATTGTTCATCTGGATGGGTGAGATATTATTTCGAAGTCGATTATCGTCTGACATGTTCCGCGGGCTAGCCCCCTGGATGTCGAAACTACCGGGCGGTCTGGTGCATATCAACATCGTTGGCTGTACCATTTTCGCCGCCGTATCGGGATCGTCGGCTGCAACGCTAACCACCGTTGGAAAGATGTCGATCCCGGAATTGCGCAAACGCAAATATCCCGAATACATGATCATTGGAACTTTGACGGGGGCTGCCACGTTGGGGTTGATGATCCCACCATCCCTGACCTTGATCGTCTATGGGGTGACCGTTGAACAATCGATCGCAAAATTGTTCATGGCAGGTATTTTGCCCGGTATTTTGCTCGCGTCGTTGTTTATGGCCTATGTCGCTGGTTGGTCGTTTGTGCGCAAAAGCGAAGTTCCGGTAATCGCCGAAAAAATGACTTTTGGGGAAAAGTTACGGGAATCCCGGTTTTTGATACCGATCATCATTTTGATACTGGTGGTCATCGGATCTATGTATGGTGGCTGGGCGACAGCAACCGAGGCGGCAGCGATTGGGGTCGTTGGGTCATTGTTATTGGCCGCTATGCAAGGGTCGTTGACCTGGGATGCTTTTGTGGCCAGTTTGCTGGGCGCCACGCGCACCTCTGCCATGATTGCACTAATCCTGATGGGGGCGACTGCGTTAACACTGGCTATGGGTTTCACCGGACTGCCCCGTGCGCTGGCTGAATTCATCGGTGGGATGGAGCTTTCCAAATTCTCGCTTTTAATGGCGTTGATGGTGTTTTACATCGTGCTTGGTATGTTTCTGGATGGCATATCATCGGTTGTGCTAACCATGGCCATTGTGCAGCCAATGGTGATGCAGGCCGGCATTGATCTGATCTGGTTCGGCATATTCATCGTGGTCGTTGTGGAAATGGCGCAAATCACACCGCCCATCGGGTTCAACCTGTTTGTGATGCAGGGGATAACCAAACATCCAATGGGCTACATCGCCAAAACAGCGCTGCCACTGTTTGCGATCATGGTTGGAATGGTTTTCATCATGATCGCCTTTCCGGAACTGGCAACATGGTTGCCCAGCACGGTTAAGAACGCCGCCGCTGGCGGTTAAACAATTACGGGTGCGACAGATTTTGTCGCACCCGTTGCACACCAGTTTGATCTGGAATTTGCGCAGATAAATGAGGACGCTATGTCAGGAAATACCATTCTAGCAGCCATCGACCTTCAGCACGAAGAATCCGACAATCACGTTGCCGTGGAAGCACTGAAACTGGCGCGCAGCCACAACGCCAGTTTGCATTTGGTTTTCATCATCCCGGATCAGCATCTTAGCTACGTACAAAATTACATACCCGCCGAAATGAAGGCGCAGGTTGTGGTCGATGCCAAAGCTGATCTGGACAGGTTTGCCGCCAGTCTGGATCTTGGCGATACCGCTGTTAGCCTCGATGTATTGCGTGGCACTGTCTATGAAGAAACCATCAATTATGCAGACAAGATAGATGCGGATTTCATCGTCATCGGATCAAACAGGCCTGGCGTAAAGGATTTGTTCATTGGTCCGAACGCGGCCCGCGTGGCACGCCATGCCAATTGTAGTGTATTGATTGTCAGGCCTTGATTTTCTGCCTGCGCTGCCCTTGATCAGATGAAAAATGCTATGCTCCGTTGCGGGTTGATAGGTGAAAACATTGGCCGTTCCCGTCTGGAACTGGCGTTGGAAGTGCTTTGTAAGCAAACCGGGCAACGCCTTGAATTCAGCGCTTTTGACACGTCATCTATCGAGCAGTTTGATTTTGAACACCATGTGAAACAGCTGGGTGAGGCTGGTTATGATGGCGTCACAATTACCCATCCATGGAAAACCCGAGCCGATGCGCTGGCTGATCAGCGTGATGGCTATCCGGCAGGTCTGGGTGCCTGCAATCTGCTGTTGTTTGATCCATCCGGGTTGCGCGGGCTGAACACCGATTACACCGGGATGGTCGCTGCATGGAAAGCAAGGTTTGGTGAAACCGGCCCGGGTAACGTAGCAATTGCCGGGGCAGGTGGCGTTGCACGCGCGATTGTGGCTGCACTGATCAAATGCGGTGCCGATCGCATTTCAGTCTGGGATCCTGCCTCGGGGCGGGCGCTGGAACTTGCACATCAGATTGATCCGGCAGGCAGTATTGTTCATGCCGTCAATATCAGCCAGGCCCCGGTTGTTTGCGCAACAGCAAATGGGCTGATCAATGCCACGCCTCTGGGGATGCGGGAATATCCCGGCACGCCGATCAAGCCTGAATTTTGGGGACCGCACGCAAAATGGGCCTTTGATGCGGTTTATACGCCGGTCAAAACAGGTTTCATGCTGTCCGCTGAACAATCCGGGCTGACCTGCATTTCCGGATTTGAACTATTTCGCCATATGGCTGTGCGAAGTTTTGCCGCCTATACAGGAACCAGGCTCGATCCGCATGCCGCCGATATACTACATCCACTTGCGGTTGGTTTGTGACGCTGACATGTTGATAAGCAGATACCGGCAGACGGGTAGTACAGGATGAATCGAGAAAGTCTTGGCGACACTGTGTTCTGCCTGTGTACGGCAACCTGCAAATAGTTATCGGAGTTTTGCGCACCATGAGACTCAATAGAAAACGTGCCTTCATTACTGCGGCCGGTCAGGGCATCGGGCGCGCCACAGCTGAGGCTTATATTCGCGAAGGTGCCCATGTTATTGCTACCGACATAAATGGCGATTTGCTGGCCGGGTTGGAATGCGAAACCCTGACACTTGATGTCACCGATGATGATGCAATCCATGCCGCCATAACCAAAGCGGCACCAGACATCTTGTTCAATTGCGCCGGATTTGTGCATGCCGGAACGATACTGGAGGCCAGCGAAGAAGACTGGTTGTTTGCCCACAGTCTGAATGTCCGATCCATGTTCAAGGCGATGCAGGCGGCGCTTCCGGGGATGATAGAACGCGGTGGCGGGGCGATCATCAATATGTCTTCTGTTGCCTCCTCGATAACTGCTGCGCCGGGGCGATTTGTTTATGGCACAACCAAAGCAGCAGTTATCGGCATGACCAAGTCGGTGGCGGTGGATTACGTAAAGGACGGGGTGCGGTGTAACTGTATTTGTCCCGGAACGGTTGAAAGCCCCTCGCTGCATGAACGCCTGCGCGCAACCGGGGATTATGACGCTGCAATGGCGGCGTTTGTAGCCCGTCAGCCAATGGGGCGCCTGGGGCGGGTAGAAGAAATTGCGGCCCTGGCAGTTTATCTTGGATCTGACGAAAGCGCCTATACCACCGGACAGGCGCATGTGATTGACGGAGGATGGGCGATATGAGGGTTCTGATTACGGGCGGTGGTGGGTTTTTGGGGCAAAAACTAGCCCATGCACTGGCCAAGAGGGGTAAGATTGTCGGCCATGACATCACCGCATTAGAATTGGTTGATGTTGTTGCACCTGCCTCTGTGAAAGCTGATTTTCCGGTACTGGCCCATGCCTATGACATTTCGGACCCTTCACCGGTTGCAAGTAGTTTCGCCCATAAACCAGATTACGTCTGGCATATGGCGGCGGTTGTTTCCGGTGCGGCCGAGGCCGATCTTGATCTGGGGCTGCGGGTTAATCTGAATGGAACCATCAACATATTTGAAGCTGCGCGCGGCGCCGGGAATTGCCCGGTGCTGGTCTATGCCTCATCCTGCGCTGTGCATGGGGGCGAAGAACCCGAGGTAATCAGCGACGGTGTGGAACTGAACCCGCAAACATCCTACGGCGCACAAAAGGCAATGGGTGAGCTGCTGTTAAACGATTTCTCGCGCCGCGGGTTGATTGATGGGCGTGGTTTGCGTCTGCCAACCGTCACCATCCGCCCCGGTAAGGCCAACGCTGCTGCTTCCTCTTTCATGTCATCTATCTTTCGCGACACGATACAGGGTGAACAATCTAATTGCCCGGTCGGGCGTGGTTTTCCCGTCTGGCATTCACCACCACGCACAGTGGTGCAAAATCTGATCCACGCCGCAGAAATTGACAGCGCAGAATTTGGGGCGAACCGCAACATCAACCTACCTGGCCGCACCGACACGATTGGCACCATGATAGACGCAATGACGGATGTTTTTGGCCCCGAGGCAGAAGATCGCATCACCTGGAACGCAGATCCGATTATCGAAAAAATAGTTCTTGGGTGGCGGGCCTATTTTGAACCGAAAAAAGCTGTCAGGCTGGGGTTTCAAACCAATCAGTCCTTTGGTGACAATGTACGCTGGTTTCTGCAAGATGATGTGGAATTCCGGTAACGCAGCATAGCCCGGCCCCTCGTTGAATATACCACTTTAGATCACTGGCGAAATCAGCGGATTGCCATCGCGGTGCGCCAGCAGGTTGCGCACAAACAAATCCCCCATCGCCCATCTGGTTTTGATGGTTGCACTGCCCTGATGGGGTGACAACACCACATTATGCAGGGACCGGAACTCTGGTGACACCCGTGGTTCATCTGCGAACACATCCAGCGCAGCCCCTCCAAGCGCCCCGGTTTTAAGCAAATCAAGCAACGCCTTTTCATCAACTAACGAACCACGCCCAAGGTTTACAAGAACCCCCTTTGGTCCCAATGCTTGCAATACCTTGCGGCTGACCAGTCCTTCTGTACCAGTGTCACCGGGAACCACTGCAATCAGCCAGTCAACTTCACGGGCCATATGTTCCAGATCGGCATAGTAGGGGAAGGGTTCAAATTTTTGTTCGTGCCTGCCATGGTAAACCACCTGCATCTTGAACGCTTGGCACCGCCGAGCAATTTCCTTACCGATGCGTCCAAGGCCCAGAATGCCGATTTTAGCCCCGGTCAGTTCGCCGGTAAATGGATAAGGGCCATCCAGCCATTTTCCGGCACGCACAAACGCATCAGCATCAACCACACGTCTGCACGCTGCCAACATCAGCGCAAGCGCGTGTTCTGCAACTGCATCGTTCAACACATCGGGCGTGTTGGTTACGCCAATTTTTCGCGCGCGCGCCGCGTCCAGATCGATTGTGTCGATGCCGACGCCATAGTTTGAAATAATTTCCAGCGCTGGTAGTTGATCAATCATCGCGCGATCGATCTGTATATTGCCGGCCGATGCCAGGAACCGCACCGTTTTGCAATCATGCAAGAAAATGTCAAGATCACCGGCTTCCCACATCCGAAGTACTTTGAATTCGTTTTCCAGCGCTTTGGTAGCACTGCCCAGAAGCGGGCCGGTTAATATTAGGTCGTGCATACACTCATCCAGTTCGCGGTTGTCATCGGGTCACCCTAGCGCTTGGATTAACAAGCGCAATGGACCTTCCCAGAAACCCGCGCTACATCGGGCCGCATGGCCAGACGATTTGATACGCTTTCGCAATACTGTTCGCACGGGTTTGATACAGTGATTGATGTTCGCTCCCCTTCTGAGTTTGCACAAGACCACCTCCCGCGCGCTATCAGCTTGCCTGTTCTCAGTGATGCAGAAAGGGCCGAGGTTGGAACAATCTATGTGCAGGATAGTCCGTTCCGGGCACGCAAGGTTGGTGCGGCGCTGGTCGCACAGAATGCAGCAAGACATCTGCAAGGCCCGCTGTCAGATCTGGAAGGGGGCTGGAAACCGCTGGTATATTGTTGGCGAGGTGGGCAGAGATCAGGTTCGTTCGCATCGATTCTGAACCAGGTTGGTTGGCGCGCGGAAGTGGCCGAAGGCGGCTATCGCAGCTATCGGCGTTTGGTGGCTGACACAATGCATGACAAACCATTGCGTCATCGTCTGATCCTGCTGGATGGCAACACCGGCACCGCCAAAACAGATTTGCTGAAAATTCTGTCCTCCAAAGGAATGCAGATCGTTGATCTGGAAGGGCTGGCCGCGCATCGTGGATCAATATTTGGGGCGGTTGCAAAGCCCCAGCCATCGCAAAAGTCGTTCGAGGGCGCACTGGCGTCGGCGTTTGAGGGGTTCGACCCTGAAAGACCGGTGCTGGTGGAAGCGGAATCCAGCAAAGTTGGAAAATGCCAGGTACCGCGATCTGTCTGGGCGGCAATGTGCACAGCGCCTCGTATTCAGATTTCCGCACCATTGGCTGCGCGAGCCGACTATCTGACCCGCGCCTATGCTGATATTTCTGCTGATCCGGCAGCGCTTAAGTTAACGATCGGGTATCTCAGGCGTTTGCAGGGGGCTGAACTGGTCGAACGTTGGCAAGGGATGGTCGACAGCAACGACCTGCGCAGATTGGCAAGTGAGTTGGTGAAACAGCACTACGATCCCCGTTATACCAAATCGCGAAACAGGATTGATGCGACCGTTCTGGGTGAAATTTTTGCCAACAAACTGACACCTGACGCCCTGGATGATGTTGCAGATCGCATCGTCGCGTTGGCAGGCGTTTAGGATGTAATTGTAAGACTGGGCGTTGCGCTTGTACAATGACCAATCAAAGTGGCGTCGTACTTTAACTGCCTGAGTTTGTTCATAACTTTTCCAGTTTTTTCAGGTGGCACCGCCGCCAGCAATCCGCCGGCTGTTTGGGGGTCAAACAACAAGGCTGCGCGGGGGTCACCATTTGGATCAATTTCTGGCAACAACGCGCAGTTATCAGCATAAATAGAAGACCTGACGCCATCTTGCGTAAGTTCAATAGCGCCGGGTAAATACCTGATATTATTTAGTTCAAGTTCAATGCCAACACCGGATGCTTTTGCCAGTTCCAGCGCATGCCCGGCCAGACCAAAGCCGGTAACGTCGGTCATTGCGTGCGCAACCGATAGCACCGCCGCTGCATCACTTTGTGATTGGGCCATACTGCGCAGCGCCCCTGTTACCCAGCCACCACGTGCGCGTAATCCCATTTCACCGGCCAATAAGGTTCCGGTGCCTATCGGCTTGGTTAGAACCAGTTTATCACCGGGTCTTGCACCTTTCAGCGTGATCGGCGCATCACGGCAAAGACCCGTTACACTGAACCCGATAGTCAGTTCTGAACCAAGAGAGCTGTGACCCCCAACAATATCAGCGCCCTCAGATACAAAAACCTCACCCGCTGCATTCATGATTTCTGTCAGCCATGCCGTTTGCATAGCGGCGTTCATTATTGGTAGTATAACAGTGGCAAGCGCGGCCTGCGGTCTGGCGCCCATTGCCCAGATATCCCCCAATGCATGGATCGCCGTTATTCGCGACATCAGCCAGGGGTCATTGGTAAATGCACGCAAATGATCTGTGGTTATGACCTGCATCTGACCGTCTGGTCCAGCAAGTGTTGCCGCGTCATCACCCGGACCTGAAAGGATATCTTTGCGATTACCTGAGGGTATAGCAGCCAAAACTGACGAAAGCGCCTGCGCCCCAATCTTGGCACCACATCCCCCGCATAATGGCTTGTCGCCAAGGGCTTGTGCCATTCCGAGCGCGTGGCGTTTGGGTAAATCAGGTGACGCCATTGGTTTCAGTTCCTGAAACTGATCCATGAATTTACGATCAATCTGATCTTTCAGGCGCCATAACTGACGCCCCCGAAGGCGCAATCCCCATTTGTCCGCGACCGCTAATTTTTCCCCCAGAGAAATCAGTTTCAGATAATCGCTTTGCGGGTGAAATTTCTTCATTGCGCTTCCGGAAAGAACAGCACACAGATTATGTCTCAGCACCGGTGCCTGACGCACTGCGAACACCCCTGCCTTGGGTCGCGGCGTTACGACCATATGGGCGCAATCACCGACCGCAAATATTTCCGGCACATTGACTGACCGCAGGTTTTCATCAACGGAGACAAATCCATTGGTCAAATGCAAGCCGGTGCCTTGCAACCAGTCCTGAGGTCGCGCACCCGCGGTGGTGATCGTGAATTGTGATGGTATTTCTGTTCCGTCCGCCAGCAAAACTGACCGGGCCGAAATATTGGCGACTACGGATTGTTCAAGCACACTGATACCAGCGTTTATCAGTTGAGAAATCAAAGAGTTTCGCGCTTTTATCCCCATGTTTTTCAATAATGTATCGGATTCAATTAATGTTATGCCCATGGCGGTTGCGCCATCTGAAATCAGCGCATGATGCATTGCCAGCGCAAGTTCAACACCGCCAACGCCCCCACCAACGACCACGATTTCAGGCCTAA
>Ga0209344_10003004_pt1 | contig 17415 bp, 18 predicted proteins | sample Cruoilmetagenom6_FD_187293 | JGI IMG/M metagenome (GOLD analysis project Ga0209344, IMG submission 187293) | Oil polluted marine microbial communities from Coal Oil Point, Santa Barbara, California, USA - Santa Barbara Oil Seep Sample 6 (SPAdes)... | ecosystem: Environmental > Aquatic > Marine... | reverse complement strand
TATTTGGAGATGGAGCTGGTGCCGTACTTTTTGAACCTAATACAGAAGGTTTAGGCTTACAAGATGAATATTTAAGAGTAGATGGTAGCGGAAGACAGTTTTTAGGAATGGAAGGTGGCGGATCTTTAATGCCGGCCACCATAGAAAGTGTTACCAATAAAAAACATTTCATTTTTCAGGAAGGAAAAACGGTATTTAAATTTGCTGTTTCCAATATGGCAGATGTTGCGGCTAAGATTATGACCAGAAACGACCTTGACGAAACAGATGTTAACTGGTTAGTACCACATCAAGCAAATAAACGCATAATTGATGCCACTGCCAGAAGAATGGGTGTAGACGATTCAAAAGTAATGATGAATATTCAACGATACGGAAACACGACTTCCGCAACGTTACCGCTATTATTGTTCGATTACGAAAAACAGCTTAAAAAAGGAGACAACCTTGTGTTTGCAGCCTTTGGCGGAGGCTTTACGTGGGGCTCTATCTACTTGAAATGGGCTTATTAACTAACAACAACTACCAATTATAACTTAGAGAAATATGGATATTAAAGAAATTCAAAGCCTTATCAAGTTCGTGGCCAAGTCTGGCGCTAGCGAGGTAAAACTGGAAACCGATGATATTAAGATTACCATTCGTACAGGAAGCTTAACAGGTAATACTGAGCCAACGTATGTACACACAATGCCTATGGCTCAGCCTACTGTACCTGCTCCTGTTTCTACAGCGGAAGCACCACCTGCAGCTGAGCAGAAAAATGCTGAGGATGATAAGTACATTACTATTAAATCTCCTATCATTGGTACTTTCTATAGAAAGCCATCACCTGACAAGCCTGTTTTTGTAGAGGTAGGACAAACTATTGGTACTGGAGATGTACTATGTGTTATTGAGGCAATGAAACTGTTCAACGACATAGAATCTGAAGTTTCTGGTACTATCGTTAAGATATTGGTAGATGATTCTTCACCGGTAGAGTTTGATCAACCATTATTTTTGGTAGATCCTTCTTAACTAAATTTTGAGTAGTAATTGTTAGATACTGTTGCAAAACGGTATGTAAGAATCTTGTGGAACCTAGAACTTAAAATTTAAAAGATGTTTAAAAAAATACTGATTGCCAATAGGGGAGAAATCGCTTTGCGTGTTATCCGTACCTGTAAAGAAATGGGGATTAAAACGGTAGCTGTGTATAGTAAGGCAGACGAAGAAAGTTTACATGTACGTTTTGCAGATGAGGCTGTATGTATCGGTCCAGCCAGTAGTAGCGAATCCTATTTAAAAATCCCTAACATAATTGCGGCTGCAGAGATTACCAATGCAGATGCTATTCACCCAGGATATGGTTTTCTTTCAGAAAACTCAAAGTTCTCACGTATATGTGCGGAACACGATATAAAGTTTATTGGTGCTTCTGGGGATCAAATCGACAAAATGGGAGACAAGGCTACCGCTAAAGAAACCATGAAAGAAGCTGGTGTACCATGCGTACCTGGTTCAGAAGGTCTTTTGAAAGATGTTGCAGATGCTAAAAAGATAGCCAAGAAAATGGGTTATCCTGTAATGATCAAAGCTACTGCCGGTGGTGGCGGTAAGGGTATGCGCGCCGTAATGTCTGAAGACAAAATGGAAGAGCTTTTCGATAGTGCCGTTAACGAAGCAACCGCTGCTTTTGGTAATGGTGGTATGTATATGGAAAAGTTGATTGAAGAGCCAAGACATATTGAAATTCAAATTGTCGGTGATCAATTCGGTAAAGCATGTCACCTATCAGAAAGAGATTGTTCCGTTCAACGTCGTCACCAAAAGTTAACGGAAGAGACTCCGTCGCCTTTCATGACCGATAAGTTAAGAGAAGCAATGGGTGAAGCTGCGGTCAAAGCTGCAGAATACATAAAATATGAAGGTGCCGGCACCATAGAATTCTTGGTAGATAAGCACCGTAAGTTCTATTTTATGGAGATGAATACCCGTATTCAGGTAGAGCACCCGATTACAGAGCAGGTTATTGATTACGATTTAATTCGTGAGCAAATTCTTGTAGCTGCTGGCGTGCCAATTTCTGGCAAGAATTACCTTCCAAAATTACATTCTATCGAGTGTAGAATTAATGCGGAAGACCCTTATAATAATTTTAGGCCGTCACCTGGTAAGATTACGACTTTACATACACCAGGGGGTCATGGGGTACGTATGGATACTCATGTTTATAGTGGGTACAGTATTCCTCCAAACTACGATTCTATGATCGCTAAGTTGATCACTACTGCCCAAACAAGGGAAGAGGCAATCAACAAAATGAAGCGTGCTTTAGATGAATTCGTAATTGAGGGAATAAAGACAACCATACCTTTTCACAGGCAGCTAATGGACCATCCAGATTATTTGGCTGGTAATTACACCACAGCTTTTATGGACGATTTTAAAATGGATCCTCAACCAGAATAGCAAAAAAAACTCCAACATTAATGTTGGAGTTTTTTTTGCCCCCAATAGAAAAATTATTCTTATACTGTTTAAGTATCTTTAGTATTCAATCAATACACTATTTAATGACTAGATATTTTTCAATAGGATTAATCGTGTTGCTATTTGCATGTAAAAATAGATCCCCTAAGAAGCCAATCGAAATAGAAAATAAATCAGAAGAGCTATTAGCTGCTAAACCTACAATAAGTTTTACGTTCGATGATGGAATTACATCTGAATTAGCGGGTTTTGAATTTGAGGAGTGGAATAACATGATATTATCGCACCTTGATACTAATAATCTAAAGTCTATTTTCTTTGTAACCGGTAGAAATAAAACAGATGATAAAGGGCAATTCTTACTCGATAGCTGGAATAGTAATGGACATAAAATTGCAAACCATACTTTTAACCATTTAAATTTCAATGCTGACAAAAATGATGCTGTATTATTCGAAATAGAGTTGAATAAAACACATGAGATAATTTCGAAACTAAGTAATAGTGTAAAGCTGTTTAGGTTTCCTTATTTGAAAGAGGGCGCTAAAAAATTAAAAGTTGATAGCTTAAGAAATATACTTAGTACTCATGGTTATAGAAACGGCTATGTTACAATAGATGCTTCTGATTGGTACATAAACCAAAGGTTAATTAAGAGAATAAATGAAGTTGGGTTCGAAAATACCGATATAGAAAAGTTTAAGAAGTTCTATAAGCAGCACTTGGTTGACAAGGCTAATTATTATGAAAGCCTATCATATGAATTGAATGATAGGCATATTAGTCACACACTTCTACTCCATCATAATTTAACATCAGCCTTATTTTTAGGAGATTTAATAAAAGAATTTAAAAAGATGAGGTGGAATGTAATTGATGCAGAAGAGGCTTATAAAGACAATATATTTACCAAACAACCCAATTCGGAATATGCCGGGGAAAGTCTGATCTGGTCATTGGCAAAACAATCGGGCAAGTATGAAGGATTACTACGCTACCCTCCTGAAGATAGTAAGTACGAGAAAGCTGAAATGGATGCAAGGGGGTTATAATTCTTTAGATTAATATATACAATGAATCTAAGCTACTGGGAACGAACATCGTGGTTTTCTAATATCGACTTCACTATAATCGGCAGTGGCATAGTAGGCTTAAATTGCGCTTTAGAATTAAGAAGAAAGCATCCCAAGGCACGTATTCTTGTCTTAGAAAAAGGGAAACTTCCACAAGGCGCCAGTACAAAAAATGCAGGGTTTGCATGTTTTGGCAGTATTTCTGAAATCTTATCCGACCTTAAAACACATTCAGAACAAGAGGTAGTGCAGTTGGTGCAAGATAGATACGATGGCATACAATCATTACGTAATCTTTTAGGAGATGATGCCATAGGGTATGAAAATAATGGCGGACATGAATTGTTTCTAGAAAAAGACAGTATTTTATACGAGCAATGTCTACAGGAAATTAAAACGGTTAATGAACTGCTGCATCCTATTTTTAAGAACGATGCGTTCAAAAAAAATCCAAATGATTTTGATTTCAAGGAAATCAACAAAAACTATATCTCTCAGGTTTTTGAGGGGCAAATAGATACGGGTAAAATGATGCATTCTTTAATGCAATTAGCCCATCAAAAAGGAATCACCATATTAAACACTACCCAAGTAACAGCTTTTGAGGATACTGGAGAAAAGGTTATTATTAAAACAGAAGAATTAGAATTCACCACCAAGAAATTACTGATAGCAACAAATGGCTTCGCAGCTCAATTACTGTCAGAAAATATTAAGCCCGCAAGAGCTCAGGTATTGATAACTAAACCAATAAAAAACGTATCAATTAAAGGAACTTTTCACTTGGAAGAAGGGTATTATTATTTTCGCAATATTGATAACCGTATTTTATTGGGTGGCGGTCGAAATTTAGATTTTAAAACTGAAGAAACTACCGAATTTGGAACTACAAGTTTGGTAGAAAATAAACTTCGGGCGTTGCTGAAATCCGTCATTTTACCAAATACCAACTTTGAAATAGAATATAGGTGGAGTGGTATTATGGGAGTCGGGCAACAAAAGAAACCTATAGTAAAACAATTGACCGATAACGTAGCGTGCGGTGTACGTTTAGGCGGTATGGGAATTGCCATTGGTAGTACCATCGGTAAAAAACTAGCGAATTTAGCCGCCTAAGATTCTCTCTTTTCATCCTGTTTTTTTAAATCTTATCTAAAAGAAGGATGTTCTCTTAATATTATTTATAAATTGTACTCCCCCTCTGATTATCTATTACCCAAATTGCACTTTCGGTATGCCTTAGAACAGCACATTGTAAAGATGGTTTGTAATAGCATGTAAACTATATGAGAACATTGATGAAAAAAATTGCTACGGCTGTACTTACAGTCGTAATAGGAATAGCTTGCCTTACCAGTTGCGGATTAACGAAAACCCATTACCAACGAGAATACGCTAGGGTATGGAAAGAACACATTAAAAGCGAAGCATGGAAACAATCGCTCATTGCCGACAACTCGTACACCAAACACGACCTTTATGCCAGTACAAATACTGATGTGGCCTTGGCAAAAGATGAGGTAAAAGTATCAGGGTTTAATAATAAATATGAATCTTTAGTTTCCAAGGCCTATTTCAAAATTATTACCGAAGCTGAAAAAGCAGATGCACAAATTACGGCAGACTATAAAATGTTGCATAATAATGAAGCAACGTTAAAAGTCGATAAGAAAAGAGTGCAGGCAATTACAAAACGGTATAAAGCCCACAAATCGATGTTAAGTGGATTGAAATCTTGGAATATTTTTAGTGATGACCGCTCTGGTGATTTAGAGTATTTTAAGGCGGAAAACGAAATAGAGATTCAAAAGATGTTAAGTGCTGGTGAAAGTGATAATCAAATTGTAAATTACTTGATCTATAAATTGGCAGATCTGTATCACATTGAAGGAAATTGAATCATTTGATAATTTAAAAAAAGAAGCTTACAACTTTTGTGTTCTTTTTGTCAACGATAGGTTGACAAGAATACAGAATCAAATTAAAGAATTGGAGTTGGCGCTTACCTCAGAAACAAAAAGTAGTGCTGGCGATAAGCATGAAACTGGTCGTGCTATGATTCAGTTAGAACGTGAAAAACTAGGGCAGCAGCTGGCAGAATTAGAAAAAACACAGCAGCTACTTTTAAAAGTTCCAACGGACAGAAATGCCCCAACGGTTGGTTTAGGCAGTTTGGTCATCACCAATACCTTTGTGTATTATATAGCTATATCAGCCGGAGAATTTAAAAGTAAGCCTAAGTCGGTATACTGTATTTCTGCCGCAACACCTATTGGTAAGCTTGTCTTTGGGAGAGCAGTCGGCGATGTTTTTAGTTTTAACGGTAAAGAGTTGTCTATTATTGGTATTATATAACGACAATTAACGGAATATAAGTTTTGAGGTCCCAATTATTATTATTTTACTACTAGCTTTTCCAACTTATTTCTTTCTTAGGTGGATATTAAAGAGATATCAAATCGGAAATGTAAATAATCAAAAATTTATTGCAATTATTTCAACTATCATACTTAGCCCCTTGATATATGTTGCAATTATAGTAATTTGGATGTTTTCAATTACGTATTACCCAAATAAAGATTTTGATCAAAACAAATGGAAATCAAACATTGAAGCAAGATATGAAATGTCTAAAGACATTATAGATTCGAAGCTTTTGATTGGAAAAACAAAAAAAGAGGTGGTTGACTTACTTGGGTCTGATTTTTATACACATGGTGAAAATCATATTTTTTATGACCTCGGATTTGTTCCAGGTCTTTTAAATATTGATCCAGATTTTCTAGATATTTATTTTGAAAATGAAATAGTTAATAGAGTAGAACAACATGGCAGTTAGTTTAAGTAATAGAGTTCAAGACTATTATTGCTAAGAACTTCAATCTAAAAGCTTAGATTTCGGTATATTTAAAATGTTGTGATATTTTAAAAATAACAACTTGTTGCAATTAAAGTTTTCATTTTATGCGCATATAGCATTAATGGGATCTTTGAAGTTAAAATTATAAGTTACAATTATGGAAATATTCTACTTACTCATTGCGGTCATTGCCATAATTATATTAACGACCAAACTAAAGATTCACGCTTTTCTTGCATTGTTCATCATTTCAATCTTATATGGCATTTTTGCCGGTATGCCTTATGCTGATATCATTGTTTCTATCAATGAGGGGTTTGGCGGGACGCTAGGTAAAATAGGGTTGATTATTGTGCTTGGGGTTATCATCGGTGCATTTTTAGAACATACGGGTGGCGCGTTTGCAATTGCAGAAAAAGTATTGGAACTAATTGGGAGAAAACGAGTACCTACGGCAATGGGAATTATCGGCTACATCGTATCCATACCTGTCTTTGCCGATAGTGGTTTTATGCTACTGCATCCTTTAAATAAAAGTCTTTCCAAAAAGGCGAAAATTTCAATTGCCGGTCCGGCAATTGCATTAGGTTTGGGCTTAATGGCCTCGCACACTATGGTACCGCCAACTCCAGGTCCAATTGCAGCTGCAGGTATTCTGGGTGCAGATTTAGGTTTGGTCATCGCTTTTGGCTTTCCTACAAGTATTGTCGCCTTGGTAATTGGTATCATATTCGCTAAAAAGTATGCTTCTAAAACAATGATAGCACCAGATGTTGAAGATGCTTTAGAAGCAGAACAAGAGAATAAAGATTCGCCTGGCGCATTAAAAGCATCTATACCCATTCTAGTTCCTATTTTTCTAATTGTCTTAAAATCGGTATTAAACTCTATGACAATTGGACAACCCAACGGATTATTGGATTTTATAAATTTTGTAGGTGAGCCGGTTATATCTTTATTGATAGGCGTCTTTTTGTGCTTGCTGTTACCAAAAAAATTAGATTACGATATGCTTTCTTCTGCGGGTTGGGTCGGAAAGGCGATAAAAGATGCGGCTTCTATTCTATTGATAACAGGTGCTGGAGGTATTTTTGGTAAAATATTACAGAATTCAGGTATTGCCGATATTTTAGGGCAAACATTGACCGATTATAATATGGGTATTTTCTTGCCTTTTGTGCTGGCAGCGGCTTTAAAAACGGCGCAAGGTTCTTCTACAGTGGCACTGGTAACTACAGCATCTATTATTATGCCTATGATGTCATCTTTAGGTTTTGATACCGAAATACAGAAAGCACTTGTAGTGGTTGTTATCGGAGCCGGTTCTGCCGTAATTTCGCATGCCAACGACAGCTTTTTTTGGGTAGTGACACAGATGAGTGGTATGAACGTAAAAACAGGTTACCGACTATTTGGTGTGGGTACGGGAGTTCTTGGTCTTACCGGGGCGATAACGGTATTTTTGTTCTATACGATTTTCGCATAAAAAATAAGAAGTTTAATAATCTGGATTTCCGCGATTGAGCTTTTTAAGTGAAGCAATTTTCTTGCTCTTTAATCTTTTTTCAATAGAAGATCTTGTGGGCTTACTTTTCTTTCGCGTTTTTGGTACCACCAACGATTTTTCTAGAAGTTTAAAGAATCTTTTAATGACCAATTCTTTGTTTTTATGCTGACTGCGAGATTCATCACACTGTAAAATGAGTAAGTCCTCTTTACTCAATTTGTTTCCTAATTTTAAAAGTCCTCTTTTTTTCTGGCGTTCAGTTAGTCCCGCTGAAGCTTCAATATGAAAGGATAGTTCTACTTTAGAAGACACCTTATTTGCATGTTGACCACCGGGACCACTACTTCTAATGGCTTTAAACTGTAATTCGGTAAGAATTTGTTTTTGGTTCACAACTCGATTTTAGCAAATGTAGTTAAAATGTAAAGCTTCCCATTTTTGATTAAAATAGAAACTATTAAACGCTTTGAACAGTTTTTAATTTGATGCAGCTTCTTGTATACGTTGGTTGATGGTTTCGATAGCAACATTTAAAAACACTTCTTTTCCCTTAGGATATAGCTTATCGGCATTAAAAAAGATAGCTTCGTTATCATCGCTCTTGCTTTCCGTTAAATAATGACTACCCATCGGGTATGCTTTTTTTACCGTAACATGAAGTCCCTGTGAAGGCGAGACCCGAAACTCATGTGCATAGACAATGATTTTTCTTTTTGTGTTGGCATAAGTTTTAAGTACGTCAATAGAAATCATGCTTGCCTCACCAAAAAGAGATGCAACATACAGACTTTTCGGGTTTTTATACAGCTCCATAGGTCTTGCCCTTGCAATGATTTCTTTGTCACGAAGTACAACTGCACGGTCGGCAAAAGGGAGTACATCGTTAACGTCATGGGTAGCAATAATGGTCGTGATTCTATGTTCTTTTAGGTAATTGAATATATTACGGCGCAGGCTATTTTTTAGAAAATTGTCAATATGACTAAAGGGTTCATCTAAAAGCAGCACTTCTGGTTTTTGTGCCAAAACTCTTGCCAAAGCTACGCGCTGTTGCTGACCGCCACTCAAAGTTTTTACTTTCTTATAGGCAAACTCGGTCAGTTCGATCATCTCTAAAAGCTCTTGAGTTCGTTCTTTTAATTCATCAGGATAAAATACGGATAGGTACTCACTTATATTTTCGGCAACCGTAATGAAAGGCATTAATTCGAAATCCTGAGACAGGTACTTCATAAATGAAGACCCAGGAACTAAGTTATAAGCAGGACCCAGTATTTGTTTGTCTTCCCAGAAGATTTCGCCTTGTTCCAAATCCATTAATCCATACATTAGTTTTAGTAAGGTACTTTTACCACACCCACTTTCACCAATTATTGCCACATGTTCTCCACGTTGAATACGTAAATTGATGGACTCTAGTACAGGAAGTTTATCATAAGAAAATGATAGATTTTCTACTCGTAACATGTTTTTGTTCTTAGGAATGTAAAATTGAAAAATCCGTTCCACATGTGGAACGGATTTTTCAATAATTTATTGATTTAAAAAAGAAATTACTCCTTAAATTCTTTTAAAACACTTTTGTTAGGAAGTTCGGCATATCCCATATTAAATAGGGTGAAGCCAAAAATATCAGCATATTGTTCAATAGTTTTACTCACAGGAGTACCTGCACCATGACCTGCATTTGTTTCAATACGGATCAATGTTGGATTAGTCCCTGCTTGCTTTTCCTGAAGCTCTGCCGCAAATTTGAAACTATGTGCTGGTACTACCCTATCATCATGATCACCGGTAGTTACTAAGGTAGCAGGATATTCAGTACCGGCTTTTACATTATGCACAGGAGAATAACCTTTTATGTATTGAAACATTTCATTACTATCTTCTGCGGTACCATAGTCATATGCCCATCCGGCACCGGCCGTAAATGTATGATATCGCAACATATCCATAACGCCTACTTCCGGTAACGCTACTTGCATTAAATCTGGTCTTTGCGTAAGGGTTGCCCCAACTAATAATCCGCCATTAGAACCTCCGCGAATAGCTAAATATTCTTTTGAAATGTACTTATTGTCCACTAAATATTCAGCCGCTGCAATGAAGTCATCGAAAACATTTTGCTTTTTGGTTTTAATACCTGCATCATGCCATTTCTTGCCATATTCACCACCACCACGTAGATTTGGAACAGCGTAAATTCCGCCTTGCTCCATCCAAACGGCATTTCCGATGCTGAACGACGGAGTTAAACTCACGTTGAATCCGCCATATGCGTAAAGAATTGTTGGGTTTTTACCATTTAGTTCAGTTCCTTTTTTATAAGTAATGATCATAGGAACTATAGTGCCATCTTTAGAAGTATAGAAAATCTGTTCAGAGATATAATTCTCAGGATTGAAATCTATGTCCGGTTTCCAATACAATTCATATTTGCCGCTTTCCACATCGTACTTATAAGTTGAACCCGGGGTGTTGTAATTTGTAAATAAGAAATACAGTTCTTTGTCTTCTTTTTCGCCGTCAAAACCGCCAACAGAACCAACTCCTGGTAATTCGACTTCACGAATAAGTTTGCCCTCATAATCGTATTGAATCACTTTTGAAATGGCATCGACCATATATTCGGTAAAGAAATACCCCCCTCCAGTATTTGGGTTTAATACATTTTCGGTTTCAGGGATAAAGTCCACCCAATTTTTTGCTTCTGGGTTGTTGGTATCTACCGTTACTATTTTCTTGTTTGGAGCATTTCTATTGGTAACAATGTAAAGTTTAGAACCAATATTGTCTATAACATAATTATCAGAATGGGTATCTTCAACCATGGGGATGAGTAAACCGTTAGGGTCATCTAAATTTCTGATGAATAATTTATTCCCAGAGGTAGAAACCGATGCACTGATCAATAAATACTTATTGTCATCTGTAACATTGGCACCTATATAGCGGTGTTTTTCTATTGGTGTACCTCCAAATATAAGTTCATCATCTTTTTGAGGGGTACCTAATTTATGGTAGTATACTTTATGTTGGTCTGTTTTATCAGACAGTTCACTACCTTTTGGTTTGTCATAACTAGAATAATAAAAGCCCTCATTCCCTTTCCATGAAAGCCCACTGAATTTAATATCTATCAAAGTGTCTTCGACTATTTCTTTGGTTTCAGCATTTAAAACAATTGCTTTACGCCAATCGCTACCACCTTCAGAAATAAGATAGGCAGCTAGGGAGCCATCTTTGGTAAAGCTTAACGCTGCCAGTGATGTAGTTCCATCTTCAGAAAAGGTATTAGGGTCTAAAAATACTTCGGTATTCTCCTTACCTTTAGCTCTGTACACTACATGTTGGTTTTGGAGACCATCATTTTTATAGAAATAAGTATAGTCTCCTTTTTTAAACGGAGAACCTAGTTTCTCGTAATTCCACAGTTTTTCAAGACGATTTTTCAAGTCGTTTCTATAGGGAATATGTTCTAGATACCCGAAAGTTGTCTTATTTTGTTCTTTTACCCATGTTTCTGTTTCTGGGCTTCTATCATCTTCTAGCCAACGGTAGCGGTCTTTGATTTCGGTGCCAAAATAAGTGTCGACAGTATCAACTTTTACGGTAAAAGGGTATTTCACGATAACTTGTTCAAATTTAGATTACTTTTTCATGAATAGTTCGGGGGGTACTAAAATACCATAAAAAAACCTTCAAAACAGAATCGTTTTGAAGGTTTTAACGTTGTAATCGGCATAAATTAAACTAAGCCTTTTTCTACTAAATATTCAGAAATCTGTACAGCGTTCGTGGCTGCACCTTTTCTAAGGTTATCGGCAACGATCCACATATTCAACGTATTTCTTTGAGTTTCATCTCTGCGTAAGCGACCTACAAAAACCTCATCTTTATCATGAGCGTAAATTGGCATTGGATAAGTGTTCGTATCAGGATTATCTTGTACTGTAACACCTGGCATATTATTCAATAAACGACGAACCTCATTAAGGTCAAAATCATTTTCAAACTCTACGTTTACGGACTCTGAATGCCCGCCAGCGGTAGGTATTCTTACTGCGGTAGCACTGATTGAGAAAGTGCGATCATCTAAAATTTTCTGTGGTTCGCGCGCTAATTTCATTTCTTCTTTAGTGTAACCGTTTTCCATGAAGACATCGCAGTGTGGCAATGCATTTCTGCCAATAGGGTAAGGGTATGCCATTTCGCCCTGTACACCTGCAATTTCGTTCTCCAGTTGTTTTACTGCTTTTACCCCGGTACCGGAAACAGATTGGTAGGTAGAAACAACAACTCGTTTCATTTTATATTTTTTGTGTAATGGGTATAAAGCCATAACCAACTGTATCGTAGAACAGTTCGGGTTTGCTATAATTTTATCTTCTGAAGTAAGCTCTTGAGCATTAATTTCTGGAACCACTAATTTTTTAGTCGGGTCCATTCTCCAAGCAGAAGAATTATCTACAACGGTAGTACCGACCTCGGCAAATTTTGGAGCCCATGTCAACGACGTGTCTCCACCTGCAGAGAATATGGCAATATTTGGTCTTGCAGAAACAGCATCTGCTAAACCGATAACCGTATGTTCTCTTCCATTAAAGGTCATTTTTTTACCTATAGAACGTTCTGAGGCTACCAGTAATAATTCCGTTAAAGGAAAATTACGTTCTGCCAATACTCTCAACATTACATCGCCAACCATACCTGTGGCACCAATTACGGCTACTTTCATTTATAAAACAATTATATTAAGCAGCAAAAATACGTATTACGGGCACTTGCACAAGTAAAAGGAGAAACAATAATCAAAATATAACAAAATGTTTATTTTATAACAATTTATGTTTTTTGGTTGATGCGATAAATTGGATTAAAAAAAGAACCGTCAACAATGTTAGCGAAACAAAGTTGACGGGTTTAATTACTAAAGTTGCAGTGCAACGGCTCCCTTAAAGAAGGGTTTATTTTTAAATTATTTTTTTAAAGCATCTCTAATTTCTGTTAATAATTCTTCTGCAGTAGGTCCTTTCGGAGCTTCTTCAACTGGAGCCGGTGGAGTTTTTGTTTTGTTATAAGCCTTAACGATGATAAACAATACAAAACCAACAATAATTAAGTTGATAATTGCGTTAATCCACTTACCGTATAAGATAGCGTTTTCAGGTTTAGAAACCGTACCATCAGTAGTAACAACAGCTTCGTCCAATACAATTTTCATGTCAGCAAAATCAACACCACCACTAAAATGACCTACAATTGGCATCATAATATCGCTAACAAATCCGCTGACTACTAACCCCATAGCGCCAGCAAGTAATACGGCTACGGCTAAATCTATGACATTACCTGTCATAATGAAATCTTTAAATTCTTTTAACATGTTCTAGTATTTTATTAATGGTTAATAATAAGTATGGCAATTTACTAAAAAAATAAGCCTTAAGAAAATGTTAACAAAATCAATTTATTAAAACCCGTTTTATACGTTGAGAGAGTCCCGTAAGAATTTCATATGTAATGGTTTGAGCTGTTTCTGCAAATTTATTTGCTGATAAATTTTTTCCAAAAATTTCAACTTCGTCGCCTTCGTCACATTCAATATTTGTGACATCTACCATAATCATATCCATACATACATTGCCGATTATAGTAGCTAGTTGACCATGTACGCTTACATACGTTTTTCCATGTCCATATTCCCTTCCAATACCATCGGCATGACCCAAAGGTAAGGTTGCGGTAACTATATCTTGATCAGGTTTGTATTTACGGTTATACCCTACAGATTCTCCTGAACGAATAATATGCTTTTGGGCAATAATTGTTTTAAGTGTCATTACAGGCTGCAAAGCACTATCAATATGAGGTTCGTTCCCATAACCATAAAGTCCGATGCCGCTTCGTACCATATCATATTGCGCATGCTCGTAATTTATGATTCCCGAAGTGTTCAATATGTGCTTTAGAATTTTTTGTTCAAAAAGCGCATCAAAATGTTTGCAGATTGCATTGAAACGGTCTAACTGTAAATTGGTAAAATCTTTTTCATTGCTGTCTTCCGTCGCTGCTAAATGCGATAATAACGCTATAACTTTTATGGCCTGTTGTTGATGAACGAGTTTTGAAATTTCAGGTAAATCATTCGCTGAAAAACCTAATCTATTAAGTCCGGTATTAAATTTTAAATGCACTGGATACTCTTTGGCACCCATTTCTTGAGCGACAGCAATGAAGTCAGATAAAATCGATTTGGAGTAAATATTTGGCTCCAGATGATGTTCTATTAAAGTTTTAAAATGGACCTTTTGAGGGTGGAGAACTAGAATAGGCGCGGTAATACCGTTATTTCTAAGATCAATCCCTTCATTTACATAAGCTACGGCAAAGTAATCGGCTCCTAAATCTTGTAGGTATTTAGAAATAGCGACAGAATCACTACCATAGGCATACGCCTTTACCACTGCCATGAATTTGGTTTCGGGCTTTATTTTTGAGCGTAAATACTTGTAATTATGACCAAGTGCCTTTAGGTCAATTTCTAAAACGGTCTCTTCTGCCTTAGCCATTTTCATTCTTTTTGATGCTGTCGACCACTTCAGATTTAACATCTATTGTTTTTACCTTTTCCTTAAGCATGGCTTTGTAATATGCTCCTCTACTTAAAGGCTCATATTCATTTACCTCGCCTAACAAGACCAAACTATCATTGTTTGATTTTCTAAAACTGTAATTGGCTAGATTGCCCGTACGTGTACATATGGCATGTACTTTAGTAACATATTCTGCTGTAGCCATAAGAGTAGGCATGGGTCCGAATGGCTTTCCTTTAAAATCCATATCCAGTCCTGCAACAATAACTCGAACACCTTTATTGGCCAGGTCATTACAAACAGTAACTATCTCGTCATCGAAAAATTGTGCTTCATCAATACCGATTACATCACAGGTTTCTGCCAAAATACGAATGTTGGCGGCAGCAGGTACAGGTGTAGAACGTATTTCATTTGCATCGTGAGATACCACCATTTCATCATTATACCGTGTATCTACCATTGGCTTAAAGATTTCAACCTTTAATTTGGCAAATTGGGCACGCTTTAGTCTTCGGATCAGTTCTTCCGTCTTTCCAGAAAACATCGACCCAGCAATGACTTCTATCCAGCCGAATTGTTCTTTATGATTAACTGTGTTTTCAAGAAACATTTTGTAATTTTAGACAAAAATAAGTGGATTTTCGTTTATTGTTTATAAGATGATAAAAGTATTAAAAATCCTGCTACTTAGGTCTTGACCTTAAAAATTGTGAGATGAAGAACAAATTGAAACTGGAATTGAAAAAGTTATCTACAGAAATTTTAACTGCAGAGAACTTAGATGATGTCACTAGTTTGTATGAGGTTTCTAAAAACTTGTACGAAAAACTAGCGGTATTAAAGTTTATTGAGGTAGAGCTCAATGATATGGAAGTAGATGTTTCTAAAAATACCATTGCTACGAAATTTGAAGAAATGGCAAACGCCGTTTTAGAATCTAATAAATCTGTGCCTGAAAGTAATCCACATGAAGAGGATATTATTAAGTACCCAGGCATGGATACCATAAAAGGATTTATTTCTGAAATGCCCAATAATAATGAGTTGGAAGATGTTTTGGCAGAGTTTATGTCGAAACCAGATTTAATGAAGAATGACAAGGAGCTCTTTACCCCGTCAAATGAAGATTTAAAACAGGCGGAAGCATTGCCAAAATCATTGAACGATCGTTTGGCCAAAAGTAATGTAAAGGTAGATTTGAATGATCGTTTGGCATTTGTGAAACACTTGTTCAATAATAGCATGGAAGATTATAACCGCGTATTATCTCAATTAAACACGATAGATACCGAAGAACGCTCTATAGCTTTTATTAAGAATATGGTGAAGCCCGATTATAATAATTGGATAGGAAAAGAATCTTTTGAAGAACGCTTTATTGACTTGGTATCGCGTAGATTCTCTTAATAATTACAATATTTGTATCACGAACCTAACACCTGTGTTGGGTTTTTTACTCGATAATCGAGATTTAAGTATTCCTGCGTTTAAGTCCAAAATTAAATTAGATTTTCAATTCAATGCTTCAAGGGCATGCCTTGAGGTTGTTCACTTTAAGAAACATGGGAAAGCTGTATTTGGTACCAACACCAATTGGTAATTTAGAAGATATGACCTTAAGAGCTATTCGGGTTCTTAAGGAGGTCGATTTAATTCTGGCGGAAGATACACGTACCAGCGGCAAACTCTTGCATCATTTTGAAATTGGTACGCAAATGAAAAGCCATCACATGCATAATGAGCATAAGATGGTCGATTTTTTAGTGGGCAAATTAAAAGGAGGTGATAATATCGCTTTGATTTCCGATGCAGGTACACCAGCAATTTCTGATCCCGGTTTTTTGTTAACACGTGCCTGTGTTGAGGCAAATATTGAAGTAGAATGTTTGCCGGGTGCAACGGCATTTGTGCCGGCATTGGTCAATAGTGGCTTGCCAAATGACAAGTTTGTTTTTGAAGGATTTCTTCCGGTAAAAAAAGGAAGACAAACGCGTTTAAAGTTATTGGCAGAAGAACCAAGAACCATTATTTTTTATGAGTCTCCGCATAAGCTATTAAAGACCCTGGGCAATTTTGTGGAGTATTTTGGAGCAGAAAGACCAGTCTCCGTTTCTAGAGAGTTGACCAAGCTCTACGAAGAAACTGTTCGTGGAACTGCCGAAGAAGTTCTAAAGCACTTTACCGAGAAACCACCAAAAGGGGAAATTGTTATTATCGTTGGGGGGAATAAATAGTAATGTTGCCACACATTTAAAAAACCATCGTAAATGATTCATCTAATAGTTGGAAATACAGGTTCTGGAAAAACAACCTATTCTGCGGAGTTTAAAGAAAAAAATAACGGAATAATCTTTTCAATTGACAAGTGGAATAAGACATTATTTCTGACTGACAAAAAATCTTCTGATGGATTAGAATGGTTTTTAGAAAGAATTGACAGAGCGGAAGAAATGATAATGGAATTGGTAACGCAATTGGAAAACGCAAAAACGGACTCTATTCTAGATTTGGGACTTTCTAAATTCGAGCATCGGGAGAAGTTTAGAAAGTTTGCAGAATTGAATGGATACGAACTGAAAACTCATTTTTTGGACATTTCAAAAGAAACTCGACTGGAAAGAGTAATGAAACGGAATTCCGAAAAAGGAGATACTTTTGAATTTGAAGTAAGTAAAGAAAATTTTGACTTTATGGAAAGTTGGTTTGAGAAACCGAATGATAAAGAAATGCAAGGCGGAATAATCATTGAGAAATAAATACGTGTGGCAACACCGGTAACCGTGGCACAAGCCCGTAATCAGCATTAAACGGACCATTATAAGCCTCTTTAAGGGGCTTTTTTCTTACCGGATCAGTATTGAAAAGTCAATTTTCGATGCCTTGGTAAAGCTGAAAATAGGT
>Ga0209344_10003003_pt1 | contig 17428 bp, 17 predicted proteins | sample Cruoilmetagenom6_FD_187293 | JGI IMG/M metagenome (GOLD analysis project Ga0209344, IMG submission 187293) | Oil polluted marine microbial communities from Coal Oil Point, Santa Barbara, California, USA - Santa Barbara Oil Seep Sample 6 (SPAdes)... | ecosystem: Environmental > Aquatic > Marine... | reverse complement strand
TGGCACAGACCGGGATATCGTCCAGTCAGGCCCGTGGAGTCCCGTGAATTTGCACGGGATGGGGGCTTTTATGCGCAAATCGGTGAAAATGGAAGCGGAATCTTTATCGGGTTAGATGTGTTGCTTTAACACGGTTAGAAATGCCTGCACTTTTGCAGTGCGGTGCAAATCCACATGGGTGACCAACCAAGATGTATTGCGCCATTCTTCGCGTGGGGCCAGAACTTCGACCAGCCCGTGTTTTTGGGCGTCTTTCTCGCGCATGAAACCAATACCAGTTCCCGAGATGATCGCCTGATCCAGAATGTGCTGGCTGTTTGTACGCAGAAATAATCTGTCTTGCGGGATGTTTTTACGCATCCAGACGAAAAACGGTGCGCCAGAGTTTAAGTTATCTGAGCCTACGAATTTGTGCTTTGGGTAATCTGCGCTGCTTTCGGGGTTTCCATTGCGGCTTATGTAATCTGGGCTGGCATAAAGTCCCGTTTCGGACTGGATAAACGGTTGCACAATATTATCGGGGTCTTGCGGTTTCGGGCCCGCGCGTATTGCAATATGCGCTTCGCCATATTCCATTTTGAAAACTCGGTCGCTGGTAATGTACCGTATGGCGACCTTTGGGTACTGGATTTGGAAGGCATTTAATGCGGGCAACAGGTTTTGCGCCAGAAACTCCAATGAGGTTACAACCAGTTCACCCGACAAATCAGTTGCACGCCCCTTGGTGCGGCCAACCAACTGACTGAACTGCTCATCCGTGGCTTGGGCGACCCGTAATAAATCCTGCCCGACTTCGGTTGGGGTGTAGCCACGGGCGTGACGTTGGAACAGTTTCTCACCCAATGTGGCTTCAAGTGTATCGATGTGACGGATAACGGTTGCGCGGTGCACACCTAGCGCATCTGCGGCCGCGCTAACAGTGCCAAGGCGGACAACGTGATAAGCAGTCCTAATTTCATTCCAATGGTCCATATCTTACCTTTGCAAAAATGCACATATAGTGTGTATTTTAATATATTGTGTATATTTTAGATACATGCAAGTTTGATAAAAAATAATGAGGATAACATGAAAGTTTTAGCTTTTGCTGCAAGCAGCAGCTCCAAATCGATCAATAAGCAATTGGTCAGCCATGCCGCCGATGTTTTGAAAACGTCTACTATCAAAGATGCGGAAGTCGAAATACTGGACATCAACGATTATGAGATGCCGCTTTACAGCAGCGATCGTGAGGAAGCGGGCGGGATACCTGATTTGGCACATCAATTCGCCGCCAAAATCGGCACGGCGGACGCTTTGTTGGTTTCCTATGCGGAGCATAACGGGAACTATACGGCCGCCTATAAGAACTTGTTCGACTGGACATCACGTATTGACGGGAAAGTTTTCCAAGACAAACCGATGGTAATTCTTGCCACTTCGCCAGGTGCGGGCGGTGCTGCCAGCGTATTGGGTTTGGCAAAAACTTCGGCACCGTTTTTCGGGGCGGATGTAAAGGCTGATTTATCAATTGCCAGTTTTTATGATGTGTTCGATAGCGAGAATGGCCGCCTGAAAGAGCCGGATATTCAGGCACAGCTACATGCTGCATTAATGACATTGAAATAAGTAATTAGGCCCGTTTAAGCGGGCCTTTTGCGCATCAGCACGATCATGTTCGACGCGAATAATACGCTGATCACGATGGCCCCGCCGATCAAGGCCCAACTTCCCGGTTCTTCACCTATGGCAAGCCAAACCAGAAGGGGTGACAGGACAGATTCCAATAGAATCAACAAAGCGACTTCGGCAGATGGGATGTAACGCGGGCCAAGGGCCAGAAAAGTTGAACTGATCAGGATGAAGAAGCCACCATGCAGGGCAACCAGCCACCATTGTGACGGCATAATGTCCAATGGTGAAATAAAAGGCAGAACGGCCAATGCGGCACCTATATAAGCAATGGGGATTGCAGGAACCATAGAAATAGCTTTGGCTTTGCGTGCGGCGGTTAAACCGACGGCGAATGATGCCGCAAGGCATAGTGCCATCAAATCACCCGTCCAGTGGGCGTTTGCATTACTTTTTGAACCAAAGGTGATCACGGAAAGGCCTAAGGCGACCAATAAAATCGTCCAGACCATGCGTTTACTGATGCGCTCGCCCAACCAAAACCAACTGAATATGGCGGCAAAAATAGGCATTGAGGCGATTATAAAAACAACATTTGCAACGCTGGTATTTGAAACGGCCAAGACGAATAATATCGAACTAAACCCTGTGAACCCTGCGTAAATCAGCCCGTTTTTACCTGTTTGCTTGATCTTGGGTAGGGTTTTTGTACCGTAAAGGGCAAACAGACCGATCAGGGTAAACGCACCGGCCAGAAAGTTGCGCCAAAATGATATTGTCAGGGCATCTGCTTCGATCAGGCGCACGAACAGGGCGTCGGGAACGACGAATAATACACCAAGCGTGGTGATCAACAGGCCTTTGGTTTGATTATTCATCCCAGCGTTGTGGCTGTGTTTTATACCCGATGTAAAGGGGGTGTTTGGGATGGCCTGCAATACTAAGACCCAGATGGGCCAACGGTTTGGGTTGGGCGCGCAGGATTTGTTCAACTTCGGGGCCACGATTTTTATGTGCGCCGTGGGTGCCCCACGCGCAGACGATGTCATTTGCCCATAGGGCCGCGTCGGAAATGGCGGTATCGTTTTCTGGCCCGATAGGATCAGTCTGTGCGCGCATGACTTTGGGATCGGTGGCGCGGTAAGCAAAAATGTTACATACGCAAAATGCACCGTAGCCTAGGGCGCGTGCACGGCGTTCACAGCGTTCCACTGTGGGGTCGTTTTGCACTTCGGTGGCGGTGGACGGGTTCAGCATCACGAACAATACGCGCGGTGCGGTATTATCCCAGATACGGGTTAGACTGTAGCGATAGTTTTCACAATCAGAATAGATTGCAACCGATGGTGCGTCGCCTTTGGTGTGGGTTTTTGTGATCATGGGTTACGTTGTAAGATGACACGCTTCGGTTGGAAAGCACCATGTTCAACAAGACCGATCGCCTGTGCTTTGCCGTCCAAGCTTGCCCAAACAGGAGTATCGGGGCCTGACGGATCAGTGTTTACGGCCACACTCATGCCGTGTTGGATGTCGGTTGCAGCTTGATCCGATATTTCAATATATTCCAGTTCTGCTAGCCCCGCTTCAACAGGTAACAACCGGGCTTCTCGGTCTGCCATATCTTCAATGGCAAGCAAATTGTCCAATGTGATGCTATCGGTGATGTCAAAAGGCCCTGTATCAAGGCGGCGCAGCCATTTTACATGGGCGAGGCACCCCAGTTTTTCACCTAAATCACGCGCGATTGAGCGGACATAGCCGCCTTTGCCGCATTCCAAGACCAGTTCAACGTCATCCTGCGACAAGCGTTTCACAAAATCCAGCTTGTTGACGAACAATTCGCGGCTGGCCAATTCAACATCATCGCCGCGTCGTGCGATTGTATAAGCGCGCTCGCCGTTGATTTTGACGGCAGAGAATTTGGGCGGGGTTTGTGCGATTAAACCGACGAATGCTGGCAGTGCCGCACGAATGTCAGCATCATCCGGGCGCAGTTCATTACTGTTGATGATGTCGCCTTCGGCATCATCGGTTGTGGTGGCAGTCCCCAATGTGATGACAAATTCGTAGGTTTTCAAACCTTCGGTGATGTAGGGGATTGTTTTCGTGGCCTCGCCAAAGGCTATGGCCAAAAGGCCTGTTGCATCCGGATCCAACGTGCCTGCGTGACCAGCTTTTTTTGCCTGAAACAGCCATTTGGCTTTGTTGACAACGGATGTCGAGGTGATGCCTGCGGGCTTGTCGATAATTAGCCAACCATCGACATCGCGTTTCTTAGACGTCTTCGTCATCGTGGTCTAAATCTCGTGTAACATTTTCCTGATTCAGCAAACGGTGGGTCTCGTCCATTTGGTCGAATGTTGTATCAAGCATGAATTTAATTTTCGGAGAATGTTTCAGGGTGACGTTTTTGGTTAGCGCATAGCGCACTTCACCGCTGCTTTTGTTTAATGCGGCCACAACATTGTCTGCGTTTTGGCCGCCAAGCGGGTAGACAAATACGGTTGCGTTTTTCAGATCGGGGGATGTGCGCACTTCACCCACCGTGATCGAGGTATTGGCAAGGTCTGGATCATAAAGATCGCCGCGTGCAAGCACGTCCGATATGGCACGGCGCAGCATTTCGCCGACGCGCAATTGTCGCTGACTGGGGCCGTCGGGGCTGTGCATGTTGTTTATCCTGTCAATTGTTGGGTCAGCTTCATTTAAGAGACTTGGCAGGTGACTGCAAGCTAGCCTTTAATCTTTTGTCGGGTTAAAGGGAACTAAGAATATGGAGTTTTTGAGATGTCTGATTTGACACAAATTGCAATCGTTGGTGCCTCTGGTCGTATGGGGCAAATGTTGATTGCTGCGGTGAATGACAGTGAACATGCGGGTTTGTCCGGGGTGACAGAACGTGCGGGACACGCATGGGTTGGTCAAGATTTAGGTGCCGCGATGGGCGGGGCTGAAACCGGGGTGATTGTATCGGATGATCCGTTGGAAGTTTTTGCGAAATCGCAAGCAATCATTGATTTTACGTCCCCCGATGCCACAGTGGGGCATGCGGCATTGGCAGCACAGGCGCGTGCAGTGCATGTGATCGGAACAACAGGATTTGACACAAACCATCTGGCAAAGCTGGCAGCAGCGGCACGGCATTGCGCAATTGTACGGGCGGGAAATATGAGCCTAGGGGTTAACCTGCTGGTGCAGCTGACCAAAAAGGTGGCTGCCGCCCTAGATGAAGATTTCGACATAGAAATTGTTGAAAGTCATCATCGGCATAAGGTTGATGCACCATCCGGCACCGCTTTGATGCTGGGAGAGGCCGCCGCCGCAGGGCGCGGGGTGTCTTTGGCTGATGCGGCCGACCGCGGGCGTGACGGTATTACAGGTGAACGTAAACGCGGCGATATCGGCTTCAGCGCAATACGTGGTGGTGATGTTGTGGGTGAGCATGACGTGGTTTTTGCGGCTGATGGCGAGCGTATCGTATTACGTCACCTTGCAACGGATCGTCAGATTTTTGCCCGTGGTGCGCTAAAAGCAGCCCTATGGGGACAAGGAAAGCCCCCCGGCGAATATGATATGATGGATGTGCTTGGGCTTTAACGCGTTTGAATCCGATTTTTAAAAATCAGACGTAATTCCCTTTTTTTCCCAATCGCCATAGCGGGTGGGTTCCAAGCCATCTCTGCCGCCTAATTCGGTTGGCAGTTCGGGATTAGAATTCGCCTTCTTGCGTGTTTGGGCTTCGGCCAAGGCACGATCGGCTGCGTCTTTGATGCGCTGGGCTTTGTCTGTTTGGGTCATTTTATGTTGAAACCTGTCTATGCTGGGCCCTATCTAGCGCAACTTGTGGGTAAGTGCAATTTTATGCTCTGGCTGATCCGCACTGTTTCAGGCATAAGCCCTCCAATGTTTAGAACCTTATGAGTTAGGCACTTGAAATGGCAAAAGCTGGCTTGTCCGCGCGTATCGCTGCACTGAACCTGTTGAACGGAGTTTTGTTCGAGCAACGACCGTTGTCCGAGATGACAGATGCGGGCAGTGATATATTGAAAAAACTGTCGGGATCGGAACGTGCAAGGGCGCAAAGTCTGGCGACGACGACGCTGCGCTATCTTGAACCGATTGATATGTTGTTGGATTTCTATCTGAAAAAACAACCGCCTTTACGTGCACAGCATATTTTACGTCTGTGTGCGACAGAGCTATTGGTGGATGGAATTAGTCCACATGCAGCAATAGATTCGGCAGTGAACTTGGCAAAACTTTCACGCAAAACTGCGCATCTTTCAGGTCTGATCAATGCGGTTTGCCGCAAGCTGGATCGTGAAGGGCGTGAACATTGGCAAGAACATCCAACGCAGGAATTACCGTATTATCTGCGTTCTATTATGCTGAAAGATCACGGCAAAGATGCGGTAGCTATGATTGAACAGGCACATGTGAAAAGCGTGCCGCTGGATATTACGGTTAAGAATATGTCGGATGTTCCGGAGTTGGTGACGTTGCTGGATGCCGAAGTGATCGGCAACGGTGCTTTGCGATTGCAAAAAGCCGGACAGGTATCTGCATTGGCGGGTTTCGAAGAAGGTGCCTGGTGGGTACAAGATTTCGCGGCAAGCCTGCCTGCGCAGTGTTTGACAGATCTTGAAGGCAAAAAGGTTTTGGACCTTTGTGCAGCCCCGGGGGGCAAAACTTTGCAATTGGCCGCGGTCGGTGGCGACGTGACGGCGATGGATCTGTCGAAACACCGTTTGGCACGGGTGCATGAAAATTTGGCTCGCACAAGTTTGGCGGCAAAGGTTGTAACCGCGGATGTTTTGACATGGAAACCGGGTACTGAATATGATGCAATCCTGCTGGATGCGCCCTGTACTGCGACGGGTACAATCAGGCGACACCCAGATTTGCCACATTTAAAAGATAAGGATGCGATTAACAGTTTGGTGATCTTGCAAAAAGAGATGTTGGAACGCGCCTTTGCGTGGTTAAAACCGGGCGGGCAATTGGTGTACAGCACCTGTTCACTGTTGAAGCGCGAAGGGGAAGATCAGATCGCATGGTTTTTGACGCAGAATGAAACAGCAGTTGTAGAACCGATAGATACCGATGCGCTGGGAGTGCCGCGTGATTGGTTGACCAAAGACGGGTGCTTGCGGACTTTACCGTCTTACTGGCCTGAGAAGGGCGGCATGGACGGGTTTTTTGTTGCAAAGCTGATCAAGAAAACCGGGTGACAGTAGCGGGCTCAAACCATAGACAAGATAAAGAAACAAATTTAGGCCAAATATAGTGTGTTAGTAGAAGTCGTTGAATTGTTAAATCGGTTGAAACGCGATCATCAGGCTCGTAAAACGGGAGCTGTGGCGCGGCGCACGTGGCGGGGAAAAGCGGCAAGGGCTTTTATTTCACAACCAATGGCGCACAGTATCGGGTCCGCACAAAAAGGGTTGCAGTTGGCGGACGGGAATTTCTTGGTCGACGGGCGCCTGATCCGGGATCCCCATACGCCGATTTGGGATATTAATAGCGACAACGGACCCTTTCAGAAAGCTGCCCATAGTTTTTTGTGGCTGGATCACCTGGCAGCAAACGGATCATTGATTTGTTGTGCCACAGCCAGAGAGTGGTTCGCGAGTTGGTTGGTGAATTTTGGGGATGGCAACAATTTCTTTTGGTTACCGGAACTGGCGGGGGCGCGTGTTATTCGTATGGTAAACCACGCGATTATTTTGACGGGTAATACGACAAAGATAAACCAGAAAGATTATTTTGCGACGATTTCACATCATGCACGGTTTTTAAAGAAGCGCTGGCATTACGCGCCAGATGGTTTGCCGCGGTTTCAAGCACTTGTGGGGTATGTTTATAGCGCACTGGCTTTGGAAGATTTCGCGAAAGATTTAAAGCCGGCATTAGCTGCGTTGACCAAGGAATGTGAAAACTACATTTTAGATGACGGCGGAATTCCAACGCGTAACCCTGAAGAGCTTTTGGATATTTTTACGTTATTGGTTTGGGTTGCCCAAGGAATGACGTCTGCGTCAATGCAGCCTGATCGTGCATTGTTAAACGCTATAGAACGCATTGCACCTGCGATCCGTACTTTGCGGCTGGGTGATGGAACGCTGGTGGAATTTCATGATGGACGTGCATCGACAGAGGTACGACTAGAACAAATATTACAAGATAGTGGTGCACGCTCGCGTTCCACATCAGACTGCGTTATGGGATATTCACGCGTTGCAAACGCAGGAAGTTTGCTAATTGTGGATACAGGCCCCGCAGCGCCAGCTAAAGAGGCAGATCAGGGCTTTGACTGTGCATTGGCATTTGAATTTTCCTCTGGACTATATCCAATTTTCAAAAGTGTCGGGTCGGGTCGTGATTTAACAGATCAGCGGCGAATAGACAATCAAACGGCAGGCGCATTCAGTGTTGCGTCTGTTCAACCGTTTTTTCTAGGCGAAGCGGGCAAACACGACAAGCAACCGATCCGCCTGGCATTGGATACAAGTGTTACCTGCCAGCGATCCAAAGCACTAAATGCTGCGACAGCAGTTCTTTCAACAAGTCATACAGGTTATCGTAAGGCTTTTGGTTTGACGTATAGCCGCCGATTGGAATTGATCCCCAATGGCCGCGTGTTAGCCGGAACCGATCGTTTCTTTTGCGATCGCAAAAGGGATCAGATGCAGTTTGATAAAGTGGTTCAAAGACAAGTTGCGCATAATATTCCTTTTAGCGTTATGTTTCATATAGCACCCGATGTAGAGGCAGAGCTGGATTTGGGCGGTATGGCAGTGTCATTACAATTGCCAAATACCGAGATGTGGATATTCAAAGCTACGGGTGGCAAGCTTGCATTGGAAGACAGTGCATATTTCACTTCAGAACGCATAACACCACGCGCGACAAAACAGATTGTGGTAACTTCAGACGTTGTAAATTATGAAGGCAGCGTCACCTGGATGCTGACTCGTTTAGAGAGTTAGTGATCGCCTAACCATATTGGTTGCAATTTGTTGCGGCCTGCACAAAGGATATTGAATAATGCCAAACAGCCCCGTCACTATTCGACGCGCTTTACTTTCCGTTTCCGATAAAACCGGTCTTGTTGATCTGGCGACTGCACTGGATGCTGCCGGTGTAGAGTTGTTGTCAACAGGGGGGACTGCAAAAGCGATCCGTGATGCGGGGTTGCCTGTACGGGATGTATCCGAAATTACGGATTTTCCTGAAATGATGGACGGGCGGGTGAAGACGCTACATCCAATGGTTCATGGTGGATTGTTGGCATTGCGCGATAATGCAGAGCATGTGGCCGCAATGAAAGAGCACGGCATTGATGGTATCGATCTGCTGGTGGTGAACCTTTATCCGTTTGAAGCAACTGTGGCTGCGGGTGGTTCTTATGAGGATTGCATTGAAAACATCGACATTGGCGGGCCTGCGATGATCCGTGCGGCGTCCAAAAACCACGGGTTTGTAGTGACGGTTGTGGATGTGGAAGATTACCAGGGTTTGCTGGATGAGATAAAGGCGAATGATGGTGATACGACCTTGGCGTTTCGCCAGAAAATGGCGCAGATCGCTTACGCACGCACGGGGGCCTACGATGCGGCAGTATCAACATGGATGGCGGGGGCGATTGGCGAAGAACAGCCGCGCCGCAAAGCAATTGCTGGGACACATGTGCAAACCTTGCGCTATGGTGAAAATCCACACCAATCAGCCAGTTTCTACAGTGATGGCAGTGCGCGTTCCGGGGTATCAACTGCCATACAACTGCAAGGCAAAGAACTGTCATACAACAACATCAACGACACTGATGCGGCATATGAACTGGTAGCGGAATTTGATCCCAAAGATGGGCCGGCCTGTGCGATTATCAAACACGCGAATCCTTGCGGTGTGGCGCGTGGCGCGACACTGGCAGAGGCTTATAAAGCAGCGTTCGATTGTGACCGCACTTCGGCATTTGGCGGGATAATTGCGTTGAATCAAACGTTGGATGCCGCGACGGCTGAACAGATTGTAGAAATTTTTACCGAAGTGGTGATCGCGCCGTCTATCAGTGATGAAGCCAAGTCCATTTTTGCGGGCAAAAAGAACCTGCGGTTGCTGGAAACGGGCGGTTTGCCTGATATTCACACGGGTGGGCAGGTCTGGAAGCAAGTGTCGGGTGGCTATTTGATACAGGGCCGTGACAACGGGTTCATTGCGCAGGATGATCTGAAGGTTGTCACCAAGCGCGCACCCACAAAGGCCGAGTTGCGAGATATGTTGTTTGCATGGAAAGTAGCGAAACATGTGAAATCAAACGCGATTATCTATGTCAAAGATCTAGCGACTGTTGGTGTGGGCGCGGGCCAAATGAGCCGTGTTGACAGTACACGGATTGCAGCACGTAAATCTATTGATATGGCAGAAGCGATGGGATTGGCGGGGCCATTAACGAAGGGGTCTGTTGTGGCGTCGGATGCATTTTTTCCGTTTTCAGACGGTTTGCTGACGGCGGCAGAGGCAGGGGCAACGGCAGTGATTCAACCGGGCGGTTCCATGCGTGACGATGAAGTGATCAAAGCTGCAGATGAAGCGGGGTTGGCGATGGTTTACACAGGTATGCGTCACTTTAGGCATTAAGGAGCCTAGTATGGGCAAGACAGTTATCATTGCGACACTTGCATTTCTGATCGATCAGATCAGTAAATGGTATGTTGTTTTTCATCTGGATTTGAAAACCAAATTTGCCATTGATGTCCTGCCGCCCTTGCTGAATTTCCGCATGGGTTGGAATACGGGTATAAATTTTGGACTGTTTGCCAATCATTCAGACATCATGCGCTGGGGATTGACGGCATTCGCAATTCTGATTTCGCTTGCTGTTTTATGGTATGCTCGAAATTTCAAAGGTTGGGGAGCTGCGTTATTATTTGGCAGCATTATCGGCGGCGCTCTAGGTAACGCCTATGATCGCGTAGTTTATGGTGCGGTCGCTGATTTTTTGAACATGTCGTGTTGTGGTTGGGAAAACCCAAGTGCATTTAATGTAGCTGATATTTTCGTTTTCATTGGGGCATTCGGTTTGATATTCTTTTCCGAAAAGCTGAAGAAGAGGGCGTGACGCGGGTTTAATTCTAGGCTAAACAGTGACACGAAAGAGTTTGTCAAGGTGTGGGCAGTATATGTTTGTTCGGATATTAAAGTTGATTTTACCGATGGCGCTTGTTGTCACACTGGCTGCGTGTGATGAAAATCCTGTTTTCGGTAAGAACGGCAATTTCAGACTGAAAGATGCCGGACCTGATGAATTTGCGGTTTTGCCGACCAAGGAATTGGTCATGCCCGAAGATTATGAAACGCTGCCCGAGCCGACTTTGGATGCAAAAAACCGTGCAGATATGACCCCCCAGCATGATGCTGTAGCTGCATTGGGCGGCAAGGCAGAGCAATTGGACAGCCCACTGATTGGTAGTGGCGAGCAGGCGCTTATTGTTGCGGTTTCCAGATTTGGTGTTTCACCTGATATTCGTACCAATTTGGCAGCTGAAGATGAAAAGTTTCGCAAAAAGCATCGCGCAAGATTTTATGAACGCTGGATTTACAGTGATCAGGCTTATCTGAAACGCTTCAAAGGCGAGACCTTGGAAGCGTATGATGAACTAAATCGTTTGCGTGCAATGGGTGTGCGCACCCCAACTGCCCCCACGAGTGAGGGTACGCGGAAATTGGTTTTACCCGGGGCTACGAAAGTAACACCGCGCAGAGGCAAGAAGAAAAACTAAGACAGGGCTCTGAGTTCGGTTAAGCGTTCTTCACAATTGTGTTTAACTTGTTGTCTGGCACATGGTTTGCGCTTAGGTAAGATTTGTCATGTTTCTTCTAAAAGGTTTTATCATCAATATGAAAACGCTCATCGGAATGATTACGTTTGTTTTATCTTTTCTACCATCGGTCTTGTTTGCGGAAATTGTAACGTCGTTCGATTTGGAAAACGGTATGCAGGTTGTTGTGATAGAAGATCATCGTGCCCCAGTTGTGACCCATATGGTTTGGTATCGCGTTGGTTCGGCTGACGAGCAGGCTGGAAAATCGGGCATTGCGCATTTCTTGGAGCATTTAATGTTCAAAGGGACGAAAACAATGGCACCGGGGGAGTTTTCCGAAATTGTATCGGCCAATGGTGGTCAGGAAAATGCTTTCACATCATATGATTATACTGGTTATTACCAAAAAGTATCGGCTGATCGTTTACCATTGATGATGCAGATCGAAGCGGATCGGATGCAAAATCTGATCTTATCGGAAGAAGAGGTTTTGCCGGAGCGAGATGTGGTGATCGAAGAGCGCAATTCACGTACCGAAAGCAACCCCAGCGCATTACTGCGCGAACAGCGCAGTGCGTTACAATATTTCAACCATCGTTACGGTATTCCGGTAATTGGATGGAAACATGAAATCGAACAATTAACCCAACAGGATGCGTTGGATTTTTATGCAAAATACTATGCGCCGAACAATGCTATTTTGATTGTCGCAGGCGATACTACCCCTGATGAAGTGCGTACTTTGGCGCAGAAATATTATGGCAAACGCATCCCATCATTGAACTTACCTGAACGAAAACGCTCACAAGAACCACCACATCTGGCGCCTTTGCGTATTGAAATGAAAGACGCCCGTGTACGTCAACCGATGTTGGTACGGACGTATCTGGCTGAAAATCGCAAACCGGGTGCCCAAAAAGATGCAGCTGCATTGGAAATGCTGGCGCAGCTATTAGGTGGTTCCGGCATTACATCCTATCTGGGGCAGGAACTGCAATTGAAACAGAAAGTTGCACTGAATGTTTCTGCATTTTATGATGGAGTGTCTTTGGACCGGGATACTTTCGGTCTGTATGTTTTACCTGCTCCAACTACTACTTCAGAACAGGCGGAAGAGGCATTGGACGCAGCATTGCAAGCGTTTCTGGACAGCGAAATAGATCTGGCGCATTTGGCACGGCTGAAGACGCAGGCAAGAGCGGCGCAAATTTATGCCCGTGACAGCCTGTCCGGTTTGGCACGTCGTTACGGAACCGGTCTGACCTCTGGCCTGACTATTGAAGATATCCAAGCTTGGCCCGATGTTTTGCAATCTGTAACGGCGGATGACGTGAAAGCCGCTGCACGAAAAGTTCTGAACCCGAATAATTCAGTAACATCATGGTTGCTGCCCAAGGCGGAAGGTTAACCCCATGCGTATTCTATTGGCCTTAATGATGTGGGTATTTTGTACAAATACCGTTTCTGCCGAAACGGACATTCAGGAAATTACCACAAAAGGCGGTATAAAAGTTTGGTTGGTGGAAGAGCACAGCATACCGTTCATCGCATTGGAAGTCAGTTTTAAGGGCGGAACATCACTGGATGCACCTGAAAAGGCCGGGGCGACTTATCTGATGACAGGGTTGCTGGAAGAAGGCTCCGACGATATGGACGCGACTGCTTTTTCCAAGGCCGCAGAAGAGTTGGCAGCAAGCTTTGGCTATGATGCCGGGCGCGATAGTGTTTCCATTTCAGCACAGATGTTGACGGAAAACCGTGATCAGGCACTGGCTTTGCTAAAGCAGGCATTGATGAAACCTTCGTTTGATGCAATCGCGTTTGATCGGGTCAAGAAGCAGGTGCTTTCTATTGTGCGCTCCAGTGAAACGGATCCCGGTGATATTGCAGGGCGCACAATCCGTACATTGGCCTATCCAAACCATCCTTACAGTCAACCGCTGGAAGGCACGCCTGAAACGGTGGCATCCCTATCGGTTGATGATATTCGCACTGCACATAAGGGCGCATTTGCCAAGGATCGGATGTTTGTCAGTGTTGTGGGTGATATAACGGCGGCAGAACTGGGGCCGCTTTTGGATGAACTGCTGGGTGATTTGCCTGAAACAGGACCGGCACTGCCGCAGCAAACTGAATTTGCCGCCTCTGGCGGGCTGACGGTGGTGGATTTTGATACACCACAAGCGGTTGCCGTATGGGCACATGCGGGGATTGATCGTGATGATCCTGAGTTTTTTGCAGCTTACCTTTTGAACCATATTCTGGGAGGCAGCGGTTTTACTGCACGTCTGACCCAAGAGGTGCGTGAAAAGCGTGGGCTGACATATGGGGTATATTCATATCTTGCACCATATGATTATGTCAGCATCGTGGGTGGCAGTGTTTCATCGTCGAATGATCGGATCAAAACCGCGATTGAGGTTATTCAGGATGAATGGCGCAAGATGGCCGAAAACGGTGTGACCGATGCGGAATTGATTGCGGCTAAAAAATACCTGACAGGGGCCTATCCGTTGCGGTTTGACGGCAACGGGCGCATTGCAGGGCTGTTGGTTGGTATGCAGATGCAAGGTTATCCGATTGATTACCCCAAAACGCGCAATGATAAGGTCAATGCGGTGACGCTGGAAGAAGTGAATTCGGTTGCCAAATGGTTACTGAAGCCTGATGCGATGCGGTTTGTTGTGGTTGGTAAGCCCGCAGGGGTGGTTTCTACTGACTAACGGTTGGTGCTGTCGAATCGGATGATTTTATGCTATCCCTAGTAGTATGAATAAACTTAGCCCCAATATCATGGGTTCACGCCCGCAAATCCGCCAACTTGACGATGCTGCCGCAAATCGTATTGCAGCGGGTGAAGTTGTGGAACGGCCCAGCTCTGCTGTAAAAGAACTGGTTGAAAATGCGCTGGATGCAAATGCAAAGCGTATTGATGTGGCTTATGCGGATGGTGGTAAAACCCTGATCCGGGTAGTTGATGACGGCTTGGGTATTCCTGCAGATCAGCTGAAACTTGCTTTGTCACGTCATGCGACATCTAAAATTGATGGATCTGATCTGTTGAACATCCATACGTTTGGATTTCGCGGTGAGGCACTGCCATCTTTAGGCGCGGTTGGTCGCCTGATGATTTCATCACGGGTTGAAGGGACTGACAGTGCGGCTGAAATTTCAGTTAGTGGCGGGGATATTTTGCCTGTAAGGCCTGCTGCGCGGGGCGTAGGTACAACGGTTGAATTGAATGATCTGTTTCATGCAACCCCTGCGCGGCTGAAGTTTTTGCGCACGGATCGCGCCGAGGCGCAGGCAATTACCGATGTGATCAAGCGCTTGGCGATGGCGGAACCCTATGTCGGGTTCACTTTGCGCGACATATCAGGTGGCGGGCAGGGTCGCGTGACGTTTCGTGCGGATGCGCAATCGGGCGATTTGTTTGATGCGGTTCTGGGACGGTTACGTTCAATTTTGGGATCGGAGTTTGCCGAAAACGCAGTTGCGCTGAACTATGAACGCGAAGGCCTGTCGTTGCATGGCTATGCGTCTTTACCAACCTATTCACGCGGTGCCGCAATCGGGCAATATCTGTTTGTGAACGGGCGGCCTGTGAAAGATCGGCTGCTATTGGGGGCGGTACGCGGGGCCTATTTTGATTTCTTAAGCCGTGACAGGCATCCTGTTGTGGCTTTATTTATCGAATGTGACCCGACATTGGTCGATGTGAATGTTCATCCTGCCAAGGCCGAAGTGCGATTCCGTGACCCGGCTGCGGCGCGCAGTCTGATCGTATCCGGTTTGCGCCATGCTTTGGCGAACGCAGGGCATCGCGCATCAACTACTGTGGCGGATGCAACCTTGGGCGCATTTCGCACTGAAACACCTGTGTATCAGATGGATCAACAGTCCCGCCCGGCTACTTTTACACCGGTGCAGCCGGGTTTTGCAGAAGTACAAACAGATTATTCCGGACGCGTGGAAGACGCACCGATTGAGGTTGTTGAAACGGATGCTCCACTGGGGGCGGCACGTGCACAGGTGCATGAAAATTACATCATCGCGCAAACCAAGGATGGTATGGTGATTGTGGATCAGCATGCAGCGCACGAACGGCTGGTTTATGAAAAACTGAAGGCGCAGATGGTACAAAACGGTGTAGCGTCACAAGCTTTGCTGTTGCCGGAAGTTGTGGAATTGTCTGAAAATGAGCATCTAAGCTTGGTGGATGTTTTACCCATGCTGGCGCAATTCGGTCTGGTGATCGAAGAGTTTGGCGGTAATGCGGTTTGTGTGCGCGAAACCCCTGCGATTTTGGGCGAGGTGAATGCGGCAAATCTGGTGCGCGATATTTGTGATGAGCTAACTGACCAACGCGATAGCCAAGCCGTGAAAAACCAGATTGAGGCAATCCTTTCGCGGGTTGCCTGCCACGGATCTATCCGATCAGGTCGTCGGATGCAGGCGGATGAAATGAATGCACTTTTACGTGAAATGGAAGCGACACCGCATTCAGGGCAGTGTAATCATGGGCGGCCGACTTACGTGGAATTGAAGTTGGCGGATATAGAAAAATTGTTTGGCAGGATATGATACAAATCGGTGAACAAAGTTTTGCTCTGACCGACCCGTTCGTAATTGGCGGGCTGATCGGTGCCGCAGTTTTATGTCTTGTCATTATTTTGCTGATCGTGATTGCCCGCCGTGCAGGGCAGTCTGGGGTGTCCATGGAATATATGGCGGCACAAATGAGTCGTCTGAATGCGGATGTTCATACCCTTGGGACTGGGCAACAACAATTGACCGGAAATTTGCAAAGCGTGTCTGATACACAGGCCAATGCGCAGGTGAACTTGATCCAGACGATGGAAAAACGGCTGGCAACTGTACAACAGCACATGAACGATACGCTACATACGAATGCTTTGAAATCTGCACAGGCTTTGTATGAGATGCAAAAAGGGATGAAAGATAGTCTTCATGGCTCGAGTGAGAAAACCACGCAGTCACTGACACAACTACAAGAACGCCTAGCGACGATTGATAAAGCACAAACAAATATTGAGAAACTGTCGGGTGATGTTTTGGGTTTGCAGGATATTCTGTCCAACAAACAAACACGCGGGGCGTTTGGGGAAATTCAGCTGAACGATATTGTGTCTAAAGCACTAGCACCGGATGCTTACAGTTCTCAAGCAACGCTTTCCAACGGGAAACGGGCAGATTGTTTGATCCATTTGCCCAACCCACCGGGGCCGATTGTGATTGATGCGAAGTTTCCACTGGAAGCGTATGAGGCAATTCGTGCGGCAAAAACGGATGAGCATTTGGTGATTGCAGGACGTGCTATGCGCGCATCATTACGTGCGCATATCAAAGCGATCAGCGAGAAATATATCATAGAAGGCGAAACCGCGGACGGGGCGTTAATGTTTTTGCCATCCGAAGCGGTTTATGCGGAATTGCACGCGAATTTCGCGGACATTGTCCGAGAAGGATTTGATGCACGGGTCTGGATTGTGTCACCAACCACCTGCATGGCAACGCTGAACACGATGCGCGCAGTATTGAAAGATGCACGGATGCAGGAACAGGCAGGGGCCATCCGCAAGGAACTTGGGCTGTTGTACAAAGATGTGGACCGCCTGGGTAATCGTGTTGAAAATCTGGATCGGCATTTTAATCAAGCAGGAAAAGACATCGAAGAAATTAAGATTTCGGCCAGCAAAGCTGGCTCACGGGCGCGGCGTTTGGATGCATTCGATTTTGAAGAGTTAGAGCATAAGGGGGCTGATGTGGTGAAATTGGCCCCTAAAAGCAGTTCTTGATATAAACATCACAAATATTGATGTATAGTATAAAATACATTCATTTGCGTTATGATACAGACTCTATATCTAGGTTTCATACCCTTAGGGGAACCTAGAAATGGAGATTAAAATGGCATCGCATATATATACTGAAGACTTCACAAAGCTAAATTCCAAAAAATGGAATGCCCC